>Ga0209344_10004213_pt1 | contig 13393 bp, 10 predicted proteins | sample Cruoilmetagenom6_FD_187293 | JGI IMG/M metagenome (GOLD analysis project Ga0209344, IMG submission 187293) | Oil polluted marine microbial communities from Coal Oil Point, Santa Barbara, California, USA - Santa Barbara Oil Seep Sample 6 (SPAdes)... | ecosystem: Environmental > Aquatic > Marine...
GAGCCCACGAACTGCGCCAGATCGTGGGCTCAACGGTGACGCTGTAGCGCCCAGGGTGGAGTTCTTCGGCTCGTTGTTCGAGCGTTCGGTAGCGAGACTTCGCATCGACATACTTGCGGTATGCCTGGGCTGCCGCGAACTCGGCGTCGCGAACCTCGTTTTGTAGCTCCGGAATGATCTCGGTGTCGTTGGCGTGCACGACGTTGTCCAGTTCTTGACGTTTCGCCTCGGCCGTGACCATCAGAATCGCGGCTTGCTCATCGAGCTCGGCAACCCACTTCTTTGCACTCTTTGCCTGGTCTGTGGCCTTCGCAAATTCAGCCTGCGAGCCCTCATCGGCGTCGGCATCGAGGTCGATGTGTTCTGTTGCCAAGACCATCACCGCAAGGGGAAGGCTCTCGACGAGCATGCCCAGTGGTGTCTCGAATGGTCCAATCGCCTTGCCCCGACGAACCCGAAGCGGCGCCAGCGCCAAAGTTGCGCCGCTCAGTGCCGTGGTGAAAGCCGCCTGCGTCTCATCGACCTCAAACACTGTTGCATCGATTCGAGCCGCCTCGAGCACGGCTTGCACGCGACCTGCTCCATTGGGAACTTCGGCACTGGGCACGTACACGGTGATTTTGGCATCGCTCCACTCGGCGTGCCGCTGACACAACCAACCGAGCAGCGTGATGAGCTGGCCCACCTGGTCATCGGACCACCAAAGTGCAATTTTGCGTTCGTTCTTGGGTGTCTCCTCGAGTCGTTGCCACGCATCGTCTCGGACATTCACGACAGCGACGTTGGCTCCGAAACGAACACAGCTCTGCAACATCTCTCCGTACGTGGCTTGTTCTGCATCGCTGCTGCGTAAATCACCGACGCCGAACAGCGTGAGGTTCGCTCGGATATGCCCAAGCCCGTGTGACTGCACCAGCGTCTGTACCCCAACTTCGGTGTTCTCGACCAACAAGACGCGGGCGAAGGCTCCAGGTGCAGCAGCCTCGACCTCGGCCTCGAGGTCACCCTCGATTCCGACCGTCTCCCTCCGAAGCACAGGCCCGGAACCCTCCACAAGCCTCACCGCCGTCAGAAAACCAGAATCACCTTCGAGCCACGATGCCACCGCGATCATGCGTCGGCGGCTCGCTGGATCTCGCGGCACGAACGCGAGCACAACCGGACGCCAGTCCCGCTTCCCCTCCGGCTCTTGATGCAACGCATGGAGGTGATGACGAACTCTGGTGTAGTGGTGGGAGCCCGAACTGTCGACCCAACGGTCAGGGGTCTCACGGTTTCGGAGATAGTTGAACAGGGCCACAAACACAAGCGCCACTACAGCACCAGCCAATGGGTTGATCGCAATGATCGATCCAGCACACGCGACAGTGCCAAGCAGGCTCAACCGCGCATTGAACCATCGAAACCGTGGTCGGAACGATGTGCTCCCGGCACGGATCTCGTAGTAGGTCGCGTAGTTGATCATGCCGTAGCTAGCGAGAAAGAACATCGAGATCACCGGGGCGATCGCATTGAGGTCACCGGCTGCCACAGTGCTGAGTGCAATCACCAGCGAAAGTCCGATTGCTCGCCGAGGATTGTTGGTCGGGCCAGTGCCGGTCGCAAAGAACTCGAGGCGAGGGAGAACCCGGTCTTGGCCGAGCCGCTGCAAGACTCTTGGGCCCCCGAGTGCCGAAGCAAGAGTCGACGACAAGGTTGCGGCCAATACCCCAACGAGCATCGTCCACTCGACCAGGGAGAAGTCACCCATGATCGTTGTGGTGTTAGCCGACAACGTCGCCGCTGGAGCAGCACCAGAAAGTAGCAAGATCACGGCGACGTAGATCAGCGTCGACACACCCACAGCGGTGAATGTACCCCGCGTGATTGACCGGCTCGGATCGCGAAGGTCGCCCGACATTGCGACGCCTTGACTAAAGCCGGTCACGGCGGGGAAGAAGACGGCGAAAGCCTCCCAAAAACCGACCTCGGACGATTGATCTTTGACGTTGCCTGAGAAGATGTCGAGGTCGAAGTCACCAATCGCTCCAGCGAAAAAAGACAGGAGTGCCAAGATGAGCAACACCATGACCAGGTATTGCAGCCTGGTTGCGAGGTCGGACCCAACGACGGCGACCCCACCGAGCACTAACACAAGACCGGCCGCAATGAGTTGGATCAGCACCGTCGAGTCACTGTCGAATGCCACCACGACCGCCTCGGCGAAGCCGATCGCGTAGAAGGCAATGGACACCGAGATCGCAAGGTAGAGCACGACGCCGACGGCTCCGCCGAACTCAATCCCAAGGGTGCGGGAGATGAGAAAATACTCGCCGCCCCCTCGCACCTTCATGTTGGTCGCTACAACGGCCAACGAAATGCTCGTGAGAATCGAAACCGATGTCGCCAAAGCAAGGATCAGTAGCGCACGCACGAGGCCGACCGACCCAACCACATACCCGACCCTAAGGAACAGCACGAGCCCGAGAATTGTGAGAATGCTGGGGGTGAACACACCACCGAAAGTGCCAAGGGTTCCACCTTCACGGCTCTGGATCGACCCTTGCTCCGCTCTCACCGGCAGCTCATTGGGGACGCGGCTCGAAACATCACGCGAACCTTACTCTCGGTCGCGTCTCGAATCCGCGCAAACCCGGTGAGGACCGTGAGCGAGGGTTCCTATAACGTCGACCCAGCGACAGCGGTTTGCCCACGGCAAGCCAGCTAGTCCAGTCGATCTGCTTAGGGGAGCAAGACATGTCCAATCTCGTCGATATCAGTGAACCAGCACCGCATGTTCGCCAGGTGACTCTCAGCGATGAGCCCCGCAGGAATGCGCTGAGCTCAGCAATGATGGAAGCGATAGCCACCACCGTCGAGGATCTTGACGCGGACCCAGATGTTCACGTTGTCGTACTCACTGGTGCTGGCAGCGCATTCTGTTCGGGCGGTGACCTCGATTCGTTCGATGCCAACCCCGATGCAGCCCGCACCAGGGATCACATGAGACGCGGCATTCAACGCCTGCCTCGCGTGTTCAACTTCATCGACACGCCCATCGTGGCGATGATCAACGGCCCTGCCATTGGCGCTGGCCTAGACTTGGCCCTGGCGTGCGATATCCGGATCGCCAGCGAGAAGGCTTCCTTCTCTGCCGCCTTCATCAAGATGGGACTCGTCGCCGCCGACGGAGGCGCCTACCTACTCCCCCGACTTGTCGGGCCCGAGCGAGCTCTTGAGCTGCTACTCACTGCACGCCGGATCGACTCAACCGAGGCACTAGAGATCGGTATGGTCAGCCGCGTGGTTGGCGCAGACGATCTCGTCGCAACGACGATCGAACTGGCCTCACAAATCGCGGCCCAATCGCCCGTGGCAGCCAGCCTAATAAAGCGGCTGGTTCGTGAGGCAGCGCACCAGAGCATGAGCGACAGCCTCGAAGCCGCTGCCGCCTATGCCGGTTTGAGCGCAATGACTTCCGAGCACCACGACGCCGTTGTTGCCGCTCAGGCCCGCCAAAAGTCCTAGCTCGCAATAACCATAAGGAGGTCTCCGGGCTTCACGGAATCCCCCTCCGCTACCTTGAGGGAGTCCACCTTGCCCGAGATCTCAGCGCTCGACGGGACCTCCATCTTCATGGACTCGAGAATGACCAACTCTCGACCTGCTTCAACTATGTCGCCGACCGAAACATGGATTTTCCAAACGGTCCCCGTGACCTGCGCGCGAATCTCTTGCATGGTATCTACCCTTTCCTAACCAACGGAAGTACGTCTGACCCTAGTGCCGCAACCTGGTCTGCGAAGCCGGCACCGCGCATGATCGGGTTGAACACGATCCGTGAGCACCCTCTGTCGAGGTAGTCCTGAACCGTTTCTGCGATCTGTTCGGGTGTACCGACGGCCAGGTACCTCTCGAACGGCTCCCACTCCATGCCATACAGCTTGCCGAGCATCTTGGCTGCCTCAAGTCGACCACCCTCGATGTCTTCAGTGACATAGGTCCACAGCATCATTCCGAACGAGTATGGGTCGGTCAGGCCAAGCCGGGCCCGCTCGTTGTTCTGGATTTCAACAGCGGCCGAGAAACGGTCCGCTGTCACCCACAAACCGAGCCAGCCGTCGCCTAGACGCGCTGAGCGCTCTTGCGCAGCCTGTTTGCGACCGCCGAACAGGATTGGCACCGGGCCGGTAGGGAGAGGCTGCAATTCCACATCGCTGATGTTGTGGAATTCGCCAGCGTAGGTAGAGGTGTCGCCGCTGAACAGGTGCCGAAGGATCTCGACTCCCTCCTCGGTTCGTCGCACGCGATCACCCAGTGGGACCCCACACGCCTCCCACTCAGCGGGGTTCTCACCGCCGATTCCGATGCCGAGATCAAGTCTTCCGCCAGACAAGTAGTCAAGAGATGAGAGCTCCTTTGCGGCCACAACAAGGTTTCGCATCGCCAGCAACAAGACCGAAGTTCCAATGCGGATCTTCGTCGTCGCGGCAGCAGCGAAGCACAACGACGTGAGTGCCTCAAGCTTTGGACCATGCCAAAAAATGTGATCGCCCATCCACACCGAGTCAAAGCCTGCCTGCTCGGCCTGCACCGCAGCCGATGTGGGCAGGGACGGGTCGATGACCTCTCCTGCCTTGACCGAACCCGACATCGATATCCCAAATGTAAGTTCTTCACTCATTGGTCTTCCCCCATAGTTGTTGGGTCACTGCGAGTCCAGCTCAAGGGTCTTGGCAATGATGATGTGCTGGATCTCGCTGGTGCCTTCACTGATCGTGAATAGTCGCGCATCGCGAAAGAGCTGCTCAATCGGGTACTCCCGCGTATAGCCGTAGGCACCGTGGATCTGCAGAGACTCCCATGTGACCATCTGGGCAACCTCAGAGGTGAACAGCTTGGCCATCGAGGCGATCTGGACCGCGTCTGGCGACTTCTGATCGTAAAGCGAAGCCGCCTTGTAAGTCATTGTCGACGCGGCCTCCAACTGGGTGGCCATCCGGGCGAACTTGAATTTGTTGACCTGAAACTTGTTGATTGACTTGGAAAATTGCTTGCGTTCTTGAGCGTATTGCCGGGCGTAGTCATAGGCAGCCCTTGATACCCCAATGCACCTTGCAGCAAAGTCGATTCGCCCCGAGGCAAGACACTCCTTTGCGTAGTCAAGGCCAAGACCAATCTCGCCAATGATCGCGCTGGCCGGCACCCATGCATTATCGAGTGTGAATTGGCCCGTATCAGCGGAGCGATGACCAAGTTTCTTGATGTGCGGTCCCTTGATGAACCCTTCGTTGTCGGTGTCCAGCACGAATAGGGTCATGCCCTCTCGACCCGAACTGCCAGCAATACGAGCTAAGACGCAGATGTAATCTGCAATAGTGGCATTCGAGGCAAAGACCTTGGCCCCTCGAAGCAAATAGCCGTCGCCGTCTGGTGTCGCTGTCGTAGCCACTGAGGAAAGATCGGATCCAGCTTCTGGCTCCGTGAGCGAAATCGCCGCGACCAATTCACCTGCGAAAGTCCGTGGCAGGTACTGCTGACGTTGCTCCTCGGTTCCGTGCTGATACAACGCCTCTGTCGCCACCCCGGATTGAGACATGATCGTTCCCGCGAGCCCAGAGTTAACGTAAGCCAGGGCTTCTACCACCATGGCACTCGTCACCTTGTCGCCCCCACCGCCACCGTATTCCGGCGGGAAATTCAGACCCAGAATTCCGAGACTCGCCGCCCACGGAAAAACCTCCATTGGGCACAGCTCAGTTTCTTCAGCCTTGTCAGCCATGGGTCGCAGGTCACGTTCGGCCGCACCACGAATGGTTTCGGCGAACGCAAGCTGATCCTCGCTAAATGAAAAGTCCAATGTCAACAGCCCCTTCCTAGAGCATCACTTCAGCGCGATGGCACCCGGTGTTTGAAAGCCGTCGCAGTTCGATTTCGATTTGCCATCAGCGGAACTCGGCTTGCGAGAACCGCCCGCGTCTCGGCGGGCGAGATGATGTCGTCAACCGAACTCGAGGCCGCCTCGCCGTATGGATCGATACCCTCCCGGAGCTCTTCGAGCAGTTCGGTTCGCACGCTGTCTGGATCATCGGCAGCAGCGATCTTCTTTGCGGCGACAATCGACACGGCAGCTTCGGGTCCCATTTGAGCAATCGACGCCGTGGGCCACGCCAACAAGAGATCAGGTTCCATTGGTCTGCCATTCATGGCGAACCAGCCGAGGCCATAGGACTTCCTCAGAATTAGGGTGATCTTGGGGACGGTAGCTCCGTAGATAGCTGCCAAGAGCCTCGAGGCTGCACCGGCCAATCCGCTGCGTTCTGCATCTTTGCCAACCATGAAGCCCGGCGTATCAACGAGAAAGATGATCGGGATGTGAAAAGCATCTGCCAGCGAGATGAAGCGAGAAGCCTTGTCAGCGGCATCGGTCGTGATGACTCCTGCGGTCACGTTGGGCTGGCTTGCCACAACTGCCACAGTGTGGCCGTCGATCCGAGCCAGACCCGTGATTAGGCTGGGGCCGTAGGCTTGGCGCATCTCGAGAAACTCGGTATCGGAGTCGAATACAGCCTCAATCACCGAGCGCATGTCGTACGCACGTCTCAAGTTTGTCGGAACGATCTCATTCAGTTCTTCGACCCGCCGATCAGGGCTGTCCACGGTCGGGAAGACGGCTGGCCGTTCACCTGAATTGGATGGCATGAACCTCAGGTACCGACGAATCTGTTCGAACAGCTCATCTTCAGTCGCTGGAACAGTGTCAACAATTCCGTTGTTTGTAGCCACCTCTGCTCCGCCGAGTTCGACATCGCTGACCGACTCACCAATCGCGGCACGCACCACGGCCGGACCTGAAGCGCCTACAGATCCGCTGGCCACCATTACCGAGAAATCTGCAAGTCCTGACACGAATGCCGGTTGCCCGAACCCTGCCCCCATGAGAGCGGAAACGACCGGCACCCAACCCGACATTCCCATAGAGAGGTCGCGAAACCCCTTACCAAAGGACCTTCCGGCGAACCCAGACATGAGCTCTTGGACCCGCCCTCCGGATGCCTCCTGCAGGAACACGGCGGGGATTCCAGTCTCGATGGCGACTCGGCGCAGGTAACCCAGCTTCTTCTCGGCAACGATGCCCCGGCTGCCACCCATCACAGTTCCGTCATCGGCGGCCAACAGAATCGTACGGCCATCCACTTTGCCAAACCCGCACACCAAACCATCGGCGGGTGTCTCGCGATGGACCATGTCATCGGTCGTTTCCTGGTGGTGGGCCAAGATGCCCCACTCATCGAAGGTTCCAGGGTCGATGAAACGTTCAACCCGTTCCCTAACCGTGTACTTGCCCTTGCTGTGCTCACGCTCGATCCGCTCAGGACCGCCCATCTCGAGGGCCTTGCTTCGAAGGGCCTCGAGGTGGGCTTCCATCTCGGGCCAGTTGTGCTGATCACTCATAGCGTTCCTCCGTCTATCGCCTCTGTTATTTGCTCGGCCATTTCCGACCGGGCAAGCTTGCCCGTGACCCCAGTGGGTAGCTCATCAAGAACAAGGATGCGCTTGGGTTGCTTGTACTTGGGCAGGTGCTCGCGGCAGTGATCCATGACGCTGTGTACATCGGTGCCAGCCGACAGCGAGACGGCAGCGTAGATCTCGTGCCCGAACACATCGTCTGGTAGCGGCGTCACCGCAACTTCTCTCACTCCTGGGTGGTCTGCGATGACCGCCTCAATTTCGGCTGGCGCTACTTGTAGTCCGCCGCGCTTGATCATCGAGTCAAGCCGGCCGAACACAAACAGATTGTCTTGCGCATCGATCATGCCCAGATCCTGGGTCCTGAACGTGCGATCGGGGAAACGCTCTGCTGTCAGCTCCAGATTCCCGTAATAACAGGTAGTCACAGCAGGTCCGACGGCCACGATTTCACCAATTTCGCCTGGTTCTGCCAACGACCCATCTGGTCGGTGAATCTCGACACCACCGCCTGGCCAAACCTTGCCGCACGACCCGTCCGGTGGGGCCACGCCGTCGTCGGGGGCGCCGGCCAAAGGACGCGCTTCGGTCAAGCCATAGAGATCAGTAATTTCCACACCAAACAGCTCACGGAACTGAGTCCTGAGAGCAGCCGGGACCGAGTCGCCTCCCGCCATCACCACCCGCAAGCGGTCGATGGTTTCCCCAGTTTCGGTGCAATAGTCGGCCAACATTTTGTGCATGGTTGGCACGCCCGGAAGAAAAGTCGCGCCGATCCTCTTGGCCTCACGGACAACATCGGCGGGCCGAAACCGAGTCAGCAGCGAGATCGTCGCGCCACCGCCAAGTGCCACGGTCGTGGTCATTATCGAACCCATGACAAACGCAAACGGCTGCGAAATCACAGCAGCGTCTTGATAATTCATCTTCAAGACGTCGATCATCTGTCCAATGGCCCAGACCTCGTGGCCATGTGAACACACCACACCCTTGGGCTCTCCGCTCGTACCAGAAGTAAAGAACATCACGGCCGGGAGGGAAGCATCGACGCTGACCATGTCCGTCAGGCCAGCGTCACTGGCCATCCGAGCTAACTCGTCGCCGCGAAGAACCCGAAAGCCTCCTCCGCTGACGATTCCGTCGGTGCCAAGTGAAACTACCAACTCGGGCTCAGCTCGCTCAATAATGCGCGACACTGCACCAGATCCCAGTTGGTCGTTGATGGGAATTGCCACCGCTCCATGGGAGGGAATGGCATAGAACCAGGCCAGCCACTCCACAGAGTTGGGCCCGTGAAGGCACACGTGGTCCCCCGCACCAACGCCAAGTTCGTTCAGGACGGTCCTGTATCGACTCACCAAATCATCGAGCTCAGCAAAGGTGAGGGTTCGATCTCCGCTGAAGATTGCCACCTTGTCTGGATGGGCGGCTACCTGGCGAGATATGAGGTCGTAGAAGTTCATTCGACCGCCAAAGCCCCCTCGAGCACGGACCGAATGATTTCGGGGGCAACCCCCGCCTCCTCGAGAACGCCTGCGGTGTCGATACCAGGGCTCACCGGCGCCTCCGATCGCGTCAAGCCGCGAACTCCAACAGGGAAGTTCAACGAGCGAGCGTCGAACAGTCCACGGTGCTGAAACTGCGGATCGAGGCGGGCCTCTTCGATCGTGGCCACGGGCGCCCACGGCACATCGCTGCCACTGAGCATGCCGACCCAGGTCTCGAGCGGCTCAGCACCGAACATCGCAGTGAGGTCCTCGCCCAGCTCAGGGTTCCGACGCTGGGCCTCTGTACCCCCTTGCCACTCGAGGTGGTCGATGGCCTCACAGAAGTTGTCCCAGAAGTACTGTTCTTCAGGCATGATTCCGAGGGCGACCGCTCTCCCATCGGAGGTTTCGAAGAGACGGTACGTGGGCATGCCCGAGTGTTCGGTCACCATTGGATCGATTCTGTCACCGACAGGGCGAGCAATATCGACGATAGCGCTGACCAGGGCTGCGTCAGCGAGGGGAACGTCCAGAAACACACCTGTGCCGTCCTCGGCGACTCGCCTCAACGCGGCGACTATGGCGATCGCAGCGAAGAGTCCTCCAATAACATCGGACCCCGGCATTGGTGGGCCAGCGAGCACAAGGCTCCCGTCGATGTTCCTCCGTAGACCAGCGAGCCCTGCCAATGCCGTGTAGGTAATGTCGTGCCCAGGTTCGGTTTGGCGCGGTCCAGTCTGCCCAAAACCCGACAGGGAGCAATAGACCACGGTGGGGTTATGGACAAGACAGTCCTCGTAGCCCAGTCCAAGTCGATCCATTACTCCTGGGCGAAACCCTTCGACGACGATATCGGAGGTAGCGACTAGCTGCCGGGCTGCGACCGCCCCCGACTCATTCTTCAAATCGAGAGCAATGCTCCGCTTCCCAGCATTCAGCGGCATGAACATTGAGAACTGCCGCGCTGGGTCGCCAAAGCCGGGGCGCTCAACCTTGATCACGTCGGCGCCAAGCTGAACCAGCACCTCAGTTGCCAGTGGTCCCGGCATAGTCCCACTGAAATCCAGCACACGAACACCATTGAGGGGAGCGTTCTCTGCCGTGCGCCCGCGACCGCCTTCAGACACTATCGGCCTCGCCGACGTGCAAGTACCGCTCGACCAGACTTGGCTGAGCCCGCACGGACTCACCCGTCCCGCGAAAGACCACCTCGCCCTTCACAATGACGTAGACGTGGTCCGCCACAGGCAGAGCTAGCGCGACGCTTTGCTCGATAAGAAGAGTAACAACGCCGGTTTGGCGCAGGTCGAACAAGACGTCCATCACCATCTTGGCCAGCAGCGGGCTCAGGCCATGTGTCGGCTCGTCGAGAAGCAACACATCTGGCTTGGTAATGAGAGCGCGTGCCAGGGCCAACATCTCCTGCTGGCCGCCACTTAGGTTGCCTGCAGATGTCTTGACGAACCGGCGAAGATCCGGGAAGCGTTCGTACTCGCTTTCGAAGTCGATTTCTGAGCGCTTCTGCCCAGCGTTCCTGGCAGCCAACTCCATGTTCTCGTGGACCGACAGCGATGGTAGAACGCCCCTGTCTTCTGGAACAACGCTGACACCGTTCTTGGCCAACTCATGTGTTGGCACGGCCGTCATATCCCGGTCACCGAGAAACACCTGCCTGTTCACCACTGGCAAAGCGCCCATTATTCCTGTGACGAGTGTTGACTTTCCCATTCCATTTCGCCCGAGAATTGCAGTAATCGTTCCGGGGGCAGCCTCCATGTCGATCCCGTTCAGCACGGGCCCGTGCCCGTAGCCACCCGAGATTCCAACGACCCTAAACATTGTTCACCTCACTAGGTGTCGCCGCCGCATCATCGGCGGTACCCAGATAGACCCTTTGCACTTCCTCACTAGCGCCGACCTCGGTAGGCGTACCGGTTAGAATCACCCGGCCTCGATCAAGCACCGTTACTCTGTCTGCAATCGCGAAGATCAAGTCCATGTCGTGTTCCACGATCACGATCGTCATCCCCTCATCGCGTAGCCCAGAGATGAGGGCCACGACTTCGCTAGTTTCACCCGCAGACATCCCTGCGGTCGGCTCATCAAGCAAGAGAGTGTCTGGATCTGCGCCGAGACAGACTGCGATTTCAAGAAGTCGCAGGTCTCCGTGAGCCAACTCATCTGCCTTGAGGAAGGCAGAGTGACCTAGACCGACTCGCTCGAGGATCTGACGAGAAGCCCCGCCGGCTCTCACGTCAGCGTTCAAGGGAGACAGCCCCCCTGACATCCCCGCCGCGGCGCGGACCGCGACCGCCACGTTCTCAACCGCTGTCAACCCCGGGAATACGCTTGAGATCTGGTAGGAGCGAACCAGACCCTGCTTAGTTCGCGTATAGGGCGAAGCGTTCGATATGTCCTTGCCATCATGGACCACCTTGGATCCAGCCGAGGGGCTAACCGTCCCGCTCATCACGCCGAACAGCGATGTCTTCCCAGCACCATTTGGGCCAACGATGGCATGTGTTTCCTGCTGGTCTACCGAGAGTGATACATCGTCGAGAACCTTGACGTTTCCATACGACAAGGAAACATTCGAGAGCACAAGTTTCTTTTGGCCCTGGCTCTGAGCGTCTGTTGTTGAACTCATGTTGGTGTCCCCCCTCGTATCCCAAGCCGATCCATGATCGATGCGAACAACCCAGCCAAACCAGCCGGCATGGCCAAGACCGCTACGACCATCAAGCTGCCAAGCGCTATCTCCCAGTAGTCGAGTAAGAGAGATGAGACGTTGTTGCGAATTATGTACAGTCCGAACCCGGCCATGAATGGCCCTACTCCCGACGCTGCACCGCCAACCACTGTGAAGACGAGCGCCTCACCCGATTTACTCCAGTGCATTCCACCGGGAGATACGTTTCCCGTGTAGCTGGCACCCAGCACGCCGGGCACGCTAGCTACGGCCGAAGCAACGCCGAGGGACCAGGATCGGTAGCGGGCAACCGGTATGCCAACAAGGGCGGCCCGGGTGGGGTTCTCACGGATCGCTGCGAGGCTCCCCCCGAAACGACTTCGGCGCACGTAGTAGAGAGTGCCGATGCACGCCAGGCCGACGAGAATGGCAAACCGATAACGAGCCTCCGAGGAGTTCATCGACATACCGAGCACCGTCCCGAGCGGTATGCCGACGTAGCCATCATCACCGCCGGTGACTCCACTAGCTGTAAACGCCCAGACAAATCCGATCTGGGCCAAGGCCAGGGTAAGGATGGCAAATCCAAGACCTTCGACACGCACAAGGAGTCGGCCGATCAAACCTCCCGCTAGACCCATAACCACCGCCACGATGATGGTGGCGAGAAGAATGTCCTCGAACCAGTTGCGAAGGATGTAGCCGCCGAAGTAACCGCCCAAGCCAATCCAAAGGGCCTGACCGAAGCTGAGCAGCCCAACGCCGCCGATCAAGAAGCCGACGCTTGCTACGAAGATACCTAGCAGAATGCCTTGGGTCACCAACGTCAGTTGAAACCCTTCTACGACAATGGGGACCGCCAAGAGACAAACGAACCCTACGAGGGCTCCAACGACCTTGAGCGGCCGCTTCATTGAGACAATATCCATCAGAATCTCCATTCCATGGTCGGCGCAGGGCCGCTCAAACAAGTACGGGCACGAACGAATACGGGACGTGACACTATTCGAGCCTCCCGTCGTTCAGAATTCCGTTCGGCCTCAAGAAAATTCCAAACCCAACAACGGCGAAGAGCACGAAGAGTACGTATTCGTCCACATAGGTAGAGGCCAGGCCACGCGTAATTCCGACGAAGAACGCTGCAACAATCGTGCCTCTGATACTCCCCAAACCACCGAGGACAATGGCGAGGAAGGCTTCAATCATCATGTCATCGCCCATGTGGGCCGACGCGCTCAAGATCGGAGCGCTCAAGATGCCAGCGATCGCGGCGAGCGCGGCCCCGATTACAAACACAGACATCAGCAACTTATTCGAATCGGTGCCAAGCAATTCGGCCGTTGTTGGGTTGTCTACAGATGCTCGTACCCGTACACCCCATATAGATCGCCGGACGAAGAGCATGAGCGCCCCAGCGAGAAGCGTGGCCAGCACCAGCACAAACAGGCGGTAGAGCGGGTAATCGGTATCGAGCAGGGGCAGGGGGACGCTTCCGTCCAACAACGCCGGCGGCCGCACCAGGTGCCCGTCGGTTCCCCATCCGAGGCGCATGAACCCAACTATCACGAGCCCAACGCCATAGGTCATCAACAGGCTGTCGAGCTCATCTCGCTGGCGAATTCGCTTAATCAAGAGCAGCTCAAACAATGCTGCACCCGCACCGACAATGATTGGGGTCAGAAACAGGGCCAGCCAGTACCCCTCTCGCCCCGTCTCGTCAATGATCGTAAATCCAATAAGAGCACTCAGAGCGAAGACCGCACCGTGC
>Ga0209344_10004214_pt1 | contig 13392 bp, 15 predicted proteins | sample Cruoilmetagenom6_FD_187293 | JGI IMG/M metagenome (GOLD analysis project Ga0209344, IMG submission 187293) | Oil polluted marine microbial communities from Coal Oil Point, Santa Barbara, California, USA - Santa Barbara Oil Seep Sample 6 (SPAdes)... | ecosystem: Environmental > Aquatic > Marine...
GACGCATCGCGCGCAGCAGCCAAGGAACAACCTCCGTGAACCCCGTCGGGTTCGTCTGTCAAGATGATTGACGGTCGGTAATGAAATGCTCACCAGAATTACCCCGCCGCTATACTCGGGGCACCCAGCTGTCCGCAATATGACTGCCTAATTTGTCTGGGAGCGCAAGGATCCACTATAAGCCCGTTTACCACGCCGTGTCCACCCGATTCTTGACCTAAATCGCACTTTCGGCTAGGGGTTTGCTGTGAGTCCTGCCGCACGCTTCTTGGCGGCCAGCGCACCAAAGGCTTCCCAAATCAGGCGGTGAGCGTTGTTCACGGTGATGTCGGCGTGGTCATACGCCGGCGCAACCTCCATGACATCGAAGCCCACAACATCCGTTTCGAGCACGATCTGGCGGATGATGCGCAGCAAATCGATCGGGGCGAAGCCTCCGGGCTCTGGCGTTCCGGTCGCCGGAGCGAACCCGGGATCGAGAACATCGATGTCAATAGAGATGTAGACCTTGGCTGCTCGTTCCTTGGCCGCGGCAATGATTTCGGGGACGACGGCCTTGACGCCACGCTCCCAGAACTCCTGCATCATGAAGTGTTTGAGCCCGTTGTCGCGCATCCACTGTTGGTCCTCTTCCCCCGGCCAGTACCCGCGAAGGCCGACCTGCAAGAAATTGGGACCGGGGATCGCGCCGGACTCGATGAGGCGCCGCATAGGCGTTCCGTGGCTGGCGAGGTTGCCCTCGAGAATATTGGCGGTGTCAGCATGGGCATCGAAGTGAATCATGACGACATTGCCGAAGCCGTGGTGTTCGGCAACCGCGGTTGCCGCCGGCCACGTGATCGAGTGGTCGCCACCAATGATGAAGGGAACTATGCCTCGGCTGGCGATTTGCCAGACACGTTCGTGGATCGCCGCCTTCGAGAGTTCCCACATCCCGTGGCTGGTGATGGCATCCCCGTAGTCGACAACATCCAGGTGGTCGAAGATCTCCACCCCAAGGTCAAGGTGGTAGGTGCCGGGGTCGTAGGCACTCGCACGCAGCGCGCGGGGACCAAAGCGCGCACCGGGACGGTTAGTGGTGCTGTCATCCCAGGGCGCACCAACCACGGCGACATCGGGTCGCCACTGGTCGAGCTGCTCTGGCTCACTCAGCATGGGTCGCATTCCGAAGGTGGCCGGTCCCACATAGGACTGCGCATTCAACTGGGCTTGCAGATGGGGCGGGAGTTCACGGTTCGCGTCGGCCATGTCTCACTGTAACCACCGAACCAACCGATGGGCCCGAGGGCGCTGCGCACCATGACAGAGTGTGGCAAAGTCAATGGCATGGCCGAGCATCCCAGCACCACCCTTAAACTGAGCGGCCACTATGCGGAGATCGCACCGGACAAGTGGATGGATGGCGCCTTCACCCTCACCGTTGACGGAACGCCGCAATCTCATGTCAATCTGGATGACCCCAGCCAGCTCTTCTTCGAATACGTGCAGCGCATGGGGCACGTCATAGACCAGCTCAAAGATCCCGGCGCCCCGATCACCGCGGTGCACCTCGGTGGTGGCGCTCTTACACTCCCCCGCTACGTCGAAGCCACTCGCCCCGGCTCACGCCAACAGGTGGTTGAACTGGAATCGGATCTCGTGGACTTCGTTCGCGCCGAACTTCCGTGGTCCAAGAAGGCCTCCATCCGCGTTCGCCACGGGGATGCGCGGGAGGTGCTTGCAAAGTTTCCGGGCGGGATGCGCGGAGCAGTCGATCTTCTTGTTGTGGACGTATTCAGCGGCGCACGAACGCCGGCCCACGTCACGAGCGTCGAGTTCTACACCGAGGCGATGACACTGCTGGCTCCTGAAGGAGTGATTGTGGTCAACGTGGCCGACGGACCCGGTCTCGCCTTCGCCCGAAGCCAGGCGGCAACCCTGAAACACACGGTTGGACATGTCGCCGCACTCGCCGAAACCCAGATCCTTAAAGGCCGACGCTTCGGCAACATTGTGCTCGTGGGCTCCCCCACAGAGCTTCCCCTGCACTGGATGCCACGGCTGCTCGCCGGTGGCCCTCACCCCTCAAAGGTGATTTCGGGGGTCGAGCTGTTCGATTTCATTGGCAGTTTTCCGATCGTCACCGACGCAACAGCGGTCAAATCACCCCCTCCGGCAAAGAATATTTTTCAGGTGAAAACCAGCGGTAGGTAGACCGTTCCGTCCCCCACCAATCGTTGTACCCCGATTTTGCCGACAAAAACGGGGTACAAATCGTGTCCCCCTTTGGCCTGTTTTCGGGGCGATCCGCATAAAACCGGGGTATTTCGTACCCCAAACCGATTCGTCTAGTCCCCCATGGTGCTGACACGCCTTGCCCCCCATTACTGGGGACTATGTCCTCCATTGTGCCGACAGCTACATTCGTTTTAGGAAGTTGAGCGCGAGAGCAAAACCCGCGCTTGCTCAGCCCGAGACGCAGAAACCCGAATCCTGCACCCAGCTTCCGAAGACTCGTCCAGCCCGATCAACAACATCCCGGCCAGCAGTACTGCGCCGCGAAAGGAAATCATGAACAAGCTCATCAAAGGCTCAGTCGCAGGCGCCGCAGGAATCGCACTCCTTCTCGGTGGCGCAGGAACCCTCGCCTCCTGGAACGACTCGGCCGTAGTCTCCGGAGCCGGCACCATCACCGCCGGCACGCTGGAAATTGACTCCAACCCCGTATCGGGAACCGACGGATGGCAGCTCAACGGCACCGGAACCGTCGAAGACGATGCCGCCGACTTCACCATCGTCCCCGGTGACGTTCTGACCTACACCGCGACCTTCGACGTGACAGCAACCGGCGACAACCTCGCCGCGACGGTTGCTCTCGGAAGCAACTCGATCGCCGCCGCAAGCACTGACGCCGAAGATGTTGCACTGGCAAGCTTCCTGACGGATGACGCGACGATCACCGTCAACGGAACCGAGACCACCACCGTCAACGCGGCCGTCGGCACGCAAACCGTCGTGGTTACCGTGAGCATCGAATTCGACAACGGCGCGGCCGGTGTCGAAAACGACGCAATGCTCGGCGAAGTTTCGCTCAGCAACTTCAACGTCACGCTCACGCAGGACTAGTTCTCCCCCGGTTGGGTGTGCGATCTGGGGGGACGCACACCCAACTATCCCCTTCACGTTCTTCAGAACTCTTTACTCATCGAAAGGCGGTGCATCATGAGCCCACGACACGTTCGCGGCTCGCACCGCCTCGACATGGTTAAGGCCCGTCACCGGTACCGCGCCGCAGCACCCAAGGCAGCACTCATCACCGATGCTGCGGGGTTCATGAAAGCAGCGCTCGTACTCGTCGTCGCCATCGGGCTAGGCCTTGTCGGCACCGGCGGAACATACGCCTACCTCAACGCTTCGGTCAGCGCCACGCCGGGCACAACACTCACCGCAGGCACCGCAGCTCTCACCGTCGGCGGCCCGTCACTCAACTGGTCCGCGCTCGCTCCCGGCGATGCAGTTGCGGGCACCTTCACCATCACCAACACTGGTGACGTGCCTCTTGTTCTTTCTGCCGCGATCACAGCGACGATGACTCCCTCGTCAACAGCCAACCCATTCACGATTTCGGTTTCGAATGGAGCCTGCCCCGTGTCGGGACTCCCCACCGGAACCCTGAACGGCACCCTCGCTGCTGGAGCCACCACCAATGCCTGCCTCGTCGTGGCGCTCCCCACAAACGCACCCGCAAACGCACAGTCGGCAAGCGCCGCCATTAGCGCAACGATCTCAGGAATTCAGCCGTGAGTCGTACCGTCGAAGGCACCGGCGCCCCGCACTACCTCGGCATGAAGCGTTCCACTCGACTCTCGCTCATCGCCGGTGTTGCCGTCTTTCTTACCCTTGTATCCGGTGTCAGCTTCGCGGCCTGGACGGCGTCGTCGACAAAGGGCGCGACGGCCTCGGCCGGGGCTGTGGCAGTCACCACCGCCACGACCGCTGGTGCGGCCAGCATCACGACTCTCGGCCCGCACACGTACACCGCAGCAAACCAGGCCCTCACGAAGCCGATCACCGTGCGCAACACGGGTTCGGTGGCGGCAACAGTGGACAGCATCGTCATTGCTCCCACCGGCACGCTCAGCGGTGACAAGATTGACGTCACCTTCTGGGTGCCATCAGGCAGCTCCTGCAGCACACCAGCTTCGGCGGTATCCACAACGCTCAGTGCCGGCACCGTTTCATTGAGTTCCCTCAACATGTCGGTCGCCGCATCGACATCCGCAGTCCTGTGCGTTTCCACCACCTTCACAGGTTCGATGGCGGCCGACGCAGGCGAGTCAATAACGGCTACGTTCGCGCTGAGCACTCGTGCTGGCACCAACTGGAGCGCGACCGATGTGCTCTCTGCCGCGAACCGCAGCTTCACCCAGGAAATCTTCCAGTCCACAACGCCAGACGCACCGAGCGCAATCCAGTGCACCAACGACACCAGTGACAACAGCAAGATCTACCTGTCATGGGCAGCCCCGAGCGGATTCGTCACCCCCAACAATGGCTACGAGGTGTACTGGAACGGCACCTCAATCGGCACCACTACCAACACCAACGTCTACGTGATCAACCACGGCACGCCAGGCACGAACACACTCGTCACCGATGGCAATGGCGGCAACAGCACCGGCAACACCGGCTACCTGACGGTGCGAGCCGTCACCTCCGACGGCACCGAGTCTGCCGATTCGGTGCAGATCCCGATTCAGAAGCGACAGGGAAACTCGGGGCTAGCATGCGGCTAGCGGGCAAGGCAGGCGCACTCGCGCTAGTAGCGGCGTTCGGGCTCACGCTCGGCGCGACTCCGGCGAGCGCCGCCACCGGCGTCGGCATTGTCGAAGTGAGCGCCGACGGGGTGAACTTCGCTGAAAGCTACCCCGGCGTGATTTTTGACGACATCGCACTCCTTGTGCCCGGCGACAGCCAAAATGAAACGGTGTATGTGCGCAATGCCGGCACGGCAACCGGCTATCTCCGCATCACCCTTCAAGACGTCGCCTACTCTGACCAGCACTTCGGGGACGCCCTGACCGTGACCACAAGCACCGCGACGAGTGTTGGCAGCGCAGCAGCCATCAGCTCCGCGAACCCGTGTCAGGTGACCCACGAGGGCACGCTCATCGGCCCAGGAGAGATCGTTCCCGTGCTGACGACTCTCGCACTGGGCAACTTGGACGGCACCGACGGGCAGGGAGCGACCGCATCGCTTGCGCTGCGCTTCACCCTGACTGACACGACCCCCGGCACCCTTCCGGCCACCGACTGCAGTACCGCGGGGACGACGGTGCCCGTGACCCCACCGGGCGACGGCGCACCAGGGGCGACCGGCTCCGCCCCAACTGACGGCAGCTCAGCGTTCATAGCGGTTCCCAACCCTGGCTCAAGCCCTGCCCCCGCAACCTCTGAGATTGCGAGTGGAGGTGAAAGCTCGGGCTTTCTGAGGGCTCTCGCATCGACATTTACGCTTGACCCCAACACTTGGCGCCTGTACCAGGAGTATCTTGTGCTGATCTTGGTGTTGGCTGCGATGATAGGTGCTGGACTGTCGTGGCTAGTCGGCCGCCGAAAGGACTCCGAAAATGCCTGAATCCGGTGTGCGCGCACAGTCGATGAAAGACCAGCGTGCCAAGGAAGAAAAACCGAAGGGCGTGCTCTACTACCTGGGCATGGGAATCAGCGGTGGCCTCCTCGCCCTCGTAATTCTTGTTGGCGCGCTCGTGATCGTAATTCCCAAGATCGCTGGCGCGATCCCGATGACGGTATTGACGAGCTCCATGGAACCCGGCCTGCCTCCCGGAACCCTGATCGTTGTCAAACCTATCGACACCGATGAGATCCGGGTGGGTGACGTGATCACCTACCAGATCGAGTCCAACAAGCCCGGCGTGATCACCCACCGCGTCACCGCAATCACCAACTCCAGCAATGGCTCCCGCACGTTTACCCTCAAGGGCGACAACAACGACGTCGTTGACGATCTCCAAGTCATACCCGTTCAGGTGGTCGGCAAGCTCTGGTACAGCGTGCCGTGGATCGGATACGTCAGCAACTTCGTCAACGGCAGCGGCAAGTCGTGGGTAGTCCCCCTCGCCGCGATCGCACTCTTCATCTACGCCGGATACATGATCACCAGCGGCATCGTGACAAGCATCCGCAAACGCGCTCGGTCGCACCTCGACGCTGATGCCGAGGCTGAAACCGAAGTCGCAACTGACGCGCCGGCGGAAGAACCTGTGCGAAAGCGAAAGCCCCCGATCGATTAGCCTCTACAGATGGCCGAACTATCTCGCGTACGCGTGTGGGCCGACGCCCTCATTCGGCTGCACTTGAGCGATGAATGGGAGTTCGTCTTCGACAACGCCAAAACACGCGCCGGGCTGTGTAACTACACCCACAAACGCATCTCGGTGTCCAAATATCTCGCCGCCCGCTACGAGGATGACGAGATCCACCAGGTGTTGCTGCACGAGATCGCGCATGCAATGGCTGGCGCTGCCGCCGGGCACGGCACGAAATGGAAATCAGTGGCCAAGGAACTGGGCTACGAGGGCAAACGTCTCCACGGCGGAGCGATTGCCGACGAGTTCGCCCCCTGGGTGGGAACCTGCCCCGCCGGTCACACCCACTACCGGTATCGAAAGCCGACGCGGCCACTGGCGTGCGGACTGTGTTCCAAAAGGTTCAACAGCGCACACCGCATTCAGTGGGTGCATCGCTTAGTGTCGCGCCCGCAGACCTGACGGCGCACCGTCAACGGCGGCCGGTCGGCAGCCTTCGCGTAACCGACGATAATGGTTAGGTGCACCATCCCGACACCGCCTCTCTCGCCGGGGCACCCGCTTCCGGCTCGCCCGCCAGCAATTCACCAACCACTGGTTCACCAGCTACCGGTTCACCAGGTACCGGCCAATGGTTCACCTCTCGAACGTCACGTCAGTGGTGGTTTGATTCTGGCTCTCGGGCCCTCGATTTCGCCTACACCGGCGCGATGGGCGACAACCCCGAGTGGGAGAGACTGCACGGGCCTACCGATCTCGCCACCTGGCTCGAGGGGCGCTTCGAAGCGTGTGACGGCACCGTCACCGAGCGCGATCTCACCGACGCAAAAGGGCTGAGGGAGGCCATCGCGTCGATTGCCACGAGGCTGAGCACGGACGAGCGGCCTGATCCACGTCACGTCGACGTAATCAACCTGTTCGCAGCGACCCCGGATATTCCGCCCCGCCTTGCGGGCGGTGGCCTTCAGGCGGGACGCACTCGCGTTCGCACCGGTCAGGCACTGTCGACAATGGCACGCGAAGCGGTGTTCCTGTTCAGCGACGAACAGCACGAGCGCATTCGTGAATGCGCAGCGGAGGACTGCGCGCTCGTTTTCTATGACGAGTCACGTTCCAACAACCGCCGCTGGTGCTCGATGCAACGTTGCGGCAACCGCGCAAAAGTGCGCAGCCACCGTGCCCGAAATGCGGCACGCTAACTGCGCACTAAGACGTTTGCCCGCCCAGCGTCCCGCCACGTCGAGGCACGTAGGAGCTGGGTAGGCGCATTCAGGTGTCGACTAGTCGACGAACTGAACCTCTTTCCAGAAGGTCACATAGTTGGAGAAGTCCTTGCCCACTCGCTCTGCCGCTCCGGGAAGAAGCTCGGGGTAGCTGAAGGCGCGGTCCTGAAAGTTCTTGCCGTCAGCACTGACGGTGAAGTACTGGCAGTCACCCTTCCACGGGCAGTGATACGGAGTAGGGCTCTTCTCCAAGAGTTCGTGGTTCACGCTCGCCGGCGGAAAGTACCAGTTGCCCTCGATCTTGAGTAGGTCTTCCTTGGGTGCTTCTGCGATGACGGTGTCGCCAATTACTGCCTTCATACTGTCCTCCAGTGAGTCGATGGTGAGTGAGTCAGTCACTACTGGGTCCAACACTGGCGACGCGGGGCTCATTCCCGAACGATCTCGAAGCTCGCTGCTCCGTTGGAGCGAATGGCCTCGTTCAGGCCCGCGCGCCCGACACTCTTCGCGAGTTGCTGACCGGCCGTACTCGCCGAAAGCAGATGGTTGTGAGCAGGTCTGAGGCTCGTATATGCCGCGACCGCGGATGCTGCTTCCGGCGAGATGTAGTCGATGCCGGCGTCGGCGAGCGCGTCGATGATCGCCCCTGCCGCCAGCAGATCGTCAACCGTGAAACCGCCATCCGCATCGCCTGCCGCCACAACGGTGACGGTCACTCTGTCGCCTTTGCGTTCTTGTTGTGCGATAACCCAGTCGGCGACTGATGATGCGGCTCCGGTTCCGGCGGTCAGAATCGAAAACTCACCGGCAAGATCGGGTGCCGGTGTCAACCCGTCGGCGAGAGCATCCGCCCACACGAGCACATCGGCGCCGGGGGTCAACCGGGATGCCTGCTGAAGGCCAAATCCGAAGCGCACCTGATACTGGGGTTGATTGCGGGGATCACTCACCGCCTAAGGCTAAGTCGGGATGCGTCACGGCGACCGTCGATTACCGAATGTGACGGCCACCCTGGTGGGCACCGTGCGGCTATTGGTCGCTCCCACCGGGAACGACGGCGATCTTGCCCGCCCCATGACCGGAAGCTATCTGAGCGATCGCTGCCTCAACGCCGTCTAGTCCGACCACCCGTTCGAGGGCAGGCGTCAGCTCGCCCGAAGCGAGAATCTCCGCCAAATAGTTGAGGTCGTCGACGGTGGGGCGGCAGTGAACTGGTGGAAACTCGCATCCGAGCGCCGTAACGCGAATCGCATTGCGAGCAGGTGGGGGAACGGGCCAAGGAAGCGGTTCTTCATCGGACCACTCACGGCCACATACCGCGCCCCCGGGGCAAGAATGCTGCGGATCTGGTCAGCCGTGCGGTTGCCCATGACGTCGAAAATCACGTCGTACTCATCGCTAACGGCCACAAAATCTTCGCGCGTGTAATCGATCACCCGGGTTGCTCCCAGCGCGCGTGCCTGATCAACGTTGCTGGTGCTGCACACGGCGGTGATCTCTGAGGCGCCGAGGATCCGCGCGATTTGCACAGCAAACGATCCAACACCTCCGGCTGCACCGTTGATCAGCACACGGTCTCCCGGTTTTACGCCGCCGTGGGTTCTCAACCCTTGCAGGGCGGTGAGACCGGAGACTGCTGTTGCTCCGGCGGCGACAAAACTCACCCCGTCCGGAAGCGGAACAACTCCGTGTGCATCAATCGCGGCGAACTGCGCAAAACCGCCGCCGGCCGATTCACCAAACACCGCGTCTCCCACGCGAAATCCGGTGACGGCATCGCCGACCGCCACCACGGTTCCGGCAACATCGGCGCCCGGGATGAGTCGCTTGGGGGTGCGGAGCCCCATCATCAGCCTCACCATCAGTGGTGTTCCGCTGAGCAGGCGCCAGTCGAGGGCGTTCGCCGAGGAGCCGAGCACGCGGACCAGCAGTTGCCCTTCCGCTGCCTGCGGCGTCGGCACAGTCTCAATCGCCAACACATCTGGGCCCCCGTAGCGTCGGGACGTGACCGCCATCATCGTGGCAGGCACCGCATCCGGGCTGTCTGCAGCCGACGCTGGGTTTGTTTGCCGGGGAACGGACATGAGCACTCCTGTCGTTGCCCTCAGCGTACGCGCCAAGCGATAGCACGCGGAAGACTCCTGCGCTCTGGAAAACTGCAGCAGACAAGCGCAGACTAGGAGGATGCGAGTACTTCTGAAGCTTGTATTGGACTGCGCCCCCGATGATGCGTGGCGGGCGATCCGAGATCCGCGGGTTTTTCAGGAAGCCTCCTACCCACTGACCCAGTTCACCTCGTTGGACGCGGGTGGGTTCCCTGAGCTGTGGCAGGTGGATGAATACACGGTGCGCGCTTCAGCGTTCGGCAAATTCCCCCTCGGCGAACAAGTGATCGCGGTTTCGTTTGATCACGCACCCGATGCAGTCCGCATCATGCGCGACCGCGGGCGCGGACTCAGCGGTCCCCTCGCACTCGTGAGCCGGTGGGAACACTCGATGGCAATCAGCGCGGCACCCGGCGGCAAAACCCTGTACCGCGACCAACTCAGTTTCAGCGCCGGCCTGTTCACTCCCCTACTGTGGCCACTGTATTGGGCGTTCTGGCAGTGGCGTGCCGCCGCGCTCACCCGGATCGCCCCCACCTGGGGTTGGGGCACGACCCGGCGAAGCAATCTGAATCTTTAGGCCGGCCAACGGGGCATCATCTTTCGGCGACGATGCCGAATGGTGTGCGGGACGCGAGGGCAATGGGCTGTCCGGGCAATGGGCGATCAGGGCAATTGTCGACTCCACCGCCTAGCCTGAATCCATGACCGCTCTTGAGGTAGCCGACTGGCGCCGCCGCACCTTCGCTCTCTACGCCGCGATCCGCGAAAACCCGGATGCCGCGAGCGCCCACGCCGTCTGGCGTGCGGGTCGAGATGAGATGTTCGCCACGCATCCAGCGTCGCCGCTTTTGCCGGAGGACCTGCGCGGCTTCAAGGGGCTGCCGTTTGAGTCGTACAATCCCGATTGGCGCTTCGAGGCATCCATTGTTCCTGCTCTGGGTCTTCCAGAAGCAGTTCGCCGCATGGAAGTCGAAACCGGAACGGATGGCTTGGTGCCGTTCGACTTTCTCGGTACGGTCGAGATCGATCAGGTTGGCACGCTCGATGTGTGGCGTCTTGCATCGTATGGTGGCGGAATCTTCATCCCCGTGAAGGATGCCCTGTCTGGTGTTCCGGGCGGAACCTACGGTGGTGGCCGCTACCTCATCGACACCGTCAAAGGTGCCGACCTCGGCCCGGGCAGCACCCCAGAGTCGCTCGTGCTCGACTTCAACTTCGCCTACAACCCCTCCTGCGCCTACGACCCCGCGTGGGCCTGCCCGCTCGCGCAGGCCGGAAACACGTTGGCTGTGCAAGTGCCGGTAGGCGAGCGCTACTCGGCGTCTTCCTGATAGGGTGGCAGCACTTGCGAAACAAATATGTTTCCCTGCGTCGTAGAACGCTTCCCTCTTCTCGTCCACGTCAATCAGAAACGTGTGGCTCGTAGATAACTTTCTCCGGCGAACTGGAGTCATCCGCGCCGAACGAAAGTTCGTGATCTGACCTGTGTACCGCATCCGTGCGAAACGCCTGATTGGGTCGGTGTAGATCAGCCTGGTGCAGTTCTTTCTGAGCTGTGTCGGTGCTTTCTGAACCTGTGCGCCTCCGGTGTAACGCCCATCTGTTACTTATGCCCGAAAGGCACCATCACTTTGACTGAACAAACTTTTAGCTCGCTCGGCGTACCCGCCCCGCTCGTCGCTGCCCTTGCGGCCGACGGCAAGACCACGCCATTCCCCATCCAGCTCGACACCCTGCCCGACACCCTCGGCGGTCGCGACGTACTCGGCCGCGGAAAGACTGGCTCGGGCAAGACCCTCGCCTTCTCGCTCCCCATGGTTGCTCGCCTCGGCGGCACGCTCTCGGGTGGCAAGCGCCGCTCAGGTCGCCCGCTTGGCCTCGTGCTCGCACCAACCCGCGAGCTCGCCACGCAAATCTCTGCCGTAATCGAACCGCTCGCCACCGCGTACGGCCTGAACACCACCACGATCTTCGGTGGCGTCAGCCAGAACCGCCAGGTTGCGGCTCTCAAGGCTGGCGTCGACATCGTCGTAGCCTGCCCCGGACGCCTCGAAGACCTCATGAAGCAGGGCTTCGTGAGCCTCGACGCGATCGAGATCACCGTGCTGGACGAAGCCGACCACATGGCCGACCTCGGCTTCCTGCCGGTTGTGACCCGCATCCTCGACAAGACCCCAAGCAACGGACAGCGGATGCTGTTCAGCGCCACCCTCGACAACGGTGTGGACAAGCTGGTTCGCCGCTTCCTCCACAACGAGGTACTGCACTCGGTCGACGAAGCGAACTCGCACGTTGCCGCCATGACCCACCATGTGTTCGAGGTCGACAGCGTCGAAGCCAAGCGCGTTCTCGTCGAGAAGCTCGCCTCCGGCACCGGCCGTCGTGTGCTCTTCATGCGAACCAAGCACCACGCCAAGAAGCTGGCACGCCAGCTGACGGATGCCGGAATCCCCTCGGTGGACCTGCACGGAAACCTCTCGCAGGTTGCCCGTGACCGCAACCTCGCCGCGTTCTCCGCAGGCGACGTGAAGGTGCTTGTCGCCACCGACGTTGCTGCGCGCGGCGTGCACGTGGACAACATCGAGTTGGTCATCCACGTTGACCCGCCAGCCGAGCACAAGGCGTACCTGCACCGCAGTGGCCGCACCGCTCGTGCCGGTGAAGAGGGCGACGTCGTGACGATCGTTCTTCCCACCCAGCGCAAAGACACCGCGACACTGCTGCGCAAGGCCGCCATCACCGTGACCCCGCAGCACGTGAACGCCAACTCGGAGCCTGTTATCGCTCTGACCGGTCAGGTCGCCGAATACGTGAAGCCTGCGCCTCGCGCAGCAGCTCCTGCCCGTGGCCAGTCGCAGGGTGGACGCTCGCAGGGTGCAAACGCCCAGCGCAAGCGTGCCCGTCGTGACGGTCAGGGTGGCGGATTCTATGTCGGCGAACGCGATGGTGCCCGTGAGGGTGGCCGTGGCGGTGCCGGCGGCGGTCGTGGCGGTCGTGGCGGTAACGGAGGCGGCGGCGCCCGTGGCGGTGCGGCACGTGATGGCGCCCGCGATGGTCGCGACGGCCGCGACGGCCAGAACCGCGACGGCCAGGCACGGGGCGGCAACGCAGCCCGTGGCGGCCAGCGGCGCACCGACCGCCAGGGTTCAGGCCGTGGCGCGGTTGTCGCCGGTGCTGGTGCCAACGAGCACCGCTCAACCCACCAGCCTCGTCAGCAGCAGTCCGAAGCCCCCTCGCGTCCGCGTGGCGGCAAGGGTCGCGCCCAGTCGGGCGGCGGACCGGTTCGTGTCGGACAGGTCGTTCGCCCCAACCGTCGTGCGTCAAGCAGCGGCCGCTAAGCCGTAGCTCGCACTCTTAATCGTCTGAGGGCGGTGAATCTCTCCCAGCACTGCTGGGCGATGGTTCGCCGCCCTTCGGCGTTTAACAGGTGCTGGCGGTGTTTGGCGCTGCTGTCACCACGGAAATTCAGGAGATTGGATTTCGCCGCTTAGATATCTTCCGCAACAGCCCCGGTTTCCCTGGCATCCGTCATCCACCGCGCTATCGCCCGAACAGGATCTCCTGAGTTTCCGTAGTCGTCCGACGGGAACGCACTACAGCCCACGGGCGCCTGTCGCCGCTGCAACCCCACGGAAATTCAGGAGATCGCGTTTCGCTGCTCGTTAACTCGCCGATACACACCCGGATTTCCGGGCATCCGTTCCGGGCAGCGCTACTGCCCAGCCGAGTTCTCCTGAATTTCCGAAGTCATCG
>Ga0209344_10004216_pt1 | contig 13389 bp, 9 predicted proteins | sample Cruoilmetagenom6_FD_187293 | JGI IMG/M metagenome (GOLD analysis project Ga0209344, IMG submission 187293) | Oil polluted marine microbial communities from Coal Oil Point, Santa Barbara, California, USA - Santa Barbara Oil Seep Sample 6 (SPAdes)... | ecosystem: Environmental > Aquatic > Marine >...
CCAGGATCACCCGAGTCGTCAATCATCCATCAGAGGCCTGCTCCGCTCCGCTCCGCAGCCCTCTGATGGGACAAAGGAACGCTACTGCCCTAACATAGGGAGTGGTACAGAATATGGGGGCAGGTCAGAATGATGAGAAATGTCAACAATAATGGCAAAAGAAAATCCAGTACAGTTGCTATCCGAGCAAAGCTTTCCCAGTTATTCCAAGCGTGGTAGCTAGCATAAATCAATACCCCAAATCCAAGTAAACTGAGCATGCCATTGAATAGATATGCCGTCTGCTTGTATTCCTCTTTAATTTCTGCGTATGTCGCACATGCGGTAAGGAAGGCCAGGATTGGTATAAGAACGAGTTCGGCAATTATTGGAAAAACATAGAAGTTTACCAGAAACTCGAGGACAATAGTGAATTTGATCCCTCCAAGAATAACCGCCTTGAAATGACGACGAGTCGGTTCACCCGTTTCGTTAGCGATGACCATCCCGAATCCAGCAGTGCAAGTCCACAAGATGGTGGCTTTCAGGTTTTCAAATCCCCAAAGCTGCCATCCATCTAAAGAAAATGCAATAATGGATACATAGACGAGCAAACTCAGCACGCATGAGACAATTTTCCAATGCAAAGCAGCCTTTAGTATACCTCGAAAACCTTTTCGCACGGATCGAATTGATACTGCCCAGCAAATAATGAGTACTAGCCAGATGAGGATTGAGATTTCACGATTATTCAACAAGCGATCCATTTCCCAAATTGCATACTGAGGCCAGATGATAGCGACACTGCTGTTGACCTACCCCTGGAATCTAGTCTATTCGCCATAAGTAAAGCGGACAGATCGTCAAATAGCGGTGCACCATATCATCATGCGTAGAGGAAAGAACTCAATTGCTAGGCAGAACACTTTAAACATGTCACACAAACTCGCTGCCCCCTACTCTCAGTGTGGACTGGTTTGGGGGGGCAGGTCAGCAGTAGACTCGATTGGGGCAGACTGGATTGCACAAATGGATCCTCCGGATGCTTTGAGGTATGCATTCCAATCATCCGCCCAATCGTGCCGTGGTGGTAGTCCATTCCATGCACTCGCTCATCATTGGAATAAACAAGCAAGAATACCGTACGGATGGTTATGTAAGCGAGCAGTCTAGGACTAAAGCCTGAACCACGAATTCTGGTTTTTCGGCCTCAATGGTTTGGCTTAGAGCATGAAGATCAGAGCTAGCTGCCGAGAGATCTACCCAAGAACTGTTTCTCTTTCTACTATCATCAGGATCCCATCCTGGAGCGTCGTACCAACCAACAACATACAGCCCTGCGGTGGCACGGTGTTCCACGAGGTAGCGATCAACAAGCTGCGTCCGCATAGCGGTTGCAACTTCTCTATGCCAGCTTCCCTTCACCTCGACAATAACAGTGATTTGGTCATTACTGTTGGAATCTGACTCGGCGATAGCAACTATATCCGTGCGTGTTCCTGGTTTACCATCTTGTGAAGTTCGCCTAGAAAACTGGAGTTCCCGCCCGAGCACAATGCTCCTGTCTGCTAGATCAATGTTTAGCCAGCTAACCAGCGTTTGGCTGAGATCTTCTTCATCCTTTGGACGCCAAATCTGGGGAGACCTTGAGACTTCGTTCCATAGTAATCGCATTTGATCCATTTTTCGATAGTGCTGTTCCCACCGATTTAAGCTCTTCGAAATCACTTCAACTAAATCCCGCTCAGAAGCAACCGTTCGGAGTTCTGAATTAGACTCGAATTTAACTAATTGTTTTGGAGAAGGCGGCGTCCATGCCGCTTTCGCTGCCTGCCCAACAGCTTGGAGCGCATGGGACTTTAGCCATTCATGCTGAGGATACTGCCCACTGAGTTGGCATAACCCTGCTACAGATTGCTCAGTACCCCGAGCAACAAGTGCGTTCAAAACACTGTTTCTCCAACGACGAGTTTCTTTAAGGCTTGTGACGACGCCACCTTCATCCGACAAAGGATCATCTGTGGGGTCAAAGTTTTCAAACAAAAGCAGAAGTAGGTCAGTTAGTTGTGCATCAGATAGAGATTCATGAAATGGCTTCTTATCTGATGGCCCCCAAGCCCTGGATGGAATAGCCAAGAGCACTTGCTTAGCACAATCACACGATTGGGCCGCCAATTCATGTAGCTTTGGCCATGCCACTTCTGGAGTAGCACTTGCAACTGAACGCAACCAGGAGCCTATCTCGCCCCAGTCAGGCTGAGCTGCAGTGCACTTAGATCGGGCTTGGCTGACCGCAAACTCAAAAGCACCTGGTATATCTTCAGCAATCAACCAAACAACCAGCGGAATTGCGATGGGGCAATTCGCCAGCCGTGATTTACATTCTGCAAACACTAATTTGGCAAATTCAGATCGCAGGTCTCCTACCAAGGAGTCGACAAGAGAGGGAAGCTGCTGGGAAGCTGGTCTTTGGACAATGTATTGAACGAGTGATTTACATGTGGAAACCCCATCACGAGAATACAGATACTGCAATCCGGCAGTGTCCATAGTTGATGTAAGGGACAGACGAGAGAAACCATCGATCAGATGAGGTACTAAATCTTGAATGCGGCCAGTTGAAATGCCCTGAAGAAAATCTCCGTCGGCTTGAACAACGATTCTAAGGCCAATGCTGGCCCATGCTGAAAGGAGAATTCCTGGTCCTTCAGTGCCCACCTGACTAGGAAGAGGCATCTCATCCAAGTATCGAACGATACTGTGCAAAATTCTACTTCTCAGATCATCGCTAGCAGTTAGCCATACAGAGCCTTGTGTTGGGTCTCGCGTAAAGTCTTCAAACAGTTCACCCTCTGAGTTTTCATGAAGCATCAATGCATGAATCAAAGAGGGAACCCAATCGATTCCGTCAGAATCAACCCTGTTCATCGCATCAACTAAGACTTCAGCGGGTTTGGGCGAGGTAGGTTCTTGCTTTGTGCGTTGTATCTCCCATGATTTTTCCTCTTCCCATTGCTCCTTCATCTCTTTGGCAAGCTTGCTCCCAAGATCAACTTGAAGAGGCCAGTTCATTGCCGTACGTATTGCATTCGATTGTTGATGCGCTTTAAGCCAAACCGGTACATGCGCAGGGTTCCTGAATGGCCCCACATTAGCATACATACAGAGTGACCGGGCCAGTTCTGCGTATCGCAAAGCAATCTCATCGTCATCTGCAGCTAAACACTGCCCTATTGCCCATTCAAAGTCTGCCTCAACCGCAAGAGCACCACCCATGCCAATATTCAGGAATATGTGCGTTTTTGTTGAATCGGTCAAGCGTTCCATGCATGCAGCAATTAGGGCTCGGCGACGGTCGTCATCACTGCTTATCTCAGATAGTACTGCTTGATTGCATTCCGATTTCCAACTGAGTGAGCCGTTGGCATCCGGTATCCTCATAAATGGTGTACGACGGGAGAGCCTTTCAACAACTAATTCTGCTAGAGGGTTCAATATTGAAGGATCCTCCAGTCGCTTCCATCCTTCAAACACAATCAAACCTGCAATTCGGCCTAGGTCTCTGTGGCTATGAAAGCTGTCGGTGACTTTCTTTGCCCAAGCAAAAGCCTGAATAAGGTCGTCATCACCAAGAAATGAGGCCTCCTTGATGCTGCTTAGAAATCCTTTGTAGCTACCATATAAGTTTTGGTCCTGTGGATATGAGAGGCTGTTGAGCATCTCCATCGAAGATATCTGGCCTGGCCATAAATTTCTCAAGACTAGGCCTTTAAGTTGGTCATCTGGATCGTCTTGATCTGAGTTGAGTAGCTGTTTCAAGCCAGACTTGAGCTCTGGTGATCCAATTTCTGATATCGCATATCCGGCCGTGACACGCAAATGAGTAGGCAAACTCGAATCTAACGCGATACCAAGTAGCTCTTTGCCAAGATCTTTGCAGCGGCAAAACCACGCTAAGTCAATCGCGAGATCCTTCACTCGGTTAGACTTACTCGAGTCAATCAGCCATGGGTGTATTGCCAGTGACAACGACGGACATGAAAGCCGCTCAAGCAACTGGCGAGTCTTTCTATAACGCTCTCCCCACCCGTCTGGTTGTAGTGCGTCCTCAACGCTGTAAATGGTCTCTGTTTCCACTGCAGCCAACAACGACTCAGCAACTTGAATTTTTTCACAATCAGGCTTGGATGCAAGATCGCTTCTTAAAATGACCACTGGTTCGCTCTTCAAAACAGATCTTCGAAACTGCTCGTCCATGTCTGCAAGCCAGGAAGCGATTTCATTGAGTTGGGGTGTAATTCGCCGAGAACCTTGGAAATAAACATGAATAAGCGAGTTTCGTTGTTCAACTGACACCAAAGTCATCAGGTATCTTGCAGCAAGAAACTCACCATAAGACCGGTGTGCAAACCCGTAAACACCAGATGTTCGCCCAGAAAACAATGAGGTATGTTCTACTACATGCCGGATTGATTCAATGGAAACAGAGATACTGCTTGACTCATTCGTGGCCGCTCTGCCGCCCGAAAGGTCCTCATAGGTTACGGCATCCTCATGTTGCAACAACCGTGTTATCATGCTGTTTCCGGAAAGAATGAGTCGTCCAGCTATGACCTGGGCGATAGCAAGACACTCTTTGGGAGTAAGTTGATTTGTGGTTGCGTCAGATCGATCAAGGCGAACTTGGCTCTCTTTACAGAGTTCAAGAAGACCCTGATGGTATAACTCAAGGCGAGTACTAGGGATCTCACTGCTTTCAGCCAGAGCAACCAACATCGCAAGAGTGGATGGCTTAGCTACGAGTGGCTCAGATCCTGCAGCATGGATTTTCTTCCATGTTTCGTCGGCACTACTTGTTGACTCAAGGGCCAGGGTAACATCTTCCTCTGTCAGCATGCAAAGTTCATACTCTGCATAGTCCTCTGCAATATCTTCAAATCTTTTGGACAAATACGGTGGCCAAGCTGCTGTGCGGCATGATATCCTGAGATTAGGTTTCGGTGATGCCTGCCGATATGCTTCAACCATGACCTCGCCGGCTTTGGGAATACCCACAAGTGCCTCATCCAATCCATCCAAAACAATTAAAGAATCTGAGTTGGCTCCTTCAAGGACAGTAGCTAGACGGGATGCAAGTCTGTTTTCATCTCCATACTCTCCAAGATCAATAAACTCAGCTTGGATTTCTGTCTTGTTGAGCCGCTCAAGTTCAGTAGTTTTTCCTAGCCCAGCTTCCCCAAGGAGAACTACGACACCTTCTTGAGGCAAACTGTCAGTCGAAACCAACTCATTGTTTACTGGATAGAGTGGGTTGTCGGCGACAGGAGCTACTACAAACGCTCCATCCATAACAACAGGTTTGCCCAGTGGTACCCAGTATCGCTCCCAATCAAATTGCTGCATAAGCGATTATCCCTCTACCCGCTATGCATATCAAGTAATGTAGCCGTCAATAGGGCTCTATGCACCAAGGGGATAGGCAGTTCAAACCGTCATTGACCTGTCCCCCATTGCTTGTGCCATTACCCATTTGGAGAGGTATACAATTCGGGCAGGTCAACATAAACCAAATACCACCTCACACGGTTTAACACGATACCATATGAGACATGTCAAGGAACAAAGCTCTGACTCAATTTTGTGGATTACACAAGTCCGAATCCTCTACTGGAGCATCCAAGGCGATCTCACTTCATGCCGCCGCATTGGCCTCATTGCAAGAGATCGATGTGTCTGATCAGCTCAAATACAGAATCGAATCTGAGCTTGATGTACTTCTGGATGCCCACCTTGGTGTATGCAGAACTTCGGCGACAGACTTTAATGCGGTAAAAGCCCATTTAGATAACAAGCCCGGACTTATGAAGTATCACACACGCAGAGAGCAGGCTTCATCAAGACTTTCTGCCCTACTTGATCAGATCAACTTCTCCAAAGTTCACCCTGATGGCTACACCCCTTTCGAGCTCATGAAGGAGGCAGATATCAAGAAAGATCTCTGGCAGACCATCTGCCAACGAGCATCAATCCAGATTGATCGCGGCGATTCTCACCGAAGGTTTCGCAACTCAGAAATTCGTAAACTGATCGCAGCAGCTCGGGATCATGGTAAGCGCAAAGGACATTCTGCAGCAGATGCATGGGAAGCCCTGCTTGAATGCAACCGCCAAAATCCTGATCTGTAGCAGCATCCAAATACCGGTTTAAATGCCGATTGGGATGAACACGTTGCAAACTCGCTCAAAGAAGTGAAAGTGTCTCTGTGGAGTAATGGTACTCCGCCATAGGAGCACAAAAAATGATCGATTTCGCTAAACAGCAGATCATTCCGATCAACAAAATTAATCCCGCCCCATACAACCCCAGGAAGGATCTCCACCCCGAGTCACGGACGGCTCAGCAGCTTCTAGCCAGCATGGAAGAGTTTGGCTGTGTGGAGCAACTTGTTTGGAACAAGCTGACTGGCAACCTCATCGGTGGACACCAACGGCTCAAGATTCTGCTTAGTCAGGGGATCAAGAAGATCCCGGTCACCGTAGTAGAACTCGATTTGGAGGATGAAAAGAAGCTCAACCTTGCTCTCAACAAGATTTGCGGCGAGTGGGACAATTCCTTGCTCTCAGATCTCCTTATCGAGCTCACGGCAGATCAAGACTTCGATTCAACCCTTACCGGATTTCGCTCAAATGAGATCGATCGGCTGCTTGAAGAGCATTCTCAGGAAGATCTGATTGCCGTTGAGGAAGATGCGGAGCAGATCGACTCTGAAACCGATGTTCCGATCACTCGCCATGGCGAGATCATCGAACTCGGTCTACACCGCATCGCGTGCGGAGACTGTACAGATCCATCAGTGCTTGTCGCGCTCATGGGCGATGAGCATGCTCATCTGATCAATACGGATCCGCCTTACAATGTGGATTACAACAGGGCCAATCGTCCCACTGCGCCGCAATCGAAGAAATCGTCACGGGCAATCATCAATGATAAGATGTCGCCCGAACAGTACCGGGTATTCACACAGCAATGGCTGGAACAGGTAAAGGATTATCTCAAGTCTGGTGCAAGCTACTACATCTGGAACGGCCATGCCAACTTCGGGCACATGTCGGATTTACTCACCGAGCTTAAGATGAAGCCTCGGAATGTGATCACTTGGGCGAAGGAGTCGTTCTCGCCAGGGTTCGGGCACTACAGCCAGCAGACGGAGTTCTGCTTGTACGGGTGGAAGATTGGCAAGAGTAAGCAATGGCATGGGCCGAAGAACGAGTCCACACTCTGGTCGATCACGCGTGATCGTGGCAATCTGTATCGTCATCCGACACAGAAGGCGTTGCCGCTCGCGGAGCGGGCTATTCGCAACTCGTCTTCGCGTGGGAATCTGATTCTTGACCCATTCCTTGGATCGGGGACGACACTGATTGCGGCGTCTCGGCTCGGACGCCGATGCTTCGGGATCGAACTCGATCCGCGATACTGCGATGTGATCGTTCGGCGATACATCGCAACGGTTGGGCGGTCGGCTGTGGATCAATCAATCCTTGACCGATGGGCTCCAGAGCAAATTTCAGAAGGAGGTGATTCATGAGCAAGCCGCGTAGGAGTCTTCCCCGTACAAGTACGGAACTCATTCGTGATCTTAAGACTGGGAAGATTGTTGGCAAAGGAGTGCCTCCGGAATCCCGGCGTGAGTGTGTCCAATGGCTTTCGCTTGAGGGTCTCTCCAATGCTGAGATTGCGGATCTGTTTCAGATGTGTGAAAAGACAATCCGTCGTGACATTGCGGAACTTCGCAGAAAGAATGCAATCCACCCATCACAGACTCATGTCGCTGAATTGCTCGGAGAGTTTCAGTTGCAAGTTCAAGCCTCAGTCAAGAGACTGCGTCGTGTGGGCCGAGATTCAAGGACGAGTCCTTCTGACCAGATCGCAGCGGAGCGTGCGATCGCAGAATCACTTAACAACTTGATCAAACGCCTCCATAGCGTCGGGCTGACCAACGGAATGGAATCCATTCAGGACGAGTCTGCAAATCTTGCTGAACTCCTCCATGCTGTTACCGTAATCGGAAAGGAACTCGGAGAGGATTCTGAGATGGGGATCCAAGTGATCGCCCTACTGGAATCAATCCGAAGCTCGATCGACAAGGGAAATACAGCATGATCAACACCAAACTGGGATCAAACTCGACTCTCAGTGCGATCCGGCGCCAGACCGGCGCCGGATCGCTTTGCGCGTTTATGAAAATGTACCTTCACCACCGCGTCCCGCTGCCATGGAGCAGGATGCACAAGGAGATGTCTACCGAATTTGACCAGATTGGTTCTGGTGAACCGCTCCACTTGGTCTTGGCAGCACCCGACGGCTACGGAAAGACCACGATGACGACATTCGGCTTAGCTTTGTGGGCGTTGGCGTACAAACACTGTCGATGCATTGCGATTGGTTCGCACACCCGTACTGCGGCCGGCGAACTCTTGCGATCGGTAGATCATGAGCTCCGCACCAATCAGATTCTCCGTACCGACTTTCCGCATCTTGCCGCTCTTCAACGCGGGTCAGGCTCCAGCGGGTCTAGAGCATCGCCACCTCGGGATATCTATGTCCGTGGCGTTGCCCGGCTCACGACCTTCGGCCCAACATCAAGCTTGGGCGAGATCACCTTCGAGGGATCGCCACCCGATCTCATCATCCTCGATGGATTTGAAGCAAATCCAGAGGAGAATGAAAATCCTAAATGTGGTCAGAGTGCCAAACTCGAGAGACATATCCACCGCAAAATCCTCTCGAGATACACGGATGCCTCGGTCATCGTCCTCGGCCCCCTTACCCACGCCAACAGCCTGATCGATCGGTTGCTCAAACCCAATCAGTCCTCGATGTGGACGCAGCGGTTCTTTCCGGCAGTAGGGTCATACCCAGTCGACTTTGATCTTTGGTTTGCTTGGGCCGAGCACTTGCGAATGGATCGGGCTCAAGCCCAATACTACTTCGATGAGCATCACGAGCAACTCCTCGATGGGGTGGAGGTGCTTTGGCCGAAGCACGAGTCGTTTATGCAGATGATGTTCCTTCGCGCGCTCCATGGCTGGGAGTGGTTCGACCGCAATCGACAATGTGCACCGCTCGGTGGATGCTGGCGGACAAGCTCACCCAACGGAGCGGTGATTCAGCCTCGGAATGATGGCTTGGAGAAGCCGTACATCCTTGATCACGCCGGGTATCGAAGGGATTGGAGCCATCACTCAGTTGGTATTGATCCAACTGTCACATTGCGCATAGAGGACGAATCACCGCCACAGGGCCGCACGGTGCCCATTTCCCTGATTTCGGAAGATGGAGGAACGGCGTTCTGATTTCGAATCTCGCTTGACACCGGGGCTCACCAAGCCATTACTTCATGTGAGACGGTGTTTGGTCGGGATAGCCCCGATTTGCCGATACTCAAGGAGAATTACCACTTACTGGGCCACGAGGCCCGACATCCCGTTGACGCGCGAGCGTCTTGCTGTTTCCGGAGAAACCGCCAACTGGAGCTTTTGCTCCCGATCGTGAGACCAGCACACGCCGCGCCCCCGCAAGGGGGCGCCGGCCATGTGTTGTCTCATGTGCCCCTTGGCGGGGGCCTCCGGAGTGACCTTGGTTCGGCGCCTCTCTTTATGCGCTGATTCCACAGCTTGCCTCCGCAACCAACACTGGAGGACACAGAATCATGCGCATTGAACCATTCAAACTCATCCTTATCCTGACAATCGGGCTCCTTGCATCATGCGGGCAACAGGAAGAGCCAGCCCATGCGAAACCCTCTCAGCCAACACCCATGAAACTCCTCGCAGAACCGGAGCCTATAGAACAACCGGCCGACCCTGTAGAATCAACTCCGCCACAACCCGAAACACCACCACCCAATATTGAACCCGAAGAACCCGAGCAACCCAAGTACGCATTCATCGGTCGACCAAAGCCATTCCACTATTCAGACATTCGCAGATTCGAGATCCGTATCCGAGTCGAGCATGGTCACACACGCCAAGAGATCGAATCAATCATTGAGCAAGCTGCTCGTGATGCCAAAGCATCAGTTCGTGGACACGCATTCGATGTAATGGCCTTTGCACCTGGTGATGACTCCTCGGGCAGCGCCTCTGTAGGTCAAGGTGTGCTCGCCCCGAACGGACGATGGGCCGACGCTGGCTCATCAGACCCCGTCGCGTTCCGTGTTCTGTTTCTCAGCGATGTATATTTCCCGCAGGAAGTGGATGACAAAACATGGAGCCCCGGCGATCAGATAGTTCTTCAAGACGATGATGGCGATCCCATTCGGCTCACTGACCGTTGGGACAACTGGAGCCAAAGCCATGAAGTCGCCTCCGTACCCCACGGCACTGAAGCCACCATTTTGCAGAAACACACTGAGCCAATGGGCGATGGTTCCGCTTTGATCCGCTATGAAATTGAAGCCGTGATCGACAGCAAACCCGTTCGAGGCTGGGTTCATCGGGAAGCTGTCGAGGGTTCGACCGCTCCCTGAACACAATCTGCAGATAGTCTCTCGAATAGGGCGATACCCGCTTGCTATCTCCTCGAGATGATGGCTATATGGGGTAAGTGGATTCCCCGCATTCACCACCCCGGCTAAGCCCTGCAGCTAGCCCCGGATCCAACGCATCACGCACCCTCTCGTTGAGAGAAATGTCTGCATGCGCCGGGGCCGGACCGCACAGACACATCAAGGAAGCCCGATGACCATCGAACTCCACACCCTCACGACTCTGACCACCGCCCGGCTCCAACAGGAATGGACAAGCCTTGGCATCCGTGGGGATCCCCCGCACTTCAAGCAGGCCCTTGTCCGGGGCCTTTCGTGGCATCTCCAGAAGCAGGCCCATGGGGGGCTCGACGCCGACACACGCCGCCTGCTCAAAGCCGCGACCCGCAACGCTCCGACACCAGCATCCAAGCAGAGCGTCGCCGGACAGCGGAAGCAGCGGGACCCAATCAAACTCCCCGAAGGCACCACCCTCGTCCGCACTTGGCGGGGCCATCACCACGAGGTCACGGTCCTCGAAGATGGCAAACGCTTCCGGTACCGGGAAACCGAGTTTGCAAGTTTGTCCGAGATCGCTCGGGAGATCACCGGGGCACGCTGGTCAGGTCCTCGATTCTTTGGCCTCAAGAAACTCAAACAGGCATCCTAAGGAGCACCCCATGAAGATCACCCGCTGCGCAATCTACACCCGCAAGTCCAACGAAGAGGGTCTCGACATGGCCTTTAACTCACTCGACGCTCAGCGCGAAGCAGGGATCGACTACATCAAGAGCCAGAAGCACGAGGGCTGGCTGCTGGTGGAGGATGAATACAACGACGGCGGGTTTTCGGGCGGGACCATGAAACGACCTGGGCTCAAGCAGCTGCTTGATGCCATCGACCGGGGCCGAATCGATGTCGTCGTGGTCTACAAAGTTGATCGCCTGAGTCGATCGCTCAGTGATTTCGCTCGGATGATGGATGTGTTTGACGAAAAGCATATCTCGTTTGTGTCGGTGACGCAGCAGTTTAATACCACGACCTCGATGGGCCGGTTGACGCTCAACATGCTGCTCAGCTTCGCCCAGTTCGAACGCGAGGTGTCGGGCGAGCGCATCCGCGACAAGCTCGCTGCGACGAAGAAGAAGGGGTATTGGGTCGGCGGCACACCACCGCTCGGCTACCGGCTCCAGACGGGCGAAGAATCCAAGGGGCTCTTCATCATTCCAGAACAAGCGGATCTTGTTCGCACAATCTTTGAACGGTATATTGATGGCCCTTCACTCGTTGCCGTGGCAAATGAACTCAACGAAGCCGGATACACCACAAAGCAATGGACGAGCAAAAAAGGCATTTTTCATGGTGGAAAACGACTCTCTCAGAAATACATCCACGGCGTCCTGACCAACCGGATCTACATCGGCAAGATTACCCATACCCGGGGCGACCACACTGAAATCTACGAAGGCTTGCATGAATCCATCATCGATCAGGCTACATGGGATACCGCGCAGAAGCTTATGACCAAGCAGGACCGAAAGAGCCTGCACCGCTGGACCCACCCGCACCTGCTCAAAGGAAAGCTGCGCACGAGCGATGGATTTGCGATGAGCCCGACCTCCACGCACCGACCATTGACCAAGAAAAATGAGACCAACCAGAAGCGGCTTGTGCGGTACTACATCAGTCAGAAGGCGATCAAGCACGGCTTCAAGAACTGCCCGATCAAGACCATCAACGCAGTGCATCTCGATGAACTGGTCCGAGGGCTGGTGCTCGGATACCTCAATCACAGCGAACTCGACCAGCAATCCACCGAGGTCCGGGATCGCTGGATCCGGAAGGCCATCCACGAGGTCACGCTCGCGCCAGACTCCATCACGGTCCAACTAGATACCAAGAAGATCGAGCAACTCCAACGGCATTCCTTCAGATCACTGCCGAATGTCATCCCGTCGCGTCCGGTCTGCTTGCGAACACCAGAGGTCGATGACCGCGGCGAGCATATCGAGCTGAAACTGCAGCTCCAAATCAAGAAGCTCGATGGTCGCCGGTTGCTTCTCAGCCCCGATGGCCATGACCTGATCATCCCCTCAACACCCGAGCCCAGACAGCACATCGTTGACGCAATTGGGCTGGCCTATCGATGGCATGATGAACTGATCAAATCCAGTTTTCAGATTACGGAGTTTGCCAAGGTACAAGGCATCGCACGAACACGGATCATCAAACTTCTCGCCCTCACCCAGCTCGGCCCGGAGGTCCTGCGCCATGCTCTTGCTGGGACACTCCAGAGCACGATCACGCTCGACGATTTGCTCACCGCATCGATGCAACTTGACTGGGATCGGCAAGCCGCTGAACTCGGGATCAATGCTGCAACAATCGATCAGCACAATGTGCGATCGGCGGGCTGATTCCCTGCTCGTTCCCTGATATCCCGCGCAGGGAAATCCCGACTTACCATGCCAAATGATGCCATTTCCATGCGATGGATAATGGGCATCTCTGGGATGCCTGCAACTTTGCTCCCTGATTTTGCAGAGAGTCCCTGTTTATACCGTCCGAACAGGGAACTCGATACACGCGCGGGGACATCCCTAACATCGCCACGAGAGACACTCGCTGCAATTCGGGCAGATGTTGGCTGATCTGGTCAAGTTGAAAAATCTCGGAGACGCGCCGAACCGCGTAGCTCGCCCCAAAACGGCAGAAACGGCGCCCTTTTGGGGACGCCGTTTCGTATACCATTTATGTCAACGGAGCAGGGGGGATTCGAACCCCCGTCGACCCGAAAGCCGAACTGGATTTCGAATCCAGCGCATTCAACCGCTCTGCCACCGCTCCAGTGGGCTTGTATTGTAGCCTGATCTTCCGGATAT
>Ga0209344_10004217_pt1 | contig 13388 bp, 13 predicted proteins | sample Cruoilmetagenom6_FD_187293 | JGI IMG/M metagenome (GOLD analysis project Ga0209344, IMG submission 187293) | Oil polluted marine microbial communities from Coal Oil Point, Santa Barbara, California, USA - Santa Barbara Oil Seep Sample 6 (SPAdes)... | ecosystem: Environmental > Aquatic > Marine...
AAAATACCTTTTAGCACTTCTTTTAGGTGCATTTAGTTTTTCATCATACGCTCAATTTGAGCTAACTGATGATTTTGAATCATATACCTCGGGTTCCTCCATATGTTCGCAATCTACGCATTTTAGAGCTTGGTCTGGTGTCGATGGAGACTGCGCAAATGTTGTAGATGATGAAGCATTTTCTGGCTCGCAGAGCTTATATCTATCAGGAGATGAACTTGACGAAATATTGTTATTGGTTCTATCCGCCCCAACAACTGGTGTTTACACAATGGATTTTTTCGCTTATATACCAGCAGGAAAGTCTGGATATTTCAATATGCAAGCTGCCCGTACTCCAGATGGAATGCCTTGGAACCAAACTTTAATGGGTGGCCATATTTTCTTTAACTGTGATGGTGCTTCTGGAGGTCTTGGTATGGTTTCAGGAGAGATGGACTGTTCAGCTTTTGATCAATCTTTTATATATCCGGAAGATCAATGGTTTAAAGTTACCTGTGTTTATGATCTTGACAACCAAGTTTGGGATATGTTTATCGATAACATTCAGTTCGTGTTTGATCAGCCTTTCGCTTTCGGGTCCCAGGTTTTTGTAGAATTGGCTGCGTTTGATTTTTACTCTGCAAGTGCCAACAATGAGATTTATATTGATGATATGGTATTGGGCAATCCACAAATAGGAGTACAAGATTTTACTATAAATAAATTTTCTGTATATCCAAACCCAGTTAAAGATATGCTAAACATTAAATCTAGTAATACTGTTGATAATGTTATTGTATATGATCTTTTAGGAAAAGTTGTTCTTCAAGAAAACCCTGGTACAATTTCTCCAGCTATCAACATGAGTAATCTTGCTTCTGGGGCTTACTTGGTTAAGGTTACTATTGGAGATTCTTCAAAAATGGTGAAAGTTCTTAAGTAAAGCATTCAAAAATCTTTTTTCCCAAAAGGCCCTTCAAAATTAAAGGGCTTTTTTATATTTGAAAAATACAAAAATCTCAAACCTATGTGGGCTAAAAAAATATTGCTTTGCTGTTCAATTTTTACTTTTATTTCCTGTGCTGAATTACAACAAGTGGTTAATACGCTTCCCAATCAAACCGGAATTGGAATGGACCCAACTACTATTGCAAACGGTTTGCGGCAAGCATTGGATTTTGGAATAGACAAACAGGTAACCAAGCTTACACAAAAAGATGGATTTTATAAAAATCAACTGGTAAAAATTATGTTGCCCCAAGAATTGCAAAGAGTAGATCAAACCCTGAGAGATATTGGTCTAGGCAGTTTGGCAGATGAAGGCTTAAAAGCACTTAATCGCGCAGCAGAAGACGCTGTGAAAGAGGCTACACCTATATTTGTTAGTGCCGTAAAAGATATAACTTTCACAGATGCTAAAAACATCCTACTGGGGCCGGACAACGCAGCAACAAATTATTTAGAACAACGCACCAACATTGCGCTTTATTCAAAATTCAACCCCGTTATTAAAAACTCTTTTTCAAAAGTGGGGGCCGACCAGATTTGGAGTAATATTATTACAAAATATAATTCCGTGCCCTTTGTAACCAAGGTTAATCCAGACCTAACAGATTATGTTACCAATGAAGCACTCAAAGGTGTATATAAAATGATTAGTGTTGAAGAAAAAGATATTCGTAACAATATTTCTGCACGAACAACAACATTGTTAAAACAAGTTTTTGCACTACAGGATTAATCAATTTTAATTGATTTAACATAGGTAATGTAAATTACAATAGATTTATGACACCATTAACCTTGTGTTAATACTAACTTTTATTTTTCAAAACTATCTTTGTTCCAACAATATAGTTTTAAAATGATAAATTGGTTCAGAAAAAAATCTAGGGTTGAAAAACTGAAAGAAAGATATACTTCTTTAATGAAGCGATCTTTCGAAACTGCTTTGAAGGATACCGAAAAAAGTGAAAAAATTCACCATCAAGCCGATAAGCTTTTTCAAGAAATAAAATATCTTTCAGTTCAACGAAACGATAAGTAACACTTCGTATTCGTATTAGTGAAGCGTTTTAAAATAACCAAAAGCTTTTACCAATCTACTGCCATACCAACTAAAATATTCTCCATCTACCAATTTTACCTCGGCATCAATTTTATTTTGTAATTCCAGAATATGGCCATCCTTGAACGGATATGGCTCTGTAGAAAGAAGTACCATTTCTGCTGTTTTTATTTCTTCCAATGTTACTTCTGGATAGCGGGATTTTTCATCAGTAATGATATTTTCAAAATTATTCAAACCTAGCAGCGCATCAATAAAAGTTTTCTTTCCAACAGCCATATAGGGATCTTTCCATATTAAGTATTGAACTTTTTTTGGAGGAAAATCTTTTACATATTCATTAAAATCTTCCCATTCCAATTCAATTTTTGATACTATCTGAGAACTTTTTTCAGTAATTTTAAACACTTCTCCAAGCCGTTTAATCATTTCTATACTTTCTGGAATCGTAGCAATATCACTGACCCAAACTGGAGCAATACTTTCCAGTTGAAGAACCATCTCTTCAGTATTCTCCTCTTTGTTACAAATAATTATGTCTGGCTTTAGTGATTTAATCTTGTTGTAATTAACCTGTTTTGTTCCGCCTACTATGGTCTTCTCAGCTCGTAAATCTTCTGGATGTACACAGAATTTGGTTACACCAACAATATTTTTACGCAATCCAAGATCAACCAACAATTCAGTTTGGGAAGGAACCAACGAAACAATTCGGGAAGGTGTTTTGGTAAGGGTTACAATTCTATGTAATTGATCAATGAATTCCATCAAGAATGGCTTTCATTTCAAGCTGCATGTTTTCGGCTTCTTTAGCAGCAGCTTCTGCAAAATCATTGTTTTTGGAAGCAAAAATTATTCCCCGTGAAGAATTTACAAGCAGCCCAATATTTGAAGTCAATCCGTATTTGCAGACTTCTTTCAAGCTTCCGCCCTGCGCTCCCACTCCAGGAACCAATAAAAAGTTGTTGGGAATGATTTTACGAATGTCAGCAAAGTATTCAGCCTTAGTAGCGCCCACTACGTACATTAAGTTTTCGCTGTTTTTCCAAGTCTTTGATATTCCTAAAACCTGTTTATACACCTCTTCATCACCAATTTTTTTAGTTTGAAAATCGAAAGCACCCTCATTGGAGGTTAAAGCAAGTAAGATGGTGTGCTTATTTTCAAAAGCGAGAAAAGGTTCAACGGAATCCTTTCCCATATATGGCGCTACTGTTACAGAATCAAAACCCAAATCTTCAAAGAAAGCTTTGGCGTAACGCGAAGAAGTATTGCCTATATCGCCGCGTTTTGCATCGGCAATGGTGAAAATTTCAGGATAGTTTTCGTTTAAATAGTTGATGGTTTTTTCTAGCGATTGCCAGCCTTTTAGTCCATAGGCTTCATAAAAAGCGGTATTCGGTTTATATGCAACCGCATACTGATGGGTAGCATCAATAATGGCTTTATTAAAAGAAAAAATAGGGTCTTCTTCTTCTAAAAGAAACTCAGGGATTTTATCCAGATCAACGTCAAGCCCAACGCATAGGAAGGATTTCTTCTTTCTAATTTCTGAAATTAAATTTTCTGTAGTCATTGTTTTTATTTCAGAAGGTTAAGTCATTAAAAAGTTTCGCCTGTTTCCTTTAGTTTTTCTGTATTGCTTACCAATTGAAGCTCGTCAATTATTTCCTGAACGTCGCCATTCATAATATTACCAAGATTATACAAAGTAAAATTTATACGGTGATCCGTAACACGACCTTGTGAATAGTTGTAAGTTCTAATCTTGGCACTTCGGTCACCACTAGTTACCATGGATCCACGTTTCAAGGCGTCCTCTGCTTGTTTCTTAGCAAGTTCCATATCATAAAGTCTGGAGCGTAATACTTTAAACGCTTTCTCTTTGTTCTTGTGTTGCGATTTTTGGTCTTGGCACTGTGCCACAATTCCAGTTGGAACGTGCGTTAAACGCACAGCAGAATAAGTTGTATTTACTGATTGCCCACCAGGCCCAGAAGAACAAAAGAAATCTACCCGAACGTCCTTTGGATTCACTTCAATATCAAATTCTTCCGCTTCCGGAAAAACCATTACGGTTGCAGCACTGGTGTGCACACGCCCTTGTGTTTCGGTCTGTGGCACACGTTGCACACGGTGAACGCCTGCTTCAAACTTAAGCGTTCCGTAAACGTCTTCGCCTTCTATTTCAAACTGAACTTCCTTAAATCCACCACTGGTTCCCTCGTTAAAATCTATCACATTGGTTTTCCAACCTTTATTCTCACAATACTTTGTGTACATCCTGAAAAGGTCTCCCGCAAAAATACTCGCTTCATCACCACCAGTTCCAGCCCTGATTTCCATCACGGCATTTTTTGCATCTTCGGGATCTTTAGGGACCAAAAGAAATTTTATTTCCTCCTCCAATTGTGGCAGTCGGGTCTTTACTTCTTCAAGTTGTAGCTTTGCCATTTCAACCATTTCAGCATCACTTCCATCTGAAAGTATTTCTTCGGCTTCGGTAATATTATCAGTAAGTTCCAAAAATTCTGAACGCTTATCCATCAAAATTCTTAAATCTTTATATTCTTTATTCAACTGAATATACCGCTTTTGATCGCTCATAATATCCGGTTGAATAATAAGGTCGCTCACCTCGTCAAAACGTTGTTTTATAATTTGAAGCCTGTCTAACATATATATTTTATAATGGCTGCAAATTTACAATTTTTTAAGGGAATGGAAAGGATTGACAAAGGTTTCAATTTTGGAAAAATGTATAAGAGAATACTTGTTCAAGTATATAAATTTTAAGAAGTGAAAGTTTTTATATTTTTCACATTCTTTAAATCCAAAAAAGAAAAATGCACAAGTGTACAAAGACCAAGCACCAATAATACTCTTGCCAAGTACACAAAAGCAATGCTATAACCAAGGTTGTAGTAACCAATTCCTCTAGATATTTCAGCAAAAATTATCAGAAATATCAGAAGCGTAAAAGTCATGGATTGGGCCGTATTGTAAAAATGGTTGTAAAAAAGTGTCAAAAAAGCCAATAAAACCACACAAAACGCACTCAAAATCATGAAGATATACTGAGTTTGATTTAGGGTCATTTCCTTCATTAATTCTAACAATTTAAAGATTAAATAGCCATTCACTATCATCATCAAAATAAAAAGCAAAGTAAACGATTTTGTTATTTCTTTTAAATCAAATTTGGGAACAACATACAAAAGCAGCATTAAAAAAGCAATGAAATTCAGTATCATTGAAACACTAGCCATAGTCCCGTTTTCATACCAAAGAGTTGTAAAACTTGATGCCCCATAAAAGAAAAGAAACCCTACCAACCACTTTTGTATGTTTTTACCGTGTGCAATCAATAAATAAACTAAAGTGGTATAACAAATAATACCACGTAGTAAACGAAACAAAAAATAATTATTGAATAAATGAACGGCAATACTTAAAAGAATGAAAAAAACGGCCAGAATACCTAGCCCCATTTTGTAATTTTTGAAGAAAAATTTCCCTGACATTCGCTCTTAATGATATGATAATGAAATGTAAATCGTTCAAAATCATTTACGAATATAGTTGAAAATATTAATATTCAAATTCGCCCATTGCTGTTTTAATAGTCAGTTTTTTAGAGGAAGCAGCAGCTACCCTGCCAACAATTTGTGCATCAACGTTAAATGATTTCGATATTTTAATAATAGATGCTGCAACTTCTTCCGGAACGTAAAGCTCCATCCTGTGCCCCATATTAAAAACTTGGTACATTTCTTTCCAATCGGTTTCACTTTCAGCCTGAATAAGTTTGAAAAGTGGCGGAATTTCAAACATATTATCTTTTATAATATGAAGGTTTTCAACAAAATGAAGGATTTTGGTCTGGGCTCCTCCACTACAATGTATCAATCCGTGTATCTCCTTATTGCTGAATTGTGATAAAATTTCGTTTATTATAGGCGCATAAGTACGAGTAGGTGAAAGCACAAGCTTACCCGCGTTTAAAGGACTATCAACTACTGAATCCTGCAATTTTTTTGAACCCGAAAAAACAAGTTCATCAGGAACTGAAGCATCAAAACTTTCTGGATATTTTTTAGCTAAGTATTTATCAAAAACGTCATGCCTTGCTGAAGTAAGCCCGTTGCTTCCCATTCCGCCGTTGTATTCCTTTTCATAAGTAGCCTGTCCAAAAGAAGCTAATCCAACAATAACGTCACCCGGTTTAATGTTTGCATTATCAATAACCTGGCTGCGTTTCATTCGGGCCGTTACTGTAGAATCCACAATTATGGTCCTAACAAGGTCGCCAACGTCAGCAGTTTCACCACCGGTGGAATGAATGGTAACGCCATATTGTTTCATTTCGGCTATCAGTTCTTCAGTACCATTTATAATTGCTGAAATAACTTCACCGGGAATTAGATTCTTGTTTCTTCCGATGGTTGAAGAAAGCATAATGTTATTTACTGCACCCACACAAAGAAGGTCGTCAATATTCATTATAAGCGCATCTTGCGCAATTCCTTTCCACACAGAAAGATCAGCTGTTTCTTTCCAATAAGTATAAGCCAGTGAAGATTTGGTACCGGCTCCATCAGCGTGCATAATTAGGCAATAATCCTCATTGCCCGTAAGATAGTCAGGAACAATCTTACAGAATGCTTTTGGGAAAAGACCTTTATCTACATTTTTGATAGCGTTGTGCACATCTTCCTTCCCTGCAGAAACGCCTCGTTGTGCGTAACGTTTTGAAATCTCTTTACTCATTGGTTATTGTTAAGTTGCAAAAGTACGGATTAAAAAAAAGCCCACAAAGGTGGGCTTTTAAGGTTTTCAATTATTTATAGTTTATTCCCAATCGGGCATAAAAGAATTGGTAAATAGAAGCAAATCATTCTGGTTATCATCAAAAAGGATAGAATAAATATTAGGGCTGGCATTGGAATTATTCTTTACCCTTGTAAATATTACTCCACCTTCCGAAGGTGAAAACCTCACATCTAAGTCATTCTCACCAACTAAAACATCCGTTTCCAGTTGTATTGGCGGATCAGGACTTCCTATTGTGTAACGAAATATACGACTTTCGAAAATTCTATATGCAGAATTTTGTGATTCGCTAACATCCCAAGTGTATATTACTTTATCAGCATTTGCTGAAATATCAATTCCACCTGCTGCCCCATCAACATTTTCAAGAATTACGTTTTCTTCCATTCCAGTGGAAAGTCTAGCCGTATAGATACGAACTTCATACCCACTAGAATTATTTGTTTTTAACAGAACCAAATCTTCATCAAACTCTGAAACAGCAACTTCTGATATGAAAGAACCGTCACTGGTTGAATACTCTAATCTGTTATCAGTACCATCTGGATTTATGGAATATAACTTATCGAAATGAGGATAATACAGTTTACTATCGTTTTTTGCCCAAGTATAATTTAAATGTTCAACTCGAAAACCAGTTACAGGCCTTTGGTTAGTTACCTGGCGCACATCAGTACCGTCAAAATTCATAGTATATATTTGAGTGGCTCCGCCTGAATTCCGTAAAAAAGCAATTCTATTTAAAATATTACTTTTCCGTGGTCTAAAACTATTCACGTTATCACTGGTAATCTGTAAAACATTAAAATCAGGTTCTTGCCCATTGCCTGCATCTATATCTTCTGCCCCGGAATAAATAACCAAATTATCATTCGTTTTCTTTACAAAAACAAAAGGGTTGTCCGGCAAAGTAAGGGTCTTAAATTCACTAATAACTGAACTTACAGGATCATTAGTTTCATCTGTAACTGTTACCTGCCAAAAATATTTAGTCGCTAATTGAAGATTGCTTACCGTATAAGAGGTATCCTGGCCAACTTCAAAAACTTCCATCACGTCAGTCGATCCATTTCTTAAATCTAAAGTGTAGGTTAGTTCATCGCCATTGGGGTCAGAAGATTCCCAAATAAATGTAACTTCCAAAGGCAACTCCACAGCCCCATCTTCTGGTGAAACCAAGGTAGGCGCTAAAGGCGGAAGGTTTTCAGTATCTGCAATAGTTAGTTCAAACGATACCTGTGACAAGACCCCCTCAAGAACCGAAGTAGATTCAAATGCAGATGAATATCCGGCTAATTCAGCTTGAACAGAATAGTCGTCAACTATTATATCATTCATCGTAAAATTACCCAAACTATCGGTAAATACGGTTGTAGATGCAGGGTTTGTAGTGATTTTTGCACCGCTAAGACGCTCACCAGAGACTTTATCTATAACTTTTCCAGAGATACGGCCTGTGCGCACAACATCTAAAGTATCTTCGCTACAGCTGTATGTTAAGATCAGTAAAAGAGCGCAAATGAAAATATTATACTTGTTCATCATCAGTTTTCAATTAAAAAAAATTATAACTTAAAATAATAATTTAAGCCCAAACCTATATTGTAATAATAATCATTTCTTTTTCCATTGACAGCTTTCTCAAGCTTATCAGTAAAGACAAGGTTATGTTCGCCAAATATTTTAATTCCAATTTTATTTGAAATGAAATATTCAACACCTAATCCATATTGAACTTTGAAAAAAGGTTCGCCAAACTCAAGGGAATTATCAATAGGATTAAGAACACTCATTATAACTCCCGAACCCGCATAAACAAAGGGTGATAGTTTATCATTAGGCAGAAGGGCAAATTGACCATTTAAATCTATACTTCCAAAAACATTGTCATATTGAACTCCATTATCAATTTTAAAGATCGAAGTCATTAAGCTTATATTAAAAAAGCGCCCAAAATGTCTTTGATATTCCAGTCTACCTAAAAACCCTAAGTTCTGTGTAGAGTAATCGTTATCGGGTAAATTACCTCCTCCAGAAATTCCCAATGAATTTAGAGCTTCTCTATCTACTTGCAGCCTATCAAGCAATAATGTTGCCTCATCTTTTTCCTTTTCCGCAATATAATCAGCAACTAATTGGTCATTTACTTCTTTTCCTCCTTGCGAACTCCAGTACTGTTTTTGAATGCCTTCAATTATAAGATCATGTACCGCTTTTTCTATAGCATCTTTCATAGCTAATTGAACAGGCTCATTTTGTGTTACACCTGTCTCGGCTTCTAATAATCTTTGAAATTTTACAAAACGAAAAAAGCTTGCATCAATAGCCTGTGAAAGAATTGTTTTGGAAACATACACAGTTTTCAAAATTTCGCCATTACTAGTAGAAACTGCTCGTAAATAAATAGTTATTCTATCTTGTCTATATTTTGCAGAGCCGCCCAATCCAAAATAGCGAGCACCTATCCCACCGGTAATAATATTAGTGTCATAAGAAATTACGCCACCTTCCAACAGAAGACCAGCATATAAAAGAGGTGGTAATGGAGGTTCATTTGGATTTAAATTCTTAATATATTCTTGCTTGGTATTACGGATTATATTACGTTCTGTAGAAAGATTGTTGAAATTTTCTCTTTCCAATGGTATAAACCATCCCGAATCCTCCAAAGCTTTTATAAGCATAGTTGTTCCCCCTTGGGAAATCGCTGTACTGAAGGTACTTCCTATCTCTACAGCCTTATATTGACCCGTTTGATCGCTAAAATTATAGACCCCCACTTCAACAGGTTCTGCTGCCGGCGGTAAGTCTAATAGTATTTGGGTTGATTTGGAAAATTCTCCAGTTCTTGAAGGCTCTTGAAACATTGGTTGATTAAAATAAGCCGCACAAGAGGAAAATAAAAAAAATCCAAACAACAAAATTGCTTTGTAAAATATTCTCATCTATTCTTTTTAATTTGGGACAATAACTTGGGTTTCTTCCCCATTGGAAGTATCAAGGATATTAATGACCAATCCTTCATCAGATTGATAAATTTCAACATTCAAAGTACCGTAGGTAAAGCTTCCTTCTTGGTCAAAATTTCCCAATCCACCTATCTGTTGCTGTAAAAGTATTCTTGAAATTTGACTTAATAATTGACGATTGAGGTTTGACCCAAATTGTTTTAATTCAGATTCTTGGTCGCGTGGGTTGGTTGGAGCTGTAAGTTTATTTTGGGAAGTTGCAGAACTTAGCAACCAGTTATAATTGAAAGTATCACCACCGAAAGCAGGATTTAAGGGCTTATAAGAAAACTGTTGAGCAAACCCAGCTGTTGCAAAAAACAGCAAGATAATTATGGGCAAAAATAGTTTTGATTTTTTCATCTTAGTAACGCGTTAGGGTATCATCTTTTTGTTTTTCCAATTTTTGAAGATAAGCAATACACCGATCGAGTGCGGATGTTGCCATAGTTTGTAAAAAAGACTTCTTTGGTTGTGAGAAAAACTGCCATAATAATTGATCATCAATCTTAACGGAAATCCTTGTATTTCTAAACCTACCAGGCACCTCCTCAATAAAAATATTTTTTTTTGTATTTACTTGTCGATTATAATAATCTGAATAAAAATATTTATAAAAATCTCGACCTGCTTTAGTTAAAGTCTTTTCTAACACCAAGCCACCTAAAATTACGCCGTCTTGAGGGGTTGCCTCATCTCGATTATCCTGCTTTTCATGAACAGAAAGCTCATCCTTTACAACCTTTTGATATCCATTATCTGAATTCAACTCTATACGGTCTTGCCCTACGGGCTTATCATTAATATCATATAACACAAGTAGCAATATAATTTTTCCTTCTTCACTATAATTTATTGCTACAGAAGAAAGCACTTTTTTTTCATTTCCTTTTAAATAGAGACGATTGGATTGGTTATTTTTTGAAGTATTGTTATTATTATCTTTTTTAAAAACTGAAAAATCATATCTTAAATCAACATCTGTTGGGGTTAAATTTTCGGCAGTTGCAGTAAATGTAAAAAATTCACTATCCTGCTTTACATATATTTTAGCCACAAATTCCTTATTGTAAAATTGTGCACTCACATTAAAACTTAAAAAAAGAATTAATAAAAGCGTAAGGTATTTCAGATTTTTCAATATATACAACTGAAATTGAAACATTTAATTAGAACTTCTAATTATTAAATCGGGTGAACCCTCGGTCTGTCTAAATTTTAATGATTTCGTAATCTCATTAACACCATCACGCTCAAAATAATTATTTCCGTTTTGCTCCAAATCTAAAGAAATGTCAGCGTTCGGGTTATTTACAAAATCTACTATACGATTGTTATTTCCATTTTGAACTAAATCTGCAACCGCAGTATTTGCAGTGTACTCTAATTTTGTGTCGTTTGAGTTTCCGTTTTGCAAAAGATTAATCTCACTAGCGTTTGTGTTTGTACGAATATCGGTAGTGTTGTATTCACCTATTTGCTGTACAGATACAGAATTTCCTTGAATTAAGGCATTTTTAGGATTGGGAGTGCTTATAATACCTAAGTTAGCCAACATAAGAGGCGTTATATCTTCACCTTCTAAAACTATAGGATCATTATCCTCCTCTCCATACGTCTGTGACAAAGCCACATTAGTGAAAATAAAAAATGATAAAACAAAAACTGTTTGTTTAAATATTGTTTTCATAATTATAAAGATATTAAAATTATGTGAAAAGGAGGGCTTGTATTCACCCTCCTTTGTATTTATCTAAAAAAAATAGCAAAAAAGGCTATTAACACCCTGAACAAATATCAGATAGATTAAAATCTAAATCTGGAAAGTTAATTGTTGGGTTGTTTGGATCTAAAAAGCTGCAATCTATACCATCAGTATTAAAGTTGCCATTTGGACCCAGTTGTAAAATATTGGCCTGGTTTCCAGTACCATCTTGTTCAATAGTATAGCTATGTCCACCTCGTTGAACCAAAAGTGCTGCATTGTCAGTACCGTATTGTGAAGTGATACCTCTGTTACCGTTTCCGTCCTGAAAAGTGTTTAACAAATTGCCATTACCTACTTGCGTTGACATTACAATATTATTGTCATCAGCTTGGCGCTGCCATGCTTTGTTGCCGCTTCCTACCTGTGCTAAACCAGCAGTACTCTCAGTTCCAATTTGGTCTTGTCTTCCGTAGTTTCCAGTTCCATAAGAGTTCTGTAAAATATAGGCATCATTTCCATAACCAGATTGATATTGCTCAGAATGATTTGCATTACCAAATTGATGAGTTTCTGCATCAAGATCTCCACCTGTTTGGTTTTGAATTGCCACAGAATTTGTGGTTGTTGCATTTAAAGCATCGTCATTAATCCTAGAATCAACTGCATCTAAAGATGTTTTAATTCCTGATATTAGGCCATCTTGGTTAGCACCTTGATCAACTAAGGCATAATTTACAAAACCAGAACCCACAGCATCGGATTGATCTTGAACTTGTTTGGACAAGTTATTATCTCCTTCTTGGTAAGCAAAGGCCCAATTAGACTGACCATCGCCACTCTGCATGATTGCATTTTGGTTGTCATTACCTAATTGCTCAGTATAAGCGTAATGCCCTGCAGTTCCGTTTGGACCTGCATTCTGATTAACCATAGATTGGTTTGCATTTCCACTTTGAATGGTCCAAGCTTCACTATTGTCATAAGTCTGCTGTATAGAGCCTTCGTTATTTTCACCGTCTTGATCAACTACGGCAACATTATTTTCAGCTTGCTGCCCAGTTCCTTGACGGATACTTGCCTTGTTTCCAGAGCTCGACAGGTCGTTTTGACCTTGACGCGTTATAGCGCTGTTATAATCTCCTTCCTGTTTGGTTTGCGATCTATTATCAGATCCAGATTGAAATACTTCAGCCGCATTCTCTACACCGCTTATAGCCTGTACTGCTCCAGTTTGCATCACCTTGGCTTGGTTACCGCCCGTGCCAGTTCCGTCATCTTGAAATGTGTATACTGACTGTGATGTTCCGGCTTGTTGCACACGCACTTTATTGGCATTTCCATTTTGCACTGAAAGACCTGTATTTGCTCCTGTTGCAGCTCCTGGAAGCGCAGGCTGTAAAGTAGCCGTAGGCGCAGGACCCACATATTGTGGTCCATAAGGAGCTGGATTTAATTGTGCAAATGCAAAAGTTCCAGCCAAAAGGGCAAAAGCACTGAATATTAATTTCTTCATAATATTAATTGTGAATTTTAAATTAAAAGTGAACTATAAATCATACTTAAAAAACTCACCCATTCGCTAGGAATGGGCGAGTCTATTAACTATTACATATTAGCAACCTGGACAAACTGGATCCAAATCAACTCCTGGGAAATCATAATTCATATCCAAATCCATTGGAGCATCAAAATCACAATCCACTGCACCAGCTCCAAAGTCTCCATTAGGACCCATCTGAAGGATGTTTGCTTGGTTTCCACCAGCAGAACGATCTAGTACACCTAAGTT
>Ga0209344_10004218_pt1 | contig 13386 bp, 10 predicted proteins | sample Cruoilmetagenom6_FD_187293 | JGI IMG/M metagenome (GOLD analysis project Ga0209344, IMG submission 187293) | Oil polluted marine microbial communities from Coal Oil Point, Santa Barbara, California, USA - Santa Barbara Oil Seep Sample 6 (SPAdes)... | ecosystem: Environmental > Aquatic > Marine...
CGATCTCTTCTCACCGGATTGGTGGTGCTCCCCACCGCCGGGATTCCCGGCTCCATCATCATCGCGGCCGGCGCCAATCTCGCAGCCGCCGGCGCCGCCCTGGTTGTACATCTCCGCAGCACTCACGCCCCCGCAACGGCCGACGACTGCCGACGATCGTCTTCCGTCGGGTCCCTGCGGTGGATGCTCCTTGCCGCCGCCGGCTCGGGCGCGCTGGTCCTCGGCGCCGAGACCATCTGGCACCGGGCGCTCAAGATGGTCCTCGCAAACTCCACCATCACTCTCGCGCTGCTGCTCGCCCTCACCCTGGCAGGGCTTGGTGTCGGTGCTGCCGCGGGCGCCCCATTGTTGCGACGAGCACATGCGATGCGTCTCTGGTCAAAGCTCCAGCTCGGCGCCTCAGCCCTGCTCCTGTTCCAAGCCGCAATGCTGCCCGAGATTGCCACCCTTGTTCGCCTCATCCGGCCCGACACCGGCTGGCCTCGGGTTCTCGTGCCGCCTCTGATCGTTGGCGGAGGGCTGATCGTGCCCGCCGCCTTGATCTTCGGAGCCGCCTGGCCGCTGCTCCTCAAGGCCGCCACCCCGAGGGTGGACGACGGCGGCCGGCTCATCGGCCGGATGGGCATCGCCAACTCGGTCGGCGCCGCGCTGGGCGCGTCAGTTGCCGGGCTCGCGATCCTCCCTCACCTCGGGTTCGGCCGTTCCATGCTGGGCATGGCAAGCCTCGGCGCCGGTCTCGCTTTCCTCGGACTCACCAACGAGATACCCACCCTGTCGAGGGTCAACCGAAGGATCAAGGCAATCTCCGCCATTGCCGCTGTCGTCCTTGCCTTCACCGCCGTCACAGTCCCGTCGTTCGGCCGGGTTCCTCTGCCCTCCATGGCCGTCGGTGCCGACAAACTCTCCGTCCTCAGCTACAAAGAAACCGCTTCCGGCATCGTCCTCGTCACCGAGGACGCGCGCACCGGCGCCCGCTCCATGCATGTCGACAACAACGCCGTCATCGGCACGACCTACGACGCCCTCAAGGTGGCGCGGATGCTCGGCCTCGTCCCCACCCTGCTCCACCCCGATCCGCGACGAGCCCTGGTCATCGGCTTTGGCGCCGGGATCACGACCGCAACCGTGGCGGGTTCACCGGGGATCGAGCAGATCGATGTCGTTGAGATCGTCCCCGGGGTCATCGACGCCGCCGACCACTTCGAGGATTTCAACCACGGTGTCGCTCGAGATCCTCGGGTGCGGCTCCACACCAACGACGGGCGCAACCACCTTCTGCTCCATTCCGGACCGTGGGATCTCATCACCTGCGACCCCGTCCACCCCCTCTACGGATCGGCGTCGCTGTATTCACGCGAGTTCTTCGAACTTGCCCGCGACCGCCTCGCACCCGGCGGGATCGTCTGTCAGTACCTGCCGCTCCACCGGATGCCCGACGACGCCTTCCGACGCGCCATCGCCACCTTCCAAACCACCTTCGACGAGAGCTGGGTCCTCTTCGGTCTCGGTCACGCCATGTTTGTCGGATCGGATCGCCCCATCGAACTCGATTGGCAGCGTTGGCAGACCGTCCTCGATTCGCACACGCTGTCGGACGATCTCGCCACATCGGCGCTTCACCATCCGGCCCAGATCGCGGCGCTCCTCCAGCTCGACCCGGGCGGCTGTCGGGCCGTGGCGGCGGGCTCGCCATCAACCAATGCACATCCACGACTGGAGTTCCTCGCCCCCGCCGCGTACCAGCCGGGGCTCTGGCCCGCCAACGCCCAGACGCTGGTCGAGGCCTACACCTCGCCGATCTCGCGAATTCGGGGCCTGCCACCGGGAATGGACTCACAACTCCAGCGACTCGTCGCCGGTAAAAGGCTGCTGCTGTTCTCGCTGCTCGCACGCGCCGACGGCGATCTGCCCACCGCCCAGAGGTGGCTCACCAACGCCATTCAGGTGGCAGGCGACGACCCGGAGATCGTCTACTACGCGCGACAGTTCGCCGCGGAGACGCAGGGGCGGTAGGCAGGGGCAGGATCAGAGACAGATCCAGAGACCGAAACAGCGACAGCGGCGGTGAACAGCAACCCGCGTCCGCCTCCGATCCCGTGGCCCAGCCATTTCCCAGCCCGTGGGGATATTGCGCACACCGGGGCGTGCCGGGTTGGACATTGTGCCTGCGATACCTTTCCGGTTGCCCGTCACCCTCCGCACAATGTCTAACCGGGCAACACCCGCGGCACATCGTCCCAGTGCACCTCTCCCGGTAACGAAGCAGGCCGCCGGCGCCCCATCGGCATGGTCGCAGTCCTTAAACCCAAGATGAGCGATTCTGCCGGGTGAGATGGGGCAAGATCTTGATGCTCTGGCGCTTGCGGACAGCGGACGCATACCGGTTGGTATTCGGAGCATCTCCGCAGGTGCCCAGGACGCAAGAGATTGTTCCAGATCGCCGGTGAGAATCGCTCATCTTGGGTTCCATCATCCCCGCGCGACCACGCCGATGGTGCGACGCTGGGTCGCCGGAGGCGAACCAGAAGGCCGGAGCTCCCGGACGCCACTCAACGCAAAACAACCCCCACCTACCGGCACGTCCCACTGCCTCGCGGACACGCGATCCAAACCGCTACGAGTCTGAAGGTGGGGCCAGCCCCACCCTACGGCGGGCGGGACGCCCGCCCCCACAATCATCGCGACCGGACCGAGGAATGAGGCGGTCTACTCCACCGGCTGAGCGACAAATCGGATCCACACAGCGATGGCGGCAAATCCCACGGCGAGCAGGAACCACGGCGAGATACCGGCAAAGGCCTCGGGTAGATAACCAATGAGGATCGCCAAACCTGCTCCGAGGAGGGCATAGGGCAGCTGGGTGCGAACATGATCGACGTGATCGCAGCTCGAGGCCATGGAGGAGAGGATCGTGGTGTCGGAAATCGGCGAGCAGTGGTCGCCGAAGACCGCACCGCCAAGGATCGCAGCCACCGTCGCCGCGAGGATCGCCGGGTCGGCAGCACCGGCATCGAGGACCAACGGAACCGCGAGCGGCGTCAGAATGGCCATGGTCCCCCACGAGGTCCCAGTGGCGAACGAGACCGCGGCCGCGACCAGGAAGATCGCCACCGGCAACAGGCTCGCCGGCACGTGCGGTCCCACCGCGGATTTGATGTAGACGGCGGTGGCGAGATCGGTGCAGACCTGCCCGAGCGACCATGCGAGGGTGAGCACGACAAAGGCCATGAGCATGCTCTTGAACCCGTTGACCATGGCTTCGATGGCTTCACGCATGTTCAACGCTCCCTGGCCGATGGCGAGGCCGATGGCCACCGTCAGACCGACCAGAGAAGCCCACAGCAGAACGGTGAACGGATCCGAGGCGCCGATGATCCGGCTCAGCGAGGTCTCGTCGGCCCCATCGGCCAGCAGGCTTTCGCGGCCCGTGACATAGAGTCCCACGAGAGTCGTCAGAATGACCAGCAACACCGGCACCGCAGCGTTCCACCACCGACACGGTGTGTCGTCGTCGGGAGCGAGCCCGGTGCTTTCGTAGTCGGCCAGCGGTTGCGATGTCGCCGAAAGGAGCTCGCCCTTGCGAGCCCGCCGTTCGGCCGCCAGCATCGGTCCCCAATCACGACCCGAGACCGCCACCGAGAATGTGATGGCCAAACCAAAAACGGGATAGAAGGCAAACGGAATTGAAGCCAGAAAGACTCCAAAGGGGTTGAGATCCGAACCCGCCTTCTCGAGGGCGTCGCCGACCAACGAGACCTGATAACCGATCCAGGTCGACACGAGGGCGACACAGGCCACCGGTGCGGCGGTCGAGTCCACCAGATAGGCGAGTTTCTCGCGGCTGACCCGGTGGCGGTCGGTCACCGGCCGCATGGTGTTGCCGACAATGAGGGTGTTGGAGTAGTCGTCGAAGAAGATCGCGACCCCCATCAACCAGGTCACGACCTGCGCCCGTCGAGGGGTCGTGGCAAAGGGTTCGAGGGCCTTGACCACTCCGTGCGTGCCGCCGCTGCGACTCATGACACCGACCATCCCTCCAAGGAGGATGGAGAAGAGGATGATGCTCATCTTGTCGGAATCGGTGAGGGCTTCACGAGCGTAGGTATCGATGACCCGAAGAAAACCGGCAGCGGCATTTCCGTCGGCGATCAGAGTCGCGCCGAGCCACACCCCGGTGAAGAGCGACAGAACAACATCGCGGAAAACGAGGGCCAGAGTGATGGCGACCGCAGGTGGCAGCAACGACCACCAGGACCCGGTTGCTTCGCCATCGGACGGCATCAGGAAAAGAAGGACCCCAGCGGGGATCAGGACCAACGCCGTTTTCAGCCAAGGCGACATTTCGTGAGGTTAGCACGCGGGCGGTACTGCGACAGGAACAGCGACTGGAACAGCGACAGCGAACAGTGACCCGCAACCGCGACTGTGAACGCACCCGCACCCGCAACCGAGCACGCGGGAAATACCACTCACCGGGGCGTGCCGTCCTTGGAGTTTTTCTTCGCCCGCGCGCTCACGGTCCATTCGCGCCCCGAAAAACTCCTAGGGGGGCAACCCCCGCGGCGGGACGTTCCAGTGCATCTGCTCCGGCCGCGAAAGAGGCCGCCGGCGCTCCATCGGCGTGGTCGCAACCTTTCAATCATCTCCCTCGCGACCACGCCGATGGTGCGACGCTGGGTCGCCCGCGGCGCCAGCCGCGGCGTCTCAGAAGGCCGGAGCACCGGGAAGCCGAGTCCGCAGCCGCGCCCCAACAGGAGCGGACCGGATACCATGAAGCCATGCCGGTCTACGAAGACGACGCCCTGATCCTCGATCACCACCCGTTCAAGGATAGGCATCTCATTGTCTCGGCCCTGACCAAATCGCACGGCGTCGTTCGCGGGGTCCTGCGATCGGCGCGAGGCGGCAAGATTCCACTGGCCGGATCAGTCCAGATCCTCTCCGCTGTGAAGATGGAGTTCTTTCGCAAAGCTTCAGCCGAGCTCGCAACCATCCGGCGGGTTGATCTGATCCAGTCATCCTACGGTCTGGCATCCGATTTCAGCAGGTCGACGGCCGCCGCCGTGGTCGCCGAACTGCTCATGACCTACTGTCCACCCGATGAACCGGCTCCGCGACGCTTCCGGCTCGGCGCCACCTCCCTTGATGCTCTCCTCACCGGGATCGATCCCGACCGGGTCGTGGCCTATGTCCAGTTTTGGGTCCTCCAGCTCGGTGGACTGATGCCCCACCCCGAAGAGCTCGACGGGACACCCACCGCCGACGAACTCGCCTTCATCATCGCCTGCCGGCGGGTTCCCCTGGGTGAACTCGACCTCGCTCTCCCAAGCGACGCCCGGAGACGCCTCGACTCCATGGTTCGATGCAACGCGGAACGGTCTCTTCGGGCCCTCGACTTCTACCGCGCACACGGTGCCTGACGCCATGCGAAACCTCTCCATCGATCCTGCCGGTGACGTCACCACCCTCACATTCGATCGACCGATCCTGAGTCAAACGACCCTCTCTGAACTCACCGACACCCTCGCCAGCCTGGCGGTGAGCGACGCACCGCTCCCAATCGTGCTGGCTTCGGCCCACCCGACGATCTTCCTCGCGGGCGCCCACCTTGGAGAGATCGCTGAACTCGACCCCCAGAGCTGCATCGCATACGCCAAACTCGGGCGCTCGGTCACCGCGGCCCTCGGTTCTCACCCGGGCCCAACGGTGGCAGCCGTCGCTGGGAGCTGCTCCGGTGGAGGATTCGATCTCGCCATGGCCTGCGACACCATCATCGCCTCACCCGATGCGGTTTTCAGTCATCCCGGGATCCGCCGCGGACTCGTCACCGGCTGGGGAGGAACTTCGAGCATCGCCCGCGCCATCGGCACCGCACCAACCCGCAGGGCGTTGCTCGAGGCCACCGGGCTCGAAGCGGCTCATCTCGTCGACCTCGGAGCGATCCGAAAGATCGTCCCGAATCCGCTGGCCGAGGCTCATGCCGTCGCCCTCGAAATAGCGCGCCTCGACCCCTCGAGGATTGCCATCTGGAGGCATCTCCGAGGCTCGAACTTCGTTGACAGATTCCGCGCCTTCGTGGTAGAAAAGTCATGATATTCGGCAACTTGTCCGATTTTCGGGCATGGGGTGACCAAACCCAAAGATGGTTCTTTCGAAGTTCATCGAGTACGCCATACGGGATCATTATTGATTGCCTAAAAGACAGCCTGGAGAGGACATGAGCGGAACGATCCTTCTCGCCGACGACAGCCTGACCATCCAAAAGGTCGTCGAGCTCACATTTGCCGACACCGACTTCCGCGTGGTTGCGGTTTCCAGTGGTGACGAGCTTCTCGAACGGCTGCGCGACAGCCAGCCCGATTTGATCATCTGTGATGTGATCATGCCGGGGAAAGACGGCTACGAGGTCTGTCAGCAGATCAAGTCGAGTTCCGAGTGGCTCCACCTTCCGGTGATCCTTCTGACCGGGACCTTCGAGCCCTTTGATCGCGACCGCGCCATCGCCGCCGGTTGTTCCGAGATCATCACCAAGCCGTTCGAGGCGAGGAAACTCGTCGATACCGTCGAACGATTGATCGGCGGGCCCGATGTTCAGACGCCTCGGGTCGATGTCCCAAGTCCATCTCTGGCCGCAGACGACGAAGCCTGGCCAGAGGAAGCCACTCCCATCGACGTGCCCGCCGCACCGGCTCCAGAGGAATTCGGGACCCAACTGTCGGCGCCCGAAACCGAGGATGATGGAATCGAATTCACGACCAGCGGTTTCGCCGAGATGGAAGCCGCCGGGCAGCCGGCCCCGGAGACCGGGACCGCACCGAAAGACGGTCTTGACTACGATTTCGGAGGGCAAGAGACCGGCGCCGGCAATGAATACGGCAACAACGATCCCTCGGCCCAGACGGTGAAGATTGATCTCGCGGCCATCAAAGATGGCGACGAATTCAAGATCAACCAACCAGTCGCCGAGGTCGAACCCGTTACCCCACCAGAGCCGGTGGCCGAGGAACCCGCCCCGGTGAGCGAGTTCACGCCCGAACCCGAAATCGAGCCCTTCGCGGCCCCCGATGAGGAACCGTTCGAGGCCCCATTGGACGAAACCACCGATGAGAACGCGGACGAGACCTTCAAGGATGAATCATCCATGGCCGACACCTCGCCGGTGGATCCACCGGCGGAAGTGCCCGAGCCGTCTATTGAAACGCCACCAGGAGGCGGTTCGGCGCAACTGACCGACGACGACATCGACAAGATCGCACGGCGGGTCATCGAGCTGGCCTCGGATCGGCTTGACCAAATCGCGTGGGAAGTCGTCCCCGATATGGCCGAGATCGTCGTCCGTCAACGAATCAGAGAGCTCGAAGCCGAGTCCGAAAACGCCGAATCCGAACCGGTGCAGTGACCTCGTTGCTCAGCCTCGATACCGGTCGTCTGAACAACCCTCCAGGCCGATTCTGAGATGTTGTTGCAGAAAGATTTCAACACCACGGCAAAGAGCCTGGCCACAACCGCGAGATCCGTGGTTGAGAACGTCCTGATCATCGAGCGCATCGACTCCACTCAAGCGTGCGCTCTCCGCCTTGTCGACCAGGCCGAGGCGGAAGAAATCACCCTACCGACGACTCTGATCATCGCCGGGGAACAGGAACAGGGGCGCGGGCGATCCGATCGATCTTGGGTCTCTCCACCCGGTGGTCTCTACCTGAGCTGGGTCACATCATCGATCGGAGTCGACGCCATCGCCAGACTCCCCATGATCGCTGCAGCCGCGGCCTCGGAGGCGATCCTCGGACTCGGGATCGAAAATGTGCAGATCAAGTGGCCCAACGATCTTCTGATCGAGGGCAGGAAGTGTGCGGGCTGTCTGATCCACGCTCGTCATGGCGAAACCAACTGGGCTGTTGTCGGAATCGGCATCAATCTCGAACACACCCCCGAAGTTCCTGAAGGCCAGACTTTACGGCCGACCTCGGTGGCCGACCATCTCCATAGGGACATGACGGAGGAGGTGGTCAACCGCGTCCTCCGGGTCATCGCGGAGGAATTGGCGGCGGGAATCGCCGACGCCGACGCTTCGCTGGTGCGCTGGAAGAAGCGCCTCGTTCATCGCCCCGGAGACGAGATGACCATCCGACTCGGCGATGAGTCCGAGATTCACGGCCGCTTCACCGGTCTCACGAACGAGGGTCATCTTCGACTCGAGTGCGATGGAGTCGAGCGGACCATCGCCGCCGGCGATGTTGTGGAGTAGCAGCTCGCTACTGAATCCGCGGGAGGAATTTCTCCGCTGACTCGAAGCCGGTGATCCGGAAGACCTCTGCGCCATCGCGATAGAGCATGACCGTCGGCACACCGAGGACCTTGAATTCCTTGGTCAACGCCACTGCCTCTTTGCTCGCCCGTGTCTGATCGACCTTGAACCTGACGAACCCGTCGAGGATCTCCCTCACCCGCGGATCGGAGAAGGTCTTCTCATCGAGTTCCCGACAGGGAGCACACCAGTCGGCGTAGAAGTCCACGATGACGGTCTGACCCGAGTCGAGGGCCTCTTGAAAGGCACCGTCGTCAAAGGCCGCCCACTCGAGATGATCGCCCTCCGCGACCGCCGGACCGCCGCCCTGTTCGATAGGCAGCATGGACATACCGAGCACCAACAGTCCCGCACAGACCACACGCATCACCCGGTCGATGGCAGGCTGTTCGTGCCCTGTGCGGTCGATGACCAGAAGATAAAGGGCGCCCAAAGCCAGCGTGAGGCCCATCAACCAATCACCGCCGTGACCAGGCAGCATAGGGGCCGCAAAATAGGCCGCCATGGCAATCAGGATCACTCCGAAGACCCGGCGAACTCCGATCATCCAGGCGCCCGACGCGGGGAGCCGATTGACCAGACCTGTGAAGGTCCCGAGGAGGAGATAGGGCAGTCCGAGACCTGCAGCCAACGCGAAGAATACAAAGAACCCGAAGACCGGATCACCCTTCTGACCCACATAAGTCAGCAGGCCAATGACAAAGGGACCGATACAGGGCGCCGCGATGATCCCCATGAGCAGCCCCATGATCAGCGCGCCCAGCCACCCGCTGCGACCGCCGGATGCCTGCATGGCCCACGCCGGTGGCCGGATTTCCCAGGCGCCGAACATGGACGCCGCCAGGGCGAGCAGGACCAGCACGATCACGCCGACGACGATGGGATTCTGGAGCGCTCCACCAAAGATCGCCCCACCCAGGGCGGCAAGCACCCCGAGGATCGAATATGTCAGCGCGATCCCGATGAAGTAGGCGAAAGCGAGCCCGAAGGCGCCGCCCGCCCCGGCCTTCTTCTGTTGCGAGAAAAAGCCGATGGTGATGGGGATCAGGGGGAAGACACAAGGGGTCAGATTGAGGGCCAGACCGCCGAAAAAGACCGTCACCAACAGGAGAGGTAGCGACATCCCCGCGAGCCGGGCCGCGTCGTCATCGGGTGCGGCGGTGGCGGCGGCCTTCTCGGTCACAGGGAGATCGAAGAGCTTCTGGTTGGCAGCTTCCGAGGCGGTCCCGGGAGCGGCGATTTCCAGATCCACTCCGGCCTTGACGCCAATCGGCGGGAGGCACTGGGTGTCGTTGCAGGCCTGGGCGGTCACCTCGACTCGCGGGCGAACGCTCCCGACGGCCGTCTCCGGCACCGTCATCCGACCGACCAGCACGACTTCGCCTTCCCAGACTTCGATGGGGCCATCGGCGAATTCGAACTCCACGTGATCGCCATCGGGGAAGATGGTCATGGGCTCGGGCCACCCGTCAGGAACCATCCATTTCACGGTCGTGGGCATGGAGAACTCGTCACCGGGTTCATCGGAGTTGACGTGCCATCCCGGTTCGATCTTGACGATGGCTGCGAGTTGCAGGACCTCGCCCGCCACAACAGGCTGACGATCTGGCGCCAGATCGACGGTGAACACGGGCTCGGCGTCGAATCCCTGGGCGCCGGACACGGCCAGGATGGCGCACACAAAGATCGCAAGGATGAAGGTCTTGTTTCGCATTGGCTCTTCCTCGTTTCGGTCGGGAGGCGCGATCACGTTCATGCGCGCTCCGGGTCAAGCTCCGGCGCGTATCGCCTGATCAGGCTCCGCACATCGGTCGGGTATCGGTCCCAGTGTTCTATTATCAAATCCGGCCGTCTGGTTACCGTTTCCTTCACGGCTCGCTCGAGCCGCCAGCGGTTGATCTTGTCGTGATTCCCCGATCGAAGGACACCGGGCACCTCCCGCCCCTCCACATCCAGAGGACGGGTGTAGGAGGGATGATCGAGCAGACCGGCGATGAAGGAGTCCTCGGCCACCGAATCCGGATCACCGACAACACCGGGAACGAGGCGAGAAACCGCCTCGGTGACGACCATTGCCGCCACCTCACCCCCACCGAGGATGTAGTCCCCGATGGAAACCTCTTCGGGTTCCAAGATCTCGGACACCCGTTCGTCGAATCCCTCATAGCGACCGCAGAGAACCACGAGGCGCTTCGATTGCGCGAAATCCTCGGCCATGGCCTGATCGAAAACCCTGCCACGCGGCGACAGCAGAACCGTCCGTGGAGCGGGTTCGCGGGAGGCGAGCTCGCGCGCGGCAGCGAGCACCGGTGGCGCCTGGATCACCATCCCCGGGCCTCCGCCGTAGGGATCGTCATCGAGCTGGCGCCACTTGTTGTCGGCCCAATCGCGAAGATCGTGGACGCCGATACCGATGAGCCCACGGTCCACAGCCTTTCCCAGCACCCCGGTGGTGCGGAAGGGCTCGAAGAAGTCGGGGAAGATGGTGAGAAAGTCGAATTGCATGGTTTCGTATCCACGCTCCGGTTGCGTATTGAAGCACATTGGGACAACAAGGCCAAACTGCTTCTGTTGTTTTTCTTTTTGCTGGTCGCTGATTTCGGGCGAAGACTCGCCCGAAATCAGCGACCAGCAAAAAGGGAGGAGATCTCTTCAGGCAGTGGCGAAATCGTCATCCAGGAGACCGGGGAGTGCATCAATGGTAACGACACCGGCATCGAGATCGACATTCGTCACAATCTCGGGGACATATGGCACGAGAAACTCCCGGCGACCTCGGCGAACGACAATCCTTCGCTGCCCCGGTCCCATCTCCACCCCCGTGACTTCGCCAAGGTCGTCACCGTTCGGTGTCCGGCACACGAGCCCCACCAGATGGTGCTCATAGTAAAAACCCTCGGGGAGCTCATCGAGACTCTGCTCCGGGAGAAAGAGAAATCGCCCTCGCCAACTCTCCGCGACATCCCGGTCGCGCAGACCGGACACTGAAAGCAACCACTTCCGCTTGTGATAGCGGATGCGATGAACCTCATGGAATGTTTCGGGTGATTCTTTTTCACCGATGCCGAAGCGTACTCCTTCGGCCAATCGTTCGGGAAAATCGGTGATGATATCCACCGTGAGGTCGCCTTGGATGCCGTGCGGTTTGCTCACGCGGCCCACGACGAGCCACTCAGAGGAGTCTTCGGAGCTCACTACTCCAGGATTTCCAGCACGAACCGCTTGTGGACCTTCATCCCAGCGGCCGAAAGAAGGGTCCTGATGGCACGCGCCGTCCGACCCTGGCGGCCAATGACCTTGCCGAGGTCTTCGTTGCGGACCCGTAATTCGAGAACTGTCGTCTGCTCGCCTTCGACCTCGGTGACCTGTACGTCTTCGGGACTGTCCACCAGCGCTTTTGCAATCTCTACAAGAAGCTCTTTCATCGCACTCACGGGGGACTCCTTTCACGGAGAGACGTCACGAGGGGCGGCGCGCCCCGGCACGAACTACTGCTGTTTCTTCGCTTTGAGGATGAGCGATTTAACGGTGTCGGAGACTCCCGCACCCTGGTTCTGCCACTCGCCGATCTTTTCGAGGTCCATACGGATCTCGGGCGGCTCCTGGTTGGGGTCATAGAATCCCACCTGATCGAGGTAGTCCGCACTCGGGGTCTTCCTCGAGTCCGAAACCACTACCCGGTAGATGGGTTTTTTCTTGGCGCCTCCACGGCGCAATCTAATCATCAACATCGAATCGGTCCTTTCTCGTCTCAGCGTAAATCGTTGTCAGTATCTGCTCTTCAAGCTATCCGAGACCCAGTTGCCGCTTCAACGCTTTCGCGTCGGCTTTTCCCAGGCGTTTCATCAGCTTACGCATCTGGCCGTATTGGCGCAAGAGCCGGTTGATTTCTTCAACGCTCGTTCCCGAACCCCTGGCGACCCGCTTCTTGCGGGAACCATTGAGGAGTTGGGGGTGTCGTCGCTCTTTGGGAGTCATGGAGTCGATGCACGCCTCGAAACGTTTGAGCTGTCGCTCTTGGCCTTCCGTGACGCCCCCTTTGGGGAGCATATTGCCCATCCCGGGCATCATCTCCATGACCTGTCCGAGGGGGCCCATCTTCTTGAGGCTGCTCAGCTGATCCCGAAGATCCTCGAGATCGAACTTGTTCTTTCGCAGCTTGGCCTCGAGGCGAGCCGCCTTCTTTTCGTCGACGACCTCCTGGGCTTTCTCGACAAGGCTGGCCACATCACCCATCCCGAGGATCCGACCCGCCATGCGGTCCGGATGGAACTGCTCGAGGGCATCGATCCGTTCGCCGACACCGGCAAAGACGATGGGACGGCCAACCACTTCACTCACCGAAAGCGCGGCGCCGCCACGTGCATCTCCATCGAGTTTCGTGAGGATGACGCCTGTGATGTCGAGTCGCTCGTGATAGGCCCGGGCCGATCGCACGGCGTCCTGACCTGTCATGGAGTCAGCGACGAAGAGGATCTGTTTGGGTTTGAGGATCTCTTTGAGCCGATCGAGTTGATCCATGAGTTCGTCGTCGATGTGGAGTCGGCCGGCGGTGTCGAAGATCAGAACCTGATAGCCCTTGATCTGGGCCTCACGCATGGCGCGTTTGGCGATGGCCTCGGGGTCATCCATGTCCCGCGTATCGATGGTTGGGATCTTGGCCTGCTCGCCGAGCACCAGGAGCTGTTCCCTCGCCGCGGGTCGGGAGGTATCCGCGGGTACCAGAAGAGGGAAGAGGTTTTTCTTCTCTTTGATCCATTTGGCCATCTTCGCCGCGGTGGTGGTCTTACCGGAGCCCTGGAGACCGACCAGCATGATCACTGCGGGTCGACCCTTGAACTCGAGATCGGTGGTGGTCCCACCAAGCAGACCGATCAACTCGTCGTGGACGATCTTGGTCACCATCTGGGCCGGAGTGACCGATGTCAGGACCTCCTTGCCGACGGCGCGTTCGCGCACCCTGGCGACAAAATTGGACACAACCTCCACCGCCACATCGGCCTCGAGCAACGCGAGTCGAATCTCGCGCAACGCGATGTCGATGTGGTACTCAGTGAGGTGTCCCTCACCGCGTAGGG
>Ga0209344_10004220_pt1 | contig 13378 bp, 13 predicted proteins | sample Cruoilmetagenom6_FD_187293 | JGI IMG/M metagenome (GOLD analysis project Ga0209344, IMG submission 187293) | Oil polluted marine microbial communities from Coal Oil Point, Santa Barbara, California, USA - Santa Barbara Oil Seep Sample 6 (SPAdes)... | ecosystem: Environmental > Aquatic > Marine...
TGGAGGCTGAGATGGACAACGCAGGCTATACCACCCTGACCCGTCAATCCGGTCTTGCCCGAGAAATGCAAATCGTGGCCAATAATATCGCGAATGCAGCGACCACGGGCTACCGCGCCGAGGGGCTGATTTTTTCTGAATATGTCAAACCGGTAGAAGGTGGCGCCTCATTGTCGATGGGGCAGGGCAATGTGCGCAAAACCTCGTTCGATCAAGGCGCATTAAACCAAACCGGCGGCACGTTTGATTTTGCGATTGAGGGCGATGGTTATTTTCTAGTCGAAACCCCCGCAGGCGAACGGTTGACCCGATCTGGCGCGTTTTCGCCGAATGCCGAGGGGGATTTGGTGACTTACGATGGGTTTCGCGTACTTGATTCAGGCGGGGCGCCGGTCTTTGTCCCACCGGGGACTGCGGTCTCCGTCGGGGCAGACGGCACATTAAGCGCCAACGGCGCACCGCTCGGCCAAATCGGCCTCGTGCGCCCGTTGGAACCTCTTTTGATGGTGCGCGAAGACGGGGTCATGTTTCGCGCCGATGCCGGGCATGAACCAAGCGATACGGCCCGTTTGATGCAGGGGTTTGTCGAAAACTCTAACGTCAATGCAATCGGCCAACTGTCCCGCATGGTTGAAATTCAGCGGGCCTATGAACTGGGCCAAAGCTTTCTGACAAGCGAAGACGAACGGGTGCGCGGCGCCCTCAAAGCCCTGACAGGCTGACTTTTATTCTAAATAAGGAGGTGCCACATGCGCGCCCTGCAAATCGCCGCCACCGGTATGTCCGCCCAACAGATGCGGGTGGAAACCATATCGAACAACCTCGCGAACATGAGCACCACAGGTTACAACGCCCGCCGGGCCGAGTTTGCCGATCTACACTACCAGCAAATGGCGCGCGCCGGGGCGATCAATGCGTCCGATGGCACCGTGCTGCCTACCGGTGTGCAATTGGGGCTGGGTGTGCGCCCTGCGGCGGTCTCAATGCAAGTGGCGCAGGGTTCTATTGCCGCGACGGGCGGGGATCTTGATGTCGCCATAGAAGGGCTGGGGTTTCTCGAGGTGGCGCTACCCTCAGGCCAAGCGGCTTATACGCGCGACGGCGGATTGAAGCGCACCGGCGAGGGGCTGATCGTCACCTCAGACGGCTTTCCCGTAGCGCCTGAAATCGTAATCCCTGCTGATGCGCGCAGCATCTCCATTAACGCGGAAGGGGAGGTCTATGCCTATTTCGACAACACCACCGAAGGCCAACAGTTAGGTCAATTTAACCTAACCGGCTTTTCCAATGTCAAAGGGTTAGAGGCATTGGGGGGCAACCTGTTTGCGGAAACTGAAGCTTCTGGCCCAGCCCTGATCGCCACGCCCGGCTCTGACGGGTTGGGCACCCTCAGACAGGGATATCTGGAAGACAGCTCTGTCGATGCTGTGCGCGAAATCACCGAGTTGATCGCGGCGCAACGCGGCTATGAAATGAACGCAAAAGTCATCTCGGCAGCGGACCAGATGATGGGCGCAACGACGCAGGTGCGCTGATGATCTTCCGTTGTCTCTTGGCTTTGTTTCTCGCGACCCCTGCACAGGCCGAGACGGTCACGGCCACCCGCACCATCCGTGCCGACGCGATTATCACCGACACGGATGTCACATTGCACAACGCGGTCGTTCCAAACGGCTTTCAGCGTCTTGCCGATGTGGTGGGCCAAGAGGCTCGCGTGGTTCTTTACCCCGGGCGGCCAATCTTGGTGGACGACATTGGTCCGCCCGCGATCGTGACGCGAAATCAAATTGTTCAGGTGCATTTTCGAGCCCGTGGTGTGGAAATCGTCACTGAGGGGCGCGCGTTGGAGCGGGGCGGAATCGGGGACCGATTGCGCATTATGAACCTGTCCTCAAGGACAACTCTCTTTGGTCAAGTGCAGGGTGATGGCACCCTACTGGTCCGGCAATAGGAACATTTTATGAAACCTCATTATTTCCTTATCCTTCTGTTTTTGTTCAGCGCGGCCTGTGGGCGCACGGACCATCTTGGCAAACCTCCAAGTTTTTCTCCGCCTCTAGAGTCGCGCGAACATGCTGCGATGGTCACATCGGCCCTACCTATTCGAATTATCGAAGAGCGCGGCGTGGACCGGGCTTCGCTTTGGTCTGGCACACGGCAATCCCTGCTCGGAGACCGCCGTGCGATGCAGAGAGGTGACATTCTGACCGTTGTCATCGAGATCGACGAAAAAGCCGAGATTTCCAATGCCACAGACCGCTCGCGCTCCGGCAGCGAGGCAATGGGCATGCCCGGGCTTTTCGGTCTGCCGCAACGGTTGGACAGTGTCCTGCCGGAAGGGGCATCATCAGCTGAGCTTGTCGGCATCAATTCTAACAGCAGCTCCTCGGGCGACGGATCCGTAAAGCGCAAGGAAAAGCTGACCCTGCGGGTCGCCGCCACAGTGGTTGAGGTGTTGCCGAATGGCGTTTTGTCGATTTCTGGCTCTCAGGAACTGCGGGTGAATTTTGAGCTGCGCGAACTTTTAGTGACGGGCTATGTCCGCCCGGCCGATATCTCGCGGCAGAATGAAATCACCTACGACAAGATCGCCTCCGCGCGCGTGTCTTACGGTGGCCGTGGGCAGATCACTGACGTGCAGCAGCCGCGCATCGGCCAGCAGGTGCTCGACGCTGTATTGCCGTTCTAGGAGGATGACATGCTAGCAAAAATTCTACCAATCGTGTTGTTGCTGGTCGGAGCTGGGGCAGGGGTCGGAGCAGGAATGGCCCTGCGTCCTGTTCCGGAGCAGCCGGGTCCTGAAACAGCGGAGGAAGCCGCCGAGCCGGAAGAAGTCGCACCCTATGGTCCGGATAATCCGGCACCGATGATGGAATATGCAAAGCTGAGCAATCAGTTCGTCGTCCCCGTGATCAAGGACCGAGAAGTCGCGGCGCTGGTGGTTCTATCGCTGAGCATTGAAGTAACGGAGGGTAATAAGGACACGGTATTTCAGCGCGAACCTAAGCTGCGGGACTCGTTCCTAGGGGTGCTCTTTGACCATGCAAATATGGGGGGGTTTGAAGGCGCCTTTACCGATGCCAATAATATTGCTGTGCTGCGGAATGCCCTTCGGGAAGTCGCACAGAAGGATATGGGTAAAGAAGCCGTAAGCGATGTGCTGATCCTCGAGATCGCCCGACAGGACTATTAATTCGGTCCACCCCGAAGCAGGGCGATGTTTGTGGCCAGTTCCAGTTGGGACTGGCCCTTTCTTTTGCGCAGGCCGCGTTGCGCTTCCGCAATCAGTTGCTGCACCACCTGCAGTTTGCCATAGGCTTGACGAACCTGATGAAGCTGTTGTTCTTTGATCGCTAAGACCTGGGCAAGCTTGAGGTTCAACTCCGTTTTGCTGCGACCGACCCAGCCTTGCCAAATGATGTCTGCCCCGATCGCGCGCATCTCACCGACTTGCGTGCCAGCATCGTTGGATTGCTGCAGCATGTCATCCAATCGAGCCAATTCGCTACGCAATCGATTTTCCTCCGCTTGGATGCGTTTGAAGGATTGCTGTTGTTGATCATATTTAGCCTGCGTAATCGCTTCTAACTGTTGCAAATCAGTCAAGTTGCTCATGTCCAGCCCTTCGCTTTGCGTCGCATTGTTTCGGCGAAGCGGATCGCTGCGGCGACTGCGTGATATTGCTCATGTGCGATCTGATCGCCGATCTCGGTCGTGGCATGTAGGGCGCGTGCAGTGGGCGGATCGCTATGAATTGGCACGCCTGATTCCATCGCAAGTTCGCGGATTTTGAGCGCGACCGCGTCGACGCCTTTGGCCACACATACCGGCGCAGAGCCCGCCTCCCTGCTCCAAGTCAGGGCAACCGCGTAGTGGGTTGGGTTTACGATCACCACATCGGCCTTAGGCACATCTGCCATCATCTGGTTCTGCGAGATTGCCATTGCCCGGGCACGTCGCTCTTGTTTCTGATGAGGGTCGCCCTCAGTGTTTTTTGCCTCATCCGTCACTTCTTTGCGCGACATGCGATTTTTTCGCAGGTGTTCAAAGTGCTGCCAAAGCGCGTCTATCGCGCCGATCCCGCCCGAGACGACCACGACAACGAAGAGAAAGGCGAGGCAAAGCTCGATCATAAAGCTCAGCGCCATCTCCGGTGAACTGCGCAGGGTACCAATCATCTCGCCCAGCCGCGCACGGATGAACAGTGCGACACAAGCAGAATAGACACAGAGTTTGGTGAAGCTTTTGCTAAATTCAAACAGGCCGGAGCGGCCAAATTTGTTTTTGGCGTTCGACAGAATTGAAATGCGGGACAGCTTCGGAGCGATCTTGCTTGGCGCAAAAACCAACGCCCTTTGTGCTACGATTGCAAGGACAACCCCAAGAGCGGGAAAGACAAAAAACGGCAATGTGCCAAGGGCGATTTCGCGCAGGGGGGCTGCCAATGCGGCTGTTGGGCTGCCATCAAAAAAAGCCGGAGCGAGCTGCGCCGATTGGTCAATCATGACCATCAGAGCGGTGCCGATCCGCGTGATTGCATCAGGTCCTGTCCCCAAAAAAGCGGCCAGCAAGCCTGCATAGGCGGCGGCTGCCATCAGGTCGGTCGACTTTGCGATCTCACCCTTTTTTCGTGCGTCGAATAGTTTTTGCGGTGTCGCTTCGAAGGACTTATCGCTGTCGTCGTCCTGCCCGCTCATGGCGGCACCGCAAATGGGTTGGATGCGAAAGCATCTAGCGCGCTGATCCAAACCCTTAAAATAATCGGCGAGGCCAGAAAGAGCAGAAATAAGCCGCCCGCGGTAATTACTGGCGCACCTACGAAGGCGACCATCAATTGCGGCATCGCCTTGTTGATCGCGCCAAGGGCGAGGTTGTAAAGCAATGACAGAATGACGAAGGGCGCCGCGAGGGTGAAAGCCAAAGAAAAGGCGCGTCGTATTTGACCGAGCCCCCAGTCTGACAAGGTCGCGCCATCCGGGAACTGCCCCATGGGCAGGAGATCGTAGGACAGGATCAGCATTTGTGCTGCCTTCACATGCAAACCGGTCATTACAGCAAGAGCAAGCCCGCCGATCACCAGCACATAACCCATTGCAGGCATCGGTTCGGCTGCGGCAGCGCCAAGGATCTGGGACAAGGAGGTCGATTGCGCGGCGATTGCGCCGGCTGTCTGCAAAGCCAGCACGAACAGTCGCAGACCTAGTCCTAATAATGCTCCGGCCAGTGTCTCTGAAAGTGCCAGCCAAAACAGATTGCCCGTCGACAGCGACAGTTCGGACGTGGGGATGGCGGGAGCGGTGATAAGCACGAACGCCAAGATCAATACCAGCTTGACCCGCATCGGCACTGACGCTTCGCCAAAGGCTGGCATCAATGTGATCAAAGCGCCGACCCTTAAAAAGACCGCAAAGCCATGCCACAGGGAGGCTTCGGCAAAGGCCAGCACTTCAGCGAGCGTCGCCGTCATGCCGCCACGACGCCAACCAATGCAGGGCGCGCGTCGAGGCCGATTTCCTCGAAGGAAAGGACCGGATTGTTAATCCCTTTGGCTCGCATCACCGTGCGGAGGAAACGCCGACGACGCGTATTGGTAACAAGCGCCGCATAGATACCCTGTTGGCTTGCGTCGTTCAGTTTTTCAGACGCCTTTTCTGCAAGTTGGTTAAAGAGTTCTGGCGGCAATGCGATGTCAAGACCGCGCTGCCCCTCAACCTGGTAGGTCGCAAATGTCTCTTCCCACTCGGGGGCCAATTGAACCAGCGGCAATGTCCCGTCGACACGGCGCATCTCTGCTACGAGTTGAAAGCCCAACCGTTGCCGTACATGTTCACAGATGGCTTCGGGTTGGGCATTTTGACCACGCGCTTCGGCTGTTGCCTCTAGAATCAGCGGCAAGTTTCGGATGGAGACTTGCTCGTCCAGCAACAACCGCAAGACCGCGTGCAGCACATCAATCGGCACTTTGTCGGGAATGAGTTCGTCCAGAAGTTTGCGATTGGCTTCCGCTCGGGCCGGGTCGGAGATGTTGACCATTTCTGACAGCAATCGGCGCAGGGACTTGAGGGTTAGCAGCCGGCTAAAGTTGCGTTTGACGACCTCTAAAAGATGGGTGGCCAGAATTTCTGTGGGTGTAACAAGGGTGATGCCAGCGAGTGCCGCGTCTTCCTGATCGCGGCTGTTGATCCAACGGGCGGGGGCACCGTAGACGGGTTCGGTGGTTTCCACCCCGGCGGGCAAGGTGCTGCCATCCTCTGGAATAAGTGCGAGAATTTGTTCAGGGTTTAACTGCGCGCGCGCTTGTTCGACGCCCTGTATACGCAGCACATAGGTGCCGATCGGCAGGCCGGGATGATCGGTCAATCGAATTTCCGGCAGGATGACGCCAAAAACTGAAGCCACATGGGTACGCATATTGGCGATGCGCGCGTCCATCCCAGTGCCTGGGTCGAGCACCATGTTTACCAGATCGGGTGAAAATTCGACATGGATATCATCAAGTTCCAGCACATCGCCTAACGGCTTCTCGCGCGGCAGAATATCCTCGGCCGGAGCAATATCAGGAAGGGCGGCTTTGCGCTTTTCCGCCCGGTACATCATGAACGCTGCGGTTCCAAGTCCAGCGCCGCCCAGAACGAAAGGTAAAAACGGCAGGCCGGGGAACAGTGCGAACATGACCATCAGGACGGCAACAGTTGCAAGTGCAGCGGGGTGCTTGCCAAGCTGGCTGAAAACCGCGAGATCGGTTGCACCCTGCGCGCCGCCGCGCGCCAGCAGCAGAGCCGAGGCGATGGAAATCACCACCGCCGGAATTTGCGAGACCAAACCGTCGCCAACGGTGAGAATTGCATAGGTTTCAAAAGCCGCACCAATGGGCATACCGTGTACGACCACCCCCATGACCAGCCCTGCCACGAGGTTTAGTAAAGTAATCAGAAGCCCAGCGACGGCATCGCCTTTGACGAACTTCGAGGCGCCATCAAGTGAGCCGAAGAAAGTGGTTTCCTGTTGTTCGCGCTCGCGCCGTTCGCGGGCTTCTTCGTGAGTGATGGCCCCCGCAGACATGTCACTGTCAATCGCCATTTGCTTGCCGGGCATCCCGTCCAAGGCAAAGCGCGCGCCGACCTCGGCCATGCGGGTGGCGCCTTTGTTGATCACCATGAAGTTAACGATAAGTAGGACGCAGAACACGACCAAACCCAGGAACACTGACCCGCCCATCACAAATTGTGCAAAGCTTTCAATGACGTCGCCCGCTGCGTTCGTGCCGGTATGGCCTTCGCCGATGATCAGTTTCGTCGAGGATACATTCAGCGACAGTCGCAGCATCAGTGAGGCGAGCAGGATTGTAGGGAATGCGGAAAAATCCAGAGGCCGTTCGATGAACAGGGTGACCGTGAAAATCAAAATAGCCAGTGCAAAGGAGGCTGCGAGACCTGTGTCCAATACCCAAGAAGGCATCGGCAGGATCATCATGACGATGACCCCCATCAACGCAACGGCCAGCAAGATCGTCGGGTTGAATAGCGCTTTGGTCGAAAGAGTGCCCATCGCCTATGCCCCTGACCTGTGGCGCAGACGGAACGCGTGATTTCCGGGTGACACTGGGCCTCGGCAAAGTAGTGGCATTCTGCACCTCCAAAAGGTCACTTTCAGTGACCCTTTGGAAGCTAGGTTAGGAAGGTTTATTTTTGGTGACTCGGATTGCTTCGATTATCAGATCGCGGCTTATTGGTCTTCTAAAGTACTGATCGCAGTGGCGGCCAAAAGGTCGCTTAATGTATCGCGTGCCGCGGCACTTTCGGCGAGCGCGGCAGCCGTGCGGGTCAGCATGCCCGCAGGATCGTCAGAGACCGGCTGCTGGCTCGCGGCAAGCTGTGCCGTGGGCCCGTAGACGGGCGCGTCTGCGGGAGTTCTGTCGCGCCAGTCTTCAGCCAACCATGCTGCATTACGGGCGGGGGCTGGCAGGTTCGACTGCCTGAATAGGTCATCAGCTTCGTCAAAATCGCCAGCCATCGCTTTGGCTTGTGCTCGGAGAGATGCGACGGCTGGATCTTCGACGCCGAGCAAGGCAGCCTGGGCTTGAAAGGGCTGATCAAGGGCCAAAGCTGCTTTTGCCGCGAGCAATTGGCGGCGCGCTGGACGGGCGGATTCCGGCTCGGTGGCCAAAATGCCCTGCGCTTCGGCGGCAAAGCCTAGTGAAAGAAGCCGTGCGGCAAGGTCAAATTTATCTGGTCCGTCCAGCCGCGCGATCGTCAAAACAGGTTGTTGTAAAATATGATCCAAAAACACGATGTCATCGGCAGATGCCGTCAACTCGCGCAGCAGGGCCATTCGGGGGGGCAACGCCACTTCCGGATCAGCGCGGGTGTTGAGTGCTGAAATCTCGGCAATAGCACGGTCAAACTGGCGGGATTTTACCAAAGCCATTAAGTGCGCCCGCTGCAATTCGTCGCCCAAAGCTGTATCGCGATGTTCCTGTGCGTAGGCTTCAACCAAGCTGGCAGTCTCAAAGCTGATTGGCTGACCTGCAGCCAAGCGCGTGTCGATCAACGCGATCAAAGCTTTCGGAGATTGCGCGGTGTTTTCTTCGACAATGGTTTCAAGTTTCGTTGCGCCAGTGTCGGTTTTCCCTTCTTTCAACGCAATCTGAGCCTGAGCCATTTGTGCCTCTGTTGATAGGGAATCCGGTAGGCGCTCAATACTCCGCAGCGCGGTTGCGGCCGCTTCGTCGTACCCGTGTTTGAGCAGGCGGCGGCTGAGATGCGGCGCTAGGAAACGGCGCAAATGTGCAGGCATTTTGTTTAATGTTCGCAGAGCAGTACTCACCGGCAGCGTAGAGCCATTCGGTCTGTCGTCCTGTGCGATGATCGCCCAAAGTGCGATGTCAGAACTGCAATCTGCAAACATCTGCAATGTTTCAGGCTGGCTGAGTCGGCCGTGGTCCATAATGTCAGCTAGATCAAACAGCAGCCGTTGATCTTGAACCATGTCCGGAGCCAGCGCGAGAATCTGTCGCGCCTCAGCGCCGAATCCGAAGTAGAGGTAAGAGCGGGCGAGATCCAAAACGGCGTCCGGATTAATGCGGTCAAACTCACCAAATAGCGCGGAACGTCCTGCGCTGATTTGCTGATCAAAGGTTTCTGGATCTCCCCAAGTCTCAATGGCGATGTCCGCGTCTTTGGGGCAGGACAAACCTTCTCGCGTCACCCCTGCGCCACTGTTCTGGCCCGCGAAGGGCATATCCATACTGCTGGAAATCCGCATGTTACTGAGGGGATCCGGCGTGGCTTCAACCGGCGCCGGGGGCGGCGCTGGCACGTCAAACTCGGCAACGTCAATCTGCGCGCGTGCTCTACGGGGTACGTCTGCCGAAGGGGCAAGCAGACCACGGGTGGTCGCAGCACCCAGTTCTTCGGCCAATTGGCTTTGTATCTCGGCCAACGCAGCCTGCTGCGCGTCGTTCAATGCTGTTCGATTTAGATTGAGCGAGGGAGGCGGCTGCTTTGGCGGTGGGGCTGTCACGATTAAAGGAAGGACAGGTGCCGGTGCTGCCGGTTCTTCCGCTGTTCGAGGGTCTGCGGAGATTTCAGGCTGTTCCTCGAGCGGTTGAGCGTTAGCTATTTCAACCAAAGGGGTGGGCAGTGCCACGCCGGGGTCTGCCACGTCGATCACCGCATAGTCTGGGCCAGAGGGGAAAGTCGAGATTCGGCAGGTGCAGTCGAGCGTCAGAACAAGCGACGAAGCATCTCCCTTTATCGTCGCGATGCGATCCCGGGCGATACGATTGAAGACATTGCTGGTGTCAAAACCATCGCTGTCTGCCGGAAGAGTCAGCGTGACTGTCTGACCTATGTGCGCCACGTCCCAAGAACTTCCATTTGGCACCTGCGCGACAATTCGGGTAAATCCTTCATGCTCTCCTGACTGCACAGGCAGGGGGGCGGCGGTTGCCACGCTTGGTAGGATCGACAGGCTTAGGAAAAGGGTAATCCAAAGCATCAAGCAGCGTCCTGTTTGACCGATTTCAGAGCCTCCTCAAGATCGGAATAGCTTGGGCGGCAGTGCGACGGCGTATTCTGACGGCCGACTTCGATGCAAATATTTGTCGCGTGGTTGTGCAGGTTTGCCACCAGTACCTCGCGGATCAACTGATAGAAATGGGCTTCATCCTCTGTCACATCCTTTACCTTGGATGCGAAAGGCCCGACCAGACCATAGGCGAGGAAGACCCCAAGGAATGTCCCTACCAAGGCGCCGCCAATCAATTTGCCGAGAATTTCAGGCGGTTGGTCGATCGATGCCATTGTCTTGATCACGCCAAGCACCGCTGCCACGATGCCCAAGGCGGGAAGCCCATCCGCCACCACCTGCAGGGCGTGGCTCGAGTGCATTGCATGGTGCATATTGGCCTCCATGCGCTTTTCCAGCACTTCTTCGACCTGATGCGGATCGTCGTAGTTCATCGAGGCCGAGCGCATAGTGTCACAGATCAATGCGATGGCTTCTTTGTCGCTCAGGATTTTGGGATACTTCGAGAAGATGGAAGAGTCGTCTGGCGCTTCAATATGTTCTTCGATGGCGACTGGGTTTTGACGCGCCAGACGGATCAGCTCAAACAGTAGACACAGCAGGTCGCGGTAATCTTCATGTTTCCACTTTGGCCCTTTAAAAACTTTTCCGACGTCCTTGATCGTATGTTTGATCGCCGGGCCGTCGTTGCTGATGAGAAAGGCGCCCAGTGCGGCCCCCCCAATCATCGTCATTTCAAACGGGAGCGACTTCAAGATGATCCCCATCTTGCCGCCAGCGGCAAGGTAGCCGCCAAACACCATAACAAAAATGGTGATAATTCCGATGATACCGATCATGTCATTTCCCAACTGAGACCATTGGCGAGAGTTTTGCAGAGTTGGATTAACAAACCCTCAGTGCGATTAGCTTTTGGGTACTGAGGCATTTCGGCCAGCGAGGATGGCGCTGATAGAATAAGCCACGTCGGGCGGCAGTCCGGCCATAATGGCGGCAGCCGATTCAGGGCGCATACGGCCAAGAAAACCAGCGGCAAAGTCAGGTTCCATTGTTTGGAACAAAGCGGCTGCGTCTTTCGGTTTCATGCTTTCATAAACCGTGGTCAGCTTTGCCAAATCTTTTTCAGCTGCCCCATCCGCTAAGGCTAAAGTATCACGCAGGCGCGCTTCTACGGCCTCCAGTGCCTCCAGACGCTGTTCGATCTCCTCGCCAGCGACGGAAAGCGCTTTAGTCCGTGCTTCGACTTTTTGTTCGCGTTCTTGTAGCCGCGCTTCGCGCTCTTGCAGGGCAGTGAGAAGACGGCTCATTTCAGCGCGATCTTGTCCGCCGGATTGCATCTGGGGGGCAGGCGAAGGCACCGCGTCATCTGGCGCAGCGGGGCTGTTTCCTGCCACAGCGGTGTCCACGCCCGCGCCGAGCCGCAATACGGCCGAGGCGATGAGCAGTGTGGCGATAAACAAGACGGACCCGCGTCCGGTGCGGCGTTTTTGTTTCGGTTTGAGCAAAGCTTTCATGCGGCGTCTCCACTCATACGATGTCTGACAAACATGGGTTCCCCTGGCGCTGCTGCCGGGGCTGCGCGCGGTTTGGGTGCAGGCTGGGGAGCCTCTTCAGCCGATTTGGCGGTTTCACGGACGGCGTCTTGTTCAGTGTTTTGAGCTGTCGCATTTGGGTTTTCCAAATCTCGCAAAGCGGCCATCTGCAATTCCAATCGACGCGAAGTTTCCTCTGCGCGATTGGTAAGCGCACTAAGTGTCTCCGCGGATTTTGAAGCGGTTGCTTGGGCTGCAGACAAGGTTTTGGACAGGTCATCAACCTGCGCTGATAGCACGGCCACGGCCCCGCCAACCCCTTTTTCGAGGTCATTGAAGCGGTTCAGGCGCCGCCCCAGGATCAGGCAATAGAACCCCGCGCCGATGGCCCCTGCTGCCATCAAGATATCTGCTATAAGTTCCATGTCCGTCCTCTCAATTCAGTACGAATTCCATAACCAGCAAGTCGTTAACACGGTCTTGCCCGGCGACAGTTTGCACCCGTCTGAGCATCTGTGCGCGCAATCGGGCCAGGGCCGAGGCGTCTTCCAGATCGCCGGGGCTGAGGGCCCGAAGGTAGCTGTTGAGCACATCGACGACGCGCGGCAGCAGCAATTCGACTTCTGCCTGATAGGCGCTAGGCACCTCGAGCTCGGCGCGGAATCGCAAGTGACGCGATTGCGATGGCGCCCGCAATGAGATCACCAAAGGGTCCACCGGCACAAAGGCCACATCCGGCATGGCAGGCGCGTCGCCCGGGGCCGGTGCATCCGCCTGCTCTTCTGATTCGGGCGCAAGGATCATTCCGGAAAAGACTGCAAAGAATCCGCCCCCGGCCCCAGCGAGACCCAAAATCACGCCCAATATTAAAGGCATCTTTGACTTCTTTTTTTCCGGTTCTTCGGGGGATGTCTCTTCTTCTGACATGGACCGTCCATTTTTCTGATTGCCCGCCGATATAGACGGGTTTGCACTAACCGAATGTTAAGGCTGATCGTTCATTTGATGGTCAGCGCCGGGCAGAAGGTCCGGCGAGACGGAGGCGATTGTGCAGCAATTACTTAACGTCTGGATCGGCCTAGATTTGCGCCGCCAGATCACTGTCATTTTTGCGACAGTCGCGATGTTTGTCGCGATTTTGGCAATGTCGCGCATGGCAACAGCGCCGAGCATGACGCTCCTTTACGCGGGCCTTGAAAATGGTGCCGCGGGCGATGTCGTGCGCTCCTTGGAGCAGCGGGGAATCACCTTTGAAGTGCGCGGTGGATCCATATTTGTCGATGCTCAAGAGCGCGATGAATTGCGCTTGACCCTCGCGAGCGAGGGGCTTCCGGCCAATGGCAACCGCGGGTATGAGCTGCTCGACAGTCTGACGGGGTTTGGCACCACATCACAGATGTTCGATGCCGCCTATTGGCGCGCCAAGGAGGGTGAGTTGGCACGGACGATCGTGTCAAACCCCCGGATCGCGATGGCGCGGGTGCATATCGCCAGCACAGGCTCGAACCCTTTTCAACGCGGCGTGACACCCAAAGCGTCGGTTTCCATCACGCCGACCGGCGGCGCGGCTACGCCGGCGCAGGCAAAGGCCGTGCGCTATCTTGTGGCCTCAGCCGTCGCTGGCCTGTCGCCAGAGGATGTGGCCGTGATCGATTCAAATGGTGCGCTGATTGGGCAGACCGAAGATGCAGCGCCAGCCATCGGTGGCGATGACAAAGCCCAAGTGCTGCGCGACCGAGTTCAGCGGCTTCTTGAAGCGCGGGTGGGCTTTGGCAATGCAGTGGTTGAAGTCAGTGTCGATACTGTGACCGAAAGCG
>Ga0209344_10004221_pt1 | contig 13376 bp, 7 predicted proteins | sample Cruoilmetagenom6_FD_187293 | JGI IMG/M metagenome (GOLD analysis project Ga0209344, IMG submission 187293) | Oil polluted marine microbial communities from Coal Oil Point, Santa Barbara, California, USA - Santa Barbara Oil Seep Sample 6 (SPAdes)... | ecosystem: Environmental > Aquatic > Marine >...
AGAAGATGATTTTAAACGCCTCAAAACCCGACAAATTAACGGCATCCAAACGGACTTAAAACAAAACAACGATGAAGAACTGGGTAAAGAAGTGCTTTATGAAGCTTTATACGAAGATCACCCCTACGGCAGCCTGAATTTAGGCCATGTCAGTGACCTGGAAAGCATAACACTGGATGATGTTAAAGATTTTTATCAGCAGCAATTAACCCAGGATCATTTAAATGTCGGTATCACCGGCCATTTAAGCGATGACTTGAAACAACAATTAATCGCACAATTAACCGCCGGATTAACCATGAAAGGGGCTGAACAGATGAGCATCCCGGAAGCGCCTGAACTCAGTGGCCGCCAAGCCTTGATTGTTCAAAAACAAACCATGCCCACCGCAGTCTCCTTTGGTTTCCCGATTGATGTTAATCGCGCCCATGAAGATTGGGTCGGCTTATGGCTGGTACGCTCATTTTTAGGTGAGCATCGAAACTCCAATAGTTTCCTCTACCAACGCATTCGTGAAGCCCGTGGTATGAACTACGGTGATTATGCCTACATCGAATACTTCCCGCGCGGTATGTACCGGACTCAGCCGAATGCCAACCTCGGGCGCTCAGAGCAGATTTTCCAGGTCTGGATACGGCCCTTGCGTTCGAATCAGGATGCGCACTTTGCCACCCGAACCGCGATGTATGAACTACAGAATCTGATTGATAACGGCCTGACCCAAGAGCAGTTTGAAGCCACCCGGTCTTTCTTAAGTAAATACGCCGGCTTGTTATTAAAAGGCCAGGATCGCGTGCTGGGTTACCATATGGACAGCCAGTTTTACGGCACCGATGATTTTGTTGAATTGGTTAAAAACGGCCTGGCCGAGCTGACGCTAGCCGATGTCAACGCCATCATCAAAAAGTATCTGCAAACCGACGACATCCAGTTCGTCTTTATCACCAGCGATGCCAAAGACTTAAAACAGCGCCTAACCAGCGAGCAAAGCTCACCGATGGAATACAACTCGGAAAAACCCAGCGACTTACTGGAAGAAGACAGTGTTATTCAGGATTATCCGTTAGCTCTGGAAGAAGTTGAAGTCATTAACATCGATCAGGTTTTTGAATAACATATTAAGCCAAGATAACAAAAAAGCCGAATCACAAACGTGGTTCGGCTTTTTTGTTATCAATTCGTCTATTGCTTAAAGGTTTTTAAAATTCATAAAAAACAGGGTATTATTGATACGTTTTTGGTCAAAGTTCAAGCCGCCTACTAAATTTATCGGGCTGTAGAAGTCATTGGTTAAGTCGTTTTTTGGCCATATAAAGATTATTTATGTGACGGACGTTGCAAATATGAAATAAATTATAGGTGAATTTAGAAAGTTAAGGGTATTATTCCACAAATAATTATAAATATAATATGTGGGAGTAGCCAATTCGTCTTAAGTCGTGCATCAAATTAACAGTTTTATTTCTGTTCATTTCATTTAACTCAAATTCAAATGAGCCTAATCACCATCCACCCGATGCCAATGCCGGTAATGATCAGTACGGTAATGTTAATGAAATCATAAAACTCAATGCGTCCAACTCAACAGATAAAGACGGAAATCGGCTCTCTTATGAATGGCAAATTTTAAATAAACCTTCAGGAAGCGACACTTATATTTATGATAAGAACAAAGTTTCTCCACTATTTAAGATTGATAAAGCGGGCACATACAAAATTGAATTGATTGTATCTGATGGAAGCCAAATCGCCTCAAAAGACTCGATTACCATTGATACCAATGAAACCAAGCCACAACTCATAAAGTTTGAAGACCAAAAAATTCTTGTTGGTGAAAATGCTCTATTGGATGGTTCAGAAATATATGACCCAGACGGTGATAACATTGCATTTCATTGGGAATTGATGCAAAAGCCTTCAGATTCACAAGCCCTAATTGAAAACCCTTATTCTGAAAACCCCATCGTCACAACAGATGTCCGTGGTAAATACTCTTTTCGTCTGAAAGTCTCAGACACTAAACATGTTATAAACAGTAATTTATTCCAAGTATATGCGGTTGATTTTTTTGATCGGTCAAACCGTGCCTTGGGCTGCGTATTAGATCGGATATTTTTTGATGGTTTTGATGGTCTCTTTACAAATTCACCGCCAGTGGCTGACGTAGGTCCTGATAAAACGGGCGTAATTGGTCAGAATATTGTATTAGATGGTTCGCTATCGAATGATATAGATTTAGATACATTGACATATTCATGGTCATTACTTACTTCTCCAACAGGTAGTAGCGCAACTATTACCAATAATAACGAAATGATTGCCGGTTTATTACCTGATGTGGAAGGTGATTATGTTGCACAGTTGATTGTCAATGATGGTTGTTTAGATTCTGACCCTGACAGTGCATTGGTTACTATTTCGGTTAATCAGTCACCTGAAATCATCTCAACTCCGATTACTTCAATTGGGGAATCACAATCATATTCTTATCAAGTGGTTGCCAATGATCCAGAAGGGCACGAATTAGAATATGAACTAACGGTATCTCCCGCAGGTTCAACCATAGATATCAATGGATTAATGACTTGGACATCATTAGGAGAAGGAGCTTATCCGGTTACAATCTTAGTTACTGATGAATATGGTGCTTCTGATTCCCAAAGTTATGATTTGATTGTAACGGCCAATAGAGCGCCAATTATTCAATCCTTCCCACTAAGTAGTGCTGAACAAGATTATAATTATTCATATCAAGTTATTGCGTCTGATGCCGATGGTGACAGCATTTCTTACCAATTAATCAATCCTGTGGCAGGAATGACTATTGATAGCAATGGTTTAATTACTTGGACTCCTGATTCAGCGGGTAGTTTTCAGGTTGAAATCGAAGTTAACGATGGTGTTGGCGGTTCAGATTCACAGACTTTCGCACTTGAAGTGGTTCAATTGCCGCCTAATCCAGTAGATATTGCACCGCCATTAAGTAGAACTGATTTCCCGCCGTTTATTGAAACAATTAACTTTTTATATGATGCCATACCAGCAGTACAAGTAGATTTAGACGTAAATTCTATTCAAGATTACCGTGTTGCCGTTCTTAAAGGAAGAGCCTTAGGTGCGGATGGTAATCCTTTAGCCGGGGTAAAGGTTACGATTAGAAATCATCCTGAGTTTGGTTATACCTATACCAGAGAAGATGGGCTATACGACTTGGTTGTCAATGGTGGTGGCACTCTGACTGTTAATTTTGAGAAGGGTGGATATTTACCAGTACAACGTGACATTAGAACACCTTGGGAAGACTATGCCTATTCAGAAGATGTGGTTCTGATTAGATTAGATGATAAAGTTTCATCGATAGACTTACTCGACACATCTAATGATTTTCAAGTTGCTCAAGGGTCAGTTGTTACTGATGAAGACGGCACCCGACAAGCCACATTGCTTTTTCCAAGTGGCATCGGAGCAACGATGCAGCTTAGTGACGGGTCTTCTCAATCACTCTTAGAAATAAATGTCAGAGCCACTGAATATACGGTTGGTGATTTGGGCGTTAAACGAATGCCGGGTGAGCTTCCCGCAGCGACCGGTTATACCTATGCAGCTGAACTCTCAATTGATGATGCAATCATTAATAATGCTGTAAGGGTTGATTTTGACCAACCTATTCCATTTTATGTGGATAATTTCTTGAATTTCCCACAAGGAGAACCGGTTCCTGTTGGTTACTACGACAGAGAAAAAGCAGTTTGGGTGCCCATTCCAAATGGCCGCGTTATTAAGGTATTGAGTATTGTGAATAATAGCGCAATATTGGATGTAACAGATGATGGGATTGATAATGAAGCCACTCAAGCTGAGCTTGATCAACTCAATATTACCTCAGCCGAATTAATTCAAATAGGTTTGTTGTATAGTGAAGGTAAAACATTATGGCGAACATTAATTACTCATTTCACACCATTTGATTGTAATTGGCCTTTTGGTCCGCCTGAGGATATTCAGGAGCCGCCTGAAGAACCTCCGTTTCCTGAATCTCCTGAAAATGAAGAAGACGACTCCCCTGAGGATGAGCCGGAAGAAGATGATGATGATTGGGAATGTGATGGTTGCATCATAAATGTTAATAGTCGAATTCTAAAGGAAGTTGTACCAATAGTAGGTACCAATTATAATTTAAACTATAGAACAGGGAATAACCTAAATGACACCATAGAGGTGGACAGCTATCAAATACCACTTACGCACTCGGTAGTTGATCCATTGCTTAAAAGAATTGAGCTGATTGTTTTTAATTATACGATTGGAGGCGCGTCTGTGTATTCATTTCAACCCTCAGACGGTCTAAGTCATACAGTTAATTGGGACGGTAAAGATCCTTACGGGAGATTTACTCATTCTGCTAATGTTTCCTATCTAATAAAATATTTCTATGATGCTGTTTATATCTCGCCTCGAGATGAAAGAGAGAGGTCTTTTTCAACATATTGGGACAGGGGTGTGGAAGTTTATCCAAGCAGAGGAAATACAGAAGTTTTCTTAGAAAAGCACAACCGTTTTAATTTATATCGACATTACACAAGTGGTAGCACCACTAAAACTTCAAAAAATTCTAATAAGTTAGAAATTGAGCCATTTAAAAGCATAAGAGAAGAACAGCTTAACTTAGGTGGGTGGTCATTTGAAAACCATCACATATACAATCCAAATAATAATGTTTTGTACATGGGGGATGGCTTTAAACGAGATGTTACATCCGTAGAAGGCCAAGTTCAAAACTCTGATGGTAATGGCGTGTCTGCTCTCAATACATCTTTAAATGAAACGAAGGAAATTGCTGAAAGTCCAGATGGGAGCATATATTTTCATGATGATAACTTAGGACAAATTAGAAAGATAACATCAGATGGAACAATTTTACGAGTTGCTGGAAAACTACATATTTCACCGCCTTACCCTTATTGTAATGGTATTGAGCCTGTTGAAGGAGAGTCGCAGTTTGCTTTATGCCTTCGAGATATTGATGCATTAGAAATAGCAGATAACGGAGATATTTATTTTTCATACGACAGAAGAATACGCAAAATTAATAGAGATGGACAAGTATTTACTGTCGTAGGTTCAGGTGAATATGGATACAGCCCCGATGGAACGCCTGCGTTGCTTTCAAAAATCTCTGCGATTGATCTAAAATTCTCCAAAGATGGTGTATTGTACTTTTTAGAAAATAATGGACTGCTTCGTTTTATCAATAACGATGGAAATATTGAAACATTAGCTGGTGGAGGGAATCCAGGAGGACCGGGAGGGCCTATAGATTTTGATGGAATATTGGCTTCAGAGACATGGTTTAGTCAACCAACAGGATTTGCGCTGTCAGATGATGGAAGCATTGTAATTGCAGATACTTATCATGAATGTGTAAGACATATAACTACAGATGGCTATATTTACACGATGCCAAGTAGCTCTCCGTGTATCGAATATGGCGATGAAAAAGAAAAAGGAGGTTATGAAATACAAAGCCTTCCTATTAAAGTGAATTTTGATAGTCAGGGCAATGTAGTTTATTTAGATAGCTATGACCCTAATTATCCTGAGCCTCGAACAAAGTTTGTAAAGATAAACTATTATGGGCTACACGAAACTCTTAATAGTAATCCAGCAGGTTTTTCAGGAGATGGCGGCGATTTCTCAAATGCAGAATTGAACTATCCTTCTAACTTTTTAATAGATACCGATGGCAGACTAATTATTGCTGATTCAAGCAATACAAGAATAAGGAAAGTCAGAGGTGATAACAGTATTATTACTATTGCTGGTGGTGGTACAAGTACAAAGAACACAAACCAACGCAATAATCTCAAAATCAAAAATTTCTCAAAGGGTATAAAAACCAATAAATTTATTACAGAACGTGATGGTTCGGTAATTTATGAGTTTACTTCAAAAGGTGTTCATATGAGAACATTAGATGCCATCACTGCAAAAGTGCTTGTTTCGTTTAATTACGATTCTGACGGAATTTTATCCTCCATAGTTGATGACAATGGCTTGCTAACCACTCTTATAAGAAACGCCAATGATGAGCTGATTGATATTGTCTCTCCCTATGGCAAAACAACTGAATTAAGCTATTTTACCAATGGGCTTCTTAAACAAGTTAAAGATCCTTTAAACAATCATTGGGATTTTGAATATCTAAACGGAAACCTAAGTGCTTTTACCGATAGAAACTCGAATCGATATGAATACACTTATAATTCAGATGGGCTATTAGAAACTGATTTGAATCCAATTGGAGGTGGATGGCAATTAAGTGATGTAAATGATGTTGAGGGTTCATCAACAGTCACAATGACTTCTGCTGAAGGTAGGGTTTATGAGTTTTTCAAAGATAAAACTGAAAATGGGCATGCTAAAACCTATAGAACGACGTTGCCCGACGGTACTGAGAAATATAAGGAAATTACTTATAGTGATGATTATTTTTTAAACTCAGATGGCAGTGAATATTTTGTTGGACATGAAGGTACAGATCGTTTAGGCAGCCATATTAAATTTGTAAGTGATGAATTAATTAAGGTTCCAAGTGGTCTACAAATGACTATTAGCAATGATTTAACTGAAACAACCTCGGATCCAAATGTAATTGCACCCGTACTTCAATCTACCAAAACAACCAATATTAATTCATATGATTGGGTTTCACAGTTTGATTTAAATATTGGAGATTCAGGTGGTTTTATGTATACAACACCAATGGGAAGAAGTGCCTTAACATTATTAGACGCAAACAAAAGAATAAAATCGACTAATGTTACTGGATTTGAGTCCATAAATTATGGCTATGACTCAGATGGAAGAATTGAAAGTATTCACACTGGCCAAGGGCCAGATAAAAGGGAAACAACTATTACTTATTATACAAACGGTACAATGAATGGAGAAATTCATACTGTAACCAATGCATTGGGCCATGTTATTAGCTTTGAATATGATAAGAATGGTAGGATTATTAAACAAACCTTACCTGATTTAAGAGAAATCTCTTTCTCTTATGATGCAAATGCAAATTTAAAAACATATACTCCAGCTGGCAAACCTACACATGGTTTTAATTACAATGGTCTAAATATGGAAGTTCAATATACACCCCCAAGTATAGTTGATATTGCAACCCCTGCAACTAATTATGAATATAATTACGACCAACAAATTACTAAAGCCCTCCGGCCAGATGGTCAGCAAATTGACTTTAATTATAACTCCAACACTGGGAAATTAGAAAGTAAGATTGTTCTTAATGGAGTGTATACATATTCATATTTTTATGAATTAGACTCAGATGGAAATCAAACTGGATCTGGAAGATTAAAAAAAGTCACTTCACCTGCAGGTATTTCATTAAACTACACATATGATGGGTTTCTTACTTCATCGATTGCTTGGTCTGGTAGCATTGCTGGAAGTGTGAGTTTTTCTTACGATAATTTATTTAGAATAACATCATATACAATTAATGGCACAGATACAATTATTTATGGATATGATAATGACAATTTAATTACCACTACAGGGCAATTGGTAATAAATAGGAAAAATCAAATGGGTGGATTGATTGACAACACACAGTTAGGAAATATCACCACGTCAAATACTTATTCAGCATTTCAAGAATTACTCACTTATAATGCTAAATACAATGATTTAGATATATTTGATATTTCTATTGTGCGTGATAAATTAGGAAGAGTAGTGAAGAAAACCAAGGCTATTGGTTCGGAAGTAACCGTATATGAATACGGTTATGATGTAACTGGGAGACTAGTAGAAGAAAAAACAAATAATATTGTGACGTCGAGCTGGGGCTATGATGATAATGGTAACCGAACTCATTTAAATGGTGACGTTGTGGCTTCATTTGATAATCAAGATAGACTTATCACTCACAATAATAATACTTATACATACTCTGACCATGGTGATCTTTTGACAAAAACAACTGGTTCTGAAGTAACATCATATAATTATGATGTGCTTGGGAATCTTTTATCAGTAACTTTGCCTGATAATACATTAATTGAGTATTTAATAGATTCACAAGGCAGACGAGTTGGGAAAAAGATAAACGGTGTACTGGTTAAAGGGTGGTTATATAAAGACAAATTAAACCCAATCGCTGAATTAAACTCGAATGGAGATGTGGTTAAAAGATTTGTCTTTGGTGATTCTGCAATAGTTCCAAGTTATATAATTCAAAACGAAATTAATTATAGTGTTATCACAAATGAGATGGGTTCCCCAGTGATGATTATTGATAGTAATTCAGGAAATATTATTCAAGAGCTATCTTATGATGCCTGGGGGAATGTATTATCAGATAGTAATCCTGGTTTTCAGCCATTTGGATTTGTAGGTGGTTTATATGATCCTGACACTAAACTAGTTAGGTTCGGCTACAGGGATTATGACGGTACTATTGGAAGGTGGACTAATAAAGATTTGATTAAGATTAAAGGGGGTGATACTAATTTATATAGTTATGTTAGCAACGATCCAATTAATTTAATTGATATTTTTGGATTGGAAACCTGTGTACTTGTTACAAGAAATGGCGTGGGTTTTGGAACTCATGCTGCTTTATATACCAGTAGAGGGGGTGATAAAGGAGATCCAACATTGTATGACCCTTCAGGAAGTTATGCGCCAACTATTGATACTGGAAATGGTGATTTAGTTAATGGTTCAGACGCTGATATATCTAAATTTGCAGAATTCCATGAAAAACTAGATGGATCATCTTTGGATGTGGTGTGTCAAAACACATCTGCACAATCTGAAAGAGATTTTTTTGAGAAGGCGTTAGAACTTGGTCCTGGGTTTGGACCACAATGTGCAATTAAGGTATCATCTGTAATAGGTGGCAGTAGTTCGTTTCCAGATGTAGAGCCAGGAACCTTCTTCCCAGGTAATTTATACGATGACGCTGGGGGAAATTAATGGGGACACATATTAAAGCACTTTTCAGTGCTTCGGTAATAGTAACAACTTATATATTGCATTATTTGTGGGTTTTTTCTTCCATACTGTGGACAAGTAAATTAGCATTTTTTCTGATATTTCACATCCTTTTGTTCATATTTTTATTTATTTTTTTTTACAAGAAGAAACGAAATTTAATTATTTGTATTATTTTTGGTATTGTTTTAGGTGTTATTTCAAACTTTTTAGCTGCAGAGTTATCCTATCTGATTACCATGCCTGAAAAGTTTGGAATGTTGCTGACCTCAATTGAATGGAACAGTATAAAAAAAATAATAAATTTTTTTGTATTATTTCCTACTATAACTGGCAGCTGGATTGTTTCATTAATTTTCAGTTTGACTTTATATAAAAACAATTAACGGGTCAAATTAAGACTGATAAGGCCCATAATATGAAACAGTATTTTGGTATAAGCTGTAAATTAACATTAAACAGTTAATCGATATAAAGATGCTAGTAATAGGATTAGATGTGTGCTTAACTACGTAAAATGCAAATAAAGTGTTTAACTCTGCTTATTTTTGTTTGCTTGATATTAACAGCTGGTTGTAGCTCTAGCCAAGGAAAAAAATCACCTGTTTTTATTCTTAAAAACCTTAATGAGAATCCCTTTAAAATAAAAATTCAAAGAGACTATGCATGCGAATTAAAAGTATTAGAACCAAGTCAAACTATTGAACTTGGAGAAGCCTTTTTCTTACAAAATATCTCAATCGAATTTCCAGATGAGGAATACATATATTCGTATGATACCTCAACCTTATTGCCATTTTATCATTGGTCATTTATTTATGACTGGACAGTATTCTTGGGTATAGACCACTCCAAAAATATTTACTTATTAAAAGATAATTTGACACTCAATATAGAAAATCAACCCATTAATGGAGATTTTCCAATTGAATTCACGATTAATGATAAAAGAATTATTAATTGCGATAAATAACTTATGATTCCTGGGTTAATATAACCATCGTTATTAACTTTGGCTTATAACCGGCATAAATATTTGGTTTTATTGTCATAAATAAAAAGATTGTGATAAACAAGGTTTTAGATGCGTTTCTTTGTAGTTTCTTCGCAACCATTATTATCGGAATGATGGTTAACAGGTTATTACACATATGGGAGGCTTTGGTTGCAGACGTTGGCACCTCAGGTGCTTGGATTGCATCAATAATCTATTACTTCATTTATGGTTTTGCCATTAGTTCTGGGGCTATTTTAAGCCGGATTCTATATAAAAATGCAACTGGCAGTTGTTACTTTTGGGTCATAACCACTGGTGTTATTGTGGTTTTATTGCACCTAAATCTATTCATGCCACGGCACGAAATTCGTTTTAGTGTATTTTTTCTATTGCTTTTAATCGTCAGCTGTCTCATATTTTTGGTGGCTACAGTCCTTTGGAATCGATTTCGTAGGAAAAATAGTGCAAAATAAAATTAAGCGTCCGGCTAACCCCATGATTAAAAGGCCTCATTTTTTTAGTTTACTGACTGTCTTGTTTAGTTTACTGCTTGTTTTATCAGCAACAGCGGAAGTTGATAAGAGCTATATAGATCAATATATTAAAAATTTGCAAAAAGCACAGGATAATAAGTTTATTAGCTGCAAAAATGATCATGAAAGCACTCTGCAATTATTAAAGTTAATTAAAAATCAGTCGCAAAACATCAAAGAAAGCAATCGCCCAAACAAATGCAATTTAATAGCAATAGATGCTATGGTATTAAACTTTGAAAAGCATTTACAGGAATTTGTTTCTTTTGGAGGGTCAAAAACTGAGTATGAACAAAAAGCACAGTTAAAGGAATGTCAATATGCAAAACAAACACTTATTTCAATCCTAAATACCGTTAATGACGAAAATTTTAAGAAGTGTTTGTATTCTTTACTTCTTGAAACCTCAGGTCCTAAATCAGTAAAAAATAATACAGATAAAAATCAAAACCAAATTAATGTTAATTTGCTAAAGGATGCCATGAACTCTTTGGTTAACATAGATCTAAAAAACTTTGAAAATAAAATTGGCTTTATCAAAGAAAATGTTGAAATTATCGAAAAACAGCTGATTGAATTGATTGTAATTCAGATAAAAAACCCTGAAAAATTTAATCCTGAAAAAAAAGATTGGTGTGTTCAAAATTTAAGTATAGAGGTAACATCTTTATTGGATGATATTAAATTTATAGAGCAATGTAAAGTTGAAAAGAATTGTAATGGATCTGAATTGGCGCGTTTTAAATCGTCTTTAATGGATGTTCAAAAAAGTATAAGCACAAATAGTTATGATAAATGTTTTTCTCAGTTTGAATGAGAGCCTTTTTATAAAATACATCTGGTTTTAAACATATTCATTTGATGTCGTTATTCCTTACTGGTAAAAAATCACACCGGGTTAATCTCTAAAACTCATGAATGGCCTCATCTTTGCATATCTGGCAAAGCATATGCCTTGAAAATAATATAAAAAACCGTATACTATGTAGTAACGTACCTACAATTATTTTAAAAAATAATGAGTATCAAAACCGTATCAAGCAGAGAATTTAATCAAGATGTCAGCAAAGCAAAACGTGCCTCGCGCCAAGGACCGGTGTTTATTACAGACCGGGGCCATGCTTCGCATGTGCTGTTAACAATTGAAGAGTATCAAAAATTAACGGGCAATAAACGCAATATTGTTGATTTGTTGGCGATGCCGGATGCTGAAGCGGTTGAATTCAATCCGCCTAAACTGGATAAAGAATTGTTCAGACCGGCGGATTTGAGTTGATGTATTTGTTAGATACCAATGTCATTTCAGAACTGAGAAAATCGAAATCCGGGAAAGCCAATAAAAATGTCGTTCAATGGGGTCAAAAAGTGCCGACAGCCGGTTTATTTTTGTCCGTGATAACGGTTTTGGAACTGGAAATGGGTGTGAAGTTGATCGAAAGACGAGATAAAAAACAAGGCGCTATGCTGCGTACATGGTTGGATGATTATGTATTACCTGCTTTTCAAAGCCGCATTATCCCAATCGATACATCGGTTGCATTGTGTTGTGCTGATTTGCATGTTCCGGATCCCAGGTCAGATCGTGATGCCTTGATTGCAGCCACGGCGTTGACGCATAAAATGACCGTGGTCACCAGAAATACTGATGATTTTAAACACATGGGTGTTCAGCTACTTAATCCATGGATAAAGTCCTGATGTAAGCCAATAAAAAATACAGATAATAAAAATTCACAATTCTGGATGATGGTGTTGAGCTTTTTTAATTCTGATGTAAATGCCTTATAATAGCTCGATTATCAATTCAGGCAATCAATCCTGTAGGTTAAAACTGCTTTCATGACCAAACCTAAACTTCATATTATTATTCTGGCCGCCGGAGCCGGTACTCGGATGCATTCCGATAAACTCAAGGTCCTGCACGAAGTGGCCGGGCGGTCGATGATTCAGCATGTTCTGAACACGGCACAATCGTTGAATCCTGCACAAGTTACCGTGGTTTGTGGGCATCAAAAAGAAGCGCTAAAACAGGCCCTGTCTGATGAATCGGTTAATTGGGCGGAGCAAACGGAGCAGTTGGGCACCGGGCATGCGGTGCAGCAGGCGATGACTTTTGTTCAAGAGAATGAATCTGTGCTGGTGCTGTATGGTGATGCACCCTTGGTGGAAGCCAAAGACTTACAACATATGCAGTCGGAGGCCTGTGTTCTGACTGCGCAATTGGATGACCCTACGGGCTATGGCCGGATTATTAAACAGGGTGGCTTGATTCAGGCCATTGTTGAGCAAAAAGATGCCAATGAAGATCAGTTAAACATTCAAGAGGTCAATTCAGGCATTATCAAAGCCCCGGCGGACGATTTAAGACGTTGGCTGCAGCAACTGGATAACAACAACAGCCAGGGTGAATATTACCTGACTGATGTGATTGCCATGGCGGCAGAAGAAGGTCAGCCGTTTCGGGCGGTGCAAGCCGGGCAAACGGATATTATTAAAGGCGCCAATGATATGCGGCAACTGGCTGATCTCGAGGCCATCTATCAGCGCCGAGTGGTGCGTCGTTTACTTAAACAAGGCGTGCGTATGCCGCGACCGGAAACAGTCGATATTCGCGGTGAATTATCCTGTGGCCGTGATGTGCTGTTGGATAAAAACACGCTCTTGCTGGGTGACAATCAGTTGGCTGAGGGTGTGCAAATTGGCGCATTTTCGGTGCTTGAAAATTGTGATTTAGCCGCCGGTACCGTGGTTGAGCCGCATTCGATGTTATCTGGTGTCAAAACCACCGGGGCTTGTACCATTGGCCCATTCGCCCGCTTACGGCC
>Ga0209344_10004222_pt1 | contig 13371 bp, 9 predicted proteins | sample Cruoilmetagenom6_FD_187293 | JGI IMG/M metagenome (GOLD analysis project Ga0209344, IMG submission 187293) | Oil polluted marine microbial communities from Coal Oil Point, Santa Barbara, California, USA - Santa Barbara Oil Seep Sample 6 (SPAdes)... | ecosystem: Environmental > Aquatic > Marine >...
GCCCCATCATGATATTTACTCCATCGAAGACCTCGCTCAGTTAATCTATGATTTGAAAAATGTAAATTCAAATGCCGACATATCTGTAAAACTGGTATCCGAGGTCGGTGTTGGCACGGTTGCTGCCGGCGTTGCCAAGGCACGCGCTGACCATGTCACTATTTCGGGATATGATGGCGGCACCGGTGCCAGCCCGCTCACTTCGATAAAACATGCTGGTGGCCCCTGGGAAATTGGTCTAGCCGAAACCCATCAGACTCTGGTTTTGAACAAACTGCGTTCGCGCATTTCGGTCCAGGTTGATGGCGGTCTTCGAACTGGCCGTGATGTTGTCATTGGTGCCCTTCTGGGTGCTGATGAATTTGGTTTTGCCACCGCTCCCCTGATAGCATCGGGATGCATCATGATGCGCAAATGCCATTTGAACACCTGCCCGGTTGGCATCGCCACCCAGGACCCGGTTTTACGACAGCGCTTTACCGGAACACCGGAACATGTTGTCAATTATTTCTTCTTCGTCGCCGAAGAGGTACGCCAGTTGATGGCCGATATGGGTTATGCCAAGGTCGATGATATGATCGGTCAGGTAGAAGCTCTCGATCAGGAAAAACTGGTAGCCCACTGGAAAGCCCATGGCCTGGATTTTTCGCGGTTGTTCCACCAGCCAATCGTATCGGGCAATGTTGGCATATTCCAAAGTGAACTGCAAAACCACCATCTGGAGGATATTCTCGATCGTAAACTGATCGAATTGGCCGAACCGGCCTTGACCAATGGCACCCCTGTCAAGATTACCATGCCCATTGACAATTCTGCCCGCTCCGCCGGAACCATGCTGGCCGGCAGGGTGGCACAGAAATACGGCCATGAAGGCCTTGCCGATGAAACCATCCATATCAAGTTTAATGGTACTGCCGGGCAAAGTTTTGGCGCATGGGCGACTGCCGGCACCACCCTGGAACTTGAAGGCGAGGGAAATGATTACGTTGGCAAGGGCTTATCCGGCGGCCGTATCATCATCTATCCATCAAAGGATGCCAAAAACCTCGTTGCAGATGAAAGTATCATCGTCGGCAACACTGTCATGTACGGCGCCATTGAAGGGGAATGTTATTTCAACGGTATTGCCGGTGAGCGTTTTGCTGTTCGCAACTCCGGTGCCGTTGCCGTTGTTGAAGGGGTTGGGGATCATGGTTGTGAATATATGACCGGCGGTGTCGTTGTCGTCATTGGCCATACCGGTCGCAATTTCGCGGCAGGCATGTCTGGAGGTATCGCCTATGTTCTGGATGAGACCGGCGATTTTTCCGAACGTTGCAATTTGGCGATGGTAGAACTGGAACCGGTGCCGGAAGAAGACGACCTGCTTGAAAAAATTCACCATTCAGCTGGTGACATTGAGCACCAGGGGCGGGTAGATGTTACATCAGATATGACACGCTTTGACGAAGAACGCCTGCTGCAATTGATAACCCGGCATATGAATTATACAAATTCACTGCGCGCCAGATCCATATTGGATAACTGGGAGGAGTATCGGCCAAAATTTGTGAAGGTAATGCCTGTCGATTATCGCCGCGCATTGCAGGATATGGAGCAGGAGCGTTTATACGCTTCTTCGGTAAGATAAGCACAGGTTTTGAAGAATTGGGATTGAAATAATGGCCAAAGTAACTGGATTTCTGGAAATTGACCGGCAGGATAGAAAATATCGACCGGCATCGGACCGAATCCGCAATTATCATGAATTTGTTATTCCACATACGAAAGCAGTGCTCACAGAACAGGCCGCTCGATGCATGGATTGTGGTATTCCCTATTGTCATTCCGGATGCCCTGTCAACAATCAGATTCCCGACTGGAATGATCTGGTTTACAATGACAACTGGATGACAGCTCTGAGTAATTTGCATTCAACCAATAATTTTCCCGAATTTACCGGACGCATCTGCCCGGCGCCCTGTGAAGCATCGTGTACGCTCAATATCACAGATGAACCGGTGACGATTAAATCGATCGAATGTGCGATCGTCGACAGAGGCTGGAGTGAGGGTTGGATCAAGCCGCAGATCAATCCGATAAAAACCGGCAAAAAAGTCGCTGTTATTGGTGCCGGTCCGGCGGGACTTGCCGCAGCACAGCAACTGGCAAGGGCTGGCCACGATGTTCACCTGTTTGAAAAGAATGCCAAAGCCGGTGGCCTGCTTCGTTATGGCATTCCTGATTTCAAAATGGAAAAACATATCATTGACCGCCGTGTTGAGCAGATGGAAGCCGAAGGTGTTGAATTTCATTATAATGCCAACATCAACGATTCTGATTCGATTGAACAATTATCGCAATCCCATGAAGCTGTTATTTTGACAATTGGCGCTGAAAAACCGCGGGATTTGCCGGTTGAGGGACGCGAACTTAATGGCATTCATTTCGCCATGGAATTCCTGCCCCAGCAAAATCGTCGTGTTGGTGGTGAAACACTGGCAAATGTCGACCCGATACTTGCTAACGGCAAACATGTGGTTGTGATTGGTGGCGGCGATACCGGTTCTGACTGCATTGGCACATCCGTACGTCAGGGCGCGCTCAGTGTCACCCAGTTGGAAATCATGCCACAGCCGCCAGAACGCGAAAACAAAATGCTGGTTTGGCCGGATTGGCCGATGAAGCTGAGAACCTCATCGTCCCATGAGGAAGGTGCGAAACGTGAATTTGCAGTGACCACCATTCGATTTAATGAAAAAAAAGGCGCGGTTGAATCACTGGAATGTGCGCGGGTTGATGATAATTTCCAACCGGTGAAAGGGTCGGAATTTCGCTTGAAAGCCGATCTCGTTTTACTGGCCATGGGTTTTGTTTCACCAGTTCACGAAGGACTGCTCAACGCCATGAAGCTGGAACTTGACGGGCGCGGCAACATTTCGGCTTCTGTGGAAGATTACAAGACCAGTCTCGATAATGTTTTTAGTGCCGGCGATTGCCGACGTGGCCAGTCTTTGGTCGTCTGGGCCATCCGGGAAGGCCGGCAGGCTGCCCGTTCAGTCGATGAGTTGTTGATGGGGAAAAGCAATTTGCCGCGTTAGAACCAATCAGGTTCAGATTGTTTCTTCATTACCAAATCTTGGATCGATACGATATGAACCGATTAGCCTGAGCCTGAACCATATCAGGATTATGAACTGGGGACGGTCGACTTTACCGGTTTCGTGGCATCGACTTCAAAGCGTATGTCCTGTTCGACAATATCAGATGGCGTTTCAGCTAGAAACCATCGTGCCTCGTTGGTTTTGACGCCATAATGATCAATGCGGCCAACTTGCGTTTTCGGCGTAACCCCCTCTTTTACAAGCTCCTGGACGACGCCGGGATTGCTTTCTTTGACTTTCGTTGTGCTTTGGTGATCAGCAAGTCTGGCGCTCCCGTCAAGTGCAGGACTGACCAATGAATAGACAATGGTCTTGCCGGTATTGACCGGATCATATTCCGGCGATACAGCCTTTGGCGTCTCGATACTGGGAAGGGCTGCGATTAATTTATCGGTGCCAATGCCTGTCAGCTTGCGAATGGCTTTAGCCACATAGAAAGCCAGTTTGCGTTGACCGGTGCGGTTCATATTGATGCCATCAGAACGGCGCAGGCGTTTGATTTGGCCATTGATGTCCGGTCCAGCCGAAACAAACTGGCCTTCCTGATTGGTAAAGCCATCCCAGACATTGACAAATGCTCCGCTTACGGATTCTGCATGGGTGCGGTAAATTTCATTAAAAACAAGGTAGTCAGCCGACATCTTGCTGGATTTCACTGGTGGCAAACCAACCCAGACAAAGTGAACGTTTTTCTTTTGAACGGCCTGTGCCAGATTTTTCGTTCTGGTATTATAGGCTTCAAGCCAGGGTTTACTTAGTTTATTATATTTTCTTCCCCGGATCGACATTTGCTGGCGATCATTCATTCCCGCAAGAAACACAACAGCAGCCGGTTTTATTTTGTCAATATGAGCACCGATCGACTTTGGCCAGTTCTTGACATCTTCACGTACAAACCCTGAAAGCCCTTTCGACAGATCGACAATCGAAACGGCAGGATTATCTGCAAAGGTCTGTGCCAAACCCCAGGCCAGGCCATCGGCCATAAAGTCACCGGCAACGATAATTTTCAAAGCATCTTTATTTTTCTTTGACACCACCGCCACCGGGGCCGCAACGGTTCTCCTGCGATTCTTCTTTTTTCTCAGTTTGATACGCTTGGCTTTGGTGCGTTTAAACTGTTTCTTTAAGGAACCGCGTTTGCCAAACAGCAAATTGAACACATTGGTACGTTTTTTTGGCTTCTTGACCTGTGCTTCAGCCGGCGTCACCCAAATAGAGACCTGCACAGGCAGCGCAAATGACAGCCCGATCAATACCATCAGCATCAATCGTAATTTCCGACCGGTTATCATATTTATAAACACGTTCAAAAACAGTTCCAATCCTGGCCAGCATTTATCTCAAAGGGAAAAATGAGGGTCAGTATCCATTCAGATACAATTCACTATCAGTATCATTTTTTCTTCAGTTTAACCAGCAGCTCTTTCGATGCATGGCCATCCGAATTATAGCCGAATTTTTTTTGGATGGCTACAATTGCCGCTCTTGATCCTGATCCAATATTACCATCTATTTCACCGTCGTAAAACCCAAGCCGCGCCAATTGCTCTTGCAACACTTTCGCCTGGCTTTCGGTCAACGGCGTATACCCGCGCGGCCAGGGCTGAACAAATTCGTCGCCACCGCGTATTCTGTCGGCCAGGTGGCCCACTGCCAACGCATATTTATCAGCATTATTATAGCGCTTGAGAACGTAAAAGTTCTTCAGCATCAGGAATGCCGGCCCTTTAACACCACCGGGAAATTTTAACACTGCCTTGTCTTTAGAGCGCGGAAAAGATTTACCCCCGACCCTTTTCACACCCAGTTTTCGCCATTGCGATATTGTGCGTGATTTATTTGTATGTTTTTTTGCGTTGAAACGCCTTGGCAGTTTGACCTCGTAACCCCAGGTTTGTCCGGATTTCCAACCGTTTTTCTTCAATAGATTGGCAGCACTGGCCAACGCATCGGGTGGTGAATTCCAGATATCACGCTTGCCATTTCCATCAATGTCAACGGCCCATGCCTGATAACTGGTTGGGATAAATTGGGTATGCCCCATGGCACCGGCCCAGGACCCCATCAGGCCTCTGGCACTGACATCGCCATTCTGCACAATTTTCATTGCGGCCACCAGTTGTGATCGCGCAAATTTGGCTCTTTTTCTGTCAGCAAAAGCCAACGTTGCCAGCGCTCCGGCGACACGATGCAGTCTGTCAGATTTCTTTAAAGCTTCACCATAGGAAGATTCCATTGACCAGATGGCAAGCAGGACATTTCTGTCAACACCAAATCTTTTTTCAATTCTATTAAGCCAGGGATGGTAATCCTTCTTGAGTTTCTGGCCGTCTCTGATAATTGATTCGCGAATTCTCTGATCCAGATAATCCCATATCTGGGAGGTGAATTCCGGTTGATATCGAGCCGAATCCAGCACCAGTGGAATGGGTTTTCTGATGCCCTGAAACACCTGGTCATAGGTTTTTTTCTTGATCCCATGCTTCGCCGCAACAGGATAGAAGTCTTTGATCCATTTACGAAATTTAGCATCAGCCTTTGCATGATTCTGACCCGCAAGGATCACACCCGACACCAATATACTGACCATCAAATAAAACAAAAGATACTTCTTTATGTTTTTTGCAAGTGGCAGTTTGAGTAACATGATAAACACCGGTTCAGTAAGTTTCCAAACACGAATAATGCACCCAATTTCGTCAATAATTAGTTTACCATAAACTTTCATACCCGGAATTTGGAACGACCTGACATTTAAGAACATAATAATCGGCTTGAAAGGCCGGCCTCTATCGGATGATAGTGCTGCCAGAGGAAAATTTATGTCGAGCAACAACAAGACAATCTGGATCAAAAACCCTTTAGCGCTCATGACCGATGATGGCATTGACAGCCAAGGTGGTTTGGTAATTCAGGGCAAAAAAATCGTTGAACTGGTCAGTGCCGGAAATTCACCAACCCGCAAAACAGACGAAACCTATGATGCCTCCGGTCATGTGATAATCCCAGGCCTGGTCAATACCCACCACCATTTCTACCAAACCCTGACCCGCGCCCACCCCGAAGCAATCAACAAAGAATTATTTGATTGGTTGAAAACCCTGTATCCGGTATGGGCAAATGTCGTGAACAGGGATTCTTTTCGCCTGGCGACCCGATTGGCACTGACAGAATTACTGATGTCGGGATGTACAACGGTTTCCGATCACCATTATCTTTATCCAACCGGCATTGAAGATGCGATGGATATTCAGGCAGATGAAGCAACACGCATCGGCATGCGCATGACCCTCAATCGCGGTTCGATGGATTTGTCAACCAAGGATGGCGGATTGCCACCCGACAGTGTTGTCCAGGACAAGGACGACATATTAATCGACTGCGAACGGGTGATTGGCGCCTTTCATGATCCCGATGAGGGCGCCATGCTGCAGGTTGCGCTGGCACCCTGCTCACCCTTTTCGGTGACCACAGCGTTAATGCGTGAGACGGCTGAACTTGCTAAAAAATGCAATTGCCGTCTTCATACCCATCTGGGTGAAACCCATGATGAAGATAATTATTGTATCGAGAAATTTTCCTGCAGACCGGTTGAATATCTGGAAGAAAATGGCTGGCTCAATCAGCGCACCTGGCTTGCCCATGGTATTCATTTCGATGATGCAGAAATTGCCAGGCTCGGTCGCCATGGTGTGGGCATTTGCCATTGTCCTACGTCCAATATGGTTTTGGCCTCCGGTCAGTGCCGAACCCTGGAACTGGAAAAAGCCGGTGCACCGGTGGGCCTGGGTGTCGATGGATCTGCCTCCAATGACAATTCCAACCTGATGGAAGGTGTACGCCACGCTCTGATGATTAACCGTCTGACCTATGGCGCTGCAGCTGTCACCCATAAAGACGTCTTGCGTTGGGCAACCCAGGGCTCGGCAAAATGTCTGGGTCGTGATGATATCGGAAGAATTGCCATTGGTTATCAGGCTGATCTTGCCATGTACAGGTTGGACGAATTACGATTTTCAGGGTCCGGTGACCCCCTCGCCGCTTTGGTTTTATGTGGCGCTCACCGTGCAGACAGGGTAATGATTGCCGGGCAATGGCGGTTGATTGATGGTAATCCGTTGGCTATTGATGTCAGCCGGTTGAGAGCCGAACACGGTAAGGCCGCCGGAGAGTTTTTCGAAATTATATCCAGTTTATAACAGGTGCCATTGGGTGATGAAAAGATTTTGGAAAGACATGAGCGAAAAGGAGAAATCCGATCTCGCCAGTTCCCGCACCTCTGGTGATAACAATGGCTGGATTGCGGTTTTGCCTCTGGGAGCAACTGAACAGCATGGCCAGCATCTGCCTGCCCAAACAGACAGCCTGATTGCGGCAGGCATCGTTGTGCGATTGGCCGAACGATTGCCGGCGGAGGCGAAAGTTACCTTTTTACCGGTCGAGGAAATTGGTTATTCACCCGAACATCTGGATTATGCCGGTTCCCTCAGCCTGTCCTATGATGATGCGATCCGGCGCTGGATCGGAATCGGTGCCGGATTAAATGTCTGTGGCATCAGAAAACTGGTCCTGCTCAATGCCCATGGTGGCAATTCCCCATTGATGACCATTGTCGCAACCCAGTTGCGTGTCCAATATGCAATGCTCGCTGTAGCCACCAGCTGGACCCGGTTTGGTACGCCAACGCAATTGATTGAACCCGATGAACTGGCCTATGGTATTCATGGCGGTGATATCGAGACTTCGGTGATGCTGGCAATGCACCGCGAAAAAGTAGACCTTGAAAAACTGAAATTCTTCCCTAGTTTGCAGGAGGAGCTGACGGAGAAAAACCAGTTCCTTCGCGCCTACGGAAAACATGCTTTTGGCTGGAAAATGCAGGACCTCAACCCTCACGGTGTTGTTGGCAATGCTGCCGGTGCGACAGCCGCCAAGGGACAAAAACTTATTGATCATTCAATTGAAGGCCTTTTGAAACTGATCGAGGAAGTTGATCAATTTGATATTGCCTGTTTTGACCAGGCTGATGATATAATTAAGACGGAATAACTCAGATGAATGACATCACCGGCCAAAATCAGCAGATCAACGAACAACCGACCACGCCAAAAATACCGGTGACGGTTTTAACCGGTTATCTTGGCGCCGGTAAAACCACTTTGTTAAACCGGATACTGACCCAGGACCACGGCCGCAAATATGCGGTTATTGTCAACGAATTCGGTGAAATTGGTATCGATAATGATCTGATTGTCGATAGCGATGAGGAAATTTATGAAATGAACAATGGCTGTGTGTGTTGCACCGTCAGAGGCGACCTCATTCGCGTCCTGCAGAACCTGATGAAACGCAGGGGGCGATTTGATGCGATTATCATAGAAACAACCGGCCTTGCCGACCCGGCACCGGTAGCCCAGACATTTTTCATGGATGAAGATGTCCAGACAAAAACCCGATTGGACGCGGTGGTCGCCCTGGTCGATGCCAAACATATCATGGCAAGATTGAAAGACAGCCGCGAAGCCGAAGACCAGATCGCTTTTGCTGATGTGATATTATTGAACAAGATCGACCTGATCGATGAACCGGAAAAAGCAGGTCTGCTGGCGGTGCTTGCAAAAATCAACCCGCATGCCATCATCCATGAAACCACACGCGCTGAGATATCCCTGGACGAAATCCTGCAGCGCAATGCCTTTGATTTAACCAGAATACTCGATGACGATCCCGATTTTCTAAACAAGTCCGATCATGATCATGCGCATCACCATGACCATGATCACCAATGCGGTACTGATTGTAATGATGAAAGTCATGCCCATCACGATCATTCCAGCACCCACGGCAATCTCGATACTTCTGTACATGGCACAACCATAGAAACTGTATCATTGCGTGCCAGCGAGCTCGATCCAAACAAATTTCTGCCCTGGATTGATAAAATTACCCAAATTGACGGACCCGATATCCTGCGTCTGAAGGGTATCATCGCCTTTAAAGATGACCCGGACCGCTTTGTGGTTCAGGGCATTCATATGATTCTTGAAGGTGATCACCAGCGCGCCTGGCGATCAGATGAGGCACGAACCAGTCGCCTGGTATTTATCGGCCGAAATCTTGATCGTGAAAAACTGGAACGCACCTTTGCTGCCTGCGCGGTTTAAAGATGTCGACGATCGCCAACCTTGAAAACGCCACCTATACCCAATGGGCGGGATTTATAGACGACATTCCCGTTTTTGCTGATGCACAGGGTTTTATTCGACTGTTAACAGGCCAGGAAAAATCTGTTAATGTCCATGATGGTTTGCTTTGTGCAGCACCAGAAACTGACGGCAAGGCTTTGGTAAGCGGGGGCGAAGACGGATTAATCTGCCGCCTGGATGCCAATGGCAATGTCAGCCTGGTGCACCAGGCTGCAACAAAGTGGATCGATAAAATCGCCACGGGCCCTGCCGGCACCATAGCCTATGGGTCGGGAAGAAGAGGGCAAATAATCCTCAATTCAGGCGACACTCGCGAGATTGCACTTGAGCGCAGCATTGAAGGTCTGGCTTTTGCGCCCAAAGGCATGAGACTGGCCATTGCCCGCTATGACGGTGTCGAATTGCAATGGATCAACACAGATCGCTCCAATCAGTTCCTGCAATGGAAAGGCGCCCACACCGGTGTAATGTTCTCACCCGATGGCGCTTATGTCATCTCGCTGATGCAGGAAAATGCCCTGCATGGCTGGCGTCTGAAGGACAATAAGCACATGCAAATGACCGGTTATCCGGCCAAAGTTGCATCAATGTCCTGGTCTCACAAAGGCAAATGGCTGGCCACATCCGGTGCCCTGGCTGCAATTGTCTGGCCATTTTCCGGCAGGGACGGCCCGATGGGCAAGGCTCCGAAGGAATTGGCAGCGATGGGGAAAATCATGGTCACCCGGGTTTGCTGCCATCCAACAGCCGACATGCTGGCAGTCGGTTACGAAAACGGCATGATCACTGCCGTGCGAATTGATGACGGGCAAATTGTTTCTTTGCGCAGAGAACACAATGCGGCAATAACAACGTTGAACTGGGATAAGGCCGGCACTCGTTTGGCTTTTGGCAGCGAAGCGGGTGAAGCAGGTGTGATCACACCGGCCTGAAGCCACTGGACCGTATCCGGTTTAGATTGATGATTTTTATCAGTTGCATATTGACCGACGACTATTATATTGCTAATAGTTGCGAATAATTCGCATTATCATTCTCATTTAATTATTTTGGATGTATCTTCAGCGAATGCAATCAACAGACAGATGCGTGTGAAATTCGCTACAGGAAAACCGGTTGTCCAGCTTCATTTGCAAGAATTTGCCAAAGATAACCCTAAGCAGGATCAAAATCCAAAAATGACAAGTGTAGTCCAGTCCACTGCCGCAGAAAAATTAACCAGGAAATTCATCAGCAACCATCCTGATGCTGAAGCCTATTCTGTTGACAAGCCGCCTTATTCAAAACGGCCAAGCCTGATCCGGTTGTTAATTCTCGCCGCTATTTTGATACTGTTTTTCAGCAACTCACAAATGCGCACGATTGTGTCCGGCTCTATGGCTGATGCATTCCTGCAGGTCACAGTATTTGTTGCTGCAACCTTGGCCCTTGTATTCTGGGTTGAAAACAAATTCTCCTTTTCCCTGGGCGAGGTAATGCGGGAAAATTTACGCTGGCAACCGGCAATTGCCAGTGCCTTGGGGGCTTTGCCCGGTTGCGGCGGCGCGATCATTGTTGTGACTCAGTTTACCCGCGGCTATGCGAGTTTCGGCGCCTTTATCGCCGTCCTTGTCTCGACCATGGGAGATGCCGCCTTTTTGCTGATCGCCCGTGACCCGTTTTCATTCCTGATCGTCATATCTGTGTCATTGGTTAGCGGAACGCTGACCGGCATGATTGTCGATAAGATACATGGCGCCGATTATCTGGCGGTGAAAATTGCACCCGACATTGACGATACTGACCCAATCCATCAACATTCCCCCTCACCTTCCGGGTTTTCAATGTATCGGTTACAATTCGTGCATATTCTCTGGATTGCCCTGGTGGCGATTGGCCTTGTTGCCGGCATATTGCTGGCATTTCTGATCGATATCGATAGTCTGCTTGGCCCGCTAGGCGAGTATTCACCCGCCAGATGGTTTGGATTTGCCGGCGCATTGTTGAGCATTTCATTATGGGCATTTTCAAAAAGGCCGATCAACTCGATCGGGGCCGATTCTGCCGCCGGCGACCCGCTGGCCCTCAGGGTCATCAAGGACACCAATTTCGTCACCGGATGGGTTGTTATCGCATTTTTGCTTTTCGAACTGGCCGTAACATTGGGCGGGTTTGAAATTGGTAGCCTGTTCAAAGGCTGGTTGATGTTTACCCCACTGATCGCCATTCTGGTTGGCTTCATCCCCGGCTGCGGCCCGCAGATCGTTGTGACATCCCTGTATCTGACAGGTGCCATTCCATTTTCAGCCCAATTGGCAAATTCGATTGCCAATGATGGTGATGCATTGTTCCCGGCATTGGCCCTGGCCCCGCGTGCTGCGGTACTGGCGACGGTGTATAGTGCGATCCCCGCTGTGATTATAGGCTATGGCTGGATGTTCGTGATTGGCAGTTAAATATTCAAAGGTGCATTGGCATCGCTATCCAGCTTCAAAACAGTGGCAATTTCTATGGCAGATGCGGGTTTCGGTTGAACGGGCCTTTTATCTGGCATATGGGTTGATCTGAAACATCTCCTGACAACGATTAGGATCCCATGGATAAGCCCGAACATGCACCCAATGATCATCCGCAAATTGCTTTCGGAAAAGTAGGCGTTCTGTTAATCAATCTGGGAACCCCGGACGGATATGATAAGAAAAACATGCGCCGCTATCTGCGTGAATTTTTGTCCGACAAACGAGTAATCGAATGGTCACGCTGGTTCTGGTATCCGATCCTTTACGGCATCGTTCTCAACACCCGCCCGAAAAAATCCGGTGCCGCTTATAAAACCATTTGGAACCGGGAAAAAGACGAATCCCCGCTTCGGACTTTCACCCGTGCCCAGGCCGATAAACTCGGCGTTTCGCTAAAAGGTAATCCGAAAATCGTCGTTGACTGGGCGATGCGCTATGGGAACCCGTCAATTACCGAAAAAATTGCCAGACTGAAACAGGCCGGATGCGAAAGAATATTGATTTTTCCGCTCTACCCCCAATATTGCGCCTCAACTACGGCAACCGTCAACGACAAGACCTTTGAGGTTTTATCATCGATGCGCTGGATGCCGGCGATCAGGACAGTTTATGCCTATCATGATGAACCTGTTTATATCAAAGCGCTGGCCCAATCGATCCGCAATCATCTGAAAAATCTTGATTTTGAACCGGAAAAAGTCATTGCTTCCTATCATGGCATCCCACAAAGCTATTTTGACAAGGGTGACCCCTATCATTGCCATTGCCAGAAAACCTCGCGCCTGCTGCGCGAAGAACTGGGCTGGAGCGAGGATCGGTTGATCACCTGTTTTCAATCCCGGTTTGGGCCGGAGGAATGGCTAAAACCTTATACAGACAAAACCATCAGCGATCTTGCCGCCCAGGGCGTCAGGAATATCGCCGTATTCAATCCGGGATTTGTTTCCGATTGCCTGGAAACACTGGAAGAAATCGCTGTCGAAGGTGCAGAAATATTCACCCATGCCGGTGGTGGAAACTTCACCCATATCCCTTGCCTGAATGATAGCCCGGAAGGCATGAAAGTGATTGAAGAGATTACCGGGCGCGAATTGGGCGGCTGGATATAACCGGCCGGATCGGTAACAAATAAGGCCCTTCAAGGCATTGAAATAACACCGTAAAATTGACCGGTGCGTTGCAAAATCTTACCGAATACCTATATTCAGGTAATTCTGTGTATCAACACATATTGGGAGATAATTAATGGATATTAGCGGTTTCGACATTTCAGTCGGCGTCTTTGTGCTGCTGGCAATACTGATCATACTGGCCGGGGTAAAACAGATCCCCCAGGGCAATAATTATACGGTTGAGCGGTTTGGCAAATATACCCGCACACTTGTACCAGGCCTCAACCTGATTATTCCCTTTATTGATCGTATTGGCCAGAAACTGAACATGATGGAACAGGTTCTCGATGTGCCCACACAGGAAGTGATCACCCGCGATAACGCAACGGTCAGTGCCGATGGCGTGATG
>Ga0209344_10004223_pt1 | contig 13370 bp, 13 predicted proteins | sample Cruoilmetagenom6_FD_187293 | JGI IMG/M metagenome (GOLD analysis project Ga0209344, IMG submission 187293) | Oil polluted marine microbial communities from Coal Oil Point, Santa Barbara, California, USA - Santa Barbara Oil Seep Sample 6 (SPAdes)... | ecosystem: Environmental > Aquatic > Marine...
TGCTCTATGATCCGTCGCACTACCTGCTGCAATGCATGGATTATCTCGACAATATCGACATCTACAAGGACCGGATCCGGATGTTCCACGTCAAGGATGCGGAGTTCAATCCGACCGGCCGGCAGGGTGTCTATTCGGGCTACCAGCCCTGGGTCGACCGGGCCGGACGGTTCCGCTCGCTCGGCGACGGGCAGATCGATTTCGGCGCGATCTTCTCAAAGATGGCGGCCAATGATTTCGACGGCTGGGCCGTGGTCGAGTGGGAATGCTGCCTCAAGCATCCCGAAGACGGGGCGCGTGAAGGCGCGCAATTTGTTTCCGATCACATCATCCGGGTGACCGAGCGCGCGTTTGACGATTTTGCCGATGGCGGCACCGATGACGCCGCCAACCGCCGCATGCTCGGCATTTCCTGAGCGGGAGGAGAACACCAATGGCTAGTGAAGGTTCCAGCACCTCATCCCCGCGCCGTATCCGGCTTGGCATGGTCGGCGGCGGCCGCGATGCCTTTATCGGCGGCGTGCACCGCATCGCTTCGCGCATTGACGACCGCTACGAGCTGGTTGCCGGGGCGTTTTCCTCGACGCCGGACAAATCAAAGGCCTCGGCTGCCGATCTCGGCGTCGCACAGGATCGCGCTTATGGCGATTACATCGAGATGGCCAAACGCGAGGCGCGGCTGAAAAACGGCATCGAGGCGGTGTCGATCGTCACGCCCAACCACATGCATTACCCGGTGGCGCGCGAGTTTCTCAAACGCGGCATCCATGTGATCTGCGACAAGCCGCTGACCTCGACGCTTGCCGATGCGAAGAAGCTGAAAAAGGCGGCGGAAGCCTCCGGCGCGCTGTTCGTCCTGACGCACAATTACACCGGCTACCCGATGATCCGGCAGGCGCGCGAGATGATCGAAGGCGGCGAGCTCGGCAGGATCCGGCTGGTGCAGGTCGAATATGCCCAGGACTGGCTGTCGGAAAACCTGGAAGACACCGGCCAGAAACAGGCGGGATGGCGCACCGACCCTGCCCGCTCCGGCCTGGGCGGCTCGACCGGCGACATCGGCACCCATGCGTTCAACCTGGCGAGCTTTGTCTCCGGCCTCGAACTCGATCAGCTCTGCGCCGATCTCGACAGTTTTGTCGAAGGCCGCCAGCTTGACGACAACGGCCATGTGCTGATGCGGTTTGCAGGCGGCGCCAAGGGCATGTTGTGGTGCTCCCAGGTGGCGCCGGGCAACGAGAACGCGCTGAAACTTCGCATCTATGGCGACAAGGGCGGGATCGAATGGGCGCAGGAGGATCCGAACTATCTCTGGCACACGCCTTTGGGGCAACCAAAGCGGCTCTTGACCCGCAACGGCGCCGGCGCCACGGCCGCAGGCCAGCGCGTCAGCCGCATTCCCGGCGGTCATCCCGAAGGCTATCTCGAGGGCTTTGCCACCATCTATTCAGAGGCCGCCGAAGCCATCATCGCCCGCCGCGACAACAGCCCGCTGCCTGACGGCGTGATGTTCCCCGGCCTAGACGACGGCCTGGCAGGCGTCGCCTTCGTCACCGCATGTGTCGACTCCTCAAAGCGCGGTGGTTCCTGGGTCAAGTTCGGGACCTACAACAAGGGGTGAGTGCGACCTGCGGAGAAATCCGGGCTCGAGCCAGGACACGCCCGAGCTCACAATCCGCGGCACGTCAATTCTATTGGCGGTGCCAGGAGGTGGCAACAGCAGCATCTTGGTGACGCTACGTCCGCAGCCGGTGCTTTTGTGCGAGCAAAAATGATGAGCTGCCGGCGGAGCTTGCGATGATCGGTCCGCTTGGGACCCATTGGGAGCGCCCGGCCTTCGCCCGTGCAAGGATCTGTTTGCGTCCAGAGGGGCTGGACAAGTTCTCACTTGACCAATCATCTATCTGCCATATATGGCATGTTAGATGAGAAAAAGCGTCATATGAGGCTTATATGTCCAGTTTGAAAGCAACGCGATCCCTGACTGGTCTGGGGCAGAACCTGCGCCGGGCGCGGCTTGCGCGACGATTTTCGATGGCGGAACTGGCAATGCGGGCTGATATTTCGGAACGTACCTTGATGCGTCTGGAGAAAGGCGATCCCGGCGTCGGTATCGGCAATCTTGCCTCGGTGCTTGCCGCTCTTGGCAGCCCGGCGGTTCTGGCTGATCTGATGTCGCCGGAAAACGATGTCGTGGGTCTGGCGCGCGCGCTTGAGGCGGTGCCTAAACGGGGACGCTCATTCAGTTCAGACAGGACGGGCAAATCAGCCAAGCCCGGTCAAGCGCCTGACGAGACGAGTGAGCAACAGGACAGCCCTGACAGCAAGCCGGACGCGCGCAAGGGGATCGCGTTCTGATGGTGCAGCCCGATCACGCCCGGGTCTTGCGCAAGCGATCCGGACCCGGGCCGCAGGAGGCCGAAATTCATCTTGGCGGCAGCCTGCTGCATGTGGGCAAGCTGCGTTTTTCCTTCGAGCGCGGCCGCCAGTATTCCGAGTTCAGCTACGCTCGGGACTGGGTTGAGGAGGCCCGTGGCTTCGCCATCGCTCCGGATCTGCCGCTCAGCCCGGCACCTTTCTTCGCCTCCTCCGGCCGCGGCGGCGATCAGCGCGACAGTCTTCCCGGCGTGTTGCAGGATGCCGCGCCCGACGCCTGGGGCCGGATGTTGATGGAGCGGCTCTACGGCTCTGGTCTCAGCGAGTTCGACATGCTCACCCTGACCGACGATGCCACCCGTCAGGGCGCGCTCAGATTTTGTGATGGCGAGCGGCGGATCATCACCGGAGAAGGCGCGGCTCCGGTGCCGCGGCTGATCGATCTGGACGAGTTGCGGGCCATCGCTGCCAGCATTGAGCGGGGCGGCGAGGTTTCAAACGCGTCCCTGCGCCAGATGGCAGGTGCGGGCGGGTCGATCGGGGGGGCACGGCCCAAGGCCAATGTGTTCGATGACGGCCAGCTCTGGATCGCGAAATTTTCCTCTGCGGGTGATGCCAGTCCGGTCGAGCGCATCGAGGTCGCAACCCTGAAGCTTGCCCGCGAAGTCGGCCTCGATGCCCCCGACGCCCGGCTGGTGCTGGAACGCACCGCGCACCCCATTGCCCTCATCCGCCGCTTTGATCGGCAGGGCACTGCCCGCATTCCCTATATCTCGGCCCGAACAGCGCTCGAACGCCAAGGCGCGGAGCAAGGCGCTTATACGGATCTTGCGCAATTCATCCGGCAACACGGCGACAATCCGCTTGTCGACCTGCGCGAGCTCTGGTTGCGGATGGTCTTCACCATCCTTGTGTCGAACACTGACGACCACCTCAAGAACCACGGCTTTGTCTATGCCGGTGAAGGCCAATGGAGCCTGTCGCAGCTGTTTGATGTCAACCCGCAGCCCGAGCGTCATCGCCTGCTCAAGACCGCCATCATCGAAGGCGAGCCCTTCGCCGCCTCGATTGCGCTGGCGCTTGAGGCCGCCGTTTTCTTCAGCCTTGGCAAAGACGAAGCCCGAGAACTGGCGCGCGCGATGGCCCGGCAGATCAGGCAGAGCTGGAAAGACACCATGCGCAATCATGGTCTAACCGGCGCAGAGCTGCGCAGCCTGGAACCTGCGTTCGAACATGCTGAATCGGAAACGGCGCTTGGTCTGTAGCTAGGATCTGCAAACGGCCTATATGGCCGTCAAGTGGCTTATGGTCGCCAGATATGGCGGGTAGCTACAAGCATGATGCCCCGCAACGGTCGGCCTGCCCTACCCTTTCCTGCCTCAAGCCCAAGGCAGTCGCTGCTGTGCAGGGCCTGCCGGTTTTTGCAGAATGCAAATAGCGGCTTATGGCTCACCTCATGAAGGGGATGGAAGCCATCCGGAATGCTGAGATTGGCAATCCCTGCCCGGCCCAGGTGAAATTGCAAGCCTCCGGGAGTTTCGCTGCAAGAGATTCCGGTTGATCACACATACCCGTATGGTGTGACGCGTGTTGATGCGCTACTGCTGCCGCAAACAACTGGAACCCGCTTCATGACGATCTTGATCCTTGTCGGTGGCCTGATGGGAGCAGCCGGCGTTGCCTTGTCAGCCTATGGTGCCCACGCCGATGGCGGCAATGTCACCACGGCTGCCCAGTTCCTGTTGTTTCATGCGCCGCTTTTCGTGGCGCTGGGCCTTGTGGGAAACACCAGGGGGATAAGGATTGCCGGCGCTGGTCTTCTGGGCCTTGGGCTGATGCTATTTTGCGGCGATCTGCTGACGCGCCATTTTGCCGAGACCCGCCTGTTTGCCATGGCTGCTCCTGCCGGAGGCCTGGCGACGATCGGCGGCTGGCTGGTGATTGCCATCTCCGGGCTGATGTCCAAACCCCGCTGAGCATTGTAGTGCCGCAAGCGGCAGGCAACCATTTGGCCGTTGGCGTTTGATCGCTTCATTGCCGTGATCGGTTCAGTGCGATGCGCTAGGATTTCCGTCTTTCACAGGCCGACATTTGGTTCAAAATGGTGAACCCGATCATGGGTTGATCGCCCATGCGATCAACCACCAGACGGCCATTGCAACACGCAAGAGCCTGCTGGTCCGCGACACCTATCAAGCGTGTGAATCAATCCGGTGCCATTGATTCACCGAACTTGTTGGACGCGCGCGTCCGGATTTCCGAATCTGCGCGCATGATCACGCAGCCCTATCACCTCTATGTCGAACGCACCGAAGCCTCAAACAACATGGCGCGTTACTACGCCATGGAAATTTCGGCGACACTGTTTGGTCAAGCCTGCCTGACCCGGACCTGGGGCCGCATCGGAAGGCGAGGCCAGAGCAAGATGCATCATTTTGACAATGAGAATGACGCGGTCGATCTGTTTCTCCAACTGATGCGGCAAAAGCGGAAGCGGGGGTATCGGCCGAGGCCTGCTCATTGGCAAGCGCGGGTTTGATCAAAGTTCCCCGCGGGGAACCGACTGTTGCGCCGGGCGTCACCCTGATGCCTGATGGAAGCGATTGCAGTTTGAACGAGAGGGAACAGGCATCCGTTTCCCTTTCGCTGTGCACTTACGGGAGGCTTTCGCCTCGATCCAGCCGCCCCGGTTCCCCGCGGGGAACAGGGTTTGGAATGGCAGGCCGTCATTCGTAAATGCCTCACGAAGACACCTGCCAACCCGCCAAGTTCCCCGCGGGGAACTTCCATGTTTCCGGCCATTTCGTGCAATCATGCGCCCTTTGCAGCTCTTCCGAATCGGGCTATCCATAGCTACGACAAATTGCGAAATTTGCGATTTTTTGCGTAGTCACACAGTGATTAACCTTCTGTTAACCATAGCGGGCAATACAGTGGCGAAATCACAGCACGGAGCAGCGCGTTGACTCGGCATTTGAACAGTCTGGACTTCATGCAGACGTTTTCCAACAAGTTGGATCACGCTCTGCGCAATTTGTCATTGGCACAGTTTCCGCCCGATGCGCATCGGGTCATGCGAACTTTTGCCTCTTCGGAAGTCGCAAGTCTTCTGGGGGTAACGGAAGCCTATATTCGGCAGATTTCGCTCAAGGGCAGGGGGCCTGAACCGGAAGTTACCAGCAATGGCCGCCGGCTTTATACCGTCGAGCAGATTCTCGAACTGCGCATGTTGCTGGCTGAAAACGGCCGCAAGAAATGGATCAATCCGCGCCGGATCGAAGGCGAGGGCTGTCAGGTCATTGCCGTCACCAACTTCAAGGGCGGTTCGTCCAAGACCTCGACCACCATTCATCTCGGTCATTATCTGGCGCTGAGAGGCTACCGGGTGCTGACGATCGATCTCGATCCGCAGGCTTCGCTGACAGCACTGCACGGATCCTTGCCGGATTTTGATCCGCGCGAAAGCGACACGTTTTATTCCGCCATCCGCTTTGATGATCCGGTGCCGACGCAATCGCTGATCCACAAGACCCACATCGAAGGTTTTGACGTGATCTGCGCCGGTCTCGAACTCACCGAGTTTGAAACCGCCGTGGCGCTGGAAATGCGCAAATCCGGCGGCACCGAGTTCCTGTTGCGGGCAGCCCAGGCGATTTCACAGGTCGAGGAAAATTATGATGTCATCCTGATGGATTCGGCCCCGTCGCTGAATTTCCTGACATTGTCTTCACTGACGGCTGCAACGGGCGTTCTCATTCCGGTTCCTGCTCACATGCTCGATGTCGACTCAACGGCGAAATTCCTTGAGCTGGCCGGGTCTTACATGCAGATCCTCAATGAGATGGGCACCCGAGCAGAGTGGGATTTCGCCAAATTCCTGATCACCAAGTTCGAGCCGAACGATCATCCGCAGGCCAATATGATGGCCTTGATGCGGCAGGTTTTCGGCAATGATCTGCTGCTCAATACGGTGATTAAATCCACAGCCGTCGCAGATGCGCTAACCTGGAAGCAGAGCCTGTATGAAGTGCAGCGCTCGCGGTTCTCGGCGCCCAAGACCTATGACCGGGCGATGGAATCGATCAGTGGTGTGAATGCAGAGATCGAGGATCTGCTGACCAATGCGTGGGGCCGCTCATGAGCCGGAAAGATTCCAAGGGCATGTTTGCCAATGTTCTGGGCAAACTCAATGATGATGAAGCTGATGCCAGGCCAGCCGACACTGCCGTTTCCGGAAAGGCCGGGGAGGGGCGTGAACGCCCGCTGGCCTCACCGCATCTGAAAAAGGTCGCCGCGGGCGTGCGCCAGATCCAGGAGCGCGGCGAGCTGGCCGAACGGGTGCTCAAGGATGGCGGTTATGTCAGCGAGTTGAACCCGGCCGAGATTTTGCCATCGAGCATTCCCGACCGGTTTGCCGGCGCTTATGACGAGGCGGCGATTTTGGAACTCGTGAGCTCGATGCGCGAGCGCGGGCAGATCGTGCCGGGCCTGGTGCGTCCGCTCAAGGACGACCCGAGCCGCTACCAGATTGTCTATGGCCGCAGACGGCTGGCCGCAGCGCAAAAGCTGGGGCTGAAATTCAAGGCGATCATCCGCCCGCTTGATGATGCCGAAGCGATCGTGTTTCAGGGCGAGGAAAACTCGGCCCGCAATGATCTGAGCTACATCGAGAAGTGCAATTTCGCCTTCGCGCAGGAAAAGGCAGGCTATGACCGGGCCACCATCTGCGCCTCGCTGTCGACCGGCAAGTCGCATATTTCCGAGATGATCCGGATTGCCGCAACCCTGCCGCAAAGCCTGTTGCAGGCGATTGGCCCGGCACCCGAAATCGGCCGCCGCCGCTGGCTGGAGCTGGTGGAAAAATGGACCGCCTTTCCCAAGGCGCACGTAGTGGTCGAGGAACTCTTGGCAACTGCGGGTGCGGAGATGTCGAGCCAGGATCGTTTTGCCCTGGCGCTGTCAGCCATGTTTGAAAAGGCCCGGGCTCCCGAACCCAAGGCCGCCGGATCCAGGGCTCAGACGCGCGAAACCATCATGTCCAAGGGTATGAAGCTGGCTGAGGTGAGCTACGGCAATGCAGGGGCGAAGGTAAGCTTTGCCAAATCCGTTCCGCCCGAATTTATCGCCTATCTGGCCGGACAGATGGAAACCATTCACGACGCCTATCTCGATCAGATCAAGGCGAAGACCAACGATAAACGGAGTTAGTGCAACGCAATAGAAAAAGGCCCCCAAACGTCGCCGTCGTGGAAGCCCTTCTCGTGTCTAGCAGCTAGAGAATCGCATTTCCCCGAATCACAGTCAAGAGTCTTGAGCGTCAATTTGGCGAGCAAATTTCTATTGCCTTTTGAAAGGTGAAGGAAAATGCAGCTGGACCACATCACGACGCCCTTCGGGCGGCGAACGATGACCTATGCCATGTTGGCAGACCAGATGACGGCCGCCGAGATTGACGATGACGCTATCGTCGACAAGTGGAAGATCTACCAGGCGCTGTGTGAAGCGCGGCCGCGGCTGGGCATCACCGACCGGGCGCTTGCGGTGCTTTCCGCATTGATCAGCTTCTACCCCAAGTCTGAGCTTGCCGCCGGCGACAGCCTGATCGTGTTTCCGTCCAATGCGCAATTATCGCGCCGGGCCAATGGCATGGCCGAGCAGACCATTCGCCGCCATCTTGCGGTGCTGGTCTCGGCCGGGCTTCTGACGCGCAAGGACAGCGCCAATGGCAAGCGTTTTGCCCGGCGCGGGCGCACTGGGCAAATAGACGAGGCTTTCGGCTTCTCGCTCAAGCCGCTCCTGGCCCGTGCCGACGAGATCCGCCAGCTGGCTGCGGAAGTGGAAGCGGAACGCCTGCACATGCGGCGCATGAAAGAGCGGCTGACGATTGGCCGGCGCGACGTGATCAAGCTGATTGAAACAGCACTCGAGGAGGGGGCTCAAGGCGATTGGCTGAGCGTTCAGGAGGAGTATCGCGCGATTTTTGCCGACTATCCACGCAAACCTTCGCTGGAGGCGGTGACGGCGGCGCTCGACGAGATCGAGTTCCTGCGTGAAAACATTCTCAACCAGTTGGAAAATCAACTGAAAACAACCAAAACAAGCGGCAATGCCCCTGAAACTGAGCGTCATAAACAGAATTCAAATCCAGACTCCTTTTCTGAATCTGAACTGCGCTTGGAAGAAAAGCGAGGCGAAGATCCGAATGCCCTCGACCAGGGGAATGCGGTGCAAGGAATGATGGAGGTGAAATCAGCGTCACATCGTCCTGTTTATGGGGGGGCGGACCCCGAGGGGAGGAGAAAACCGGGCGGGCTGGAGAATGCGAGCGCTGCCGGGATCGGGCAAAAGCCGTTTCCGCTTGGCATGGTTCTGTCGGCCTGCCGCGAAATCTGTGATTACGGGCCTGGCGGGGCAATAACCAGCTGGCGCGATCTGATGGGGGCCGCGGTGGTGGTGCGCTCGATGCTGGGCGTGTCGCCGTCGGCCTATGAGGAGGCCTGCGCGGTGTTCGGGCCTGAAAATGCGGCCACGATCATCGCCTGCATTCTCGAAAGGGCAGGACACATCAATTCCGCCGGCGGCTATCTGCGCGATCTGACCAGCCGCGCCGAACGCGGTGAATTCTCGCTCGGACCGATGTTGATGGCGCAAATTCGGGCCAATGGGCCAGGCGAACGGCGTGCCGGGTGAGGATCGCGGGCAGGGGCTTGTCGAGAGACTTGCATCGCCCCTGTGTGCGGTATATTTTGACGGTATGATCTAGGAGTATTTCTCAATGCCAAGTGTGCTCAAACGCAAGACGTCCGTCACGCTGGATGCCGATGCGCTCGACAGCGCAAAAGAACTGGAGATCAATGTCTCGGCGGTGGCTGAAGCGGCCCTTCTCAAGGCGATCGCAGAAGCTCGCAACAAGAAATGGCAGGCTGAAAACGCCGACGCCTTTGCCGCGCAAGCGGAGTGGCACGAGCGCAACGGACACCCGCTGGCTGACATTATCGCCGCACCAGGCGGGTCTTCGTGGAACAGCTGAGCCGGTATGATGTCGCCCGCTACCAGGGTGTGTTGATGGTGGTGGTCGAAAGCGATCTGCTGCCGCCTGATCCGGCCGTGGTCGTCATCCCGCTGCTTGCCGACTATCCGGCAGTCAAGCTGCTCAACCCGCAGATCGAGGTTGACGGACTGCATCTCGTGCTTGCCACACGGCTGATTGCTGCGGTGCGGAGGTCCAGCCTTGAACGCACAGGGTCTGTTGCGGATCAGGGCGATCTGATCACTCGCGCAGTCGATGTGCTGATGGCGGGTGTTTAGGGGAGAGGGGACCCATGACAAGCTTTGCGAATTTGATCCAGCCGTGCCCGTCCTAGATCTGGTCGCAAGCCTGAATACACGGTGAAGCTCGACAAGCCCAATCCGGGCGCCACGCCGGAGGGTCATGCAGCGACGGAAAACTTCGTCCTTCCTCACCACCTCGCTTGACGAGCCGGGACTGCAAGGCCGTTTGCCAAGGCTTCACGTCGTTTGCGTGCGAGGCCGGGTCTTTGTTGTCAAACCCGGCGCAATCCGTGCTGGTTGAGAAGTTTGATCAGCATGTCCTTGGCCTCGGTCCGGTGCCGCCAGTGGATCTGCCGCGCAGCCTTTGCATCGCCCTTTGCAATGGCCTCATAGAGGGCGCGATGGTCCTCATTGGATTTGTTCGGCATCGGCCGGATGTGCAGGGTCAGGGCGCGGGCCCTGCGGACCTGGTCGTTGAAATTCGAAACGATGGTCTGAATGCGCTTGTTGCCGCCGAGACGGACAAGTTCATCATGGAAAGCCGCATCGGCCCGGGCCCATGCTTCCCGGTCATTGGCCTCCACGCTGGCGTCCATTTCCAGTGTCGCGGCCTTCAGGTCGGCCAGCTGTTCCTCGCTGTAATGGGCTTCTGCGGCAAGCGATGCCGCCAGGCTTTCAAGCTCGGTCAGAACTTCATAGATCTCACGCATGTCGTCAGCCGACAGCGCCGAGATCCGCACGCCCTTGCGCGGCCGGACTTCCAGCAAGCCCTGTGATTCGAGTATCAGAGTGGCCTCGCGCACTGGCGTTCTCGACATGCCGAGCTGCTCTGCCAGTTCGCTTTCGAGGTGATCGGACCCTGCCGGCAGTTCGCCCGCAAATATCAGCGCCCTTATGGCATCCACCGCACGGTTGCTGTGCGATTTGCTCTTGATTTCCTCCGGCACCCTACACCCCTTGTTTCCGGCCCTCGCTGGCTGACCGGTAGATTGCATCCTCCACTTCTATCACGCGGAGATAGTCTGCAGCAGTGTTTTCTAACTGTCCTTTTCCAAGCAGACTAGCAACCACGTGGCTTTGCAATGCGAACACGCAATCACCAGCAAAGCCGCGCCAGTCCTGTGGTTCAAGCAATGTCCGGGAGCCGGTTTGACCAAAGGGCCGCAAATACACCGCGCCGTCGCCAGTCAGCGATATGGTTCCTTCGCTACCTTCGAGCAAGGCCTCGCCGAGTGTCGTGCGGACGTTGTCCGCGGCGTGGTCGAGGTGCCTGTTGCCGTCAAAAATGGCACGGACGCCCTGGTCGAAATCGAAGATGATGTAGCCGGCGTCTTCCCCGGCGATAACCGGGTTCATTTTTCGCAAATCCGCATAGACCGCCTGGATGTCGCCCAGCAGATAGCGGAAGGTGTCGATCCAGTGAACGGCGGTCTCGTGAACCAGAAACCGGTCCATCTTCTGGAAATAGGGCTGCCGCGACAGGTAAGCGTCCGGGCCCTGACCATCGCCGGTTCTCAGCCGGAAGGTCATCTGGTGAATTTGGCCGATGTCTCCGGCTGCAACCGATCTTGCCATTTCACGGTACCAGGGCTGGAACCGGAAGTTTTCATGCACGATCAGCGGCACATTTGCGGCTTCAGCGAGTGACACCGCTATTCGTGCTTCCTCGAGCGAAGTGCAGAACGGTTTCTGGCAGATGATGGCCTGGACGCCGTGATCCAGCGCGGCCTTGATGGCGGCGAGATGGGTTGGCGGCGGCGTGATGATGTCGACGATGTCTGGCGAGGTCTCTTTCAGCAGCAGATCAAGGCTTTCGAAGGCCGGATAGCCTGTCTGGCCGGCTTTTTCGATGTCACGGTCGGCGATGCCAACCAGTTCCGCGTTCGAGATCCTGCCCCAGGCATCGACGTGAAACTGGCTGAAATATCCTGCGCCGAGGCAGGCGATCCGAACTTTTCTGTCCACAGCTACGCCTTTGTCATGATCTGATCCAGGACCGCATTTGCCGCGGCCTCGGTGCCACTGTTGCCGCCCAGATCGCGGGTCAGGGTGTTGCCGTCAGCGACCACCTGATAGACCGCGTCGCGCAGCACCTGGCCGTCCGTGACCATCTGGGCCAGATTGTGTTTCGTGCCCAGCCAGTCGAGCATCATTGCTGCGGACAGGATCATGGCGAATGGATTGGCCACGCCCTTGCCTGCGATGTCCGGCGCCGAGCCGTGGCATGGTTGAAACACGGCGTGGTCGTGCCCGATATCGGCGGATGGGGCCAGTCCCAGCCCACCCATGATGCCGGCACCCAGATCCGACAGAATATCGCCGAACATGTTTTCGGTCACCATGACGTCAAACAACCAGGGCTTTTCAACCATCCACAAGGCGGTTGCATCAACATAGGCATGATCCGCCGTGATCTCCGGATAGTACTCTGCAACACCATCAAAAATTTCGCGGAAAAAGGCAAATGCGCGGAAGACATTGGCCTTGTCGACGCAAGTGACCCGGCCTTTTCCGGTGCCTAGCTCCTTGCGTTGCTGTGCGTAGTCGAAGGCGAAGCGGAAAAGTTTCTCGCTGGTCTTGCGGGTGATCAGCAACGTTTCGCGGGCTTCGTCTTTGGTGACTTCACCCTTGCCCTTGGAATGGAACAGGCCTTCCGTGCTTTCGCGGATCAGCACGAAATCGATGGTCTGGCCGCCAGCAAGCTTGAGAGGTGTCGGCTGGCCCGGCACGACCCGCACGGGGCGGACGCCTGCAAACAGGTCGAGCTCGATCCTGAGATCGAGTTGCGGCGAGATCTCGGTTCCGTCCTGATAACGCACCGAGGGAAGCCCCATTGCCGCGAGCAGGATGGCGTCAGCGCTCCGCGCGGTCTGCATGGACGAGACGGGGAGGGATTCTCCGGTTTTCGCATAGTGCGCGGCGCCGGCTGCTGCCTTGGTAAAGGCCAGGTCATAGGCTTGATGTGATTTCGCCATGGTCTCAAGGATAGCCAGTGTCGGAGCTGTGATCTCCGGCCCGATCCCGTCACCTTCAAAGACTGCGATTTCGAATGACTGGACCATGAATTTCCCCTGATTGATGGACCGGAGCCTACAGCGCCGGATTTGTCTTCAAAACGAATTTGACAATGAATTTTTTAATGTATACGTTAAATAATTGCAACACTGATTTTTGTTTGGGAGGACACCATGAATAAAATCTTCAAGACGCTGGCCGTCTCCACTGCCCTGATGGGTGCGCTGGCCACATCGGTTTACGCACAAACCGTTCTCAAGTTCAGCCACACCGACAATCCCGGCGGTTCGCGCCAGGCCGCAGCTGAAGTCTTTGCCGAAAAGGTCAAGGAATATACGGACGGCCGCTACGAAGTCCGCATCTTCCCCGCCGGCCAGCTTGCCAATGATCCGAAAGCGATCGAGCAACTGCAGCTCGGCGGCGTTGATTTTACCGTGTCGGCAACAGGCTCCTACGCCACCCACCTGACAACGCTCAATCTGACCGCCATGCCGTTTCTGGTCGACACCTATGAGCAGGGCTGGGAATTCTACGACAATTCCGAATGGCTCAAGGGCGAGTTCGACAAGCTGCCGGAAGTCGGTTTCCGGGTGCTGTCGACATGGGAAGCCGGGTTCCGCAGCTACACGACCAAGGATCCGCTGACCTCGCCCGCCGATGCGGCCGGCAAGAAAATGCGCGTGTTTCCGAACGACATGATCCGCTGG
>Ga0209344_10004225_pt1 | contig 13364 bp, 10 predicted proteins | sample Cruoilmetagenom6_FD_187293 | JGI IMG/M metagenome (GOLD analysis project Ga0209344, IMG submission 187293) | Oil polluted marine microbial communities from Coal Oil Point, Santa Barbara, California, USA - Santa Barbara Oil Seep Sample 6 (SPAdes)... | ecosystem: Environmental > Aquatic > Marine...
AATATCTCTCCATTCCGGCTCCCGCCACAGAACCACATGATCAGGCAGCTCGCGCGGCGCTGGATGGCGCGACCCCCTACAGTGTCGATGAACTGGTTTACGACTGGGCCGCCGACGGCCCCGATCTGAAGATCGCCGCCGTCGCCCGCGAAACTCTGGAAGAAGCCGAAGCCTTCGCCATCGATCACGCCTTTGCCCCGGTCTGCTTTGTCGCGATTCCCGACAATGGCGATTTCAAAGGCGAGCCGTTTTTCGGCGAAACTACTCAGGCCCGCTCGATCCTGCCCGACGGTGCGCAAGTAGAGCGCGACGAGGTGCCGATCCGCATCATCAGCGTCAGCAAGGAGATGCCAGTCCCGCCCGCTCCGCCCGCCGATCCGGGCGAAGAGGCGGCCTCCCCCGCGCCAGACACCGCCCCTGCCGCCACCGAACCAGCGCCGGTCCCGGACAAGGCCGCGCCCGCGAAACAGCCGAAACCCAAGCCGGAACCGAAAACCAAGGCCAAGGCCGCCCCAAAAGTCGACGCCCCAGATCCCGTCCCGGACGCGCCCAAGCCATTTACCAGCATTCGTGCCAGCCGTGGCGCGGTCTCGGACAACGCTGCCAAGCTCGACGCGCCATCACGGCTCAGCGGTCTGGTCGCGTCCCGCAGCGAAGGCGCGCTGCGCCCCGGCGCCGCCGATACCGACAAGACCGCCGCGCCGGTGTTGCCCTCGCCTGCAACAGAACCGACAGTGGACCCCGCACAATTGGCCCAAGCCGCGGCCAGCCTGCGCCCGGACCCCGCCGAACGGCTGGACAGCCCCACGCCCGCAGAGCCGGAAACGACCGGCGAAACGGCCAAGCCCCGGTTCTTCAGCGGCCGCCAGCCGCAAGCCGCGCGCAAGACGACCCCAACAAAGAAAACCGAGAGCAAACCCGTCAGCAGTGCCAAGACCCGTTTCGAGGACGAAAAGCAGCGCATGACGGTCTTTGGCGCGCGCCAGCCCCAGGTCGGCGGCAAGCCGCGTTTCCTGGGCCTGATCCTTTTGGCGGCGCTACTTCTCTTCCTTGTCGCCGTGGCCGCATGGGCGTCGATCTTCCTGGACGATGGGCTGGCCCGGCTCTTTGGCGGCCCCAAGGAAATCCATGTCGCCGACGATGTGTCTGCCTCAGCGGAGACGGAACCAATACAGCCGATGCGCGTGGCCATGCCCGCCGCAACCGAACCCCTCGCGCCGATGGCGCCCGCCCAGAGTGAAGAGACCGATCAGGCCGCGCTCACCCTGCCCGAGACGCCCATCGAACCGCCTGCCGCTCCCGCTGCCGAGTCGCCAGCCCCAGAGCCCCCGCCAGAACCTGCGCCCGTGGTCAGCACCCCGGCCCCCGCACCCGAACCTCTGACGCCAAGCGCGGCGCTCGCGCGCTATGCCGCCACCGGCATCTGGCAAATGGCGCCCGAGCCCCCCACGGCCCCGCGCGCCAGCGGCGATGCCGAACGCATTTTCCGCATCTCGGTCGACCCGGACGTCCAGTTTGACGACCCCACCATCCTGCCCAGCAGCCCCGGGGCGCAGCGCGATGCCCCCCCCGAAGTCGTTGCCCTGCCACACACACCCGGCGAGGCATTCGATTTCGATGAAAACAATCTCGTGCGCGCAACCCCGGAAGGCGCGATGACGCCACAGGGCGTGCGGGTCCATGCCGGGCGCCCGGTGGTCGAACCACCCGCAGCGATGCAGCGTGTCGACGCGCCCACTGTTACGACGGAGCCTGCGCTGGTCGCAGAGGCAGAGGCAGAGCCGGCCGCCGTGACCGATCAGGCAGAGCCACAGGCCGACGCCGGGCAACCCACATCGCCACTGGCCGCGCTCCGCCCGCGCCCGCGCCCCGCCAGCATCGCCCCCGAAGCGCAGAGCCAAGCCACGCCGGATGCCGACGCGGATGCCGTGATCCAGAGCGTGACCGAGGACGAGGCCTCGCTGCCCGTCGTCGATCCCGCCCTCGCTGCGTTCCGCCCGCGCGTGCGCCCCGACACCATCACCGCCGTCGCCGAAGCCGCGGCCACGACCGAAGCCGCCCTGGTCGATTCAGAAGCGCTGGAAGCGGCCCTGGCCTTGGCCAATGCTGACGCCGATGCCGAAGCCACCAGCGAGGCAGAAGCCGAGGTTGACGAGTCCCAGTTCGAAAACCCGACACCGCAAGCGGTCACCGCCTCGCTGACGCCGCTGAACCGTCCCAAGAATTTCGCCGCCATTGTCGCGCGCGCCCGCGAAAGCGAGGCCACGCAACCTGTCGCCACGGCACAGGTGCTGGCCCCGTCCGTGCCCTCGACCGCTTCGGTCGCCAAGGAGGCGACGAATCGCAACGTGCTGAACCTGCGTGACGTCAACCTGATCGGCGTCTACGGCACGCCCAACAATCGCCGCGCGCTGGTGCGCCTGTCCAACGGGCGCTACAAGAAGGTCAAGGTGGGTGACAGGCTCGACGGCGGCAAGGTCGCGGCCATAGGCGACAGCGAGTTGCGCTACGTCAAGAAGGGCCGGAACGTGACACTGCGCATGCCAAAGGGCTGATCCGCCCCCGCGCCCGTCATGTACGGGCCACGCCAGCAGCCACCGTCAATCAGCAGGTGCCACCAGTTCACCGGCGTTGATCTGTTCCTGTTCGATTGATTCGAACAGCGCCTGGAAATTACCCTCGCCGAATCCGTCATCGCCCTTGCGCTGGATGAACTCGAAAAAGATCGGGCCGATCACGGTTTTTGAAAAAATCTGCAACAGGATCCGCGTCTCGCCGCCATCCACCACACCCTCGCCATCGATCAGGATGCCGTGTTTCTTCATCCGCTCCAGCGGCTCGGTATGCCCCGCGACGCGCTCAAGGCTGAGGTCATAATAGCTGTCAGGCGGCGGCGGCATGAACCGCAGCCCGCGCGCCGCAATCTCGTCGGTCGCGTCATAGAGCGCCTCGGTGCCCACCGCGATATGCTGGATTCCCTCGCCGCGATACTTGTTCAGATAGGCCACGATCTGCCCGGTCTCGCCCCGGTCCTCGTTGATCGGGATGCGGATGCGCCCGCAGGGCGAGGTCAGCGCGCGGCTGAACAGCCCGGTGAACTTGCCCTTGATGTCAAAGAACCGGATTTCGCGAAAGCCGAACACATCGCTGTAAAACCGAAACCAGCGATCCATGTTGCCCTTGTAGACATTATGCGTCAGGTGATCGAGATAGTAGAACCCGACCCCCTCGGGCTTGGGCTCCGTCAGCCACGCATATTCACTGCCATAGACGGCGCGCGGATCGGTTTCCTCGACGAAATAGATCAGCGATCCGCCGATCCCCCGGATCGCGGGCACGTCCAGCGCCTTGCCCGGCCCGTCATAGACCTCTGCCCCCTTCGAGAGCGTATGCGCCAGCGCCTTTTGCGCATCCGCCACGCGCCAGCCCATCGACGGGGCCGAAGCCCCATGCGCTGCCTGGAACTCATGCGCGAAACTCTTCGAATCGCTGGTCAGGATATAGGTGATATCACCCTGCTGCCAAATCTCCGCCGCGCGGCTCTTGTGTCTGGCAGTGCAGGCAAAGCCCATCCGCGCAAATAGCGCACGTGCCTCTGCCGGGCGGGGATGGGTGAATTCGACGAATTCAAACCCGTTCGTGCCAGCGGGATTGTCGGCAGTGATGCCGGATTGCGGCGTGTCATGCGGGAAAGGTCCCATCGCGGCGCGGCCTTCTGTAAGTGATCTGCGTCACAATACCATGCCACCCATGCGTCGTTCGCGCATTCTTCGCTTCGATCTTTTGCTATCTGCGTATTTATTGCAATCGACAGACATTATATGCATGATTAGTGCATGCTCGACAATACGGATACCCGCCTTGTCCAGGCGCTACAGGAAAATGCCCATCTCACCGTTCAGGAACTGGGCGCATTGCTCAACCTGTCGCCCAGCCAGGCGGGACGACGCCGGCAGCGGCTGGAACGATCCGGGGTGATCGCGGGCTATACCGCCCGGCTCGACCCGATGCTGGCCGGGCTTGACGTGCAAGCCTTCGTGCAGGTCGAAATGGCCAGCCACCGCCCCGAAGACGCGCGCAGCTTTGCCCGTCTGGTCGCCACCCAGCCGCAAATCGTCAGCGCCTGGACCCTCACCGGGACCGCCGATTATCTGCTGCGGGTCTATTGCAAAGACCTTCCCGCGTTGAACGATCTGATCCACGCGGTATTGTTACCCCACCGTGCCGTCGCAAAGGTGCATAGCCAAATCGTGATGAACCAGCTCAAGGCGGACGCGCCGCTGCCCACCTGACCCAAAAGGACCCCCGATGGAAGGTTTCCTCTACCAGGCGTCGATCTACCTTGCCGCAGCCGTGATCGCGGTGCCGATTGCCGCCCGGCTTGGTCTGGGATCGGTGCTGGGGTACCTCGCCGCGGGCATCATCATCGGCCCGGTTCTGGGGCTCGTTGGCCATGAAACCGAGGAATTGCAGCACTTCGCCGAATTTGGCGTGGTGATGATGCTGTTTCTCATCGGGCTGGAACTGGAACCGAGGGCGCTGTGGGACATGCGCCACAGGCTGTTGGGCCTTGGCGGGTTGCAGACCGCCATCACCACGCTGGCGGTGATGGTCGGCGCGATGATGTTCGGCCAGGTCTGGAGCGTCGCGCTCGCTGTCGGGTTGATCTTTGCGCTCTCCTCAACCGCGATTGTCCTTCAGACCCTTTCGGAAAAGGGGCTGATGCAGACCGGCGGCGGGCGCTCGGCCTTTTCCGTCCTGCTGACACAGGACATCGCGGTGATCCCGATGCTGGCGCTCTTGCCGCTGCTGGCCCTGCCCAAATCACCCGACAAGGTGCTGGGCGACGTGCTGGAGAATTCCGCAGATGCACTCGCGGGCGGTGGCGCCCATCACGACGTCTCGCTGTCGCTGGTGGCCGGGCTGCCGGGCTGGGGCGTCACGCTGGTGACGCTGGGCGCGGTGGCGGCGGTAATCCTCTCCGGCGTCTACCTGATCGCGCCTGTGTTCCGCTTCATCCATGCCGCGCGCCTGCGCGAGATGTATACCGCGCTGGCCCTGCTCATCGTCTGCGGCATCAGCTTCGTGATGTACCTGGTGGGCCTCTCGCCGGCCCTCGGCGCGTTTCTGGCCGGCGTGGTGCTGGCCAACAGCGAATTCCGGCACGAGCTGGAATCGGATGTCGAGCCGTTCAAGGGGCTGTTGCTGGGCCTCTTTTTCATCACGGTTGGTGCGGGCATCAACTTTGCCATCTTCTTTGGCGCGCCCTTCCTGATCCTCGGCATCGCCCTTGCGGTGATCGTGACCAAAGGCGTGATCCTCTACCTGCTGGGCCGGGTGTTCAACCTGCGGCGGCGCGATCTGTGGCTCTTTACCCTGTCGCTGGCGCAGGCGGGCGAATTCGGCTTCGTGCTGATCTCGTTCTCGTCGCAACAAAACGTGGTGCCGCCCGCCCTTACCGAAATCCTGCTGCTGGTGGTGGCGCTCACCATGCTGATCACGCCGCTTCTCTTCATCCTCTACGACTGGCTGTCGAACCATATGGAGACCGCGGCCGAACTGCACGAGCCGGACACTATCGACCAGAAAGGCCCGGTAATCATCGTCGGCATCGGGCGCTTCGGTCAGATCGTCAATCGGCTGGTGCGCTCGGCGGGGTACAGTACCGTCGTGCTTGATCACGACCTCGCGGCGATCCAGCGTATGCGCCGCTTTGGCGTCAAGGGGTTCTTCGGTGATCCGACGCGGCCCGAACTGCTGATCGCTGCCGGCCTGAAAGACGCTAGAGTGCTGGTGGCAGCGCTTGATGATCCGGACGCAGCCACCCGGCTGGTGGCCTTCGCCCGGCGCGAGCGGCCCGATCTGCACATCGTCGCCCGCGCCCGCGACCGCACCCATGTGTTCCGCCTCTATCAGGCGGGGGCCAACGATATCGTGCGCGAGATGTTCGACAGCTCGCTGCGCGCCGGGCGCTACGTGCTGGAAAATATCGGCCTCACAGAATACGAGGCTTCGGAAATGGAAGAGATGTTCTACCACCACGACCGGCATTCGGTGCGCGAACTGGCGACCCTGTGGGATCCGGACATTCCAACCATCGAGAACGAGGCCTATATCATCCGGGCGCAGGAACTGGAAAAGGAACTCGAAACGATGCTGCTGTCGCAACTCGAGGAAAGCGCAGAGGTCGACAAGACGAAAAAGCGCCAGCGGTAGGCCGGGCTTGAGGCCCGACCCGGCCCTAGCCCGCCGCCACACCCGCCTCGGCGAATGTCGCCATGCCGCTATGACAGGCCAGCGCGCCCTGCATCACCCCGATGGCTAGCGCCGCACCCGAGCCTTCGCCCAGCCGCATGCCCAGCGACAGGATCGGCACCTTGCCGAGCCGCTCCAGCGCCGCGCCATGCGCGGCCTCGGCGCTGACATGCCCCGCCAGACAGTGATCCAGCGCACCGGGCGCGGCACTATGCAGGCAGGCCGCCGCTGCGGTGCAGATGAACCCGTCCAGCAACACCGGAATGCCCTGCACCCGCGCCCGCAGGATCGCGCCCGCCATCGCCGCCAGCTCTCGCCCGCCGACCCGTGCCAGCACCTCCAGCCCCGTCGCACCACGGTGCAATACCGCCGCATCGCGCACCACCCGCGTCTTGAGCGCGAGCCCCGCCGCATCCACGCCGGTCCCCTGCCCGGTCCAGTCGCCCGCATCACCACCGTAAAGCAGATGCAGGATCGCCGAGGCGCTGGTGGTGTTGCCGATCCCCATCTCGCCCACGACCAGCAGATCGCTGCCCGGATCGACCGCGTCCCACCCGGCACGCAGCGCCGCCACCATCTCGGCCTCGGTCATCGCCGGGCCCTGAGTGAAATCCGCTGTCGGGTTCTCCAACGCCAGCGCATGCACATCCATGCGCGCGCCATAGCATCTGGCAAGCTGATTGATCGCCGCCCCGCCTGCCTGAAAATTGGCCACCATCTGGGCGGTCACTTCGGCCGGAAAGGCCGAAACGCCCTGCGCCGTGACCCCGTGGTTCCCGGCAAAGACGATGATCTGCGGCGCGGCAATCCGCGCCCGCCCGTCGCCGTGCCAGGCACAATACCAGATCGCCAGCTCCTCCAGCCGCCCCAGCGCGCCGGGTGGCTTGGTCAACTGCCCATTGCGGGCCTCCGCCGCGGCACCTGCCGCTTCGTCCGGCCCGCGCAGCGTCTCCAGAATCGCCTGCACCTCTGAAATTTGCGTAAATCCCTGCCCCATCCGAGCCCCCGTTGTCTTTGCCTTGCGCCTTATGTATCGCAGCGGTGACCCCTGCAAGGCATCCGATTGACCGCCCACATGACCAAAAACGACACCTCTCGATTCGACCCTGCCGACATTGCCGAGGCGCTGACCCTGCTCAGCCGCCTGCCGGTGGCCGCACGGGGAACGCGTGGCGGCGCGGCGGCCTGGGCCTATCCCGTGGCCGGGCTGGTGATCGGCGGTATCGCCGGTCTGGCGGGCTGCCTCGCCACATATTTCGGCCTGCCAGCCGCGATTGCGGCGGTGGTCGCGCTGACCGGCCAGGTCGTGATCACCGGCGCGATGCACGAAGACGGGCTGGCCGACAGTGCTGACGGTCTCTGGGGCGGTTGGGACCGCGCGCGACGGCTGGAGATCATGAAGGACAGCCGAATCGGCGCTTACGGCGTGATCGCGCTCTGCCTCTCGCTCCTCTGCCGCTGGGCCCTGCTCTGGCTGCTGTTCGAGGCGTCCGCCGGGGGCGCGCTTGCCGCGATCATCGCAACTGCGGCCCTCTCGCGGGCCGCGATCCCGGTGCTGATGTGGCGCCTGCCGCAGGCGCGCGCAGGCGGCCTGTCACACAGCGTCGGGGCGCCGGACGGGCAGACTGTGCTGACCGGGCTGGCCCTTGCCGCCATCGCGGCATTCATCCTGATCTGGGGCTCGGCTCTTTCGGCGATCCTGCTTGCCGCTCTGGTGACACTGGGTGCGGGTCGCATCGCACGGGCCAAGATCGGCGGTCAGACCGGCGATATCCTGGGCGCAGTGCAGCAACTGGTCGAGATCGCAGTGCTGATGGCGATTGTCGCCTGACACGAAAAAGGGCCGCATCCCAACGGGATACGGCCCTGTATCACTTCATTTTTCCTGTTCAGGCTGCGGCGCGCGAGATCAGCACATCACCAACCTGCTTGGCGGCTTCCACCTCGTCATCCCCGCTGACGGCAGCGACTTCACGGGTCAGACGCTCCAGCGCCGCCTCGTAAAGCTGGCGCTCCGAATAGCTCTGCTCGCGCTGGTCATCGGTGCGGTGCAGGTCGCGCACCACTTCGGCAATCGCGATCAGATCGCCCGAGTTGATCTTCTGCTCGTATTCCTGGGCACGACGCGACCACATGGCGCGCTTGGCCTTGGCCTTGCCCTTCAGCGTTGTCATCGCCCTGGACACCACATCGGGGCTGGACAGACCGCGCATACCGATCTCGGTCGCCTTGTGCGTGGGCACGCGCAACGTCATCTTGTCTTTTTCAAAGGAAATGACGAACAGTTCCAGTTCGATCCCGGCAATTTCCTGGCTTTCAATCGACACGATCTGTCCGACGCCGTGGGCGGGGTACACAACAAAATCATTGGGGCGAAATTCGGATTTCTTCGATTTGGTCATTCAGATCTTCCTCTTACGTCTGCCGCTTCGCCGCACGCAGGACCGACAAGGGGAGAGCCCCCTGTTTCATTTCGGTCAATCTGAGGCGCAAAGAAATCCGACCCTGGCTCGCAGCAAGGACAGATGGATATCGGGCATGACACTACATTTGTCCAACTAATGTATCATAAATTTTGACCTACCGGAAGGGAGGCCCGAAATCACACATACACGCCTACCAAATCAATAGGTTACGCATCGTTTCTCATGCAAAATGCAAGCGATTTCAGTCCGATTTCCGAATCAGGTCTTCCGGCTCAGCCGCCCTCGCCGGGCTTCTCGGAAAAGTACTTTTCCAGCTTGCCTTCTTCGCCGTCACGCTCTGCCGCTTCGGGCAGCTCGTCCTTCTTGGTGATGATCACCGGCCAGAGTTCCGCGTATTTCCGGTTGAACTCCACCCATTTCTCCATGTCCGGCTCGGTGTCCGGGCGGATGGCGTCGGCCGGGCATTCCGGCTCGCAGACGCCGCAATCAATGCATTCATCCGGGTGGATGACCAGCATGTTCTCGCCTTCGTAAAAGCAATCGACCGGGCACACTTCGACACAGTCTGTGTATTTGCAGGCGATACAGGCGTCATTGACGATATAGGTCATGTCCGTCTCTCAAATCGGGAACCATAGGTGCATCTGTGGCGTACCTAATCCAGAGCCAAACATCATTCAAGCGCCCCGGAGCGATTGAGGTCGAGTTTACGCCGCACCTTCTTGGTCGGACGCCCCTTTCCGTCATAGGCGGGGTTTTGCGGAACATCGTCCCGGCTGGCGCGGGCCTCGGGCGGATCAAGGTCATCATAGAGCGCCTGCGCCTCGGGGGCGGGGCCGCGCCGCGTTCCGATTCCAAGGATCCGGATCACCCGAACCTGACGGCCCTGTGTAAAGGTCAGCACATCCTGCGCGCGCACCACTGTTGCCGGTTTGACCACCCGCTCGCTGTTGACCCGGACATGCCCCGCGCCGACCTCTTTCGCCGCAATCGAGCGGGTCTTGAAGAACCGGGCGTGCCAGAGCCATTTGTCGAGTCGAATTTTCTGGCCTTGATCAGTATCTTGCACGGCAATCTTCAGGTTTTGTCCCTGAGCCCCATCAAGGCCGCGGCAAACGGATTATCCGGGTCGATCCGGTCTTTCTTGACCGGTTTCGCAGAAAACTTCTTGGGCGCATTTCCACCGTCGTCACGCGGCTTGCCCTTGCCCTTGTTCCGGCCTCCGGGTTTGCCCTGACCGCGCCCTTCCGGTTTGCCAGCCCGCCCCTGCGCCGCGCCAGCGCGGCGTGCGCGCCCGGCCCAGGTAAAGGTGTAATAGACTTCCAGTTCCGGCGTGACGGCTTCTGCCGGGGATTCGCCCGGCAGCATTTCGGTTGCGGCCACTTCGGGAATTTCCGCAGGCACCGCGGCCTCTTCGGCCGGTTCGGCGGCAATCGGGGCGATTCCTTCGTCGACGATTTCGGCAACCTGATCCGCGGCTGTCTCGGGGGCTGCCTCGCCCCCCTCTGCTGCGGTCTGCGTCGGTGCTTCCGCCACCGCGCGATCCACCGGCTTGACCTTTTCGCGCTCGCCGCGCTCGGCCTTGTAGCCCAGCCCCTGCATCAGGTCGGCGAACTGCTCCAGCGTCATGCCGGTGATTGACAGCATGTCGGCATTCGCCTCGAAACCGCCCCGGCTATCAAGGCCCCGCAGCATGTCCGCGAGCCGCTCCAGCATGTCGATGCGGATCGCCCGCTCGCCCGAGGCGCGGTAGCCCGCCATCGTGTAATACCCCTGCGGCACCCGGCCTGCCGGCACTGTCACCAACCCCGGTGGCGGCGCTTCAGGAAACTCGTCCAGCCCCTTGTAAAGAGACCACAAAACAAGTCTCAGGCGAGTTGCCGCAGGCTTCAGCAGCAGCGGCATGAAAATAGTGAACTGGCCAAAGCGGATGCCGTGCTTGCGCAGCGCAGCGCGCGCGTCCTGATCCAGCGCCTTGACCTCATCGGCGACCTCGCCGCGCGGGATCACTCCCAGCGCTTCGACCATGCGGAAACCAAAGCCCCGCGCCAGCCCGGTCAGCGCCTCGTCGCGACCCAGTGCCAGCAGCGGCTCGAACAGCGTCGCCACCTTGCGGTCGATGAAATGCTGCAACCGCCGCTCGACCTTCTGCGCCACGTCCGCACCCGCCTCGTCATCGACGAACGGCTTGATCATCGGCTTCAGCGGATCAGAGCCCTTGACCAGCTTGCCCACCGCCTGGCTGCCCCACATCAGGCCGCCCTGCTCGGTAAAGTCGATCTCGGTATCGGGGGCGTTGTAAAACCGGTCGGCGCGCAGATGAAAATGCGGCGCCAGCGCCTGCAGGCTCGCCTGACCAAGCGTCTTGGCCTCCTGCCCGGTCGCGGATTTGTCCGCCAGAAAGCGAAAGCCCTCCAGCCGTCCGACAAATTCGCCCTCTACGGTCACTTCACCTTGATCATTCACTTCGGCCACGATGGCTTCCTTCTGCTTGAGCCGGCGCAAGAGCACGGCTGTGCGCCGGTCCACAAATCGTTGGGTCAGCGCCCCGTGCAAGGCATCTGACAGTCGGTCTTCTACAGCGCGCGTCGCGGCGCGCCAATGACTTTCGTCCTCAAGCCAGCCTTTTCGCTGCGAAACATAGGTCCAGGTGCGGATATAAGCCAGTCTTTTGGACAAGGTATCAATATCGCCATCGGTGCGGTCAATACGGCGAATTTGCCGGGCCAGCCAATCATCGGGCAGCGTCCCGTGATCGTGCAGATCGCGATAAATGATTTCCAGCAGGCCCGCGTGTTCGCTCTGACTGATGCCGCGAAAATCGGGGATGCGGCACACGTCCCATAGCAGCCGCACCGACGCCCCATCGACAGCGCGCGAGCGGATATCGGGAATGTCCGACAATGTGCGCAGCGCGGTCACGTCGTCAGATTCGCGCGCGCGCACCAGCAGCTCATTGTCCGGGCGCGCCTCAAGCGACGTGATCAACGCCCCCACATTGCCCAGCGACAGGTCCGCATTGCGCCACTCCAGCTTTCGGATCGGCGCAAAACGGTGCTCCATGATCGCCTGCGCCACCTCATCGTGCAGCGGCGGCGCCTCGCCTGTCACGCCGAATGTGCCGCTCTTCATGCCGCGTCCGGCGCGGCCCGCGATCTGGGCCAGTTCGTTGGGCATCAGCTCCCGCATCCGCCGCCCGTCAAACTTGGAAAGCGCCGAGAACGCCACATGCCCGACATCCAGGTTCAGCCCCATCCCGATGGCGTCCGTCGCCACCAGGTAATCGACCTCGCCGTTCTGGTACATTTCGACCTGCGCATTGCGCGTGCGCGGGCTGAGCGCGCCCATGACCACCGCTGCGCCACCCTTCTGGCGGCGCAGAAGCTCGGCTATGGCATATACATTTTCAATCGAAAATCCGACGATTGCGGTGCGCGCAGGCAGTTTGCTTATCTTTTTCGAACCTGAGTAGGTTAATTCCGACATTCGCGTGCGCGGCACGAATTCCACGCCCGGCACCAGTTGCGCGATGACACTGCGCATCGTCGCGGCACCCAGAAACTGCGTCTCGCGCAGCCCGCGCATCCGCAGCAGCCGGTCGGTGAACACATGCCCGCGCTCGGGATCAGCGCAGAGCTGTATCTCGTCGATGGCGACAAAATCCGCCCCCATGCCTTGCGGCATCGCCTCGACCGTGCAGACCCAATATCGGGCGCGCGGCGGCACGATACGCTCCTCGCCGGTGACCAGCGCCACCACCGACGGACCGCGTATGCTGACGATCTTGTCATAGACCTCGCGCGCCAGCAGGCGCAGCGGCAGGCCGATGATGCCCGTCCGGTATCCCAGCATCCGCTCGATGGCGTAATGGGTCTTGCCGGTGTTGGTTGGGCCCAGAACCGCGAGGGTTCTTGACGGTTCGGCCATTGGCCCGTCTCCATTTTCTCTGAGGCTTGCTTTAGATTTCGGAGCCGCCGAATTCGGCGTCCAGACGTTCCAGCGCCGTGGTCACGTCCTCGAAATAGGGATGGATCGCCAGAACCTGCGTGTAGGCATCATGTGCCAGCTTTTCATGGCCAACCTCCTCCAACAATGCGCCAAGCGATGCAATCGCGTCGAAATGGTGCGGATTCAGCGCCAATGCGCGCTCGATATCGGCGAGTGCCGGACCATAAAGCCCGACCCTTGCATAGGCAATGGCGCGGGTGTGCCAGCCATCGGCGAAATCCGGCGCATGGTCGGTCAGCGCCGTCAGATGTTCGATCGCCTGCTCAAGATCGCCCGCCTCCATCGCATCGCGCCCGCGCTTGAGCAGCAGGTCCATCGCTGCCGACCCCGATTTCGACTGTTCCAGCTGGATTTCCTTGGCGATCCGCTGCGCCTCCACTGGCTCGGCCTGTTTCAGCTCGGCATAGAGCGCTTCCAGCCGCCCGCCAGTCTCGGCACTCAGCGGCAGGGAAAACAGGATCGCCAGCAGAAATGCCGTGACGGTACTGTTGAGAATTGGGCGTTCTGCGCTCATAACATCTCAGAGTGTAGCGCAGGTTGCCGGAATGCAAACCCCCTCCGGCGCCAGATAAGCAGAAAGGACATTTTATGAGCGATGTTGTGACCAAGGCGGTGGACGCCCTGAATGAAAAAATGGCAGGCCGCCCGTTTGACGGTTCGGCCAAGTTCGTGATC
>Ga0209344_10004227_pt1 | contig 13359 bp, 9 predicted proteins | sample Cruoilmetagenom6_FD_187293 | JGI IMG/M metagenome (GOLD analysis project Ga0209344, IMG submission 187293) | Oil polluted marine microbial communities from Coal Oil Point, Santa Barbara, California, USA - Santa Barbara Oil Seep Sample 6 (SPAdes)... | ecosystem: Environmental > Aquatic > Marine >...
CTAGGCTATGTGCAGTTGGGCCAAAGCTCCTCTACCCTTTCCGGTGGTGAGGCACAACGTATCAAGCTTGCTTCCTTTTTGGTGAAAGGAACTTCAAAGGAAAAAACTGTATTCATTTTTGATGAACCTACTACCGGACTTCATTTTCATGATATTAAAAAATTGTTGGCTTCTTTTTACGCTTTACTTGACAGAGGCCATACGGTGATTGTGGTAGAACACAATTTAGATTTAATTAAATGTGCAGATTACATTATTGATCTTGGACCCGAAGGTGGTGAAAATGGCGGAAAAGTGGTGGCAGAGGGTACTCCAGAGGAAGTGGTGAAAAGTAAAGAATCTTTTACTTCAGAGTATTTGAAAGAGAAAATTTAGTAGATATAATTTTTTGGCACACTAATTGAAATCAATATAACACAAATAAGATTTTAGTTTTTTTGGTTGGTTAGTTTTTAAAGTCCGTTGAATTGGTAAAACAGTTCAGCGGATTTTTTATTTACAGATATTTTATCCTCACAAATCTTAAAACACGTACTGATAATCAGGGTTTAAAATTTTTGGCACGGTCGTTGGTTACTTAACATCGTACTCAGCCAATCAAAAAACTCTAAGCAAGTACAAACCTTAATTTTGAAACTTATGAAAAACATAGCATTTATTTTCGGTATCCTTTTAATGGGATTTTCAGCAAATGCATCTTCAAATGAAAGTGAAGAGGAACTGAGAAGTAGGTATGATGGAAACGCCTATATTTTTGTTGAAGGCGATGTAGAATTCTCCGTCTTCCCCGATGGCCAATTCGACTTTGTGTACGTTGGGCCACAAACAGGTTCACACGTTACCATTAATACTCCAAACGTAAATATAAGTTTCAACTCTGGTTATGACTATGAGGCGTATGTACAATATGACGATTACGGTGCGGTAATTCAAGTGGAAAGCGTTCCTATTTATTACGATGAGTTTGGTCGCATTGTGCAAGCAGGAAATGTAGATATTCGTTACAATAACAGGCGTCTTGTTCAGGTGGGGGGTCTAACTGTAATTTATAATAATTATGGGCATTTCTCACATTATACTGGTATTATAAATGTTTATAACCCTTATTATGTTTATCGTCCCTGGCATGTTTATTACGCGCGACCTATTTTTAATCATTGCGTAGTTTATGATATGCCCTACAGAAGATATTACAACCCTGTTCGTTACAGCTATCACGATCACGTAGTTTATTACAAAAAAAGACATCACGTGGCATATCACAACGGTCGAAGAGATTTTTATCGCCCCGGCAGTCGCGTTTATGATAAAAGAGGAAGGGCTTCAATCAATAAAGAGTACAATCCCAATAGAAGAAATACTATGGTTGCTAACAGTAACACGCGATCAAATAATTCTGTAAGAAGCAATAACACGCGAAACAATAACACCACAGCACGAAATGCACAAAGCAATAGAGTAGATAGAAGCAATAATGCCCCAAGTAAGAACGTAGTTAGAAATAGTAATACGCGTAGCAATACTATTACCCGCAACAGTGGCACAAACAGTAAAGGAGCTGCAACAAATACGCGCGTAGAAAACAATACTTCAAGAAATAGCGTAAAGCGAAGCAATAATGCAAGTACTGTAAATAGAAGCAAAAACGTAGCTCGTTCCACAAATAACAGAACAGTTCAAAAACAAACTCGTTCAGCTTCTTCCAATAATAGAAGTGGTTCCATTACCCGAAATAATACACAAACTCCTAAAAGAGAAACTGCTGGCCGTAGCCGCAGTACAGTATCAAAATCAAGCGCGCCTTCGCGAAGTAGTTCAAAAGCGAAAACTTCAAGAAGCAGTTCCTCAAGAGACACAAAATCTAGAGGCGGACGCGGATAAAATAGTTTTTTGGTTGGTTGGTTAAACCTCCGTGATTCACTTTTTAGTGAAGATCGGGGGTTTACTTTTTAATGCAGGAATTATATATTCTGAATAATCGAAGCCATTTTTTTTGTGAGTTCCCTCCTACTGTATTTATCAATTCCCACGGAAGCGATTGTTAAATTTCCATTTTTGAATTGTTTATACAATTGAAGAATTTCTAACTTTAATTCTTCATCATCCCAATAACTGAAAATTTTTCCAGATAATGTTTCATTAATAATAGTTTCAATGTCGCTTTCCTTTGGCCCCAAAGCAATTATGGGCCGTTTTGCGTTTAAATATTCAAAAAGTTTTCCGGGAATAATGGCGCGGGTTTCAGCACTGTTTATTTCAACCAAAAGAAGTATTTGGCTTTGATGCTGCAATTTTAAGGCTTCCGAATGAGAAATATATCCTAAAAATTTGCAGTTTTCCCTCAACTGAAAACCTTTAAGACTTTGCTTCACTTCTTCACTAACGGCCCCTGCAAATTTTAATTTCAAATCATTTTTAAAAGAAATATTTTCTTTGCAAATTTCAGCCAAAACTTTCCACAAAACCTCAGGGTTTCTTTCGCTTAAAAGCGAGCCAATATGTGAAATGGAAAAGCTGGAATCCATTTCAAAATGCATTTTTTCCGAAACGTCAAAACCATTTGTAATAACCTCAATCGGAGTTTCAGTAATCATCCCAAACTCTTTCCTAGTAGTCGGGCTCGTAACAGTTATTATGTCGGCTGATTTTAAAACCGAAGCTTCCAACGCTTTGTGTTTTCGCTTTGAAGATTTGTTCAGTCGAAGTGATTTATGGTAGTGAATTGTGGTCCAAGGATCGCGAAAATCTGCAATCCATTTTAAGTTGAATTCTTTTTGAAGTTGCATCCCGATAAGGTGCAAACTGTGCGGGGGACCGGTCGTTATGATAACGTCCACTGGATTTTCTGAAATATATTTTGAAAGAAATTTTACCGAAGGTATCACCCAACCCACCCGCGCATCGGGAATAAAAAAATTGCCTCGCACATAGAGCATTAATTTTTCCAATACCGAAACTTCACTTTTGGGAATAATCCCGCTGCTTATCTGCTTTGTTTTCTTTTTTGAAAAGAGTTTTGCAAAACGATACGGCTCACTAATGGGCTGTTTTATTACTTCAATATCTGAAGGAATTTCCGAAGAAAAATTTTCGTCAACCAAAGGATAATTTGGATTTTCGGGTACATAAGCAATGGGTTCTACATCAAAATCCCGAAAATATTTTACAAATTTCAACCATCGCTGCACGCCCGGACCGCCCGCTGGAGGCCAATAATATGTTATTATTAAGGCGCGTTTCATTATTCTTTTATTTCTTTTTTCCGAAAGGCGAAATATATCCCGCTCAATAAAATTAAAAGAAAAATAATGCTACTTACTAATGAAATAGTGCTTCCGGTTTGTATTACTTTGGGTTCAAATTTGAATTCAATTTTATTATTTCCCCGTGGAATAACCATTGCGCGCAACGCATAGTTTACCCTAAAATATTTCGCAGGTTTCCCATTTATATACGCATTCCATCCCTCTGGGTAATATACTTCAGAAAAGATAGCCAATTGCGACGATTGGGTTGAAGCCTCATAAACCAAATGATTGGGTTGATAAGTGAAAAGCTCAATAGTTGCGGTACTATCCCTTTCAATTTTTTGGCTTGGAATTTTGGAAAGAAATTCTTTGTTTATAATCGCAGTTTTTTTGGTATCCAAACTGTCCAATAGTTGGATTTCCTCATTTGCGTTTTCTGCGGGAAGCACATTTTCCACAAACCATGCCTCGCCATTTGCATACGGATTGCGTTGCGCCACTGCCCCACCGTTTTTGTTTTGCACGATAATATAGCGCACATTCATCATATTGAGAATACCAATATTTCCTTTACTTATATAAAACTCGTTTAAGTCCTGCATCCTACCAGGCTTTGCAGCATGGTAACCGCCCAAAGCATTGTGGTAATAACTGGCGCGCCCACTGTTGAAAGCATTTGTCGTGGCATCATAAACTCGGTAATGGCCATCATCCTCCAATATTTGAATATCGGCTCCACTTTTCTGGAAAGGCTCATCCACCAAGCGAGCTTGTACAAAATCTTCTTCGTTTACGTATCTTCTATCAACACCAACCAAATCTACCAAAACTAAGACGCAAAGCGCTGCAACTGCAAAACCTTTTTTTAGTGTTCCCTTCATAAAAAACCAAAGAACAGCAGCGGTTAAAAGCACAAAAATCAAAGAACGAATTGCATCTGAAGTGAAAAGCGACATTCTATCTTCTCGAATTGCCTCCAAAAACGGAAGTCCCATTTCGTCCCTAAAATAACTATCGTACGGACTGGCAAAATTAAACAGGGTAGTTTTGAAAAGAATAAAGATTAACGTCAGCCCCCCAACAATTCCAATAGCCCACAACAGAGATTCTCTTTTCTTTCTATCATTTAAAAATTTATCAAAAAACTTATGAAGGCCAACAATTGCTAGAATTGGAAGAATCAATTCAATAATAACCTGTATTGAGGAAACCGCACGGAATTTATTGTACATCGGCACATAATCAATAAAAAACTGGGTCAGGCCTTTAAAATTGTCTCCCCACGATAATAGCAAAGTCAAAATAAAACCAGAAACAACCCACCACTTCAATCTGCCGCGAACTAAAAAGAGTGCCAATACAGCAAGAAATATTATAATTGCGCCAATATATGCCGGAGCGCCCACATAGGTCTGTTTGCCCCAATACATCGGGATTTGGCTTAAAACCTGATTGGCTTCCTGTGCAGAAGCGCCCATTCGCATTAAGCTTTCAACGGTTTTTGAATCATCCGGAAAAGCTTCGGATGAACTTCCCCCCATAAAACGCGGAATAAATAAGTTGAAACTTTCAAGTCTTCCGTAGCTGTATTCGGTAATGTAATCGTAATCGAGTCCTGTTTTATTATCCTTTGGGGTACCGTCTGCATTAATGGTAAGTTCAGTCTTCCCGCGGGTTGATGTGTCTGCATATTCCTTCGTCGCCAAAATATTTGTGGCGTTTAAACCTACGGCAATCAAAACTCCGACCGCCATAATTCCCACTGCTTTAAAATAATGCGGTAACAATTTCTTTTTAAAAGCATCAATTAAATAAACGATTCCAATGATTACAACCAAAAGCATCAAATAATACGTCATTTGAAAATGGTTTGCCACTAATTCCAGTGCCATTGAAACCGTGAGCAATAAAAACCCCCAAAGATATTTTCCGCGGAACGTGAGAAATATTCCACTTAAAACAAAAGGCATATAAGCAATGGCGTGGGCTTTGGCATTGTGCCCAACACCCAAAATAATAATTAAATATGTTGAAAAACCAAAAGCCAGCGCGCCGAGAAAAGCCAATTTATAATCAACTTTCAGCACTAAAAACAGAATGTACATTCCTATAAAATAAAGGAAAAGATAATCGGCCGGACGTGGCAGAAAACGAATGGCAAGATCGAGCTGTTTTATATAATTATTTGGATATTTCGCCCCCAATTGGTAGGTGGGCATTCCGCCGAAAGCAGAATCGGTCCAATACGTTTCTTCGCCGGTCGCTTCGCGGAAATCGATTTGCTGTTTTGCCATTCCAGTATATTGTACAATATCGCTTTGGAATATTTTTTTACCCTGCAAAACTGGGTTGAAATACGCCAAAGAGGCAACGATAAATAAGATGAAAACAACTAAGTGAGGAAGAAATTTTTTATAGTTGGACTGCATAATTAGTCTTGTAAATATGAAGTGGGGAAATTAGGGAAAAAATTTGGAAACACGACCCAAGGCTAAAGGGATTCAAGACTACAAGAGGAAACGTGAAAGTTAAATGCCCAAAATTAAATTAAACTTTAAAATAGTTAAAAAACATTCCTGGTTCAAAAAGCCATGATTCTAAATGCCCTTTATTCAACCTCCTCATATTCTACATATTCTCCAACTTTTTTATTGGAACGTGCATTGGTTGGTGGGTTTTTATCTATTGTAATACTTCCCTCCTGCTGTTTTTGCTGAGGATTTGCATTTGCATTATTTCCGAAGAACTGCTCAAACTGCTGTCCGGCTTTTTTCGAAATATAGCGCATTAAATAAGGAGTGGCCAGCCTAATAAGAAACTTTAGGCCAAAATATACCAGAAGAACGATTAATATCGTTTTTAGGAATGTCATCATATCTGTAAAATTCTTTTCAAAAATAAGGATTGAAGCAGAAAAAGACGAATATTCACTATTAAATAAATGGTAAAATCTTATATCTTTGAACTAAACCCAACTTTCCATGAATATTAAACTTCCCTTTCTATTTCTGCTGAGTTTTATTTCTTTTTCAAATGCTTCGGCCCAATATACCGAAATGATAAACACCAACCGCCCCGGCGGTTCTCAAGGTGCGTTTTCGGTGGGAACGAGTGTACTTCAAGTAGAAACCGGATTTAGTTATGGAAAAGAAAAACACGAGCTTTTGGAAACAGAAACCACAGGCTTTGCAATTGACTATTCCATTCGCTATGGTTTTTGGAAAGAACGGCTGGAAGTGAGCCTTATGGGAGAGTTTCAGTCTAATTCCGTTACCGATAATCGCTCTACGATAGCCAGGGAATACAGTCTTTCAAATTTTAGAAGTAATACAGTGGGAGCTAAATATCTTATTTACGATCCATACCGAAAACGTGAATTGGAGGGGCCAAATCTATACAGTTGGAAGGCAAATAACAGAACGCAATGGGCAGATTTAATTCCGGCAATTTCAGTATATGCCGGCGCCAATATTGATTTTACGGACAATCCATTTACTCCCGAAGCGGAAGGTAAAATAAGTCCGAAATTAGTTCTGGCTACGCAAAACAATTTTATTGGAGGCTGGGTTTTTGTAACCAATATTATAGTGGACCGTGTTACCACAGATTTTCCCACCTATGGTTACATTATTACGTTAACCCATGCTACCAACAGATATTTTTCTGTTTTTGTAGAAAATCAAGGATTTAAAAGCGATTTTTATGCAGATCAATTAATTCGTGGCGGGGCAGCAGCATTAATCAACGCAAATTTGCAAGTGGATCTTTCGCTTACCTACAGTTTTAAGGATACCCCTTCTAAATTCTACGGTCGGGCTGGGTTAGCGTACCGTTTTGATATGCATGATAAAGATGAATATCTGGAAGATGATGCCAATAAGGAATTAAAAGAAAAGGAAAAGAAGGATAAGAAAAATGAGCGTGAGGAAGAATTGACTCCTGAAGACGACGGCGAATAACTATACTATATGATTACTGTAAAACAAACCACTTCAAAAAGTGATCTTAAAAAATTTATCACTTTTCCCTTTAAGCTATACAAAGACAGTAAATACTGGGTTCCATCGCTCATAAAGGACGAAATGGAAACATTGGACACTGCAAAAAATCCCGTTTTTAATAATGCGGAGGCGTGGTATTATTTGGCGTATAAAGGAGATGAAATTGTTGGACGAATAGCAGTCATCCTCAATCATTTGGAGGTTAACGAACAAGGAAAGAAAAAAATCCGATTTGGTTGGCTGGATATGGTTGACGATATTGAAGTAACCAAAGCCTTGCTTGAAAAAGCTTACGAAAAAGGCCGTGAACACAATCTGGAATACGCCGAGGGGCCCGTAGGTTTCAGCAATATGGAAAAGGCCGGGATCTTAACAATGGGTTTTGAGGAAATGAACACCATGATTACTTGGTACCACTACCCCTATTATGCTGAACATCTTCAGGAATTAGGTTATGAAAAACAGGCAACTTGGGTGGAATACAGACTTAAAATTCCTGAAACCATTTTCGAAAAAGTTTCAAAATTTTCAAAAATTGTTCGTGAACGCTATAAACTTTCCGTCATCCGTTTTAAGGATAAAAAGGAAATTCTGCCTTATGTGGATGATATGTTTGGGCTGTTAAACAAAACCTATAACAACCTTCAAACATTCGTGCCCATTCAGCAATACCAGATTGACTACTATAAAAAGAAATATTTCAGTTTTATACATCCCGATTACATTTGCTGTATAAAAGACGAAACCGGAAAATTGATTGCCTTTTCCATCGTGATGCCTTCCTTTTCAAAGGCCTTGAAAAAAGCGAACGGAAAACTTTTCCCTTTTGGATGGAACCATATTTTAAAGGCGCAGAAAAAAAATGATACCGCTGCTTTTTATTTAATAGGAATAGATCCCGAATATCAAGGAAAAGGTGTTACCGCCATCATTTTTGAAGAGATGCAACACCTTTTCAATTCCAAGGGAATCCACACTGTTGAAACGAATCCTGAATTAAAGGAAAATACTGCAGTGCAATTACTTTGGAAGGATTATAATCCTGTGCAACATAAGGAGCGGAGTACTTTTAGGAAGGCTTTGTAATAATTTTTTTAGAAGTAGGGTTTTTGTAAGAATTTATATGTTATATACGCAGGTTGCCCATTAGTTTTTCCACGCTATTATTTCGTCATCAAATGTTTTGGAATAACCAGTCCCGAGCATATACCAACCTGAACTAAAATGATTTTTGTTCTGTTTGACAATACTTTCTTCTACTAATTCTAATTCATAATGCTTGTTGAAAACATCTGGTTTCATTACAATATTCGTCAATTCTAAAGATTGTCTTACACTTGGATATAATATAGCGTCAATCTCTCCATCTTGCAATTCCCAAAATATTCTATTCGCATAGAACGAACTTAAAAAATAGTCAAAATGATTTGTGTCATCAACTTCTTTACTGAAACAATCTGCAACAAATTGTATTATAACATCCAACTGTTTTTGCAATTCCTCGTCATATTGCTTAACCTGTTGGTTATACATAAAAAGTGCTTTAATTGATACTTCATTCTGAACTTTATGGGCCTTTGGTGCATTTTTAAAAATTGGTGAAACTGTAATGGGATGATTATCTTTTAATTTCCAAGTCGAAACTGTAATAAAATCTCCAATATCTGGTCTCATTTCAGAAAGTGCTGTTAATGGTTCAAATGTCGCATATAGAACACTTTCATTGGGCGAATTCGCTCTTCCATACTTTTTGACACATTGTTTGGGCGGATTTTTTAAAAATGAAATTTCTTCAATTCTATTGTTTGCTCCACCAAATAAACGCTTATTTATAGATACCCTTTGTAATTTTTGAATTGTAGTTTTATAAGTAAGTCCACTAATAAAAGTAATGTTTGAAAGATAACTTTTGATAAATGCAACTTCTCTTTCGTTAATAGAATTTTTTTTCAGAAAATTCCGTAAAGGTTCAAGTTGTGTTTTTAAAACTTTATGTTCTTTCATTCGATAGCTTTTTTTTAAATTAATGGCAACGTTTCGCCCCTAAAGAAGTAACGAATTGCGGAGAAAGTACTCTCTGCGGAACGCAAACGAAGTTAAGAAGTTGGACGTTCAACCTACTGAATCCAGCCATTTTTTTCAGCGGCTGTTAGTAGCAGTTTTATTGTTGATTCGAAATCATTTTTAACTCCATACATTGGTTATTTAGATAATTTGCAATATATTTTTTTCCACTTGCCATATATAAGATTCCTTCGCCGTCTTGTTTTCCATCACAAAAAACTCCTTCCCAAATATTCCCGTTTTTAAAGGTATACTTTCCTTTACCGTGCATTCGATCATCTTCAAACTCACCTTCGTAAATATCGCCACTTTTAAATTTTAATTTTCCGACACCATTAAATTTATTCTCTTTAAAATTGCCCTCATAAATATTGCCATTTGCAAATGACATCTTTCCAATACCATTTCTTTTCGAACTTTTGAATTCACCTTCGTAGATGTTTCCATTTTGATATTTATATAAACCCTTTCCATCAATTTTGTTATATCTTATTTGTCCTTCATAGTATTCGGTTTCGGAATAAATAAATTTCCCGACTCCGTGCATTAAATCATTATTATGGTCTCCGATGTAGGTAAAAACATTCAAATTTTTATACGTACCGATACCGTGGCGTTTTCCTCTAGAAAATTCGCCGATATAACTGTTTCCGTTTGCAAAATATAGGGTTCCTTTACCTTCATAAATTCCATTTTTGAACTCACCAACATATTTTTCTCCATTCTCAAAAATAAATGTTCCTATTCCACTATATTCATCATTTTCAAATTCGCCAATGTATTTTCTTCCTCCCCCAAAATCTATTGAACCATATCCATTTTTTTTCTCATTTTTATAATTCCCATTATACTCACCCTTCATTTTTAATGGAATGTAAATTTTGTCGACCGAAGTAACGTCTGATTTTAAGTCCTCTTTAAAATATGATGGATTTAGCTTGTAGAGTTTGTCTGAGATTAAGGTGGCTTCATCCATATTTCCACTACTTTTAAGAGATTCCAAAAGAGCTTCCAATAAAGAAGCATCATTTCCATCTATTTCAATACATTTTTTAAAGCAACTTATTGCTTTTCCGTATTCTTTAATTGAATGATAGTTTATTCCTAACCAATAAAACTTTCTAGAGGAAGTGTTGAAGATTAGAGACTCTAGTGTCTGTATCGAATCGTTAATTTTGCCCCACTGGTTGTAAGTAACTGCTAAGGAAATTTGCGCGTCATTTTTTTCATCCTGTGGATATAAAATTATTGCCTCTTTTAATAAATATTCTGCTTTTTCATAATCGCCTTCTTGAGCTGCGGCTTCACCTTGTTGATGATATTGTTCCGCTACAAACATTTTATCATTATCTTTTGACATATTGTTACTTATTTAATTATTATTACTGACATCCAACTTCTCATAAAAAAATTGCCACTAACGTGTTATATAGTAACATTTATTATTGATATTCCGTAGATAAATCAGAATATCATAACTTTTTTGTCACTGTTATCCCGTAAAGTTAATCAAATACAGCAAATAGTTTCCAAAGAAATACAAAGCATAAAAAATCCACCCAAAAAAGGTGGATTTTTCAATATCATGAGATTCCCGCCTGCGCGGTAATTATTATATCTTCTCTCCCATCGCCTCAGCAACAGCAGCAGAAAGACGTTTGTAGGTTCCATTTTCCAAACGTTCGCGAATAGATGAAAAAGCTTCCAAAGTCTCTTCAATATCCTGCATGGTATGCGTAGCTGTTGGTATCATCCTTAAAAGTATCAATCCTTTTGGGATTACGGGATAAACAACGATTGAGCAGAAAATTCCGTGGTTTTCACGAAGATCTTTTACCAAGGCCATCGCTTCCGGAATACTTCCTTTTAAATACACTGGCGTTACGCAGCTTTGGGTTGTTCCTATATCAAAGCCTCTTTTTTTCAATCCACCTTGAAGTGCGTTTACATTCTCCCAAAGTTTATTTTTCAATTCGGGCATGGTGCGAAGCATATCCAAACGCTTCAATGCACCTTCCACCAAAACCATCTGCAACGATTTTGCAAACATTTGTGAACGCAGGTTGTATTTTAGGTAGTTCATTATTTCCTCATCGCCAGCAATAAATGCTCCCGTGCTTGCCATAGATTTTGCGAAAGTTGCAAAATAAACATCAATTCCGTCCTGCACGCCTTGCTCCTCTCCCGCTCCGGCACCTGTTTTACCAAGTGTTCCGAAACCGTGCGCATCATCTACAAAAAAGCGGAAATTATATTTTTTCTTAAGTGCTATAATTTCTTTTAATCTGCCCTGCTCGCCCCGCATTCCGAAAACTCCTTCAGAAATCAACAGAATTCCACCTCCGGTTTTCTCTGCAACCTTTGTAGCGCGTTGCAAGTTTTTCTCGATACTTTCCATATCGTTGTGCTTGTATGTAAAGCGTTGCCCCAAGTGAAGACGAACCCCATCAATAATACAAGCGTGGGCATCAACATCATAAACAATAACATCGTCTTTTGAAACGAGTGCATCAATAGTTGAAACCATTCCCTGGTAACCAAAATTCAAAAGATAAGCCGCTTCTTTGTTTACAAACTCGGCAAGTTCGCGTTGAAGTTGTTCGTGAAGATCTGTATGACCACTCATCATTCTGGCGCCCATTGGATAAGCAGAACCCCATTTTTTTGCGGCTTCGGCATCAACCTTGCGGACTTCTGGATGGTTTGCAAGGCCCAAGTAATCATTGATACTCCAAGTTATTACTTCTTTGCCCTTAAACTTCATTCTGTTTGAGATTGGACCTTCCAATTTTGGAAAAACAAAATAGCCTTCCGCCTGTTCAGCCCATTTTCCCAACGGACCTTTATCTTTATAGATTTTATCAAATAAATCTCTCATCAAAAGTTTTTGTTAAAATTCGGGACAAAATTAATTAAATTAAAATTAGATTTTGAGTTTTGTACAATAGATTTTAGAATACAATAAACTTAAAAAGAAAAAATCCCGAGAGCGAGTTGCCATCGGGATTTTTATATTATATAATCAGCAAATTATTTAATGTATTCAATGCTATGTATTTCTGCTGTTTCCGAATCAAAAAAGCCTTGCTGGCCCATCCATTCGTCATTATAGATTTTACTCATATAGCGCGAACCGTGGTCGGGAAAGATTACCACCACATTGCTGTTTTCATCAAATTCATTTTCTTCCTCCAATTGTTTTAAACCCTGCATTGCCGCACCACTGGTGTAGCCTACAAAAAGGCCTTCAGTTTTTGCCAGTTCACGTGCTGTGTGCGCGCTGCTTTCGTCAGTAACTTTTTCAAACTTGTCTATAATATTGAAATCCGTTGCAGTTGGAATCAAGTTTTTACCCAAACCTTCAATGCGGTACGGATAAATTTCATTTGCATCAAATTCCTTTGTTTGATGGTATTTCTGAAGCACAGAGCCGTAGGCGTCAATTCCTATCACTCTGATGTTCGGATTTTTTTCCTTTAAGTAACGAGCCGTACCGGAAATGGTTCCTCCCGTTCCGCTGCAGGCTACCAAATGGGTTATTTTGCCAGCAGTCTGCTCCCAAATTTCTGGGCCTGTGGTTTGGTAATGTGCATCAATATTCAATTCATTAAAATATTGATTAATGTAAACCGAACCTTTTATTTCATTGTGAAGTCTTTTTGCCACCTCGTAATACGAACGTGGATCGTCGGCACTAACGTGTGCCGGACAAACATATACCTTGGCGCCCATTGTTTTCAGCATATCAATTTTATCTGCCGATGATTTTGAACTAACTGCCAAAATACACTCGTATCCTTTAATGATGCTTACCATTGCAATGCTGAAACCTGTATTTCCACTGGTGGTTTCAATAATGGTGTCGCCTGGTTTCAGAATACCTTTTCTTTCGGCTTCTTCGATAATGTAGAGTGCAATGCGGTCTTTTGTAGAATGTCCCGGGTTGAATGCTTCAACTTTTGCGAAATAATTACCCTTCATATTTTGGGTAATCTTGTTAAGCTTTATCAACGGTGTGTTGCCTATAAGTTCCAACACGTTATTGT
>Ga0209344_10004228_pt1 | contig 13356 bp, 9 predicted proteins | sample Cruoilmetagenom6_FD_187293 | JGI IMG/M metagenome (GOLD analysis project Ga0209344, IMG submission 187293) | Oil polluted marine microbial communities from Coal Oil Point, Santa Barbara, California, USA - Santa Barbara Oil Seep Sample 6 (SPAdes)... | ecosystem: Environmental > Aquatic > Marine >...
ACATGGGAAAACTCGCACTTCAGGATATCGGTCGGGCTCATCGAGCATAGCCACCATCAGCTCTATGGACGAGGCTACGATCTGCCGGATCGGCTGGTGAATTGTGGTTAGGTTGATATTTTCCCAACCGGCAATTTCCATATCGTTCAGGCCAATAATACCAATATCATCAGGGGTCGACAAACCGCTTTCTTTAATTGCGGATAGTGCGCCTATAGACAGAACATCATCACCACAAAAGTAGGCTTGTGCCGGAGCTTCCGATAGCAATCGAAGCATTTCACGGCGACCCGCGTCAAATGAATAGGCATCCGCAAAGGTGTATGTCGTTTTGATATCTCTTTGTAGGGTCATTTCAGACATAAAACCGGCAAACCTGTCTTGGGTGGAGGTCGCTTTTTCTGGGCCACCCATAAATGCGACATGTTCATATCCCCGCGCGATCAGAGTGCGTGCCGCCATCCGCCCGCACTCCACGTTATCAATGCCGACCACGTGAACCTGTGGGTTAGAAGAATAACGTCCAAATGAATGAACAACGGGCACGCCTGCGTCACGAAATGCTTTTGCGAAACCCGGCGGCAAGGTCGAAGACGCCACTACAACTCCGTCAACTGAATATTGACGCAACATACGAATCGAGTTTTCAGGGTCAACCTCGTCAGTCAAATTCACAAGAAGCGGCCGCAATCCTCTATCCTGCAGGCCCTTGGTAAACTGATCAAACACCTCAAGAAAAATCGGGTTGTGAAAGTTGTTGGAAATCAGGCCAATGAGTTTGGTTCGTCCGGTTGTAAGTGATGAAGCGAGCGCATTGGGGCTATAGCCAAGTTCCCGTGCGGCCTTTTCTACTTTTTGCCGCATCTTGTTGGATACAGATGCGCCATCTGTGAACGCGCGTGATACGGCTGACCGAGAAACTCCAGCGCGTTCTGCAACCTCTTTCAACGTAACGGCCATATTTTTTTGCCCCTGAATTCCCTATTGCTAACCTTTTAACGGATATGCGCCTTGTGTGCATCATGGAATTGAAATGGAAATATTGCAACCGGTTGCAAAACTTCGGCAGATGTGTTTTAGTCTGAGTCGGGGAGGTGAAATATTTTCGCCCTTCGCAAAATAAATAGTGAACTTTGGGAGGAAATCATGACTTCACTAACGAAAAAGCTCGTGCTTGCCACAGCCATTATCGCGGCGCCGCTAATGGTGGCCACGACGGCATCGGCCGAGGGCGAAAAGTATATTTTGGTTAGCCATGCACCAGATAGCGACAGCTGGTGGAACACTATCCGTAATGGCATTGCGCTAGCTGGTGAGCAAATGGGCGTAGACGTTGAGTACCGCAACCCGCCAACAGGTGACTTGGCCGACATGGCCCGCATCATTGAGCAGGCAGCGGCATCAAGCCCGAACGGCATTATCACTACGCTCGCGGATTTTGATGTTCTTAGCGGTCCAATCATGACAGCTGTCGATTCTGGTGTTGATGTAATCATCATGAACACAGGCACACCTGAGCAGGCGCGTGAAGTTGGGGCTCTGATGTATGTTGGTCAGCCTGAATACGATGCAGGTTATGCCGCTGGCCTGCGCGCCAAAGGTGACGGCGTCGGCTCATTCCTTTGTGTGAACCACTACATTGTTCAACCTTCGTCAACAGATCGCTGTCAGGGCTTTGCTGACGGCTTGGGCATTGATCTGGGCACCCAGATGATTGACGCAGGCCAAGACCCTGCCGAGATCAAAAACCGTGTGTTGGCTTATCTTTCGGCCAACCCTGATACAGACGCTGTATTGACCCTTGGGCCGACCTCTGCTGACCCAACCTTGTTGGCACTTGAGGAAAATGGTCTTGCCGGCGATATCTATTTCGGCACTTTTGACCTTGGTGGCGAAATTGTTAAAGGCATCAAATCTGGCGTGATCCAGTGGGGCATTGACCAGCAACCATTCCTGCAGGCTTATCTGCCAGTTGTTGTAATGACCAACTATCATCGCTATGGCGTTCTTCCTGGGAACAACATCAACTCGGGCCCTGGTTTTGTTACCGCAGACGGCCTCAGCAAGATCGAAGAGTTCGCTGGCGAATACCGCTAGTGGATATGATTGTTGAGCGCCAAGCCTGTGGCGCTCAACTTTTCTTTGCTTTTTAAAGAGCGTTATAACTCAGGGGTAGCCCGCATGAATGAATCCATTCAAACCGAAGCAAATAGTGATGACGAGCGCGTCAATCAATATTCTTCATTCCGTCAGGCCTTAATTCGACCCGAGTTAGGCGGGATTGTAGGTACAATTGCTGTATTCACTTTCTTTTTGTTGTTTGCCTTTGACAGCGGCATGTTCAATAGCCAAGGGGCTATGAACTGGTCTGTCGTTTCAGCGCAATTTATGATTATTGCGGTTGGCGCTTGTCTCTTGATGATCGCAGGTGAGTTTGATCTCTCTGTTGGCTCCATGATCGGCTTTGCCGGTATGCTCATTGCTATTTTTTCTGTTACTCTCGGGTGGCCTGTTTGGATGGCCATATTGATGACATTTGCGATCTGCATGGCTATCGGTGCGCTCAATGGGTTTATTGTGGTCCGGACGGGGCTTCCCAGCTTTATCGTCACTTTGGCCTTTCTTTTTATCCTGCGCGGTTTCGCGATATTTTTACCACAAACGATTGAGCGTAAGACGATCATTGGCGGTATAAAGGACGTGGCTGAAGGCGACTGGCTTGCCCCGGTTTTTGGTGGCAAAATCTTAACCGGCTTTTTTAGCTGGATGGGTGAGGCTGGCCTAATCAATACATTTGAACGCGGCACCCGCGCTGGGCAACCTGTCGTTGACGGCGTGCCGATGTTGATCGTTTGGGCTATCGCAATAATTATTTTTGGTCATATACTCTTGACCAAAACCAGATTTGGCAATTGGATTTTCGCAGCGGGCGGCGATGCTCAAGCGGCACGATATGCCGGTGTGCCGGTCAATCGCGTAAAAATCTCGATGTTTATGTTTACGGCGTTCTGCGCCACAGTTTTTGCAACCTGTCAGGTTATGGAATTTGGCTCTGCAGGAGCTGACCGTGGATTGCTGAAAGAATTTGAAGCCATCATCGCGGTGGTGATTGGCGGGGCGCTTCTGACAGGTGGCTACGGCTCAGTTATTGGAGCGGCGCTTGGAGCACTCATCTTTGGTGTTGTGCAACAGGGGCTATTCTTCGCCGGCGTTGAAAGCAGCCTATTTAGAGTATTCCTTGGAGTTATCCTGCTATTCGCGGTGATCCTCAATACTTACATCCGCCGTATGATTACAGGGGAGAGATAAGATGACAACGGATCACACACCTATCGTTCAGATGAAAAACATCGAAAAGCACTTTGGCTCTGTTATTGCGCTGGCTGGCGTTTCGCTCGAGGTTTACCCAGGGGAATGCCACTGTCTTTTAGGGGATAACGGCGCGGGTAAGTCGACTTTTATCAAAACCATGTCTGGCGTTCACAAGCCAACCAAAGGCGAGATTTTTTTCGAAGGTCAGCCAATGAAATTTGACCGGCCTCGGGATTCTATCGCGGCCGGTATCGCTACGGTCTATCAGGATCTGGCGATGATCCCGTTGATGTCGGTTAGCCGAAATTTCTTTATGGGCAATGAACCGGTTCGGAAAGTCGGGCCAATGAAGTTCTTTGATCACAATAAGGCCAATGAGGTCACAATGGAGGAGATGCGCAAAATGGGCATCAACCTTCGCGGACCTGATCAGGCAGTGGGCACCTTGTCGGGGGGTGAACGACAAACCGTTGCCATTGCCCGCGCGGTTCATTTTGGCGCCAAAGTCCTCATTCTGGATGAGCCTACTTCGGCACTTGGCGTGCGGCAAACTGCGAATGTATTGGCGACGGTTGACAAGGTCCGAAAGCAAGGAATTGCCGTGGTGTTTATCACCCACAATGTTCGACACGCATTTGCGGTCGGAGACCGTTTCACGGTGCTAAATCGTGGTGTAACACTGGGCACGGCCAAACGTGGACAGATATCTCCGGAAGAGCTACAGGACATGATGGCCGGTGGTCAGGAACTCGTGGCGTTGGAGGGCAGTCTAGGAACCACGGTATGACACAAGGATTGTTTTTACAGACATGAAAAAAGTTTAGCGTGGTTAAGCAGCTCGATTGTTAACGGGAGCCAGTACAGGATGTCTCGCGCTGCCTCGGCGGTTATACAATTTCTGAAGCTGTTCAGCATGGAGCAAATCCGGATACGTGCCGCGATGACCTCCAAGGTCAGCTTTGGTGAAAGATTTTCGATGCGGGCCAAGGTGCGAAGTTTCGCCGTGGGCTGAGTGTGGCCCGCGTTGTAAATCCTTCACCATTCCGGATCTTAAAGCGGTTGCACTATCCAACGTCGTTGAGCGCAAAGCGGACATCGGAATGATAGCGCACGATTCTTCGACACGAAGATCTGGAATGCTATCAAAGACGTCTTTTTGTACTGATTTCACGTCGGATCTGAAGTCGTCCCTAACTGATTCCCGAAAAACCCTATACAAATAGTTTTTCGGGCGAAATCAGGAAGGAAGTATGATCGCTTAGTAAGCAAACTAGAGCAGTACAGAAAATCAACAGAAATCAATAAGCAAACTCGAGTGCTTTCTCAGCGTACATGAGTGCGCCTTCAATGCGCACATTATGGAGCCAGCACTTTCAGTTGATCCATGATCGCTTTTAGCGCTTCAGGATTTTCCTGTGCTTCCGCCAGTAAATAGCTGAACATCGTTGATTTTCCTTCATCGAGGCCGGCGGCTTCAATCGCAGCTCGAACCGCTTCGTTGGTCAATGCATCCACCACATTCTCAACGGTTTCTTCGGCGGTTACTTCTTCAGCAGCTGCGGTGGCAGCAGCTTCAGCGGCAGCCTGTGTTGCGGCGTGCTCAGCAGTAGTGGCAGCTTCCATTTCCATTTTTTGAGCTTGCTGTGAAGAGTAATAGTAGTACCCCCCACCAATGCCCAAAACCGCGATAATTATGATCCATACAGATTTACTCATTTTACTACCTTTCGTATTTGATCGGAAATGACTTCTATGGGTTCGGTGCCACAAAGTTACCTTCGACTACGATTTCTCTGCGTTCGCCCGCTGGGTCAAGCATCCACCCCTCGATACGATAGGTCCCGGAAACCGATGGTTGCAGGGTATCAATAAGAACTTTGCCCGCAGACCCGACAATCAGGGGCCCGTCCTCCATGTCAAAACGCGGGGCAAACGCCGCAATGAACTGGGCCTGCGACTCCGATGTTGGTGAGCTGACATCGTGTTCCCCAGAATCGAGTTTAGTTTCCGCATATAGGACAAGGCAATGGTTCACGCTATCGCCTTCGAAACCGGCCAGTGTCAGGAGCAATTGACCGTCTGGCCCCATCATGGCACTTGCAGCACCTTCGCGACCCCGTCCACCAACGGATACGACAGATGAGCCAATGTTGCTGGCGCGGGAACAGCCCGCTTGAATGTATCGTGAAGCCATCTCAATATCCTGCGCATCTTCCGCGCTCTCGGCGGGCTCCGGTCCTACAACCGGCTGGAACCCTAATATAAGGGCGTTGACACTGAAGCTTTCACCTGAAACCGTCCCTCCATCGTCGCCAACCAGACGCGGTACTGGCCTAAAAGTAAACACGACGCCTTCTGCCTGCTCCATGCAGCACAAGAAAAAGTCTTCTGCGCTTTGCTCGCCCTCAACATAGTCAAACTGTAAGACCTGAACGGAGCTGACCGAAAATCCCACATGTCCGTTTTCATTTTGAGAATATCCTTCACCGGACTGCAGAAGCCCTTCATCAATAGTCGATACCAGTTTATCCCAAGCAGCCGCTTCATTCCATTCGTCAGCTAGCGTTATCTCTCCCCATGTCCCTGATCGGCTACCATTCAGTGATGCCCGCACAGCATCAGCATACATGACGCTCGTAACCTCGTTGCCAGGGCGTAGTGCTGCACCAAGGGAGGCTAGACCGTAAAAGTAAGGTTGCTGGCCATTTGGATTGCCGACAGCCCCGTTAGGGACAAACTTCAACAATCCGATTTGCGGCGCGCGCAGGTCGATAGGAGTTTGGCGAAGCAGTTCGACGAGTTCAGAAGCATCTGTAGCAGAGACCAAATCCACCTCATTGAAGGCAAAATTCACTTCTGCACCGGCGCTCTGAGCATGCGCTTGAGAAGAGAAGCCGGGGACGCCTGTAATAAACAATAAAGTCAGTACTACAGAATAAATGAGCTTTAGCATAACAACTCCAATTAATAATTGATGATGACCGATCAGTAGCATTTTGTAGGAAATATTAGACTGCGCGGGACAGCCATTGTCAATGTTGGGGTGGATCTGGAACTACTGGCGATTCCAGTCACCGAAGTACTCCCATAACGTGAATGACTGGCTTGAGCGATGGACTAAGTTGGCTTTAGGACAATAATTTCAAGACTGTACTTCCGGCCCAAACCGGACCTTCATCACCGGATCAACATGCTGCGGTGCGGCCCGTCGAACCAGCCATTCGCAGCGAGCGCTAAGGTACCCGGCTGGGACCTGCAAAGCTATTTTTCAAGGCTGCGAAAAAGCTTCCTTTAGGAAAGCATGCGTCCGTTCGCGCTTTTCATCCGATTCTAAATCTTGAATCAGCAAAGCAGCTACTTCAGCTTTAAGGTGGCCGATCCCTGCTAGCGATTCAGTACCGCAAATGGTTCGATATTGAATCAGGCCCTTCGAAACTTCTTCCAGGACGTTTAGGTCGTGGCCCAAACCTCGAAGGACTCCACCAATCTCGGTGACCCAACTTGAAAACTCTGCATTTAGGCTCTGCTCCAAACGTAGCTTTATCCTAAAAATACGATCCCAGTTCACAGTCTGTGGAGACGCGGGCCCCAAATGCAAAATCCAAACAGGAGCTCCGGCAGGGGTACCTACAATTATACTTCCTGCCAACGAAAACTCCGCCGTTACGTCGCCATAAGGATCATAGCATGGCAACCGATTGCCGTGTTGATCGTATAGAATATCCTGAGCCAGCTTGTATGACGAGTTGCACCTGTCACCCATCGGGGTGAGGTTTCTTAGATTAACTCCACAGAAAGGATATAAAGACACAGCAAGGTAATGATCGAGGTCAGGTCTCGGAATGTCGGCATGGTGTGGCTCCAACCTCTCCATGCCGCAAAATGGGCAACACTTCTTTGCGAGTTGGTCATAGGCAATTGCATAGTGGACATCACGAACAGAGGATACGGCTCCGGGAGACTTGATCCTTGAGAGCGCACCAAAGCTAAACTCGAAGAGCTTCTTCGCTAGATCATGAATGACTGGCAATGCATCGTTGCACGCAAAACAATCGGTCGCACCGTCAAATATATCCGGTATTCTGTTCTGTGTTTCTATGGCACTTCGGACAGCTTGTCTCTGATCCGTATTCAATCCCACCAGCGCATCCGCCAGCGCAATGAAACGTTCTACGATGCCTGTAAACCGCGAGATTATGTCTCGATACTCTACCTCTACATCAGCTGGGAATGTAACGGAAGCCTCACCCGCGTCGAGTTGCGCTAACCTCGCCAGTATCGCCGTGGTTAGGCAATTGCTTAGCCAGTTCTCTTCTGTCGCCTCAATAGGATACGTTGCCAACATACTATCAAATATCGTTTTTTAAGCTTATCAATCGGTCAGCAAGTAAAGCTCGCTCTACTGAGCTGCCTAGGTTCGGCAAAGCTTCCTCTATTTCTTCCGCAGTACCCTGTGATTTTAACCGCTCAATCGCTTCGTGGGCCACTTGTGAAATAGGAGGTGCTATATTGAAACAGTGGCTCAATATTCTGTCGAAGGTCGCTCCAAACGTCTCAATTTCGGGTTTGGTTGCGCTCAAATTGCCGTTCACTTTCGAGAAGATCCTAACGTGATCACGGGTCAAATCAGAGGCAACAAATGGGGCATGCGAAGTGAGTACGATCTCCTGATTAAACAATCCATCGACTGGTAACTTCGTTAGGCGCGAAATGAACTTGACCCGCCATTGTGGATTGAAGTGAGATTCCGGTTCGTCCAACAAGAAGAGCGTTCTCGGATCACGCATCATTGCGAACATTCCAAACACCTGCGCTTGTTGGTGTTCACCATCAGATAGAGACACATAGTCTACAGGCTCTGGCTTGCCCTCCTTGTTCAATTTGTTGAAGCGGACCTCTTCGAACCTGAACACTTTGCTTTCTTCTTGTGGTTCGGGAAGTCGCGCTGCGAAGTGCCGCTTTTCAATGTCGCGCTTGATACGGTTTCGCGCACTTTTGGGGATCATCAGATCATTGAGCATCGCCAGTTTGTGGATCGACCGATACAGGTCACTGGGGCTTTCCCAAAATACTCTGAACGCCTCCCGCGAGGATTCATCTACTAAGAAGTCAAACGTGTAGATTTCCGGTTCCTCTTGATATTCCCAACTAGTGGAGCACCGTTTCAGTTGATCAATATATTGCTCTAGCTCTTCAGTAAGTTGGATACCTTTTCGTCCCTCCTTTGCACCTCTAGGCGCATTTGGGGAACCAGAGTGGTTCAACTGAATAATGCACCGCCATGACGACAAGTTTTCGAGCCTTGCATGTTCGATCAATGCAGATCGCAGGCTCGGCTCACCAATCATCAGGTTCGCAATGAGAACTTCGAGGTGAGTGCCGTAGTCGATTAGAAGCAGGCGGTTGTCTGGAACCGTCGTTTTTGGCGCTGCGTCAGGCATCGCTGCGCTCCGAACCGCTTCAGCATACTCTGAACGGCTGACAGAAAATGGCAGACTGAGCGTTTCGTTATCGCCGGATGTGTACCCAACGATCGATGAGGGTAAATGCTTTCCATATTCCAGCGAGCTTGCATCTTCGACCACTTTGTAGTCATCACCGTCATGAAGCTCCATATGAACAACTCCACGCGGCTTCGTTTCTGAAGTGCGAGAAATTCTTACCCGCTGTACTTTTGAGCTGTCTGCCTTAGATGTTTCGTAAGCGAGCTTGAACAGGAGCCCAGGATTAGCCTCAGCACGTTCCTCTTCAGGCTTATGAGTATGCCAAGCCGCCTGAAAAATCTCTGCGACGACCTGCAGAAATTGGGATTTCCCCGAACCATTTGGACCAAGCAGGCACAAAGGACGCAATGCCTGGTTGGAGTCATTGGCGGGGCGGTATAGGTCCACCGTGAAGCCATCGAGTAGTCCACCGCAGCTTGACGCCTCTAGTATTTCAAGGTGGACAAGCCTCATGAGGCCACCTTCTTGAGGCGCATCATCTTCTGAGTCGTATCAAACTCCTGACGTATCTTTGGTTGGTCACCTGTCATCAACTCAAAAAGCTCTTCCTTCACTTGATCATACGCCCCTGATGCTTGCCCTCTCAATTCTTCGAAAGTCACCCCCTCCGAAGGCCAGTTATCCATAAGGCTTGCCAATGTCGGTTTCTTTTTCATTGTTCGCGGTTTCCTGGGCTGTCTTTTGGGTTTGGGCGCTTTGGCGCGGGCTTCGCGGATGCGATCGAGCAGTACGCTGGCGGGTTCATCATTCGAGTCTTGAGGAACAAGCTCGCCTGCGAAGGCTTTGGTGAGGATGCGTTCATCCAGCCGTTCGATCAGCTTCTGGGCTTTTCCAGCCTCGGCAGAAAGACGGTCTATCTTGCTGAAAGCACTATGAATTTGGTCAATAATCTGTTGTTGCTCATCAATGGTCGGGACTACAAACTCAAAAGCCTTTAGTTTTTGAGCATTAATGTTGGACTGGTTAACGCTGTCCGACTTCACCTGCCAGCAATAGGTGCGACCTACTGAGCTATTCAGCGCGTAATTGAGGTACTCAGGCAGTAGTGTTTCGGCGCACTTAACCCGGATCAGATAACCGGCATAGATTGCTGGTTGTTCACCTCTGTAAATCGCTGTCTTGCCAACCAGGTCAGGACTATTGGTTCGATTAAACAGAACATCTCCCGGCTCCAGTTGGTATTTTTTGATCTCGTCGGGGCGATCTGTATAGACCAATTTGGTCCAATCAAGTTCCATCGACTGGACGTTCCCCATCCTCAGAACGGGGATTTTCCCGGTCTTCGATGACTTTGCCGAAGAGCCGTAGCGGACATCTAGGACATGTTTTTCAAGACGTTCAGGCTGCCCCCAGCTTGCGTCGTTCTTCGCACGCCAATCGCTTGTTAGCTGACCTTGGATGCCAAGCGTCAGCACCTCGGCTTTGTATTTCTTCACTAGCTTTTCGATTGCGGTGAGGTGGGTATGGGCGGTGGTGGTGCGAGCGCTGAGGGTGTCGAGCTTCCCCACAATCCGCTTTTGTTCGGCGAGAGGTGGGAGCTGGACTTCAGCTTTTAGAACTTCGGTCTTCGACAATTCAACCTGATTTGTAGTACCCGACTGCATGTCTTCAATACGGTTTTGTACGGTTGGCGACTTGATGAAATTGAACAAGTAATTTGGATCAATAGCGTCAGAAAAACGCAGGATTGTTACGTGACCGTCGACTACCGCTTTATCGGCTGTTTCCAAGCCTTGAAAAAGTGTAGCACGGCCTATCGTACCCGTACCTGTTGAGTTCCAAAGTACGTCACCCTCACGTAAGAACCTCTCTTCCGCGTAAGTGTCGATCTGATCTGCGCGAATGAATTTGAGAAACTCTTCTTGAATGCCCCACCAGCGGACACACTTTTGATTTATGACGGGAAGTTCGCTCTTCTCCGCGTACTTCGGCGACTTACCCCGCTGCACATAATCCAAAACCATCTCAAATGTGGTGTCGGCCCAACCAATTGGAAGCTCACTCATTCTGCGGCCTCCCGCTCAGGCGCTTCTTCCAGTTCTTCGCTAAGCGCTTCGATTTCGTCGAGCGCTGCGCGTAGGTGACCCATGATTGCTGCCGCAATCTCGTCGGGGTCGGTCAGGTCGTTTTCAGGGTCACCGCTTTCGTCGCGCAGCCAACTCCAATCAAGATTGTCGCCACGTTCCGCGATCTGCTCACGCGTAAGTTTGCGCCAACGCCCATTTTCGCCCTGTTCCTTTCGGCCCGAGCCGCCCAAAGGGTCTTCACCAAAGAGTCTCTCAAACTCCTCAAAGTGCTTGTCCGTGATGACATTTGTTTTCCCAAAGGAAGGCATGTTGGCACGAAGATCGTAGAACCATATCTCGCTTTGGCTCTCTCCTCTTCTGCGGTTGAAGAACAGCACATTTGTTTTCACTGCCGCGCCTGAAAATATCCCCGTGGGTAATCGAAGTATTGTGTGAAGCCTACATTTCTCCAACAAGTCTTGCCGTATTAGTTTTCCGATGCCTGCATCGGATAGAACATTGTCCGGCAAAACCACGGCTGCCCGACCGTTTTTGCTAAGGTTCGTGTATATGTGTTGAAGGAACAAAAGCTGCTTGTTAGCGCTTGGGTAAGGTAAATCGTCCCTTGCATCACGCCTGCTGCCAGCTTTGCTTCCAAACGGGGGATTGGCAAGAACTAGATCAGCTTGTGTTAGTGCTTTGCCGTCTTCTGTGAGAGCGTCGCCATATATTATCTCGGCATCGAGCTCATTCAGGAATATGTTCATCAAGCAAATTCGGCGGGTGTTTTTCTCGATTTCTACTCCTTGATACTTGGGAGGGTTCTTAGAGTAGTCGGTCGCCGAACAATTTGTGCGCACGAACCGGTCTGCTGCAACAAGAAAGCCTCCACTTCCAACTGCTGGATCTTGAATTGTTTCTCCGACTTTCGGCTTCATGACTCGAACAATTGAGTTAACAACTGCACGGGGCGTGAAATACTGACCAGCGCCAGAGCGAACATCTTGGGATATTTTCTCGACTAGTCCTTCGTAGATTTCACCGAACCGATCACCACTCACGTCGTTCCAGGCAATGTCATCAATTCCATTAATGACTGCACGCAAATTAACAGAATGAGAGAAAACAGTGGTTGGAAATGTATAGATAGAACGAATAGTCTCGCTCTTTGCGTTCGTACCAAGTTGGGTTAGGGCCAATTGGTAGAACTCAAGCAGGTCACCATCTTGATGTTCAACCAGGTCATTCCAACGACAGCCGGATGGTAGCAGCTGCTCAATTCCATTCTCTTCCGCGATTTTCAGAAAAAGTAGATAAGTCAGTTCTGTTACATATTGATGGTAGCTAACCCCATCGCCACGGAGAATGTGGCATAGCGACCAAACTTTTTGAACGACATTCTTGTACTTCATTTTAGATTAAGCCATTATTTTTACAACATTTTCATTAGGATTGAGCCCCAGCCACAGTCTGACGGGTTCTTTCTAAAACCTCAATAGGTAATAAATATCATCTATGACCTCTCCCCTCAATACTGACCCGTTCATCAAAAGAGCTTGTCGTGTGTTCGGAACTGTTACGATTCGCGCTGAACTGGATATTCTACCCTAGAATGCCACTTTCATTGGTCAACATGCTACCCACTTCCGACATTGGTGATCAGAGCAGCGTGTAAACGCAGCCGCATGGGGGGGGTGACCGCTGTCCGCCCTCTGGCCGCAACCTTAGCAAACCCCCGAACATCAGCCCAAAGTCCGCTTTCACAGATCCTTCAAAACCATTCACAAACGCAGCGAAAGTCTCCTCTCCGCCCTTATTGACCGAAACCCTCCTGAATCTCTTGCTTTGAAATTCGGTTTTCTATGGATTGGCTTTTCAATTCCAAAACATATCGGTGACCTTTGATTTCTTTTCAGAAACGACTGGACTTCGTCGCCATAGGAAGCGGTACTGTCACTACTGTCACTACTGTCACTACTGTCACTACTGTCACTACTGTCACTACTGTCACTACTGTCACTACTGTCACTACTGTCACTACTGTCACTACTGTCACTACTGTCACTACTGTCTCTACTGTCTCTACTGTCACTACTGTCACTACTGTCACACCTAAATGACGTGCTGCCTTCTCTACCCGAGGTTCGGGTTTTGCTCAGTAGCAGGATCAGTCTGGCCCTGCCTGATAGCATAGACAGCAATTCGGAAACTCTCAACAGGTCGATTAAAAGGAGGCACAGATTTTGGCTTCGGTCATACCTATTATATCCTGACCAACCCGGTTTATGCAGGCAGAATCCGGCATCACAAAAAGGTCTATCCCGGAAAACACCAAGCTAATATTGAACCCGAAGATTGGGACAAGGTGCAGGAACAATTGAAGGCTGGTGCGGTCATAGCGCGCTCGGAGAAAGACGAGTCCAACACTGGCAGGAAAAAAACAGGTGTCCTTGCTAACCGGTAAAGTGTTTGACGAAACCGGTGATTGGCTCACGCCCAGCCATACCAAAACCGCGAAAGGATGCAGGCTTCGG
>Ga0209344_10004230_pt1 | contig 13354 bp, 9 predicted proteins | sample Cruoilmetagenom6_FD_187293 | JGI IMG/M metagenome (GOLD analysis project Ga0209344, IMG submission 187293) | Oil polluted marine microbial communities from Coal Oil Point, Santa Barbara, California, USA - Santa Barbara Oil Seep Sample 6 (SPAdes)... | ecosystem: Environmental > Aquatic > Marine >...
ATTCAATATTTCTAATGAAAGTTTGGCCTTATCACTGGCTGTAACCGTTGAAGTATTAGAAGATACTTCTAAATATAAACCAGCACAAGACTGAATAATAGCTAAAAGCTCTTTTGTTTTTATCTTTTTCCAATGCTTATCATCAATTTTTTGTAATAATTGATATGCATCTAGCAGTTCTGATAAATGAACAGATGGATCTTTAAAATTAAAATTTTGTTCAACCGATCTCAAAATTTCACCTATTGCTTTTCCTCCTTTTACTCGATTCCACGAAGTGTCAATACCGTCAAAAATATTCGTTTTGTCTTTCGGAAAATCCCCTTTTAAAAATTCAATATATTCTTTTTCACTTCCACGTGTGGTTCGTCTTCCAAAACCTTGGCTTAAATGCTGACTGCTAGCAATAGAAGCTACTTCATTATTCGATAATCCGCTTGTCGGTGAAAATAAACCGATATCAAAATTGAGCATCTTACTTTTATCTGCCTCAGCAAACTTTTTCTGACTACCATAAAACCACCATGAAGTATTAAAAAAGATACGTTTTGGCTGCCATAGGTCAGTAGAACCTTTATGAGTTTCGAAATTTTTATCATTAGCAAGATCAAATGCTTCAAGACTTAACATTGCAGAAGATGTATGATGGCCGTGATTGGACCCCGGTGTACGATGATCAAAACGGTTGACAATAATATCTGGTTTGAACTTTCTAATTCTGGAAACCACATCCTTCAAAACTTCATCTTTGTTCCAGACAGCCAGAGTTTCATCTGGGTGTTTAGAATAGCCAAAATCATTTGCTCTTGTAAAAAATTGCTCTCCTCCATCAACTCGACGAGCTGCTAAAAGTTCCTGAGTTCTAATAACACCCAGTAATTCTCGTATCTCCGGACCAATTAAATTTTGACCACCATCTCCCCTGGTCATTGATAAATACCCTGTTCGTGCCTTTACATGATTAGAAAAATAAGATATCAAACGTGTATTCTCGTCATCTGGATGTGCAGCAACATATAAAACTGATCCTAAAAAATTTAATTTCTTTACAGATTCATAAATTTCTGACGTGTTTTGTTTTATAGGCTTTTGAGATATACAAATACTTGTGTAAAGTATTGCAAATAAAAAAGAAAAATAGTGTTTCATTATGATACGTTAGGTCTGGCTGTTGGTAACAAATCTAAACATAAAAATCAGCTTTCAACACTAATTATGAAAACCTTAACATTTGTTATTAAGTTCTTGAATTGTGACTTATTATTTTTTTGTAGCTTCACATAAATAAAATATATTTGTACTCCTATTTAAAAAACCACTTTAATGAAATTTATTGTTTCTAGTACACAATTGTTAAAACAACTTCAAATTCTTGGCGGAGTTATCAATACTAACAATACATTGCCAATTTTAGATAATTTTTTATTCGAGTTGAGCAATAATCAACTTCAAATTTCTGCTTCAGATCTTGAAACTACAATGAGTACCTCAATAGCTGTTGAAGCTGACGAAGCAGGATCAATTGCCGTACCAGCGAGATTGTTACTAGATACTTTAAAAACTTTTCCAGAGCAACCTTTGACTTTTGTTGTTGAAGACAATAATACAATTGAGATTAGCTCAGACAGTGGTAAATATGCACTTGCTTATGCGGATGGTGCTGAATTCCCCAAAGCTGTAGAATTAGAATCACCAAGTTCTACAACCATTGCCGGTGATATTTTAGCAACTGCTATTAATAAAACAATTTTTGCGTCTGGTAATGATGATCTTAGACCCGTAATGAGTGGGGTATTTTTTCAATTTTCTACTGAAAATTTGACATTTGTAGCTACTGACGCACATAAATTGGTAAAATATATAAGAACCGACGTAACAGCTAATGAAGTTGCAGAATTTATTATGCCAAAAAAACCATTAACATTATTGAAAAGTATTTTAGCTACTTCAAGTGATGATGTTACAATTGAATACAATGATTCAAATGCTAAATTTACGTTTGACAATAGTGTTCTTATTTGTAGACTTATAGATGGTAAGTATCCAAATTATGATGCGGTAATTCCTAAAGAAAATCCCAATAAATTAACTTTAGACAGAGGTTCATTCTTAAATTCTGTGCGTAGAGTTTCTATTTTTTCTAGTAAAACAACACATCAAATTCGCTTGAAAATGGCTGGCACTGAATTAAATATATCTGCTGAAGATCTTGACTTTTCTAACAAAGCTGATGAACGCTTGAAGTGTAATTATGAAGGTGATGATATGCAAATAGGTTTCAATTCAAGATTTTTATTGGAAATGTTGAGTAATTTAAATTCTAATGAAGTTTTATTAGAAATGTCTTTACCAAACAGGGCCGGAATTTTAACTCCAATTGATGGTCTTGAAGAAGGTGAGAATGTAACAATGCTCGTTATGCCTGTAATGCTTAACAATTAGATATTTCTTTTTAATCCTGTCTTTATCAACAATTTTTTAACAATTTATCTTAATTTTTTCAAAGTTCAAATTTTGAATTTTTAGCCAATTTTGAACGATTTTATACGTTTTTACTCCATCTTTTAGCTTAAAATCTAAAAAAATCACATTTTTTTAAATATATTTGCAAAAACCCCTGTTAATAAGTCTTTATTTTTGTTAATAAGTTAAATTTTTGTTCTCAAAAAGAAAAATAATTATTTTTAAGGGTAGGAATTTTTGTATTCAAGTTGTTATATCATTACCTATGGTATGTTTTAACGACAGCCATTAGTTAATTTAAGTTGAACTAAATAATCTATATGATAAAAAAACTACTCCCCTTACTAACATTTTTAGTCATAGTTTTTTCTGCATATTCACAAACTGATTACTCAAAGGTAACCTTTAGCAGTAAGATATATAAATATAAGAATGATAACCCCAGAACTCAAGAAATAGGTATTGATAAAAATTTGGTTATCAATATCATCGAATTGTTGAGTGATACTTTATATTCTGAAAGAGAAAAAACAGAGATTGTTAATAGAGCATGGCTCGCTTTTAAGGCCCCAAAGACCTTTGATTTTGTTTATAAAGATTTTGCTATTAAAACGAATAAAAGTTGGAGTCAGATAAGTTCGACTGGCAATTTAGTTGTCGAGCCAAATCCTTATTTAACTGAGTGGACCATTAATGATGATGAGTTTCCCTATTTTCAAATTGCCTTAAATAAAATACTTGATTATTATAGTTTAATATCTTATGCAGATGATGTTTCATCGGTAAAAGCCTCTTTTGACGAATTATTAGTAACTAAAGGGTTAAGTTTTAACGACCCAACAGATGAAGATTGGGCTTACTCATATTTACAAACTGTAAACACTGAACTAGCCAAAAAAGGATTAATTGCATTGGTAACAAAAGGTTACTATGATATTGTTGTATGTAAAATTAATAAAAAGCAAGAATTAACAGATTTATTTAAGAAGATCGAGTGGGATCTAGTTACTCCTTAACTTTTTAAATAAACCGCTTAACTAACCAAATTACCGTTCGAAATGGACGGTTTTTCTGTGAATTTAAGTTAAATTATTAGACAATTAGAATGAATAAAATATACTTTATAACATTATTTCTAGTCGCAACCTATGTTGGTGTTTATGCTCAAGAACCGTTGCCTGATTATACAATCATTCAATTTAGAAGTAGGGTTAAAGAATATAAAACGAAAAAACCAAAATTAGATAAGCTTAAGGTCGATAAGGAATTGGTTTCAGATATCGTTAGAATTTTGGGAAAACAACACTATAATAAGGAAGAGCGAGATGAATTAATCGAAAAGTTATGGCTGGCTTTTACTGACCCTAAGAAATTCGATCTGGTATTTAAAGATTATGCCATTAGAACCTTACCTAATTGGAATAAACTTAATTTTCAAGGTAAAATTGTTTTAGAGCCAAATCCGTATTTAAAATCATGGACAAAAGCAGATGATGAACAAGACTACATTAAAATCGCTATGAACCGAATTTTAACGTATGAAGGCTTAATGGGTTATGGTGAGGATGCAAAAGAAACAAAAAAGGCGTTGGTAAAAATGAAGTATGTAAAAAACTTTAAATTCAGACCAATTTCTTCAAATGATTGGACCAACTCATACTTACAAAGCATTAAACCACAATTAGATAAAAAAAATCTAATCATGCAGATCACAAATAATGGAAATTATGAATTTATGATATGTGAAAAAAATAAAAAAGCTGAACTGCTAAAATTGTTCGCCAGACTGCGATGGAAGTTCGTTAATCCTTAAAATACCAAATCTCACATATACCTTTTTCAAAAACAAATTATTGATATCAATAATTTGTTTTTTTTATGCTATTTTCACGACATGAATTTCTTGGCACATATTTATTTATCTGATGAAAACGAACATATTAAGATAGGTAATTTTATTGCAGATAGTATTAAAGGTAACAACTATAGCCATTTACCATCAGGGATTCAAAAAGGAATTTTATTACATAGAGAAATAGATTCATTTACTGATGCTAACAAAATTGTAAAAATAAGTAAACGAAGATTACACGAACGCTATAGGCATTATGATGGTGTAATAATTGACATTCTATACGATCATTTTCTTGCAAAAAACTGGATTAATTATAGTAACATACCGTTAAAAGAATATACTGAAAATTTTTATCAAATTCTTAGAAGTAATTACGAGTTTCTTCCCGACAGAATAAAAAAGCTAATGCCATATATGATTGAAGATAATTGGTTATTAAATTATGGGAATTTGCAAGGAATTGAAAGTGTTTTACTCGGTATGAACAGACGTACAAAAAATAAATCTCAAATGCATTTAGCCATTGAGGACCTAAAATTATACTATGTTGATCTAGGAAATGATTTTCAATTATTTTTTAAGGAACTAATCCAATTCACTAATCAGAAACTAAACACTTTATAAGTATGAAAAAGCTACTGTTACTTTTACTAACATTATTAGTATTCACTAATTGTAAACAGAAAAATAGAACGACAGAACGTGTGAAAAATCACGGCCTGATTGTTCATAAAGCTATGGTTGTTTCTGCAAGGGAAGAAGCGTCAAAAATTGGCTCTGATATTTTAGAAAAAGGCGGTAATGCTTTCGATGCTATGGCGGCTACAGAATTGGCTTTGGCTGTTGCCTATCCATATGCCGGTAACATAGGTGGAGGCGGTTTTATGATATATAGAAAAAATAACGGTGATATAGGCGCAATTGATTATAGAGAGAAAGCGCCACTGGCTGCTACTACAGATATGTATTTAGATGAAAACGGAAATGTCATTGAAGGCAAAAGCACACTGGGTGCTATGGCAGTTGGAGTACCGGGTACAGTAGCCGGCGTATTTGCGGTTCATAAAAAATTAGGTTCCTTACCTATTGAAGATATTTTAAATCCGGTAATTGATCTTGCAAAAAGAGGTATTATCGTAACTCAAAAACAAGAAGATAGAATTAAAAATTATCAGCCTTTGTTTAAAGAAGTAAATAAAGATTCTATCATTTTTGATAAAAATTGGCTTAAAAATGATACCATCAAATACCCTGCTTTAGCAGAAACTTTAACCAGAATTCTTAAAAATGGAAGAGACGAATTTTACAAAGGTGAAACTGCAAAGATATTGACCAAATTCATGCAAGACAATGGCGGAATCATTACAGAAGAGGATCTTGCAAAATATGAAGTAAAATGGCGTGCTCCATTAACATTTAGTTATGATGGTTTAAAAGTAATATCAATGTCTCCACCGTCTAGTGGAGGAACATGCTTAGCTCAAATAATGGAAATGATCGAACCTTATGATCTAGATAAGTACGGTCATAATTCTGTTAAAACAATCCAAGTAATTACTGAAGCAGAACGCCGCGCCTATGCCGATAGAAGTTTTTATTTAGGTGATCCTGATTATGTAAGTATTCCTTTAGATACATTAATTAGTAAAACCTATTTGAATGATAGGATGAGTTCCTTCTCTTTTGATAAGGCTACACCGTCTTCTGATGTAAGTCATGGTTCTGTTCAAATTATAGAAAGTGATGAAACTACACATTACTCAATTATAGATCAATTTGGGAATGCAATTTCGGCAACGACAACTTTAAACGGTGCTTTTGGCTCTAAGTTATATTGTAGCGAGCTTGGCTTCTTTTTGAACAATGAAATGGATGATTTTAGCAGTAAAGCGGGAGTACCAAATATGTTCGGCTTAATTGGAGCTGAAGCAAATAAGATCATGCCCGAAAAGCGCATGCTCAGTTCTATGACACCCACTATAATTGAAAAAGGTGGTAAATTATTAATGAGCGTAGGCACTCCTGGAGGCTCTACAATTATTACATCGATACTGCAAACCATTTTAAATGTGCATGAGTTTGATATGACCATGCAGGAAGCTGTAAATGCACCACGATTCCACCATCAATGGTTACCGGATGTCATTTTAATGGAACCAAACTCATTTCCAAAAGAGCTTGTAGAAAAATTAAATGCATTAGGTTATACAACAAATGAAGAGCGTTCACGAGTCATCGGTAAGGTTGATGGTATTTTAGTTTTACCTGATGGAAGACTAGAAGGCGGTGCGGATAAACGTGGAGATGATACAGCAGTTGGTTTTTAAATAGCCTTTATGAAATTAATAGATGTGGTTGTTTTAACAGATGCCCGGTTTATAAATCCTACTGAAGTTAATGATAATAACCGAACTGTTTTATTAGAAGATGATCTTGTTCTAAAAGCTCTGGAAAAGCAGGGTTTAAAGACAATCAAATTATCATGGGATGACCCAAATTTTGATTGGTCAACTACCAAATATGCTTTATTTAGGTCTACCTGGGATTATTTTTACAGATTTGACGAATTTTCTATCTGGTTGGATACGGCCAGTCAACAAACTCAATTTTTAAACTTCGAAAGTATCATTAGATGGAACATTGATAAACATTATCTACAAGATCTGATAAAAAAGGGTATTCATTGCCCTCCAACCGAATTCATAGAGATTGGTGAACAAACTACCCTGGCAGAACTTTATGCCAAGCATAATTTTAATGAAACTGTATTAAAGCCTGCTGTTTCAGGTACTGCAAGGCATACATATAGGTTGAATCCTGATAATTTAGCAACATATGAATCCATCTTTAAGGAATTAATTTCAAAGGAAACCATGTTATTACAACCTTTTCAATACAATATTGTTGAAAAAGGTGAAGTTTCCCTTGTATTGATCGATGGAAAATATACACATGCAGTTCTAAAAACTGCAAAGTCAGGTGATTTTAGGGTGCAAGATGATTTTGGTGGTACAGTTCATTCATACAATCCTACACAAGCTGAGATCGCTTTCGCGGAAAGAGCCATAGCAGCATGTGAGCCGCAACCAATTTATGCACGTGTAGACATCTTTACAGATAACGAAAATCAAATTGCTTTAGCAGAATTAGAATTGGTCGAACCTGAATTATGGTTTCGTAATAATCCTACAGCAGCATATGATCTGGCAAAAGCTATCAAAAAATTACTTTAGTATTTTTGGAACACTATTTGAATTACTTCAAACAACATTAAATTAGCGTTTTCTTAAACCCTATTATTTAAGTTGAATAAATAATAAAATCTAAACAAACAAAGGCTATTTCGCTTGTTTTTTATACTTTCGCGCTGTCAAAAACAGAGATTCTATTTTGACTGATTGTCAATTAAAACTACAAGAATAGTAAATTATACATGCCAACTTGGCATCATAAAATATGGAAGAAAAAAAATTTGACCTTAATTCGCTTATCGGATTTGTACTATTAGGGGCCATAATGTTGTGGTATTTTTATACCAATCAACCTACACCAGAAGAACTGGAAAAACAAAAAATCGAACAAGTACAAGATTCGATTCAAAAAGCACAGCAAATAACCACTCCTGAAGAAGTTGTTGAAGAGAATACGATCACCACCATCAACCCAACTGATTCTGTAGCATTGGTAAATGCTCAAAATGCCTTGGGTGCCTTTTCATATAGTTCAACTTTACCTTCTGCAAAAGCGAATGAAACAGTCATCGAAAATGAATTAGTAAAAGTAATTGTAAATAATAAAGGGGGTCAAATAACCACGGTTGAGCTAAAAACCTTCAAAACATTTGATCAGAAACCATTATACCTGATCAAAGATAATAATGCATCTTTTAATATCAATTTTGGCACGACCGATAACCGGATTTTAAATACCAAAGATCTATTTTTTGAACCTACTTTAACAAAAAATGGTGAAAATCAAATACTTTCAATGAAATTGAAAGTTGATGCAAATAGATATTTAGAATATTATTATGAGATCAAACCAGGAGATTATATGATTGATTTTGCTATACGCTCACAAGGCTTAAGCAATATCATAAATACTTCACAAAGTTTAAATTTAGATTGGCAATTAAAGTCACTCAGAAATGAGAAAAGTGACTATGCTGAAAACATGTACACTTGGTATTATTATAAAGCTGAAGATGATGTAGATTACCTATCTAAAGAAGATAATGAAACCACACAAGATGTTGATTGGGTAGCATTTAAGCAGCACTTCTTTACTTCAATTTTAAAGACCGACACACCCTTTACTTCGGCTACAATTGCTTCAATTGACTTGATCAAAGACGAAGCGATTGATACTGTTTATATGCGTCAATTTACAATGAATGCACCTCTTGACATGAAAGGTGGCGAATTAAATTATGCCATGAACATGTATTATGGGCCAAGTGATTATAAAATTTTAAAATCATATAAAGATACTGACCTCGATGAAACAGTAGATTTAGGTTGGGGAATTTTTGGTTGGATAAACCGAATTATTTTCATTCCCATTTTTAACCTTTTAAGTTCTATTATGTCTAACTACGGACTCATCATTATTTTAATGACTATAGTAGTTCGTGTTATTATGTCTCCTGCGGTTTATAAATCTTATTTATCAAGCGCAAGAATGAAAGTATTGCGTCCCGAAATGCAGGCAATCAATGCAAAGCTTCCTGGTAAAGAGAATGCAATGAAACGTCAGCAAGAAACGATGGCCTTACAACGTAAAGCAGGTGTAAGCCCTTTATCTGGTTGTATTCCTGCATTGATACAAATGCCCGTATTCTTTGCCTTATTTAAGTTTTTCCCAACAAATTTAGAATTGCGGCAAAAGAGTTTTATGTGGGCTGAAGATCTATCATCTTATGATACTATTGCCCATTTACCTTTTAAAATTCCTTTTTACGGAGATCATATTAGTTTGTTTCCCATATTAGCTTCAGTAGCAATTTTCTTTTATATGCGTATGACACAAAGCCAACAAATGAACATGCAGGCTCCTACTCAAGAAGGAATGCCGGATATGGGTAAAATGATGAAAATGATGATGTATTTCTCACCTATAATGATGTTATTCTTTTTCAATAGTTATGCAAGTAGTTTGAGTTTATATTATTTTGTATCTAACTTATTGACAATTACTATTATGTTAGTCATTAAGAACTATGTGATTGATGAAGATAAAATTCATGCACAAATTCAAGAAAATAAGGCCAAGCCTGAAAAGAAGAAAAGCAAATTCAGACAACGTTTAGATGATGCTATGAAACAGGCTCAAGAACAACAAGCACAGCAAAAAAAGAAAAAATAATTATTCTAAACCGAAGTTAACGCTTCGGTTTTTTTATAATGAGTTTTTTATCCTTTAAAAATAATAAAGATGATTTAAAATTTATAGATATAAACTCGCCGGTAGTAATATTTCTTATATTTAACAAATTAACACACTAAGGTAAACATATATACATTAGCAGTTATTTGATGAATACCATAATCAAACATATTATTAAGCAACTTGTAGATATCCAAAACGGGAAATTGTGGATAGGTAGTTCATATACTAGTAAATTGAAAAAAATAGAAAGTAGTTCAGTTTTTGAAAGACCGATTAAAGACCTACACAGTATCGCTGAAATTATGTCACACGTAACTTTATGGAGAAAGGAAGCTATATTGAAGATTGAAACCGGAAAGGGTAGTAAAACAGATGACTGTGAAGAAAACTGGATGACCAATGATAAATTGAAGAAGATAGGTTGGACCATGATAAAATCAGAATACGACAAAAGTCTATCTGAATTAATTGAATTGCTTCAAGAAAAAGATGATGAATTCCTCGATGAGAAATACTACGACACAGATTTTAAGGGTGATTACAAATACAGCTTTTTAATAGACGGAATGTTGCACCATGATATTTATCACCTTGGCCAATTAGGTATAATAGTAAAATATTTAAAAGAAAAAAACAACTTTTAGTAAAAGCTATAACCTGTCGGCAGGCAGGTCCATTGCTTCTTTACTTTAAAATAAAATATAAATTATGACGAAAAAACGCACCTGGAAATTTTGGACCTCAAGAACCATTCTTATATTTTTTTTAATAGGCATTTTTTGGCTAATAAACCTTATTTGGTTTCGACCATTTAATATCAAACACTTTTATGACAAAGTATTTGTAGAATTGGCCTTAGAAAGCCCAGAGCTAACAACATCCATGGGGATTCCAATCTTATATGATAGATCGAAAGATGATTTGGACGATATTTCTAATGCTAAAGAATGGAAATCTTTCAATAAAATGAAAGAAGACTATGAGACATTAATGAGTTATGATTTTGAAAGTCAATCAGAAGAAAATAAACTAAATACCAAAATTTTGGCATTTTATTTAGAGGGATTAAAGGATGGCGAACCTTTTTTCGATCACGGCTATCCGGTAAATCAAATGGGAGGTATTCAGAACGGGCTACCAAGCCTTATGGAAAGTGCCCATAAGCTTCGTAATAAGAGCGATGCAGAAGCCTATATTTCACGGCTATCTAAATTCGATACGAAGTTTGAGCAATTAATTGAAAACTTGAAAATAGCAGAGAACAAAGGCATAATTCCGCCAAAATTTGTTATTAAACGAGTGGTTGACGAAATGAATGGATTTATTAGCACAAGAATAGCAACTAAAGACTCGATTGAAATTTCAAATACGCTCTTATCGCCGGTAAAATCAAATATACTATACACCAATTTTGAATCGAAAATTGATAAAATAGATAAATTATCTCAGGAACAGAAAACTTCTTATAAAAAACAAGTTGAAGAAGAAATAGCAACAACAGTCTTTGGTGCCTATCAAAATCTCATTGATTATTTCGAACAACTTGATGAAAAAGCTACTACAGATGATGGCGTTTGGAAGCTGCCTGATGGAGAAGCATACTATCGTTATCAATTGAAACAACGTACAACTACTGATCTTAATCCGGAAGAAGTACACCAAATCGGATTATCAGAAGTGAGCAGAATAAAGGATGAAATGCAAAATATTCTTTTGGCTGAAGGGTACACCGATACAACAAAAACACTTGGAGCTACAATTCAGGAATTGAATAAGGAAGAACGTTTTCTTTTTCCTAATACTGATGAAGGAAGGCAAATGGTACTCAATGAATATGACCGAATATTGTCCGAAATAAGTGCCGATTTAGACAATGCCTTTGATGTACGACCAAAAGCAGGTCTCGAGGTGAAACGCGTTCCAGAATTCAAAGAGGAAGGTTCTGCCGGTGCCTATTATAATAGGCCTGCAATGGATGGTTCCCGGGGAGGAACATTCTATGCTAATCTTAGAAATGTGCATGAGTCTGTAAAATTCGGAATGAAAACACTGGCATATCATGAAGGAATACCTGGGCATCATTTTCAAATTGCTATTCAAAGTGAGCTTGAAGGTGTTCCAATTTTTAGAACGATAGGACTTTTTACAGCATATATTGAAGGTTGGGCATTATACTCTGAACGGTTAGGATGGGAACTGGGTTTTTATGATAACGACCCATTTGGAAACTTAGGCAGATTACAAGCTGAAATGTTCAGGGCAGTAAGGTTAGTGGTGGATACAGGTATTCACTATAAAAAATGGACGAGAGAAGAAGCTATTGATTATATGGTTCAGAATACAGGAATGACTACTACAGAAGTTACGACAGAAATTGAACGATATATTGTATGGCCAGGACAAGCTTGTGCTTATAAGATCGGAATGTTGAAAATATTGGAGCTTAGAGAAAGAGCAAAAAAGAAACTTGGCGATCATTTTGACTTAAGAGCATTTCATAATGTAGTATTGAAAAACGGAGCAGTTCCATTAGACATTCTGGATGAAATTATTGAAGATTATATTAGTGTGACTCTGGAAAATAGTAATAGTTAGACTAAAGAGAATAACTAAAACAAAATAATAAAAAGCCAACATTTCATTTATAAAAAGTTTAAATGTCAGATAAAAGAAATACAAGTTCTGAATTACAAGGTCTTACCAGCTTAATTACAGATGCCACTATTGGTATAACAGATTTGGTTGAAGCCATGCACAAACGAGTAGTTCATCCTCCTTTATTACCTTCTACTCCCATTCAACATCTAATTACTAAAATTGCAAGTATTACGTTTAACAATATTAGATGGAGTGTTCGATTTATCGGCAAAGGCACCGATAAAGCATTGAGCAAGTTAACTTCTCTGTTAGGAGAAATTGAAGCTAACGATAAGCGAGAGGCAATACGCTCTGTTGTTAACGGAGTAATTGGCGATCATTTAGAAAAAAATGAAAATCCGTTGAAAATTAATATGCAATTCCGCCACCAGGCAAAAACTATTAACCTTGATCCTAAAAGTATTAAAAAGGCCTATCTAACTCTCAATGGAAAAATTCTTTTGATGGTACATGGCTCATGTATGAATGATATTCAATGGACTCAAAAAGAACATAACCACGGGAAGGCATTGGCAGAAGAATTACACAAAACACCAATTTTTCTGAATTACAACAGTGGTCTTCATATTTCGACCAATGGGCAAAAGTTTAATAAATTGTTAGAAGAACTGGTGCAACATTGGCCTATACCTGTTGAAGAACTGGTCATTCTTGCGCATAGTATGGGCGGTTTAGTATCCCGAAGTGCCTTTTATTATGGCCAACAACAACAGCAATCGTGGGCTAAAAACCTCAAAAAAATTATTTTTCTGGGGACGCCGCATCACGGTGCACCAATGGAGAAAGCCGGTAATTTTTTGGATGTTATTTTAGAAGCTATTCCCTATGCAAAACCCATTGCACGATTAGGGAAAATCAGAAGTGCCGGTGTAACAGATTTGAGATATGGCAACCTGTTAGATGAGGATTGGCAAAACAATGACCGGTTTAAATTGCAAGGTGATCAAAGGCAACACATTTCATTACCTGAAAAGGTAGCATGTTACAGTA
>Ga0209344_10004235_pt1 | contig 13349 bp, 13 predicted proteins | sample Cruoilmetagenom6_FD_187293 | JGI IMG/M metagenome (GOLD analysis project Ga0209344, IMG submission 187293) | Oil polluted marine microbial communities from Coal Oil Point, Santa Barbara, California, USA - Santa Barbara Oil Seep Sample 6 (SPAdes)... | ecosystem: Environmental > Aquatic > Marine...
CAGTGGGCAAGCGCTTATCCCGACCGCGTTTTTTCCTCGATCCCGATTGCCACGGCGGCGCGCCATTCGGCGCAAAATATCGCCTTTCACGAAGTTGGACGCCAGGCTGTTCAAGCTGATCCCAACTGGCATGATGGGGATTATTACGAGCACAACACGCGGCCAAAAAAGGGCCTCGCCGTGGCCCGCATGGCTGCCCACATCACCTACATGTCTGAAAGCTCTCTGTTCCAGAAGTTTGATCGCAACCTTCAAGACCGCGAAGAAGTTGCTTATGGCTTTGGCCCAGACTTCCAGATTGAAAGTTATTTGCGACACCAAGGCGTGACCTTCGTTGACCGCTTTGATGCCAATTCATATCTCTACATCACTAGAGCAATGGATTATTTTGATCTTGCAGCTGAGCACGGCGGATCATTACCGCGCGCGTTTATGGACACGAACACGCGGTTTTGCGTCGTTTCCTTCACAAGCGATTGGCACTACCCAACGGCCTACAATAAGCAGATCGTGCATGCGCTGAACGCTGTTGCGGCCAACGTCAGTTTTGTCGAAATCAATTCAGACAAAGGTCATGATGCGTTTTTGCTGGATGAACCGGAAATGTTTTCAACCCTTGGCGGCTTCATCAACAGCGCCGCCAAACAGAGAGGGCTTTCGTAGTGTCTCTTTCTGGAGCCAACAGCCGCCGCGACCTTGCACTCATCGCGGGGCTCGTTGAACCACGCTCGCGCACCCTTGACGTGGGGTGTGGCGCAGGAGAATTGCTGGAAATTCTCACCACGCAAAAAAACGTGGACGGCAGAGGTGTGGAAATTTCACAAGAAGGCGTCAACGCCTGTGTTGCACGAGGATTGTCTGTCATTCAAGGCGATGCAGACACCGACCTGAACGATTATCCAGACGACGCTTTTGACTATGTCATCTTGAGCCAAACCATTCAGGCGACCCGAAATCCTGGCAGCGCCATGCGCGAAATGCGGCGTATCGGGCGACATTTAATCGTGTCTTTCCCTAATTTTGGTTATTGGCGCATACGTCTGCAACTATTGCTAAAGGGTCGCATGCCGGTCACACGTACACTCGCTGACCGTTGGTATGACACGCCCAATATTCACCTTTGCACGGTCACGGATTTCGTCGACCTGTGTGATGAGCTGGACCTTGAAGTCGAAGAAGCGCTTTTGCTGGCTGGCGAAAAAGTACGCAAAGCCAAACGTCCCGGCTGGTTCGGAAACCTTATGTCCCAAGAAGCGATTTTCTTATTGAAACGCCGTTGAGGTAAGTACCGTCACGCGCCGATAGCATCCACATCGCGTTCACCGGTGCGAATGCGCAATGCACTAACAAGGTCCATCACAAACACTTTGCCATCACCGATTTTGCCGGTGCTTGCAGCCTTTGTGATCGTCTCAACCACACTGTCCGCCACACCATCCTCGACGGCGATTTCAAATCGCACTTTAGGCACAAGCGTTACCTGGTATTCAGCGCCACGATAAATTTCCGTCTGGCCTTTTTGCCGCCCATGACCCTTCACTTCACTCACAGTCATGCCTGCCACACCAATTTCCGCCAAAGCGTCCATCACTGTTTCTGTCACTGCAGGTTTGACGATCGCGACTATCATTTTCATGGAACCAGTGGCCTTTTAGTAGAAATATTTGGTGTAAAAGTTTTCATCGTGTCTGATTGTACGCGCTCTGTCACGTTCTGCGTTGCGACAACACCGCGCACAGAAACAGGTGCCAGACGTCGTCGCACTTCTTTTTCAACCGCCAAGGGAGGAGGCGTCCCATAAACCTGTTTTGCTGCTTCGACCAGAAGAACGCCCGCAAAACGTTGACCGGCAAGATGTCCCAATCGCTCCCAAGCAACAGCAGAGCGAATGAAGGGTCTGATTTCAGTTGGCGGCACATAAAGACTGGTACGCCACAGTGTTGGTGAGAGCATGGCACCTTTCAGCATCGCCGTGAGCTGCGTGCGCGTGTAGGGACGGCCATACCCAAACGGTGTTTTGTCTCGCCGTGCCCAAAAACCCGCCCGGTTAGGCACAACAGTGATTGCCCGTCCCCCAGGCGCCAGGACGCGCCAGACTTGGCGCAACAACCCTTGAAGGGCGTCGCTGTTTTCCACTGAATGTACGAGAATAAGGCGATCAACACTTTCGTCAGGCAGAGGAAAATGCGTTTCGTCGGCAAGGCTTGTCAGCCCTGCCTCGTCGTTTGGCCAACGCACAACGCCTTGCTGCGCTGGCATTAAAGCAACCACTCTTGTTGCTTCCCCAAGGAAGGGCTGCAGATAGGGAGTGGCATATCCAAAGCCCGCCAGCGTCATTCCGGAAACATTTGGCCAGACACCACGTATCTGATGCCCGATCAATCGTCGGGCCACGTGTCCAAGGGGTTGCGTATAAAAACGCCTAAGATCAACGACATCTGGGTACATAAGAAGGAAACTTACACGATTTTGTGAAAAGAACGGCTAACGCCTATGAAGTTTGCACCAAAAATAACGCCGACGGTTCAGTTTTTGGTCAATCAGCGCTACTCTGAGTGCTTCCATCCTCAAAGCTCTATGGAGAGCCAATGTCTAAGCTAATAATCCATCAGATTCCCTGCCTCAGCGACAATTACGGGTATCTGATCCATGATCCTGAAGCCGATATGACCGCCTCGATCGACACGCCCGAAGTTGGGCCCATTGAGGCAGCACTCCGATCCCACGGATGGGAGCTTACACACATTCTAAACACGCACCACCACGCAGATCACGCCGGAGGCAACCTGCAACTTCAAGAAGCAACAGGCTGCACCATCATTGGTCCACGCGATGAAGCAGACAAAATTCCCGGCATCGAAAAGGAAGTCGGTGACGGTGATACTTTTTTGTTCGGTACTCATGAAGTCCGTGTTTTGGGCGTACCCGGTCACACGCTCGGCCACATTGCCTATTATTTTGAAGAGGCTGATGTCGCATTCGTCGGCGACGCGCTGTTCGCTCTTGGCTGCGGGCGTGTCTTTGAAGGAACGCCGGATCAAATGTGGAGCTCTCTCGAAAAGCTCATGGCACTGCCTGACAGCACCGGCATTTATTGCGCGCACGAATACACACAAGCAAATGCCAAGTTTGCGGCAACCATGGAACCAAGCAACGCCGACCTTGTTGCCCGCATCAAAGAAATCGACAGCCTGCGCGCTCGGGGAGAGCCAACCGTACCAACCAGCATTGGCTTAGAGCGGCGCACAAATCCTTTTGTTCGTCCTGACAGTGAAGAGATCCAAAAAATTGTGGGACTAACCGGCGCAACGGCGGCTGAAGTCTTTACCGAAGTTCGTCATCGCAAAGACAATTTCTAGTCAGAAAAATAACTCTGGAGAGTACATGCGTACCCCTGACGGTCCAGACATGAACCCTGAACAAATAGTCGAATTACTGGACTTAAAACCACATCCCGAAGGGGGCCATTTTCGCGAAACCTTTCGCGACAATGAGGGGGCTTCAAAGGCAGGCGGTCGCGCCCACGCCACAGCCATTTACTATCTTTTGAAAGCGGGAGAGCGCTCTCGCTGGCACCGGGTAGACGCCGCAGAAATATGGCACTGGTACGCAGGCGACTCCCTGCGTCTTTCCCTTGCAGCCAGCGATAAGGAAAAACCCACCCATATGGTCTTGGGGCCAGATATCGCCCATGACGAACGTCCTCAGCACATAATTCCAGCAAATGCTTGGCAAGCCGCCGAACCCATGGGAGCATGGACCTTGGTCGGTTGTACGGTAGCGCCAGGATTTGAATTTGAGCATTTCGAGCTCAAAGCACCAGACTGGGAACCCGGCATGGACGATTAGGTAAGCATGGGGAGGGGGAATCGCATGAAGGTATTTGGCAAGGCAGCACTATTTGCGACAACCCTTGTGTTAGCGGGCTGGGCGCTAGCCACAGCAGGCGTAGCCGCAACAACAGAAGCGGCCTGCGCTGATCGATCCCTCCAGGGAAACACAATCATTGTGCCTGCCGAGGTGCGAAACTACGGAACCATGCAGTATGCCCAGACCGTGGATCTTGAAGACAAAGAGCTTGTGCTCACTTTTGATGATGGTCCCGACGATAAATCTACATTGAACATTCTGGACACACTGGACCGCTATTGCGTCAAGGCCACTTTCTTTTTCACGGGCGCCCGCGCTGAACGTTATCCCCATTTGGTTCGCGAAGCAGCCTTGCGTGGGCATACCATCGCCACCCATTCTTATTCTCACCCCAACAATCTGCGGCGCTTGAGCTGGAACCGCGCTGTTCGTCAAATCACACGCGGCATCTCAGAAATCCAAGGGGCACTTGATGGAGATGAAGCAACACGGCATATAAAAGTCGCCCCCTTTTTTCGCTTCCCTGGTCTAAACCACAGCTCGCCCTTGCGCGGCTGGTTAGCCTCGCAGAATATTTCCACCTTCTCATGTGATGTCGGAACAGATGATTGGCGCCGCATATCCTCAGGCGCTGTCGTCTATCGGGCCCTGCGCAACATTCGCTCAAAGCGCGGCGGCATCGTCATCTTCCACGACACCCACACACGCACAGCCCGGGCACTACCAGATGTTTTGGAACAATTGCGGGTTGAAGGATACCGCGTTGCCCACATGGTGCCAGAAGCAGCCACCACAGCCCAAATGGCCTTATCCGACAACGGCCTGACAACAGCGACAATTCAGCCACAGCTGCCGTCAAGCGACGGACCAACCCTTGAGCTAAAACCCGCTCTATCGCTACACTGAGCCTCATGAGCGAGCCAATCAAAAAAAACCAGTTGAACAGGCGCCAACTTTTGAAAGTGGGAACCTTGACCGCAAGTGCGCTGGTCACGCCCGCTATTGTGCAGGCCTCAACGCCTTACAAGCGCACACTGCGCATGCAAAGCCTAAATTCAGGAGAGCGCCTCACCATTACCTATTGGGCAGATGGGCAGCATCTGAGTGAAACCTTCAACGCAATCAGCTGGTTCATGCGCGATCTGCGCAGCCATGAGACCATTCAAATGAGCACCGACCTTCTGGATCTCTTGTGGGAAGTGGATCAGCTAACGCCCTCGCGAGCACCGCTCTACACGATGTCAGGGTATCGTTCACCGCGAACCAATGCACGGCTGGCCGCACGCAATGAAGGGGTCGCGGAAAACAGTTTTCATATGCAAGGCATGGCGATGGATCTGACCCAGGATTTTAACGATCCCGGCGCGCTGTACCGTGCTGCAAGAAGCCTTGGTAAAGGCGGCGCGGGATATTATCCCACCAGCCGCCCTTTCGTTCATCTTGATGTGGGCCCACCGGCGACCTGGGTTTTCCCAGCGCCCGGACGCGGCGACGACGCAAGCTAGGCAAGTTGCCCCTATCCAGCAATATACTGCGCGCCATTGGCTGTGAGTGTTGCCCCGGTGATAAAACCGGACTTCTCATCGGCCAAAAACAAAACACAATGTGCCATCTCATCAGCTTCCCCAAGGCGGCCAACAGGAATGGTCGCAACGATACCTTTCAGCACGTCTTGCGGAACAGCAGCCAGCATTTCAGTATTGATATAACCCGGCGCTACACAATTGACCGTGATGCCCTTGCGCGCGGTTTCTTGCGCCAACGCTTTTGTAAAGCCAATCACCCCGGCTTTTGCTGCTGAGTAATTTGTCTGACCCATTTGACCTTTCTGGCCATTGATGGAGCTAATGTTGATGATCCGCCCAAAATTGCGCTCGCGCATCCCTTCAATGACCTGCCGAGACATATAAAAGACAGAGTCCAAATCAACACTCAAAACGTCGCGCCATTGCACGGCGTCCATTTTGTGCAACATACCATCGCGCGTAATGCCAGCATTGTTGACCAGGGTATCAACCGGTCCGAGCGCCTCTTCTACAGCCGCAACACCGGCAGCACACGCATCAAAATCACCGACATTCCATTTGAAAACAGCAATGCCCGTTTCTGCTTTAAACGCGGCAGCCGCTTCATCATTGCCTGCATAATTGGCAGCTACAGTGTATCCCGCATCGCGCAGACCCAGAGAAATCGCCGCACCAATACCGCGTGTTCCACCGGTTACAATTGCTGTTCGTGTCATGAATATTCAAACCTTCTGCAAATCATTTTTAGAGAACACGCGCGACGTTTCTCAGTCACGTTCAACACACATAGCTATGCCCATGCCACCACCAATGCATAGGGTAGCCAGGCCCTTTTTGGCGTCACGTTTCTGCAATTCATGTAACAGCGTCACCAACACCCGAGCGCCCGAAGCACCAATCGGGTGGCCAATGGCTATCGCCCCACCGTTTACATTGACCTTGTTTGCATCCCAACCAAGGTCTTGATTGACAGCCAGTGCTTGTGCAGCGAAGGCTTCATTAGCTTCAACCAAATCCAAGTCGTCTGGTGTCCAGCCTGCTTTTTCCAAGGCTTTGCGCGCAGCAGGGATAGGGCCAGACCCCATAATGGCAGGCTCAACACCCGCTTGCGCCCAGGAAACAATCCGCGCCATCACGGGATGATTGCCTTTTGCCGCTTGTTCAGCACGCATCAGCACGACAGCGGCTGCACCATCGTTAATGCCACTGGCATTTCCTGCCGTCACAGAGCCCTCTTTGGCAAAAGCAGCTCGCAGACCCGACAGGGCATCAATGGTCACGCCATGGCGAATAAATTCATCGTCCGTGACAATCGTCTCGCCTTTGCGTGTCTTGATTGTTACCGGCACAATTTCATCTTTGAACCGACCCGATGTCTGAGCGGCTTCAGCCTTGTTTTGCGAAGCCACTGCGAATGCATCTTGTGCCTCACGTGTAATCTGCCACTTGTCAGCAACATTTTCCGCCGTCTGTCCCATGTGATAGCCGTGGAAGGCATCCCACAAGCCATCCACCAACATTGTGTCGACAAACTCCAGTGCGCCCATCTTCGTGCCTGAGCGCATGTGCGCTGCATGTGGCGCCAGGCTCATGTTCTCCTGACCACCCGCAACCACCACATCAGAATCGCCATTCAAAATTGCCTGAAAACCGAGCGCCACGGCACGCAGGCCAGATCCGCACAATTGGTTCACGCTCCATGCCGGCACTTCCACAGGAAGGCCAGCGCCCATCGCGGCTTGGCGTGCCGGGTTTTGTCCCTCACCTGCCTGCAGAATTTGACCCATGATCGCTTCTGAAACTTGGTCAGGTGCAACATCCGCACGCTGCAAAGCAGCAGCGATCGCGGTCTCGCCCAGTTTATGGGCGCTCACCGATGACAAAGCACCATTGAAAGATCCTACGGGCGTACGCGCTGCCCCGACAATCACTACATCCAATGCTGAATTAGTCATAATTGGCCATCACCCTTCTTTTCCATCAACCACAGGTCATTGTTGCAGTGCACACTGGCGCAATTGCCGATTTCTGTAAACCCGCTTTGGGTGTCAGCCCACACAGCACATCGGCCGTGGGCATCCCGCGATGCAGCAATTAACTTGCGCAATGCAACAACTGCGCGTCACAATGGTGTGAAATTGGGAGAGCCCCCAAATAATAGGCGAGGCGCGAATTGGCGAAGAAAAAACTGGCTGAAAATGAGCCAATCACAATCAAAAAATATGCGAACCGCCGTCTCTACAACACGGCGACCAGCAGCTACGTCACCCTTGAAGATCTCGCAAAGATGGTCCGCGAGGGCCAGGATTTTCTAGTGTTCGACGCCAAGACATCTGATGACCTGACACGTTCTGTCTTGACGCAAATTATTTTTGAGCAAGAACAAAAAGGGCAAAACCTTTTGCCCGTTCCTTTTCTACGCCAGTTGATCTCATTTTATGGCGATAGCATGCAGGGTTTTGTTCCCTCCTATCTCGAAATGAGCATGAACAGCTTCACTCAAGAACGCACCCGCTTGCTGGACAAAATGACATCAGCTTTTGGCGGCAAAGAACGTTTCGAACAATTTGAAGAACAAATAAAACGCAACATTTCTATGTTTGAAGAGGCAATGCGTATGTTCTCACCTTTTGTTCAAAGGTCAGATCCGAAAAGCGACTCGAAGTCCGGCGCAGACGAAAGCTCTGCCAAAAAGGACGGCAAAGGGGACGATCTGGAATCGGTGAAAGAACAACTACGCGAAATTCAAAAAGAACTCGCAGCTCTCTCTGGAAAAAACAAAACCTAAAGTAACAACGCTTATCTTATCAACGCGCGTTGCGCTTTTTCTATTTCTTCTGCTGCACTCAATTCAGCTTCGTCTGCGCGCCAGGGCGGCAGCATGACGGGTTCGCCCAGATGAAAGCCCTGCAGATACTCAACACCAATGTCACGCAGATAAGCCACCTCAGCCTCACAACTCACGCATTCAGCGACTGTTGGCAATCCAAAATTGCGCGCAAGGTCGACGAATGTCCGCAAGAACATTTGATTGTCAGGTTTTCCCATCAACCCTTCAACAAAGGTCCCGTCAATTTTGACCATGTCGACAGAAAGGCACTTGAGGTTGCGAAACGACGTGTATCCGGCGCCAAAGTCATCAATCGCGACTTTTGCCCCTTGATCGCGGACAGTCGCCACGAATTCTTGGCTTTCACTGATTTCTTCAATTGCCACAGTCTCCGTTATTTCCACTACCAACCGCTCTGCGGCTGAAGGATGCGCCTGACAAAGAGCGACGAACATATCCAGCCAGACTTTGTCAGTAATTGTATAACCAGAAACATTGATCGCAATTTGCGGTTTCTGTCCATGAAGCAACTCTTCAAACGCGAGTTCTAAAACTCGGTGATCGATAAGACGAATGAGACCGAGTTTTTCGGCAATCGGGATGAAGCGCCAGGCAGAGACCACGGCCCCATCGCGTTGCTTTAATCGGATCAGTGCCTCATGAAGCACAGGCTCAAGGGTCTGCGAGGCAACGAGAGGCTGAAAAGCAAGCGTGAGCCGTCTGTCGTTGAGCGCGACAATAAGTTCATCAGCAAGTTTGATATTGCTGCGACGAAGCCTGTCTTTTTCAGCGGAATGTCTAAAGGCCACATAAGAAGCACGACGTGAATGTTTTGCTTCTGCAAGCGCTTCTTCGGCGCGCATCATCGCGGCCTGCGCACTGTCTATTGTTGATGGAAGCGAAACGCAGCCGATTGAAACAGTGGTCGCCACTGGTCCGGCATCAATTTCGATCACCATGTCGCGGACAGCGCTCAACAAACGTTCTGCTGATGCACACATTTGTTCATCGGTACAATTGCTCAGAATAATGCCAAACTTGTTGCCTGAACATCTGCCGATGACATCTGTGCTTCGAAGTTCACCGAGGAGTCGTTTGCCTACTTCGACAATCACCTGGTCAGCAACATCAAAACCATAAGCTTCATTTACCAAAGCCAAATTATCAATAGCCACAACAAGGTAGGCGCCGGAACGGTTGGAGCGACGCAGATCCGTCAAGCTCTCGTTCAACACTTCTTTCAAACGAAGGCGATTGAGATGCCCTGTCAATTCATCATTGGTCGCGAGATAAGTAAGCTCATCATCGCGACGTCTACGGCTTGTAACAACACGAACGAGCCCAACGGCGCGCCTGGGGCAGCCCTCCGCGTCGCCGAACCAGCGTCCACGGTCTTCTACCCAATGCTCCTCACCGCGATCATTGCTGAGCGCATATTCGATTTGATAATCAACACCGCTGCCATTGTCGCGCAACCCCTGAGACACGATCGCCTCATAGCGACTTGTCCCTTTTTGAGACACAAGTCGTGATGCATACGCACGTCCGGTAGAAACGTCACCTGTATCATCGAGCCCCAAAATATCCTGAATATTTTCGCCCCAGACCAAACTGTCATTAGAGAGCACCCATTCATAATAGGCATCCCCTGTTTGAGCGATCACTTCAAGGCCAAGTTGGTTGAGATCAGCAACCTTATTGCCTGTATCAGGCAAAGCATTGTTCACATCAGAGAACTCAGTAGACGACAGGTTTTCTGTCGTCTCATCTCCACGCCATGTACGCCTATCTCGCGACACCACACAAAACCCCTACAAAAATTACTCATGAAAAAAACTCTTGATGAGTTGTTCCATGGGCGCAGTGTGCAGCGGCGCACCTTAAAAAAGGGCCAAGGAACGTTCCAAAAATTTCCCTAAAATTTTTGGTTAATATCGGCAATTCCGTTTCATATCGAGACACGGAAACTGGCCAGCTTCTTGCTCCTACAACACCATGAGCCGCATTGTACGCATATCGCATCCCGTCTTTCCCAAACTGCCTGTTCGCACCAAACCAGAACAAGCAGAAGAAGCTGCGCCTGCGTCACATGACATCAAAATAGTCGATCCCGATCATCAGGCCCGCTCGCGCAGGCGGATTTCGGCACGCCCTGGCCCATCTTCCGCTTTCCTCGCACAATATGTTGATCAACATTGGCCTTGGCCGCGCGACGCTGACGCCCGTGTTCGCGCACGCGTGACAGCGGTGTCTGCTTATGACGAAGCCAATGACATTCCTCCACCTGATAACCGCGGGTCTCGTCTCAACCGGAAGTTCTGACGTCTCAAAATCCAATTGCCGCGCCATCTTTGCGCGGGTCAGATCCCCCAACCAGCGCTCCGTTTGCCCAATCAAGATGAATAGCCTGCCCCCCCCCAAAGGGCAGAAAAGCATCACTCACGTGATGCCCTCTCGCCAGCAGTCCTTCGCGCACAGCGCTGCCAATACCTTTCTCAACTTCAATGCCAGCAGCACCAGGAAACGCCCGTGGGCTATCCAGGGCCTCTTGCACATCCATCCCATAATCAATCCAATTTGTCAGCAGGTGAACATGCCCCACCGGTTGATAAGCACCGCCCATCACACCGAATGGCATAGTTGTTTTGCCGTTCTCAACAAGCATGCCTGGAATAATTGTGTGGAGCGGACGTTTTCCCCCTTCCAAACAATTGGGATGGCCGTCGGTCAAGACAAAACCAGCGCCCCGGTTTTGCAGCACAACAGCGCTTTCAGGACCCGTGATACCAGACCCAAATCCTTGGTAAAGCGAATTGATGAAAGAAACCGCATTCCGGTCTTTATCCACAACTGTTAGATAAATCGTATCCCGGTTAAGCGGGTCCCGGTTGGCCGCGACATCATCGAGCGCACGGTTTGGGTCAATCCGGTCTGCGAGTTCTGCCGCTGTTTTGACACTCAGGAGCTGCTCAATTGGAACATCAGAAAATTTAGGGTCGCCAATATAACGATCGCGCAAATCATACGCCAAACGACAGGCCTCCATTTCCAGATGAAACCGTTCGGCTCCATGGGGGTCGAGCGTGCCTACATCAAAATGTTGTAAAATATTGAGCGCAATTTGGGCGGTCATTCCCTGCCCGTTGGGAGGAATTTCCAGAACATGCTTGTCCCGGTAGACGGTGCGCGTGGGCGTTACGTATTCCGCTTTGCAGGACGCAAAATCATCCAGCGTATGCACGCCCCCGACGCTATTGAGCTTGGATACCAGGTCCTGGGCAACGGCACCTTCATAGAAACCGGCACGGCCTTTTTCGGCAATGAGGTGAAGTGTTTTGGCAAGAGCTGGGAGTTGCACAACCTGCCCGACGCGCGGCCCTTTACCATTGGTGAGAAAATGGTTGGGCGCATCGGCATCTTTTTTCAAATGGTCTGCTAAAAACCGCCACTCAAGAGAGATGCGCGGAGAGACGGCAAACCCCTCTTCGGCAAATGCAATCGCGGGCGTCAAAACTTGCGCCAGGTCCATCGTACCATGGTCCTCAAGCAACCGGACCCAGGCATCCACAGCGCCTGGTATCGTCACCGAATGTGGGCTGGTGAGGCCAATATTGGTGTGCCCGTCTTCACGAAGCAGCGCAGCATCAGCCGCCGCCGGGGCACGACCAGAGCCATTCAGGCCAATCACATCGCCGCTGCCACCTTTCGACAGCAAAGCAAAACAATCGCCGCCAATGCCAGTGTTGTAAGGCTCGATGACGCACAAGACAGCACTTGCACAAATGGCCGCGTCCACCGCGTTGCCACCTTGCCTCAAAATCTGAACCGCCGCCTCAGCGGCCAGTGGCTGGGAGGTTGCACACATGCCGTTCAAACTGTGAACGGTCGACCGACCAGGAAAATGCATGTCGCGCATTCTGTTTACTCCTCACTTATGGCGCGTTGCTCAAGCACCAGCATTTTGAGATCAACAATGACGCGTTCCATACGAACAAGCCGACCATTCATCTCATGCAGTTGGGCAAGAACCGCTTCAAGGTCGCGAGCACCCATCTCGACAGGAACGGGCGTCGACACACCAGCATGATCAGCGATCTCCGCGGATGTCACGTTGAACATTTTTGCCAAACCAGCGACTTCGTGAGGCAGCAACTCTCGCTGGTCTTTCCAGATTTCCCTCACCTGCTCAAGTGTTAAATCGAGAAGCCCCGCCACATCGTCAAGCGAGTGCTGCGTGTCATACAAGTGCTGATCAAACCAAGCTTGATCAAAAAAAAGCGCCATACCCCTGAAACCTTTTTGGTTCATTTATGGTGGCAAGACTACTTCCATTCAGGCCACAACGGCACTGACTTTTGCGGTATCTCAAAGCACAAAAAAGAGAGACCCCAGAACCAAAAGAGCAATCCACCCAGTTTCAGCAACAATGAGCGCAACCGGGCGCCAACCAACGACCGCCAGCTCCTTAAATGATGTTTTCATGCCAAGCGCTGAGATCGCTGTTACCAAACACCAGCTTGAAAGGCTCGCCACGTATTCAGTGACCACGGGCGGCAAAACACCTGTGCTGTTCACACCCACCAGGGCTGCAAACCCAAACAAGAATATAGGCAACGGCAGCTTGCTTGTATTTTCGCCAGCCCCCATGCGCGACACTGCCAAAGCTATGACCAAGACCACAGGCAAAAGCATCGCGACACGCAATAGCTTAATGTAGGTCGAAATGTCGCCGGTTTCCTCTGAAACCATATAACCAGCGCCCACAACCTGAGCGACATCATGAATGGTCCCGCCTAAGAAAATCCCTGCCTCAATATTGTCAAAGCCCAGCGTCCCAACGATCAGCGGATAAATCACCATCGCGACCGTTGATAGGGATGTAACAGCAACCACTGTTAGGATCGTATCGCGCTCAAGCTCAGAGTTGCGCGGCAAAACAGATGAAATAGCCAGCGCCGCTGAAGCCCCGCAGATCGCCACAGACCCGCCTGACAAAATGCCCAGCGATAACCTAAGGCCAAGTGCCCGTGCGAGCCCCCATCCAAGAAATATCGTTGTGATGACGCCTGCGATCACCGTCAGAACCGGCCCCACACCCAGGCCCGCGATCTGGTCAATAGTGA
>Ga0209344_10004237_pt1 | contig 13336 bp, 14 predicted proteins | sample Cruoilmetagenom6_FD_187293 | JGI IMG/M metagenome (GOLD analysis project Ga0209344, IMG submission 187293) | Oil polluted marine microbial communities from Coal Oil Point, Santa Barbara, California, USA - Santa Barbara Oil Seep Sample 6 (SPAdes)... | ecosystem: Environmental > Aquatic > Marine...
ATACCGTGCTGGCCAACCTGAAAACAGCTATCAATGGAACCTACCATGCTTTCGACTTCCGTAAATACGCAGACCGTTATCTGGCCGAGGTTCAGTACCGTTTTAACCGTCGCTTCGATCTTGGCACCATCCTCAAGCGCCTCGTTCGCGCTGCGGCAACTACTGCCCCATGCCCTGAAGCTGACATACGGGTGGCTGAGGCATGTAACTAATCAGGTAAAAATTTGAGCGCTGGGTATCTTGATTTTACTGATACGCGTTTTATCTCACCGGCGGCTCATGTTGATCTGACGAAGCGATGCAACCCAGAGCTTGATGACATCCTGCTCACCAAGATTGGAACAACGGGAATTGCCGTAGTTATAGACGACCCGAGGCCATTTAGTATTTTCGTAAGCGTAGCTTTGATAAAACTTCCCAAAGTTCTCATTGATCGTGACTATTTGTCACTTGTCATCAACTCACCGTTTGTTCGTCAACAGTCAGAAGATGGCACAGAGGGCGTAGGTAACAAGAACCTTGTATTACGGAAGATCAGTATCTTTGATATACCTCTCGCCCCTCTCGCCGAACAACACCGCATCGTTGCCAAAGTCGATGAGCTCATGTCCCTGTGCAACGCCCTCAAGGCGCGCCTCGCCGAAGCCCAGGCCACCCAACTCCACCTCGCCAACGCCATCGTCGAGCAGGCTGTCTGCTGAGTAGAAAGAGATGACTCCGGCGCTGCCTAAAATCTGGTGTGACGAAGACGAGCATTACCGTTACGAGCACTTTGCCGATTTTAATGAGTGGCTAGATAGTGAAGAGGGGCAGGCTGTCCGCACTGAATATGGTGTAGATGCTTTACCCCAGCCAAGCAAGGCGCTCTTTTCTGGTGACAGAAGTGGGTATGAAGAAGCGTTTCAGGCATTTCGCAAAGTACACGGCATGAAGCGCTGAACGAATTATATTTTCAAGAGCAGTTTGGCGATGATCATTGGTTTCAGCTCAATATGGATCACTTTATTCAGCTGGTTGACCTCATGTATGCAGGAGTGGTTGTTCCGTTTGTTGGGGCGGGCATCTCTGTAACAGGCGGTTTTTCAAGTTGGAAAGATCATCTGCGGCACCAAAGCAAAACAGCGCATATTGATTCGGCGCAAATTGAAGCGCTATTAGCCAGCGGGGCCTACGAAACCGTACTGGAAGAGATCGAGGCTATCCGAGGTCGTGAGGTTTTCATTAACGAAATTCGTGATAAATTCTCTCGTAGCGGTACTATCCCCGATTTCGCTTAAATGACTTTGAAGTCGAGGTGGATGACCAGCAAATGAAATTCATTGATATTGCAAACGCCAATTACCATAGGCAATTCATCGACGATGCCGAAAATTCAGAGTACAAGGTGCCTGTGAAATGGACTGTTTAAATTCCAGTGAGTAGTGCTGTTTCAGAAGTTGGTTTTTTCGGGAAACAAAACACAGTTGCTCGGTCCACAACAACCGAATGGACTCACACAATCGAGCGGCTAAAGAATCGCTGGAACATAAGTTAATGCAAGGGCAGGCTCACCGCTGCTAAGGCTCGGGCATCTGCTTTGTAAGCGTATTGATAAGCTCTTGCGGAATATCTTGAACGCCCGCCCCTCGCGCTCTTTTGACAACCTCCCATGCTTTTGAATACTTCTTATGAAGAACATTGGCAGCTATCCAATCCCTGTATGCGTTTGAGTATTTTGGGTCTAGCTGGACGGCCTCCTGAAACAGAGTCTCGGCTTTCGCTTGCCAAGCCGATGCATCGGGGCCGCCGCGACTTGCAGCAAGCGAGTAGGCCTTTGCGCTGTCATTGAACAGGCGTGGTTTTTCAGTGGCTATATCTATCAATGACAGGCTGCGTTCATAGTGCGGGATAGCTTCTTCCGGCTTGGCCAGTTTCATCAATATTGCACCAAACCCCCAGTACGGCAGAAAATTCTTTGGATCAAGCAGCCAAGCTTGATTGAAACGTAACATGGCACCATCTAAATTACTTCTCTGGTATTGCCGCCAACCTTCCCCTGCGAATTTTGCGGCCGCCAGTTGGCGAGAGCCTGAATTCTTGGTAACAGATTCGATAAAAAGATCATCAACATTTTTTTGCGCCTTTGACTTAACTACTCCAGGGTTACCATACATTGGCATTAGATTAATCGGGATGTCTCTTGCTTCAGCTAGCTGGCTTCCGTAGGGCGGTGCGGAGTCTGTCGTGGCACATGCGGCCAATAGAGCCGCTGATACGGCGAGGACGACTAGTCGAAACGTTTTCATTGTTTTCTCCTGTATGCGATTGAGTCTTGTGAGGCCTAACAGATAGCGTTTATCTGCCGCCTCGCCCAAACTTGTTTATCACGTAACCCGTATTGGCAGCAGATAAACCTTGTTTAATTGAACCTTACGGAGAGCGGAACCTAGGGGGATTGTATGGCTTTGTGGCGGGTCGTCAACTGCATGATCGGAGAGTGCCGCCAGTGGGGTAGCAGGGGCGGCATGTTATCGAGGGTTTATTGCCCAGTGCTGGAGACCGGTTCTCTGGGGGTGGGGGAGACCACCAACTGTTGCGTATAAGAAACGAAAACGCAGTGGCTCAGAACGGGAGCCGGAGGGGTTCATAGTATCGTTTGCTAACCACCCCTGATCCTGGCTACCTTTTTCACCACTGCCGAACTTGTCCAACAAGCGGTTCAGATTATGGCTCCTGAGAAATCAAGGATGGTGCTTAAAAAAGCTGAACCGCTTTTTGTGAGAAGCCAGCCTAATGTAAAGCAATTGATAATAACCGTAGCCCAAAATCTTATTTGGAACTCTTTTTTCTTCGACTTATGACGTAACGTTTTCTGTGCGAGTAAAGCTCCAGGCCAGCCACCAACCATCCCAAATACATGCAATGTGTTTTCTTGAGTTCTCCAGCGATTATTTTGTGCGGCTGATTTATCGATTGCGTATGCAAAGAAAGTAAGAATACTTGCTGCAAAATACACACCAAGAATGGCGAAAGGAAGCTTGCCAACAATTGCTGTCACAGCCAGAAATAAACAAAACAAAATGGTGAAAATGGTAGCAAACGGTCTTTTTTCATGTGCCGTGGTCGAGGATGCCCGTTCACCAGTAAATCGAATATTCTCTGCTTGGAAACGACGTTTCTCATCGGTCGCAAGTTCATAGCTGATGAGATCGCCTTCGCTGGGTCTACGTGAGCGAGTAGAAAAGGCTTTTATATGCACAAATGCTTTTTCACCACCGCCATTCGGAATAACGAAGCCAAACCCTTGATCGTCTTTCCAGTTTGTAATTTTGCCCTGATAGCGCATACGTACTCTTAAAATAAATGGCTAACAAATGACGTTTATCTGCCGCTTTGCCAAAATTTGTTAACTCGCGTCCCATATTGGCGACAGATAAACCTTGATTGTTTCTTCACGGCCGAGGACTCCCTCACTCTAATAACCCGCCTGACATCTATCCGCTTCTCCCGCACCATCGCCAGCGAGATTCCTGCCGGCTGGCAAAAGCCGATGGTCAGCGACCTTGTAAGGAGCCGTGCTGAGCTGCTTATATTTCTTCATCTGTGCTCCTTTTACTTGGTCGTTTAAGTGGCTCCGATATTAACGCAGCTCGCCACCTAAATTCGCTTACAAAAGTTGCACTTCAGAGTTGAATCCGCCCGTCAAAAGATCAAAAAACTTAAAGATGCCCGAAAACCTGCATGATTACGAGCTGTTTGGGTTGAGTTTTACCGTCAAGACCTGAAGAGAATGAACGGTAAAATTTGAGGCTGAATCCGTGGTTAAAACTTACCGCCGGCTTTTCTGATAAATCATTTTGCTTAGGTTCAATGACCACCGATAGGTGTCATTACGTAAATTATCTTAAGCCCGGATAATCCATTTGGCAATTTAACCAGCCTCCCCCTTTGAAAAATGGGGATTAAGGGGGATTTTTGTGTCCCTGCAATGCTCAAATCCCCCCTAACCCCCCTTTTTCAAAGGGGGGAATGCGAAGTCATCGCACGAATCAGGTCTAATGGATTATCTGGGTTAAGGGCACTTCTATAAATTCCCCCAATTTTCTAAAGCGCCTACAGTTCACTACGTTTAATATAGGAACAGACATTTCGATGACACCCACCCCATGCAAAACAGCCTGTTTGGCCTTCAAAATCGCTACGCCAGGCTCTCTGAAGCAGGCGACCCGCTGGAGCGGCTCAACGCGGTCATTGACTGGGAGATGTTTCGCCCCATTCTCTCCCGCATCGACCCCACAGAGCGCAAAAGCGCAACCGGACGCAAGCCCACCTGCCGTGTGCTCATGTTCAAGATGCTCGATGTGGTGCTTCGCGACGAGGTGACAGGCGGCAAAGAAGTGTGGGCAGATAGCGCCTACCGCTCAGACGAACAGGAGCAAAGCCTCAAGGGAAGTCGGCACGAGAGCCAGATTCATGAACGTGCATATTGCAATAAACCGTTGACTGAAGCGCAAGCGCTGGGCAACACAGAAAAATCGCGTGTTCGTGCGCGGGTCGAGCATGTCTTTGGTGTGATGGAAAACGACATGGGTGGTATCTTCCTGTGCAGTATTGGTGCAGCGCGCGTCAAGGTAGGTGTAAGCTTGATGAACTTGACGTACAACCTTAAGCGCATTGAGACGCTGATTCGTTTGAAGGTGTTTGACTTCGACAGGATAGGTGCGCCTGTCGCGCAGGCAATAGCATTAAAGGGGTGGATGACCACTCAAAATAGCCGACATTGGCTGGGAAAAATGAACAAACCGCCGTAAATGTTGTAAGTTCCACTGGAACGTCATTAAAAAACGAAACTTGATGACGGTGGGTGGATGTTAACGGGATTTATAGAAGTGCCCATTAGTAAATCTTTTTTGATAGCTGTAACGATTTTTTGAGGTGCGATGACATGGACATGACACAGAACCGGCGGGCAGGCCATGGGCCTAACCATTTGACATATGTTCGATATCGTACCGATGGCGCCAGATGCCTCGACTAGGCTGTTCATAGGCTTGTGAGACTTTACGGAGTACGCAATCAGTCTCGGGAAGTACTTAGATACATCCTCCTGCTGGATTGAATTAGGATGAATGAAATAAATAGGTTGTTATCACTTTGATGAAACAGACCGCGCTTAAACGTCTCGGCACCCGCCTGCAGTCACCGCTGTGGGGCATTGCGACCAGTATTCTGTTCGTCGCTGCGCTACTCGGCTTACTGATTCATTTCGGCGCGACTGACTATGTGTTGCGCCTGCTGAGATGGTTCGATGCACAGGGCGCGTGGGCACCACTGCTGTTCATTCTGCTCATGGCGGTGGTGGTGGTGCTGGTGCTGCCCGGCGTGCTGTTTACCACCGGTGCCGGTTTTGTGTTCGGCGTCGTGGACGGTTCCTTCTACGTGGTAACGGGCACGACACTCGGTGCGACCCTGGCCTTCCTGATCGCGCGCTACCTGTTTGGGCAACGCGCCCGGGAGTTCATTATGGCCCGTTCCAAACTACACCTGGTGAGCGACGAACTAACGCCGCATGGCTGGAAAATTGTGTTGTTGACGCGTTTGATTCCGTTCTTCCCCAGTAAAATCTCTAACTATTTTTTTGGGTTGACCCCGTTCTCGTTGCGTGGTTATGTTGGCGGTTCGTTTCTGGGGTTCATACCCTTCACAATCAACAACGTGTATCTCGGTTCGATCGCTGCCGACCTCACCACCCTGAGTACGCGCAACCTAGGCCGCACACCGCTGGAATGGACGCTGTACGGCGCCGGCTTCGTTGCCATCGTGATTGCAGTGATTTATCTCAACCGGCTCGCACGCCGCGCGCTGGCCCGCTATAAGGAACAAGGCGCCATTGAGGAGGATCTGCCATGAGTTGGATGCAATGGCTGCCCTGGCGTTTTGTGATACGGCATATTGCGCGCAGTAAGGGTTTTCTGGATCCCATCGCGCTGCTGGCGCGGCTGCACAGTTTTGCCCAGCCCTCCGAAGTGGGCGAACCCATCGAGTTGCTGCGTGCCGGCGTGGTGTTTCATGCGCGCGGTCTGATCAACAGCCGCGTCATTCAGCACAACCTGGACTGGGTCTGGCCCTACTGGATCGAACGCCAGTTCGATCCATACGACGATTCGTTTATCCCACGCGCATTTTCCATCACGCATATCAATCTCACTCATCGCAACTGGACCGCGATTGGTTATCCGGATGCTGAGGAACTGCCGATCGTCGATCCCCGCGGCCTGCTGACGCCCATTCTCGATGGTTGGTCATTGGATGGCTGGCTGCTGGCCGAAGACGGGCGCTGCCTGTTGCCCTCGCGCGCAGCCGATTGCCGGCAACGGCAGGACATGGACCCGGGCGTGCGCATCACCACCGAGACGGACATGCCCGGGTTGGCCCTGACCAGCAGCGCCTGGGTAGAACTCGAGGCGGGTATCCCGGTCTGCAAGTTGCGGTTGCAGGCGCGCGCCGACACGAATGCCTGGTTGGTATTGGCCTTGCGCCCGTACAACCCGGAGGGCATCAGTTTCATCAATCAGGTCAGCCTGGCGAAAGAGCGCAAGGCCTGGATCATCGATAACACCCAGCGGGTTGAATTCAGTACCGCTGTCACTCGGCATCATGTCTCCGATTACCGTCACGGGGATGTGTACATTCATCTCAAGGATGCGGACGATCAGGCTGAAGGCTGCTGTGATGTGGGCATGGTCACGGCCGCGGCGCTGTTTCCGGTCACAGCCGGCGAAGACGTCGAAATCATTGCGAGCATACCGCTCGCGACCGCCGTGTCCGCGACGCTCGTTGCCGATGCCTGGAACGCCGTGCATCGCGATCATTGCAAACTCACCTGTCCGGAACCGCATTATCAATTTCTTTATGACGCCGCGATCACCTCGTTGATTCTGCATTCGCCGGAAGATGTTTACCCCGGCCCCTACACTTACAAACGCTTCTGGTTTCGCGATGCGGCCTTCATTATTCATGCTCTGTTGTGCGTCGGTCTGACAGGGCGCGCCGAGCGCGCGCTGGCGCGCTTCCCGGAGCGGCAGACGGCGCTCGGTTATTTCCGTTCTCAGGAAGGTGAGTGGGATGCCAACGGCGAGGTGTTATGGATCGTGCAGCGCTACTTCGCCCTGACCGGACAGCCACCTTCTTCTGACTGGCATGGCCCCATTCAGCGCGGCGCGCGCTGGATCATGCGCAAACGGCTCAGTGATAATCTGGACGCGCCGCACGCCGGACTGCTGCCGGCCGGGTTCAGTGCCGAACATCTGGGGCCCAACGATTATTATTTTTGGGATGATTTCTGGGGCATCGCCGGTCTGCGCGCAGCGTCCGAAATGATCGCGGGCGAGGATGTCGGTCAGAGTAATGCGTTTGCGCAGGCTGCTACGGATTTTTCGGCGGCGGTGGAACGCAGTCTCACTCACTGCGCGCAACGGCTTGGCCGGCCGGCTATGCCCGCGTCCCCCTATCGCCGTCTGGATGCCGGTGCCATCGGCTCGCTGGCGTTGGGCTATCCGGTACAACTCTGTGCGCCGGACGATCCGCGCCTGCTAGATTGTGTTGAGTTTCTGCTCAACCGGTGTTTCGTGAACGGTGCGTTCTATCAGGACATGATCCATTCCGGCCTCAACGCCTACCTGACACTGCACGTCGCTCAAGTGTTGCTGCGCGCCGGTGACCCGCGCCATCTCGCGTTGATGGATGCGGTTGCCGCGCTGGCCTCACCGACGGGTCAGTGGCCGGAGGCGATCCATCCGCGTACCGGTGGCGGCTGCATGGGCGACGGTCATCATGTCTGGGCCGCTGCCGAGTGGGTGCTGATGCTACGTAATTGTTTTGTGCGCGAAGAAGGTGAACGTCTCATCCTGTGCGCGGGCATTCCACCACGCTGGCTCGAGCAGAATACATCGATCCATTTCGGCCCTGCACCGACGAGCTTCGGCGCGGTGACGCTTAGCATCACGCCATTCCCCGGCAAGCCGCCGCAGGTTGAATGGCGCGCTGATTGGCATTGCAGCGCACCTCCAATCGAGATATGCCTGCCCGGCTTCGAGCCGATCAACGTCGCCGCCGGTACGGACGCTATCGTCCTCGTCAAAAAGGAATCCTGACGCATGAACATCCTCACCCTCACCAACACCTTCACCCCGCACGTCGGCGGCGTGGCGCGCTCGGTGGAGGCGTTCACCGCGGAATACCGCAAACGCGGGCATCGGGTACTGGTCGTGGCCCCCGAGTTTCCCGATATGCTACAGGACGAAGTCGACGTAGTGCGCATCTCCGCAATCCAGAATTTCAACGCCAGTGATTTCTCGGTCGCGCTGCCGATACATGCCGATCTGGGCGAAACGCTCGACGCCTTCCAGCCGGACATTGTGCACTCTCAACATCCGTTCCTGCTCGGTATGACCGCACTGCGCATCGCGCGCTATCGGAAATTGCCACTGGTATTCACCCATCACACCCTGTACGAACAATATACGCACTATGTACCCGGCGACTCGCCTGCCCTGAAACGCTTTGTGATTGACCTCGCCACCCGTTACGCCAACCTCTGCGACCTGGTGTTCGCCCCGAGCGAGAGCATCCAGGCGCTGTTGCATGAGCGCGGCGTCGTCACGCCCATCAAGGTGGTGCCCACCGGCGTTCACCTGGAAAACTTTGCACAGGGCGACGGCCGCATCGTGCGCGAACAGATGGGGATTCCCAAAGACGCCTTCGTGGTCGGCCACCTGGGACGATTGGCGCCGGAAAAAAATCTGGAATTTCTGGCTCAAGCCGTCGCCGATTTCGTCGGCAGTCATCCGGATGCGCATTTCCTGGTAATCGGAACCGGCTCTTCGGAAGAGACCATGCGCGCAATTTTCGCGCACGCAGGCATCGCGGCGCGGCTGCACATTGTCGGCATCCTGCAGCAACAACCACTGGCCGACGCGCTGCACGCAATGGATGTATTCGCCTTTGCCTCGCAGAGCGAGACTCAGGGCATGGTGCTGACAGAAGCCATGGCGGCCGGTCTGCCGGTCGTCGCGCTGGATGCGACCGGCACACGGGAAATGGTCAAGGATCAGCAAAACGGTCGCCTGCTGCAGTCTGCAACACCCGCAATATTTAGCGCCGCACTGCACTGGGTTGCCGCGCTGTCACCGGAACAGCTGCGCAACGTAAAACAAGCTGCCCTCGACACCGCTGTAGCGTTTTCCATGCCGCGCTCGGCGGACAAGGCCTTGGAATATTACGCATCCATCAAACCAAAACCGAGCGCTGACACCAGCACCGACGAAAGAGATTGGGATGATGTCATCACCTGGATAAAAACCGAGTGGGATATTCTGAAAAGTGTCGCCGGTGCGGGCGATGCCGCCCTGGACATCGGACTGTTTTCTGAAAAGGAAGGCTGATGTCTCCAAGGTATATCCGATTAATTACTAACATGGTATTGCGAGGAGCGTAGCGACGAAGCAATCTCCATGGTATAGATTGTACTGTTGGGAGATTGCTTTACCGAAGGGTATCCTTTAGGGCGCTTCGCTCGCATTGACATTAATTTAGAAAGTCCCAATCAATCCGTTATTCCGGCGAATGACGATTCAGAAATTGATCAGAGGTTCTCTAATGCATTTTTGGACCGAAGCACCGCCACAGGATATGGAGAAACAAACTAGCCCATGATTGGCCGCATCGAGACCTCGCTCCGACGCCTGCGTCGCAAGCTCAGTCGCAGTCTTTGGCTGGCGCGGCTGCTCCGTCTGCCGCTGTCGGAAGGAGCGCCGACGCGGCCGGGGCTGATCATGATTCAGATCGATGGCCTCTCACAACCACAATTCGAGCGCGCCCTGAAGCGCGGTGAACTGCCGTTCTTGCGCCGACTGATCAAGCGCGAACACTATCAACTGCACGCTCACTATTCGGGCTTACCGTCGACGACGGCCGCGGTCCAGGCCGAACTTTTCTATGGCGTCAAAGGTGCCGTCCCGGCGTTCTCCTTCAGAGACCATGAATCGCAGCGCATCGTGCGCATGTACGAACCGGACGCGGCGGCGCGCATTGAAGCGCTATATACAAGCGCAGGCCACGAGCCACTGCTCAAAGACGGCAGCGCCTACTCGGACAACTTCACCGGCGGTGCAGCGGAGTCGCATTTCTGTCCGTCATCAATGGGTTGGGGTCCTGCACTGCGCGCGGCGAATCCGCTGGTGCTGCTGGCATTTCTGCTCAGCAATCTCTACAGTTTTCTGCGCGTCGCAGTTTTGTTGCTGCTGGAGTTTGGTTTGGCGCTGGTGGATGTCGTGCGCGGCCTGAGTCGTGGTCACGATTTCGCCAGGGAACTGAAATTCATCGCGGCGCGGGTTGGCATTTCCATCCTGCTGCGCGAACTCTGCGTCATCGGCGGCAAGATCGACATCGCCCGTGGCTTGCCCATCATTCACATCAATTTTCTCGGTTATGACGAACAGTCGCATCGGCGCGGCCCGCGTTCGCTGTTCGCTCACTGGACGCTGAAGGGGATCGACGACGCCGTCGCCCGCTTGTGGCGCGCTGCCAATCAGTCCGAATGGCGGCACTATGAAGTCTGGATCTACTCCGATCACGGGCAGGCCAAAGTCACGTCCTACCACAAGGCTCAAGGCTATAGCTTGAATGAAGCGGTGACAGCCGCATTTGGAAAACTGAGCGTCAACATACCGGTTGTTCACAGCAAAAGCGCGCGCAGCATTCAAACTCAGCGGGCACGTTTTCTCGGCGGAAACAATACCCAGCGTCTGTTCTCACTGCTCGGCATGAATGGCGAGGACGCCAGCGAACACCAATCTGTCATCGCCGCACTGGGGCCGGTGGGCCATGTCTATGCACCGCAGCCACTGAGGAGTGACGAGCGCGACATTGTCGCCCGTGAATTGGCGCACACGCATAAGGTTCCGATCGTACTCACAAGAGAGGCCCCAGGCCTACTGCGTGCCCGAACCGAGACCGGTGATTTCCAGTTACCGCAAGACCTTGTTGCGTTATTCGGTGCGCATCATCCGTTCATCGATTCGATCGGCGAGGACTTGGTACGCCTCTGCGAACATGCGGATGCCGGCGATTTCGTTCTGCTCGGCTGGCGCGAAGGCATTCTGCCGATAACCTTCGCCGAAGAGAACGGCGCTCACGCCGGCGTAACGCCTGAAGAAACCAACGGCTTCGCACTGCTTCCCGTGGATGCGCCGTTAGCGGAACGCGAACACGCGTATCTGCGCCCCACCGATCTGCGCAATGCGGCGTTACAGCATATGGGACGCACCGACCATAAAGCCATTACGGCGCGGAAACGCTCTGTCGCCGCACAGACGGACACGCTGCGGGTCATGACCTACAACGTACACAGTTGCATCGGCATGGACGGTAAGCTCGATGCCGAGCGTATCGCCCGCATGATCGCCCGCGCCAAACCGGATGTGGTGGCACTTCAGGAATTGGACGTCGGCCGCGCGCGCACCGAGGGCATGGACCAGGCGCAACTGATCGCCCGCTATCTGGAAATGGAGTTTCATTTCCATCCGTCCCTGCACCTCGAGGAAGAACGCTATGGTGATGCCATCCTGACGCATCTGCCGCAGCGCCTGGTCAAGGCCGGCGCGCTGCCGGGGCTCGCCGACAAACCGCAGTTGGAACCGCGCGGGGCACTCTGGGTTGCCATTGATCTGCACGGCACAGAAATTCAGATCATCAATACCCACCTTGGTCTGTATCCGCGCGAACGCCTGGCCCAGGTAGACGCGTTGCTCGGCAGCGACTGGCTGGCACACGAACAGTGCCGTGATCCCGTGATTCTGTGCGGCGACTTCAACGCACTGCCTTCATCGTCGGTGTACCGCCGGATCGGCGGTCGACTGAGAGACGCCCAAACCGTGGCGCAACACCATCAACCCAAAGGCACTTACTCCAGCCGTTTTCCAGCCGTGCGTATCGACCACATCTTCATCAGCCCCGGTCTTGAAGTGACCGGCATCAAAGTCCCCGCATCGGAGTTTGCGCGCATTGCCTCCGACCATCTACCTCTGATCGCCAAGGTACGCATTCCAAGTCGTAATGCACCGTGAGTAGCCTCTGAACATGCGCCAATCAAAACTTGTTTTGCGCTGCAGCAGTTTTTCGAATGGAAATTTTGAGCTTGCTGCCTTTGCCACGCCTGGCGGGTGTCACCAACGCATGGTGCTTACTGTTAGGGGCGAACACACCGTGAAAGCGGGTATGATTCACTCGCGGCTTGGGCACCAGCGCCGCCAAGCGTGCAATGAAGTCTAGGGGCTCGAAGATGACGTGCGTGGTGCCATCCCGATAGGGGAAAAAGCCGGTCAATCGCCGCCAGGGTTTCACCAGCCACCGAGGCAATGATGCTCGAGGCCTGGATCGAAGCGGCGATGTGATGAATGAAGAAAATGAGCGCCCCGATGCCGCTGATTGCCAGCACGACGCCAAAAGTCACGGCCAGGCTCGGAATAAATCCCGCTGAGTCTCCGCCGCGAATGGTGCGCAGCACGATCAGACAATAGGTGAAAATGCCGGCGAAAATGCCGAGCACAACCTGCGTGGCGCGGTCGCGCATGAAGTTCCTCAGGATGCGGGATGTGGATTGGCTGGAGGCCAGCGCCAGCGTCACCAACACCAACACCAACACCATCGAAAACGTGACGCCCACTACGGTCATCATCGAGCCGGCGATCTTGGACAACACCCCGCGTGCGGCCCGCCGCGCTGGCGCCAAACAGACCCGGCCAGAGGGCCATCCACTGTTGGCTGCCGGAGGTGTCCACTTGAATCAAGGCTACTGCGACCGCAAGGCTGTCCGCCACAATAAAACAAGGGCAAAAACCAAAATGCCCCGCAGGTTGCTCCAGAGCCGTTTGAACTTGTTCATGAATTAACGTTCATCTTTGTTGGCCAGTTTAAGTGCGACGTTCATCACCCGCAGGTTGGTTGCAACGGACCATCGGATTTCGCCCGGACCTCCGCCAGCGCCGCGCAAAAACAGATGCCGAACACGCAGACGCAGCTTGAGAGATAAATCCACAGCAGAAACGCCATGATGCCGCCCAAGGCGCCGTAGAGGGCGTTGAAGCTCGTGAAGTGGACCCCGTAAAGCAAGAACAGCCATTCGCCAATCCAGATCAGGAGCGTCGCGGCCAGCGCGCCGAGCCAGACTTCGGAAAACCGGGTGGCCCGGCTGGGGCCCAGCCGGTAAATCATGATCAGCCCGTAGAACAAAACCAGCCACGGAACGAGCTGGAAAATCATGGCGAACATCCAGCCGGGAAATCCGAGCCGGGTGGCG
>Ga0209344_10004241_pt1 | contig 13324 bp, 13 predicted proteins | sample Cruoilmetagenom6_FD_187293 | JGI IMG/M metagenome (GOLD analysis project Ga0209344, IMG submission 187293) | Oil polluted marine microbial communities from Coal Oil Point, Santa Barbara, California, USA - Santa Barbara Oil Seep Sample 6 (SPAdes)... | ecosystem: Environmental > Aquatic > Marine...
CCTATAGCTAATCAACGAGACATTGGCTTTGGAAACGCCAACACAAATGCTATTGTAAATAATTGTACTGAAGCAAATACAGCTGCTAAAATTTGTTCAGAATTAAGTTTGAATGGATATGATGATTGGTTTCTACCAACCACTCACGAATTAGAATTATTATACCACTATAAAAATTTAGTTGGTGGGTTTTCAAATACAAACTATTCATCCTCTACTGAAACTAAAAATAATGATGGTATTTATAAATATGTTTTTTCAATAGATTTTGGTTCAAATCCAGCTAATGCAGATAGGCAACAACCAATCGATAAAACAAATCCATTACATGTTCGTGCAATCCGTAAATTTTAATAAAGACATTATGAAGAATAATTTTATCAAAACTTCAATTCTACTTTTAAGTTTAGTTTTTTTCTCTACTTCGTCATTTGCCCAGAATGATTGTCTTAAGATTGGTGACGAGCATGAAGGCGGTATTATATTTTACATTGATGAAACCGCCGAACATGGTTTAATTGCAGCACCTCAGGATGAATCTGTACTTGCAATATATGGTTGTTTAGGGAACACAAACCCAATTGCAGATAACTCTGCAATTGGTGCCGGCGAAAGCAATACACAAGCAATTGTAAATTATTGCCAAGAGGAAGGAATTGCCGCTAGAATATGTTATGATCTTTTTCTTAATGGTTATTCTGATTGGTTCCTGCCTTCAATTAATGAATTAGAAATGTTATATATAAATAGAATTGCGGTGGGAGGGTTTGATGAAACTGAAGGTTCTGGATACATAAGTTCTACGGAAGCAAGGCCTGCACCGGCATATTATCGGAGTTGGGTATACGACTTTGGTAGTCCACAAATAATTCCATACACCCGAAAAATAGTTTCTCAGAAGGATAATACATTTAAAATAAGAGCGATAAGAAAATTTTAAAAAAAATAACATGAAAAATCTTTGGTACATTCCATTTTTATTGTTGCTTACGGTTTTTAATTCCTGTGAAAACGAACCTATCAGCAAAGCTGACCCCTCAAAAGTTATTCAGGTAAATTCTGAACTTTACAACCTTATTCAAAAAGCAGCCGGAAGCGATTTCGAAAACGAAATAACCTGTATCGATTTTAACTACTCCTTTACACTGGTTATTTATGATGAGAACATGGATATCTTTGGATACCAAATTATTAATAGCGATATAGCATTCAGCGACTTTTTAGCAACTCTTGAAGAAGGAAAATCCATCAGCTTGAGTTATCCAATAACAAGTGTTTTGGAAAATGGACAACCCTATGTAATCAATAATAATGAAGAATTAAAAGAAGCGATAGACAAATGTGTTTATGCAGACACCGTTACAACCTGCAACAATATTCTTACGGAAACCACCTGTATTTGGAAAGTAAACCATTTGGACGGACCCAATAGTGAATATGATGGCTCTTATTTTGAAGTAAGCAATTATGGAAATGTTGCTCTTTATTTGCAAGAGAATGCCTTTGGCGGAACTTGGGTTACTTATTTTATAGAGGACGAATTACATCTAAATATTTTTATAACTGGAGATGAAAATGTAAGCAATGACTGGAATTTTGACTGGAAGGTTGTAAATTTTGACGAATCTCAAATGGAAATAGAAAATGGCACTGACCGCTTTTTGTTGACTAAGGAATGTTACGAACCTTGCAGAAAAATTCTTTTTGAAGAATGTGAAACCGAACCAAATTCAGGCAGCGCTGTTTTTGATTTAGAAAGTTATTTTGAATGTTTCTTTCCGTTTTCGGGCATTTCAGATCCATCAACCGTTACGTGGAACTATTACGATAATTATGAAGATATGCTTGCTGGGACAAACCCAATTGTTAATTTAATGCATGAAAATACAGAAAACCCACAGATAATTTATGTTAGATTTGATGACATAAACACCGGAATTCAGGTTTCTGGAGTGCCTATTGTTTTAAAAGCCATAAATTGCCCATAAGATTTCGAAAATTTATTTGAAAGAAACTGAACTTATAAAAGCATGTATAAAAAATAACCGGATAGCCCAAAACGAGCTATTCCAGAGGCACAAAGACACCCTATATTTTACCTCTTTAAAATATTGCAGAAACGAAGCCGATGCCGAAGATAATCTGCACGATGCTTTTATAACCATTTTTCAGAAAATAAAAACATTCAAAAACAAAGGTTCTTTTGAGGGCTGGATGAAACGAATAACCATTTATAAAGCAATTGATAAATACAAAGCAAATAAGCCTTTAAACATTGAAATAAAAGATGATATTCTGGAGGAGAACGTTACAATTGAAGAAGAACAAAATCTTTCGCTCGACGAACTTTTAAAACTCATTCAAGAATTACCCGATCAATATAGGATGGTTTTTAACCTTTATCAAATGGATGGTTTTTCACATAAGGAAATTGCCTCCGTTTTAAAAATATCCGAAGGAACATCAAAGTCCAATTATCACCGCGCAAAGCTGATTTTACGTGAAAAAATTATTGAGATCAATAAACCCCTTAACCCAAAAGCAACTTAAAAATGGGACAAAAAAAAGATATAGGAACACTTTTTGAAAACAAGCTGAAAAGTGGAAAGAAAAACCCTGACCAAAACCTTTGGGTGAAGTTAAACCAATCTCTGGACGAAGAAACGCGCAAACGAAAAAGGAAATTTCTTTATTGGGTTGTAGGCGGAGGGCTCTTTGTTTCTCTGGGCTTGCTTTTACTCCTTATCAATGGAAACATTTTACAACCCAACCTTCATACGGAACCAAAAAATGTTCTTTTGAATGACCAATCTAATTCCGTTAATAAAGAAAATAACACTAAATCAATATCAGAAAAAGAAACTGATGAGTCACTTTTTAAAACTCAAAAAGATGACTCCTTAATCATAAAAAATAGTTCTGAAACCCTTTCAAATATAGAGTCAACAAAAGAAAATTCAGAAAAGAATGAATTAGGAAATTTTCAAAAAACGAAAAAAACCATAGAACAAAAGAATTCTAAAAAGAAATCCAAAAAAGACGAGGCAAACAAAACAAGCATTGATGAAACTTTCAGTGTAACAACAAAATATTACTACTACAACAATGAAGATGGAGAGCGAGTAGTAACAACCAACAAAAATGAAATTGATAGCCTGATTGTTAGAAAACAGAAATCTTTAGACTCTATAACAACAAAAATTGACAGTCTAAAACAGTAGAGAATAAATTCTGTAGTTAAAAAACATACTATTTTACTGAAAGATTTATAAACTTTTGTAACCTTTTCTGGGTTTGTTACGTATAACAAAATACAAAAGTTTAAAACTTAATCTACAGGACATTTCTTAAATGAGACAACTCAAAATTACAAAGCAGGTAACCAACAGGGAAACCGCTTCATTAGACAAGTACCTTCAGGAAATTGGAAAAGTTGACTTAATCACCGCAGACGAAGAAGTAGAATTGGCACAGCGCATAAAAGCGGGTGACCAAACCGCTTTGGAAAAATTGACCAAGGCAAACCTACGTTTCGTTGTTTCGGTGGCAAAGCAATACCAAAACCAAGGACTTACCCTTCCAGACCTTATCAATGAAGGCAACCTTGGCCTTATTAAAGCCGCACAGCGTTTTGATGAAACTCGTGGGTTTAAATTTATTTCCTACGCCGTTTGGTGGATTCGCCAATCCATTCTTCAAGCTTTGGCTGAGCAATCACGTATTGTGCGTTTGCCATTGAACAAGATTGGAAGCATCAACAAAATAAACAAAATGTATGCTTATTTGGAACAAGCAAATGAGCGCCCACCTTCTGCAGAAGAAATTGCAAAAGAGCTGGACATGACCATCAACGACGTGAAAGAGTCCATGAAAAACTCTGGCCGTCACGTATCCATGGATGCACCTCTTGTTGAAGGTGAGGACAGTAACCTTTACGATGTTTTGCGAAGTGGCGAAAGCCCAAATCCAGACCGTGCTTTGTTGCACGAATCGCTTCGAACTGAAATTGAGCGTGCCTTGGAAACCCTTACTCCTCGTGAAGCAGACGTAATTCGACTGTACTTTGGTCTTGGAGATCAACACCCAATGACTTTGGAAGAAATTGGCGAAACTTTTGATCTTACTCGCGAACGCGTTCGCCAAATAAAAGAGAAAGCAATCAGAAGATTGAAGCACACTTCGCGAAGCAAAATATTAATGACCTATTTGGGATAATTTCCGTAACGATAACTTACAGTATCAGTTTCTCAGTTTTATTGAGAAAATACTGTTCGTTTTTTGATTGATGAATGACCTCCGGCTGATTACCGGAGGTTTTTTCTATCTTTACATTCGCATGGAACACACAATTTGTTATTTAAGCAAACAAGCCGAAGCTTTGAAAGATTCAGAGCTTGAAGGCTTGTTTAAGTTTATTGTAGCCATGAATCCAACATTAAATATTTCGGGAGCGTTACTTTACAACAATAATTTTTTTCTACAAGTGCTGGAAGGCAAAAAGGAAATAATTAAAGAGCTTTTCGCAAAAATTAGGAAAGACAAAAGACACAAAGACATTTTAATGATTTTGGATCAAAAAATTGAAAACCGGATTTTCGAAAATTACGAAGCCAACTTCAGTATTATGAAAACAAAGAAGGATATTGAAAAACTCAATACATATCTTTCACATTATAATTTTGAAAACAAATACCCCAAAAACATAAAAACACTTATAGAACCCTTTTTACTTTAAATCCAATGAAAAATACAATTATAGCTCCTTCCATACTTGCAGCAGATTTTGCAAACCTTCAGCGCGATATTGAAATGGTTAACAATAGTGATGCTGATTGGTTCCATCTTGATGTAATGGACGGGGTTTTTGTACCGAATATTTCTTTCGGAATGCCTGTAATTAAAAGTATTGCAGCCCACGCCAAAAAACCATTGGATGTGCATTTAATGATTATTGACCCCGATCGCTATATTAAAACATTTGCCGATTTGGGCGCCAATATACTTTCGGTTCATTTTGAAGCCTGCACACATCTTCACCGAACCCTTCAAGGCATAAAGGCCGAAGGAATGCAGGCAGGTGTTGCCATAAATCCACACACTAATGTTTCATTACTTGAAGACACCATCAACGATATTGATTTGGTTTGTATGATGAGCGTGAATCCTGGTTTTGGCGGGCAGAGTTTCATAGAAAACACCTATAAAAAAATAAAACAGCTCCGAAAAATTATTGAGACCAACGGCGCTTCAACCAAAATTGAAATAGACGGGGGTGTAACGAACAAAAACGCGAAACAATTAGTTGATGCAGGCGCCGATGTTTTGGTAGCCGGAAGCTATGTTTTTGGGGCGAGCAATCCTTCACAAACTATTTCAGATTTAAGGAAACTTTTAAAATAAATTTTGAATGCCTATCAAAAAAACGAAGGACGTTCTAATTATTGGTGCGGGGCCCATAGGCATAGCCTGTGCCCTTGAATGTAAAAAGAAGGGGCTGGATTATGTTGTGGTAGAAAAGGGTGCGCTAACCAATTCCCTTTACAATTATCCGCTAAACATGACTTTTTTTTCTACTTCGGAAAAATTAGAGATTGGTGATATTCCATTTATAAGCAATAACCCAAAACCCAATAGGAATGAGGCTTTGGAATATTATCGCCGCGTCGCTACTTCAAATAATCTTCACATAAATTTATATGAAACAATACTTTCTGTAGAAAAAGTGAATGAGTGTTTCAAAATTATTTCAGAAAAAAATAACTACACCACAAAAAAAGTAATTGTAAGCACGGGTTTTTATGATATTCCAAAAATGTTGAATATTCCGGGCGAAGAATTGCCAAAAGTGATGCATTACTACAAAGAAGCACATCCGTTTGTAATGCAAAAAGTTATTGTTGTTGGTGCAAGTAATTCGGCAGTTGATGCCGCATTGGAAGTTTGGCGCAAAGGCGGTGACGTAACCATGGTTGTTAGAGGCCCTAAAATTGGAGAACGTGTAAAATATTGGGTAAAGCCAGATATTGAAAATAGAATTGAAGAAGGAAGTATAAAAGCATATTTTAATTCTGAAATAATAAAAATTACTAAAAACGAAGTTTTTATACAGACTCCAAAAGGCCCAAAGATTTTAGATAATAATTTTGTGATTGCACTCACAGGATATAAACCAGACTTTAAATTTTTAAAAAGTTTGGGGGTTCAATTTTCTGAAGACGGCAATTACTTCCCAAAATACAATACTGAAACTATGGAATCAAACGTGGAAGGACTTTATTTGGCAGGTGTAATTTGTGGCGGTTTGGAAACACACAAATGGTTTATTGAAAATTCACGTGTGCACGCGAAAATTATTATTCAAGACATTTCAAAAAAGAATCAATAATCTGCAAAATTAAAGTTGAGCAACTTTTTTGTATGTTCGTATATTTTAGGGAATATTCTCTTAAAATCTTCAGGGGATTCAAAAAAATATTCTGTTAAAACAGCCATAAATTCGTATTGATTGGTGAATGCATATTCCCTAAAATATCTTGTTTTGTCTAATTGATCTTTTACATCCTGTCGCATCAATTGTTTTAAGATAGCTTGAAAATGTTTTGAAAATCGGGCAGAATCCAAATCTCTGGCTTGTTTTGCCTCTAATTGCATTGCATGTGTAAATTCGTGGATTCCTATATTTAAATTATCATTTTCAATTTTATATCCTTTTTCAAAATCCTTCCATGAGAGCACAATTACTTTCTCTCGTGGATTAAATTCACCTTTGTGGTAGGCATCATTTATTGCGCTATAAAATTCCTCTGGATAAATCAAAATGAAATCAACAAGATTGTAAGTGTAATTTCTTCTACCAAAACTTAACATACAGGCAATTGCAGCAATCAAAACTTTCATTTTTTCAGTGATTATAACTTCTTCCCTTCCTATAATTTTTTTTTCTGATAGGAATTGTGCCATTCTATGAACAAATTGTTTTTTATTTTTTTCTGAAAGCATGCGATAAAACACAAATTCATTTTGGAGTATTTTTAGTTGTGAAGGGGACAGTTTTCTATAAACGAAATAATGCCTAAAAAGAGGTCTGTCAAAATTTGAAGCAAACCAATTTTCAAATACTCTAAAAAGAAAAAAAGCAATACCCATCAAAACTATTCCGTAAGCATATGGAGCGAGCCAAGGGGCATAAGCTTCAGATTGAAGAAAAATTGGCATGGGGCTAAATGAAATTTTTATAGTATTTAAAACGCATTAGAAGTTTCTTTATTTCTTTAAAAATATGCAAATGATAGGAAATAAAAAATCCCCGGCATAATGCCGGGGATTTTATTAAATATTAATTCTATGTGGCTCTAAATTAAAAGCCCCAAGTGTTATCAAATTTATCCCAGAAAAGTCTAGTTTCTGTTGCATCGCCACCAATTGCACCAGCAGCCTCTTCATAATTTGTTGGGTTTAGGTTAATTTCGCTAACAGGGTAAGGGTAGCGAACAGGATAACCAGACTCGGCATCAATTGGTTTAACCAAAACTGGAAAGTCTAAACGTCTAACAGAAAGCCAAGAAGCAAATGTTCTGTTATAGTTTGCTAACCAAGCTTGAGTACCAATAGATTCTCTCCAAGCTCCACTGTTATAAGCAACAGCAGGATTAGCAAGATAACCAGCAAGGCCATCTGCGCCCCAGAAATCAAAAGAAGCAGTGATACCAGCTATGTAATGGCTTTCAGCATCACCACCAACGCTATATCCTCTTGCAGCTGCTTCAGCTAATAAAAATTCAGTTTCAGCATACTGTAGAAACCAACCAGGGTAATCGCCACCTAAAATAGATGGAGTTACATGGCTATAATCAGAATAAACAGTTTGGTCACCAATTACACCTCCGATATATTCTCCGTTAACATCAGTGAAAAAAGAACCTCTACGTGGATCTTCTAAGGTATTCATTAAATCAATAATAGTTTTACCGGCAACGTAATCATTACGGTTACTCAAAACTAAGTTATTATTTAAAGGATTACCGTTTGGAGGAGCTGTATATGCATATCCAGCATCGTCTGCATTGCTTGTAAATACTCCAGAAGCAAAAGCAGATTCAACTGCTGCTTTTCCAGCTGCACCATCCGCATCGGCAAGGATAATACCCATTCTTAATTTAAGTGTATTTGCAAACTTCTTCCATGAAGCAACATCACCCGAATAGATTTTTTCTTCATCACCAGAAAAACTTCCTTTGCTGGTATCCATAGAGTTAATAGCAGCTGTTAAGCGTACAAGTAAATCTTTGTAAATGGTCATAGCATCATCATACTTTGGTAGTAAGTTATCAATATCCAAAGCTTCAGAATAAGGAACATTTCCATAGGTTTCAACCAAATTGCTCCAAGCGTAAACATTCATTACCTCTATAATGGCCAATTTATTAGGCTTTAATGGGTTTGTAATGTCGTTATCAGCAGCAGCAATGTTTATGCTTGCTTCCTTAAGATCTCTCAACACATCTCTGTACATTTCTCTCCAGTGATTATCTGGAATTGGACGGGTTGATTGATCATAGTTACTTTCATCAGGATAAGTGGTTTCCTGCCAATGCTGAACAAACAATCTAGTATTGTTAAAGTTTACGTTTGGCGTCGTGATTTGATCAGCTAGCTGCTTTTGGGCAGAAGCGAATAAACTCTCACCACTAACTGCTGTAGGGTCTTTTATATTCTGATTCAGATCCTCTAGGTTGTCTGAACAAGAGACGGCGAAAACTGCCGCTGTTAATATTAAAATCAGTTTCTTCATTTTTCTTTATATTAAAATTGTGCTTTAATGTTAAACCCGTAATCTTGGGTAGTTGGCAATGAACCTGTAATATATCCTTGAGAGTTACCTGAACTCAATCCAGATTCTGGATCTGCATAAGGTGTCTTTTTATCAATGATCCAAAGGTTTGAGCCAGTTACCGTAAACTGAAGGCCTGTCATAAATGTATTGTCAAGGAATTTTGAAGGCAAAGTATAGCTTAGTGAAGCTTGACGTAACTTAACATAGCTAGCATCATACACAAATTCAGATTGTGGATAAGCAGCATAACCAAATTGACCAAACTCAGAAGCATCAACTCTAGTTGTATTTGGAACATACACTGGGTTCTCGTCTGTTCCAGTATTTACAACTCCAGGATTAATAAAACCACCTCCGTTTTCAATAGTATTTCTTACAGGGTTTCCTAAATCATTTATGTAAGCAGACTCAGGATATAAACCTGTTGCTTGACCGTAATATTGATCCAGGGAGAACACAGAGCCACCTTGCTGAACATCAATCAAGAAACTAAATGACCACGATTTATAATTAATAGTATTGGTAATACCCATTAACCAATCTGGATTAGTATCCCCAATTTTTTCATTAGGTCCAGTTTTTAAATATCTTCCATTGGCTCCAACTACTCTATCTCCATTATCGTTATAAACGTAATCAGCTCCATAGATTACACCGTAAGGTTGTCCAGGTACCGCATTAATTTTTACACCACCTTGGTAACTAGCCAGCTGAAATACTTCTACTCCTTCTGGAAGCGCAATAACCTCACTCTTGTTTTGGGTAAAGTTACCGTTTAGCATCCAGCTAAAGTTATCAGTTTTTACCGGAGTAGCGTTCAAAGATATTTCAAAACCTTTGTTTTCGATTTCACCAGCATTTAACAATTTTCTAGATTGACCAGTTGCTTCAGAAATTGGCACTTGTACAATTTGGTCAAGTGAGTTTGTCTTGTAGTAAGAAAAATCAAAACCAACTCTGTTATTAATAAATCTCATTTCAAGACCTGCTTCATAACTTTTAGTACGCTCAGGCTTCAAATTTGGATTATTAGCGGTACTAGGAACAGAAGTTCCAGTATCTATATTAATATCAAAAGTGTTAAACAATTTATCAAATTCTGGTCCATTTCCTACTTCAGCGTAGTTAACTCTTAACTTACCAAAAGAAATAGCATTTACGTTAATTAATTTACTAAATACAAAACTGGTAGAAACAGATGGATAATAGAATGAACTATCATCTACAGGAAGTGTTGAGAAATGATCTCTACGTATTGTTCCATCAATATAAACAACATTTCCAAAACCAAGAGAGGCACTTGCGTAAACACCATCTACACCAACTTTCTGTGCTACTTCTTGAGATTTTGGAATATCATCTCTTGAGTTTTGAATTGAATAAAGTCCTGGAACCACCAATCCACCAGCGGTAGAGTTTGCTATAGAGTTAAACTCATTTCTTCTAATGTTTGTTCCCAATATACCTGCTACATTAATACTTTCAGAAATATCAGCATCAAAGTTGAACATTAAATCATAATTGGTTTCAGTAACGGTCAAATCACGTCTTAAATATCCAGAACCTGCATTAGGACGAGCTACACCTGGAGGTGCTACACCAAAACTAGTTGGAACAGACCCAACGGCTCTGCGCTCTTCCTGCTGCTCGTTATAAGTATCTGTTGAAACTCTACCTGTAACATTTACCCAATCAGCAAGCTTATAATTTAGCTCAAAATTACCTAAGAAACGACTTCTACCGTCATTCTGATAGTTCTCATAACGAGTCCAATAAGGGTTATCCCAATATATTGGGGTTGTCCCTGGCGCAGAAGAACCTGGGTTCCATCCAATATTTCTCTTAGTGTTATTGTAAATATTCCACTGTTCCTTAATATCAACGTTGGTTTGCCACCATTGTTTCATGTTACCAACTACGTTATCATTATAACCAGTTGAGTTACGCCCTATTGCACTAGTTTTAATATAATTTGCAAAACCACTAGCTGTCAACTTATCCGATAGATCAAAAGTACCGCTAAAAATGAAGTTATGTCTATCTATTTGACTGTTAGGCAATAAACCTGATTGATCCAACTTAGTATATGACATACGGTATGAACCGTTTTCAAAACCATTGGAAAGAGATATAGAGTTAGTTAAAGTAACTGGAGTTTCAAAAAATGTAATTGCTCCATTTGGAGAGTTCACCCAAGGTGTTCTTTTAAGATAGTTTGGTGATGCAGGATCAAATGAATCCCACTGATAGATTAATCGTCCATCGAATGCAGGCCCATAAGAAGCGTCATCAAGATAATTGGAAACAACATCATCAATGCCGTCACCATCAATATCCTCAGAAGTAAAGGCTTGTCCACCATAACCCGCTCCGTAGCCATCCTGATACTCAGCAAATGTGCTTTTATCAATAAACCCTACTTGTGCATTGGAGTTAATAGTAACACCCATCCCTTTAGATTTTTTACCTTTTTTGGTAGTAATAATAATTACACCACTTGCGGCGCGAGAACCATAAAGTGCAGATGCAGCTGCACCTTTCAGTACGTTCACAGACTCAATATCGTCTGGATTAATATCTGCAGCAGCATTACCATAATCATAATAGTTACCTCCAGACGAGTTCTTTTGACTCGCGTCGTTGGTATTTCTATTGCTAATAGGCACTCCATCCACAACAAATAATGCTTGGTTGTCACCTGTTAAAGAAGTAATACCTCTAATAACTACGTTAGTAGAACCACCAAAGTTGTTGTTTCTTCTAATTTGAAGACCCGCAACCTTACCAGAAAGACCGTTCGTAAAGTTATTTGTTTTTACAGTAGCCAAATCTTCTCCTGCTACTTGTTGCGTAGAGTAACCCAGTGATTGTTTTTCACGGGATATACCTAGTGCAGTTACTACAACTTCGTCCAGAACGGATCCAGCTTGCATAGTAACATCTATCTTATTTGATGCCCCAACAGCAATCTCTTGGGTATCAAAACCTACATAACTATAAACAAGTGTTTGCCCTACTGCAGCATCAATGGTATAGTTACCATCAAAATCAGACTGCGTTCCAGTACTAGTACCCTTTATAATTATGTTAACTCCTGGAAGTGGCAGGCCTGTGTCATCGGCCACCGTTCCGGAAATTGTTTTTTCCTGTGCAAAAGCGAGCTGCACAATCAACACTAACAAAAGTGTTAAAATTCCACTAAACTTTGTTTTCATTTTTTTGTTTGTTTGAATTAGCACCCCAAAAGTGCCAATAAAATCTTACAATTCCAACTTTTAATGAAAGTAGATTATGAAAATTTTATCAAAAAGTTATTTTAAAATTTCCCATTTGACGGAAATTTTAGCTTAAATTTTTGCAAACCCTTGATTTTAATGTGTTTTCGAAAGGAGAGTTATGCAGAAGTTAATAAAATATGCTTGCAAAAAAACTTTAAAAAAATTTCAAACACTTTATGAACAATTCCACCAACTTCACAAATAATGCCGTTTTTGAGCATTTTGACGTTTACTCAGAAGAAAGAATTTTCTTATAAAGATTTTAATCTTTATAAGAAAAAGAAAAAAGAATTTAAGAAAGTGCTAAATCCAAATTCATACTCCTTAATAGAATGTGGTAGAAATATCATTTTGTAGTACTTTCTCCTTTAAATTGCTGTGAATTGCTTTTGAAAAGAACATTAAAAGTAGTCAGGCTCCCATAACAACGTGTTATATATTGCTGAAGATCTATTTTATCCTGTTCAGCCAATTCCTTACTTGCATTTATTTTTTGCTCCATTACCCGAAGCCTATCGCGAAGCATTACTATTTTATGGAAAAAAGTATCAATAGGAATTTCTTTTGATGCCAAATTTTTATCAGCAGGCTGCAAAACCATGTTTCCACCTTTCCATTTATCCGCAATTGGAACAATCTCACTGAACCCATTCCATTTTTTAAGAATATCACGAAGGCTTTTTTCAACTTCATAGAAACTTACAGTGTCAACCTCATCTTCTGCTGCTTCAATAATTTCAAAAGTATCATCAGTGGCTATTGTTTCCAGCCCATTTTCAATAAAAGTTACCCAATACATTTTTGCGGTAACATTTGTTACCACTCCTTTTCCGTATTTTGGATGGTCAATCCGGGAGCCTATTCCTAAAATTTGTTTCATTGTAAATTTAAATTAAGCAGTAAAAATAAATAAAATGATTTATCCATTGTAAACACAATCGCGGTATTTCTGAAATAAAAAAACCATCCAAATTTTTAACTTGGATGGTTCTCTGGGCTTATCTTAACAAGCCGGCCAAAAACTACTTCTTCTTAGGAGCAGTTGGCGAAGCCTTTTTGTTATCCTGTTTTTTGGCTTGTGGGCCTTTTGCAGGTTGCGGCTTTTTGTTTTGCTGTTGTTGTGGCATAACAATTATTTTTTTTAATTAACAATATAAAGGTAAAAAGCGCCGCTGTTAAATTATTCCCTCGTTAGCTAAAGTTTAACAATAGC
>Ga0209344_10004243_pt1 | contig 13318 bp, 15 predicted proteins | sample Cruoilmetagenom6_FD_187293 | JGI IMG/M metagenome (GOLD analysis project Ga0209344, IMG submission 187293) | Oil polluted marine microbial communities from Coal Oil Point, Santa Barbara, California, USA - Santa Barbara Oil Seep Sample 6 (SPAdes)... | ecosystem: Environmental > Aquatic > Marine...
GACCTTTGCCAGTCACTACAAGAAGCGGGTCGACCTCGAGGAGATGCTGACCAAAGAAGCCGTGACCGATTATCGCGCGATGAAGACGGGTGAGAAATACCTTGTTACGCCTTGGAAATGAGGGGACCGTGGCAAGTTGTGTGAGGTCGGCTCGGGTGTCCAGCAAGGTAAGGGACAGGCCGTGAGCCGTGCTTCTTTGTCACGATCAATCCATCCCAGCGCGCTCATAGCAGGAGTTTTTCAGACTTTCCCTAACGTCTGGTGACAGAGGCTATCCGGCCAGGATACCCATGGAACTCACACCCATAACTTAGACCCTTTCACGGTTACATATAACCGTTTGATGGAGTCAAATCAGTTCATTTGGCCCGGCGCAAAGCGCGATATTGATATCGGGTATAGTTTGCAACACAGCCGATGAACTGATTTGGACCTCCAGATTGGCGGCGCAGGTGGGTTTTCTCGCTCGCCGGAAGTCGTTATGTTTTCCTCTTGCTCCGCCACACCAAAGCGCAAATCATGCCTTGCCAGCAAACATGAAAACCTGCCAAACGGCTCAATCTAATCATGAAAGGGTCTAGCGGTGATTTAACATTCGCTCACCCTGCCGACAAAGGGACTATTCAAAACTAAATGGATTCAAATCTGATGTAGAATTAGCTCGGTCGCTTTCAAACAGATTGCACGTTTTTGCCGCGATATTTTTGCTGTTGGATATAATACCGAAAACAGGTTTGGCAGCTTAAAATACTATCGATGAGTGGCAACCATAAATGATGGATACAGCCCACATCTTCTTTTACTCAATAGGCCGTGCTGCTATCGCCAATTCATGTAATTAATCAACACCAAACCAGCATCAACCCATTCATTCTAACGCTCGGTCAGTTTCAGTTCGATGCGTCTGTTTTTTGACCGTGCTTCATCAGTGTCGGCATCTTCCAGCGGTTGAAACTCGCCAAAGCCGGCTGCCACCAGCCGGTTGGCCGGCACCCCTTCGGAAATGAAATAGCGCACCACTGAGGTGGCGCGGGCAGACGATAATTCCCAGTTGTCCTGAAGTTTGCCGGTACCCGACAGCGGGATATCGTCGGTATGACCATCAACCCGCAGCACCCAGTTGATATCATCGGGTATCTCGCGGCCAATGGTAATCAGCGCCTGGGCCACTTTCAGCATTTCCGCTTTACCGTCAGGGTTAAGTTCCCCCGAGCCGGACGAGAACAGCACTTCCGACTGGAATACAAAACGGTCTCCAACGATACGTATATCGGCCCGGTCACTCAGGATTTCGCGCAACCGGCCAAAAAAATCGGACCGGTAACGGTTGAGTTCCTGCACCCGTTGCGCCAGGGCGATATTCAGCCGTTTGCCCAGATCAGCGATTTTGGTTTTGCTTTCCCGATCCCGGTTCTCAGAGGCATCGAGCGCATCTTCAAGCGCTGCAATCTGACGGCGAAGCGCCGAAATCTGCTGATTGAGCAATTCAACCTGCGAACGCGCCCGTTGCGACAACTGGCGTTCTTCACTGAGTATTTCATTCAATTTTCCGGCCCGCTCTTCCGCTTCCGCAGACAGGCCTGAACCGCTGTCGAGCAGTGATTGCAGGCGACTTTTCTCATTTTCCACATCGAGCAGGTTGGCATTGACATTGGCCAGTGAATCTTCCAGTTCCTGCTTGGCTGAACGTTCCAGTGACAACAGTGAGGTCAATTCGTCAATTTGCGTATTCAACCGGGTCAGGACTTCATCCTTTCCGGTGATTTCCTGGCTGAGCAAAAACTGCGCCAGAACGAATACCGACAGCAGAAACATGATCGCCAGCAACAGGGTCGATAAGGCATCAACAAATCCCGGCCAGTAATCGACCCGATTATCGCTGCGCCTTGATTTTGCCAATGCCATTATTGTGTCCCGTATTTGCGCTGATCAGAATAACCAGAAGTTTAAAAAAGTTCAGCCTTTCGATGCGCGATCAAAAAACTGGTCCAGTTTTGTCATCAGATCCAGTATCTGATCCTGCTGTCGGGCCTGATGTTCAAGATGGCTTTTCATGTTCTGCTGGTCTGCACGCATATGTTGCACCAGCCCCTGAATGCCTTCTGCCAGACTGGCCATAGCTGCCGTTGCTCTCTGATTACCCCCGCCCTGCTGCAGATTTTGGGACAGCTGCTCAAGTTGGCCGCGAATTTCATCCGATGATCCATCCATGGCGCCACTGGCCAGATGAAAATCTGAATTCATGTCAGTCACCGTCGAAAGCCAGTTTTCCAGTTCCGTGTAAAACCGGTTCTGCGCACGGCCGGCCTGTAGATCCATAAAGCCCAGGATAAGTGACCCTGACAGACCGAATAAAGATGATGAAAAAGCCGTGCCCATACCATCCAATGGCGCACTCAGGCCGCTTTTGAGCGAATCGAGAATATCATTGGTGCTGCCCGATCCCGGATCGAGTGATTGTATCGTGTCACCGATCGAACCAATGGTGCCCAGCAGACCCCAGAATGTACCCAGAAGGCCCAGAAAAACCAACAGGCCGATCAGGTAGCGCGAGATGTCCCGGGCTTCATCAAGGCGTGTGCCGATCGATTCCAGAATTGATCGCAAGGATGCGGTGGTCAGTGACATGTTTTGCCCGCTTTGACCCAGCAGCGCTTTCATCGGAGCCAGCAGGACAGGCTCGCGTTTGCCTTCCAGATCCGGGTTTCCCTCACGAAAGGAATTGACCCAGGAGACTTCCGGCATCAGACGAATAACCTGAAGCAGGGCCAACAATACACCAATCGTCAAAACCCCGATGATCAGCCCGTTCAATCCGGGATTGGTGGCGAATGCACTTGATATCTGACTGTATAAAATGGCGGCAATAAATCCGGAAATGGTCAGGAATATCAGCATTATAAGCAAAAATATACGTGGACTTGTCAGCCGGTAGGGATCATAAACTCTCGCCAATATTGCCTCCTGATATTTCCGGCCGCACTAACACTGCCACACATTCGTATAAATTAACCCAGTCGCATTGCAAATACAATTCCATCATGCAGACCGGCTGAATTTGATTCAAACCACCAATTGCCTGCGCCAAAGCACGTGATATTGAATCTTCCGCCAATGATGATTATGCATTGGCCTTTTTAATGATGCTAAGCAAATCCTTATGAATTCTGTCATTTCCCGCAACAATATTCCGCTTTTCAAACATCAATTGTCTGTCATCAAGGTCACTGACCATGCCGCCTGCTTCTCTAATCAAAATAATGCCTGCCGCCATGTCCCAGGCCTGCAGGTCATGCTCCCAGAAACCATCAAAACGACCGGCAGCAACAAATGCCAGATCAAGTGAAGCCGCACCGGGCCTGCGGATACCCGCCACCTTCCCCATCAATGCATTTTGCTCACGCATATGGCGAATATGATCACCATGCCCCATAAACGGAATACCGGTCCCAATCACGCAGGTTTTCATCTCGCTTCGACCGGCAACGCGCATGCGACGATCATTAAGGAATGCACCATTGCCTCTTTCGGCAGCATATAGTTCATCAAGCGCCGGGTTATAAACCACGCCGGCAACAATATTGCCGTCGCGTTCCAGTGCAATCGATACGGCAAAAAAAGGGATGCCATGCAGAAAATTGGTGGTGCCGTCGAGCGGGTCAACGATCCAGCGATGCTGGGGGTCCACACCCGGCTGATTGCCACTTTCTTCCATTAGGAAGCCATAATCAGGACGGGCAAGTTTCAATTCATCATGGATTATTTTCTCTGCCGTCAAATCGGCATTTGAAACAAAATCCGCCGGGCCCTTGCGCGACACTTGCAGATTTTGGACCTCCCCAAAGTCACGCGACAGACTACGCCCGGCTTTCATCGCAGCCTGGACCATGACATTAAGGAGTGCGGAACGTGCCATATTTGGAAGTTACCTTGTGAGAGAAAATTTAGAATTTTGTTAAAGCTGCATTCAAAAACACCGGATCATCTGACCTGCTTGCTTTCTCGGCTGAACTGATTTGACTCCATCAAATAATCCAGTGTTACGGAATGCGACCCTATTCCGAACGACGCAGATAGGTTAATTCATTGGTATCGACGACAATTTTTTCACCGGCCGAAATGAATTGCGGCACCATCACCCGAATACCATTTTCCATCACCGCCGGTTTGTAGGAAGAAGTGGCCGTCTGCCCTTTGACAACCGGTTCCGCTTCACTGATTTCCAGAGTAACCTGATCTGGCAGTCTGATGCCAATTGGTCTTTCCTCATACAATTCAACGGTAATCGTCATACCATCCTGCAGGAATGCCGCGCGTTCACCGACAAATTCCTTTTGCAACTGCAATTGCTCATAGGTCACCAGATCCATGAATACCAAAGCATCACCATCGGCATAAAGGAATTGAAAATCTTTTTGTTCCAGGCGTACCTTTTCAACATTTTCTGTTGCCCTGAAACGTTCGTTGAGTTTCGAACCATCAAGAAGGTTTTTGAATTCCACCTGATTGAATGCGCCACCTTTTCCCGGTTTAACCGCATTGGTCTTTACCGCCACCCACAAACTGTCTTTGTGCTCGATAATATTACCGGGTTTGATTTCATTGCCATTAATTCTCATGGGATCGCTATTCCTGAGTAAAATTCCTTATAAACGCTTCATGAACACATATCCAGCCGGGATTCAAGTGCCTGCGTTTGATCCGGAGTCCGTCAGGCCTAAATGAAATCATATGATGGCGGAAAAACAGTTCAACCGGCAAGCCGGGTTGCGCAGTGCCATGCCAAAGCATCGCACAAGCAACGCAACGACGCAGATGGACCGGTTGCCCCCGCCCGGGAGAGTATTATCACTTTGAAACATTTGAACAAACGGGCTTTGGCCCGTATCAGAACTTGCTTCGATTACAAATTGATTCTGTGAAAACCGTGCAAATTCGCCGTAGAATCGGCCCTGACGGCACACTTTGCATTGCAGGATAATAAACGATCCAAAACCCGAAACAAAATGTGCAGACCCGATAAGCTGCTTTTACCGCACTAGCGAAGAATAACAGTTTGGTAGGGCTATTTTTCAGCCAGAACCCTGGATAATTGCCATTTCGGCTTTGTCATGGGTTTCCAACTGTTGGCGGCTTTCAAAGCGGCGTTGCGAACATCGGCCGTCAGGCTGTTATAAAAATCGTCAAGCATTGCATCCCTGTGACCTTGCCTGCGGGCCAGCACATACCATTTCGCCGCTTCATCAGGTTTTACCTTGGTACCAAGGCCCAGCGCATACATGCGGGCTAATCTGTTTTGGGCGATGACATTGCCTCTGAGCGCTGCAATTCGAAACCATGCCAAGGCCCCATCCAGGTCTTTCTCACCACCACGGCCATTAGCCAGCCATATCCCCAGTTCAATCTGTGCGTTCTCGACGTTATTCAACGCCGCCTTGATCAACATATTACGGGCAGCTTTTTCGTCGGAAGTGACCGTGCCATAACCACGGGTGTAAATCTGGGCCAATGCAAAATAAGCGTCTGCGACCCCGCCAGCGGCAGCCTTCTCATAATAGCTGAGCGCCAGTTTGATGCCCCTTGAAGTCGGGCGCTCATCAACAATCATCTGGGCATAATTGAACTGGGCAACCGAATGACCGGCATCGGCGGCTTTCTGCAGATACTGGCGTGCCGCTTTTTTATCCTTGCGCACATGCACGCCTTCAAGCAATTTCAGCGCATAGGAAAACTGGGCTTCTGTGGAACCGTTCTCAGCAGCAAATTTATACCATTGTGCCGCTTCTTTCGGATTTTTCTTGATGCCAAGGCCCTTATCATAGAGCACACCAATCAACAATTGCGCAGCCCGATCGCCAAGCTTGGCTCTGGGTAATGCATGATTAAATGCCGTCAGGTAATAACCGCGCTGATAGGCCCCATAGGCCAGATCAGGTTCAACCGCGTCTGCTTTGGCAGCCTGTTCATCAACGTCGTCCTGTTTGCTGTCTTTGTCTGCAGCAACCAGCGGTTGCTCCAGAGCTTTTTCCAGCGTTTGCTTGATGCGCGAATTGATCAGCTTCTCAGAAATGACCGGCTCTGTTTGCGGCGGGCTGGCTTTTGATTTCTGATTCTGTGCCAAGGCTGCTGATGCTGCCCATTGAAGACAAAAAATCATTAAACCGATACTGAAACAATCTTTCATGCCGGGCCTGCTATTCCTCATCAAATGTTGGACCAAATTCTTCCAATAGTTCATTGACCTTGCAAACCCCTTCAACCGGCCCTCCGGCATATTCAAAAACAGCCTTGTTCAGCACGACAAATTCTGCACCACTCATAGCAACATCGACCGCGCTTTGCAGGGAATTACCTCCCATTACCGCACAAGGAATTTCAACCAATTCAGCCCACCAATTGGCCAAAGCAAGGTTTTTACGGTGCGGCTCAGGGCGAATATCACGATCCAGATTACCAAAAAACAGAAAATCCGGGTCACATTCTCCTGCTTCCAGTGCTCTGTGACGCTCTCTGATGCCACCACATCCTATCATTTTGTGTGGCGAAAAACGGGCAATGGCATCTTTTAATGCTTCCAATCCGTTTTCAATCAAAATGCCATCGGCTTCCACCCTGCCGGCAATTCTGGTATCGCCAACGATAATCGCAGCAACATCGTGCTTTTGAATGATTGGCACCAAGCTCCTGCAACGGTTTAAAAACGCCTGTTCATCCAAATCACCCGCTCCCATCAATACACAGGCAATATCGGCTGCTGCCAGGGTATCATCGAGCAATTGATCCTCGATATTCGTCATCGGCAGCGATAAAATTAATCGGCAACGGTTTTCGGGAGTTTCAGTCAGCTTACCCATTCCTCTTTGAGCGGATTTCCATCAAAGTCGTGATGGTAAAAATCATTAGGACAGAAATCATTGAGGCTGCTCAAACCAAATTGACCGGGGTGGATAAGCGCACCAATAACGAAAGCATGGTGGCCGTCAGTTGGACAGCATAATAACCGCCAAACCAAAGCGCAATTGGTTTTACACCCGCGCCGTCGGCAAAGCATGAAATTCGGGGTCCAGATTGAAAAATTCGACAATACCTGAAGCGCCGCCCTGTAGGATTTCAAGGCAGATGATCAAACGAATCAAAATTCACACAAGCCGCTATTGCGGCCAATCAGCTTTAATGCTGACTGGAGCCGCTTTTTAACTCTGAGATTCGATCTTTTAATTGAAGTTTTTGGCGTTTCATATCAGCGATATCATCATCTGTAGTGCTTGGATGGGCCAATAACTGGCCTAGCTGGTTATCCAGTTCTCTGTGTTTCTCTTCCAGTTGTTGTATGTGATATTCAATTGCCATGCTTCAACACCTCTCATGTATGGGGTTCATATTAGTTGTCGATAACCGAAATTGAATCATAATTAGCCGTGATTGTCGAACCCAATCCGGCTAAGATAGAAAATAATCTACCTGTCACGATGAATTGGTACGTTCAGAATGCGCCTTTAATATGATTTATCCACAGGCCTGATGTTAGTTTGAAAGCGACAAAACAACACCTCGCGAAATTGATAGCCAGAGTTAGCCAATGAACAAAAAACAACCACTCATTGCCATCATTATGGGTAGCCAGTCGGACTGGGAAACAATGAAACATGCAGCCGATATCCTCGATCAGCTGCAGATTGCCCATGCCTGCAAAATCATCTCCGCCCATCGCACTCCTGATCGCCTGACCGAGTTTTCCAAATCCGCCAGGAAACAGGGTTTTCAGGTTATTATTGCCGGCGCTGGTGGTGCCGCCCATTTGCCCGGCATGACCGCTGCAATGACCCCGTTGCCGGTATTGGGTGTGCCGGTGCAGTCAAAGGCCTTGTCCGGACAGGACAGTCTGTTGTCAATTGTGCAGATGCCGGCGGGAATTCCGGTTGGAACCCTGGCAATCGGTAAGGCGGGAGCGGTCAATGCGGCTTTGCTGGCAGCCGCAATACTGGCGCTTCATGATAAAGCGGTAGCCGCAGCCCTGGATGCGTGGCGAAAATCGCAAAGCGATGCTGTCGCTTTGCAACCGGACATCGGTTAGACAGATCAATTAACCGTTAACGCCTGACGAAATGATTTTTAACAATGCCAGCCAGTAACACAAAAGACCCCTACCCACTGCCTAGAGAAAAAACCATCGCTATTATTGGCGGTGGACAATTAGGCCGAATGCTGGCGATGGCCGCAGGTCGCATGGGCTATTATACCATTGTTCTGGATCCGGCAGCCCCCTGCCCCGCCGCCCAGTTCACCAACCGGCAGATTATCGCAGAATATGATGACAGGAATGCTTTGCAAGCCCTGGCAGAATCATGTTTTGTCGCCACCTATGAATTTGAAAACATTCCGGTTACCAGCGCGCAGATTCTGCAGGACAGATGCACGCTCTATCCGGGGGCAAAAGCACTGGCAACAAGCCAGGACCGGTTGGCGGAAAAGAATTTTATTCAAACAGCAGGTCTTTCCACCGCCAAGTTCATGGCCGTTTCCAACCGCCGGGACCTTGATATGGCCATACAATCGATAGGGCCGGCGGCAATATTGAAAACCAGAAGGTTTGGCTATGACGGAAAGGGACAAATGCCAATCAGTGACGCCAACCTGGCCGCTGCAACCGGGAACATGAATGCCGATATCGATGAAATGCTCAAAACCGAATGCATTCTGGAAGCGATGATCGATTTTGATTGCGAAATTTCAATCATCGCTGCACGCGACACCAGCGGAAATAAAGCCTGTTTTGATCCGGCACGCAATATTCACAAAAAAGGCATCCTGGTGCAATCACAAGTGCCCTGCAATATTCCCGACGAAACAGCGGCATTGGCCAAGGTGCAGACACAAACACTGATGCAAAAGCTCGATTATGTCGGGGTTATCGGCGTCGAGTTTTTTGTCACCCGATCAGGGGCCCTGCTGATTAACGAATTTGCACCCAGGGTCCATAATTCAGGCCATTGGACGGAAGCGGCCTGCCTGATATCACAATTTGAGCAGCATATAAGGGCGATAACCGGGCAATCACTGGGTTTGCCTGATCGCCACTCGGACTGCCTGATGCAAAACCTGATCGGGGATTCGATCAAAGACCTTGCCCAATATGCCAGACGCGACAACACCCTCGTTCATGATTATGGTAAACTGGAAATTCGCGACGGCAGGAAGATGGGACACGTCACCACGATCACCGCCCGCAATTGATCCGGCAGTGATAGATACTCGCCTGAACACTGTCTGACACAACAAAAAATAACATTTCAGCACTGCAATTGCTGGACAATCGCTCTGTCTTTTGTTATGCAACCCCAACTTGGCGATGATTGTCATCCTGAGCATGGTGTTGTTTGTGACAATTACATTGCAATATCCGAATTGATCATCATTTGATGAATTGGGATAAAGAGAATGAATTTCGAGTATCCAACACCTGCTTCGAATCATTGAAACTTATTTAGAACAGAATCGGAAACAGACGTGCAAGTACTTGTTCGTGATAACAATGTTGATCAGGCGCTCAGAGCGCTTAAGAAAAAGCTCCAGCGTGAGGGCGTATTCCGCGAAATGAAATTGCGGAACTTTTATGAGAAACCTTCAGAAAAGCGTGCACGCGAAAAAGCTGAAGCTATTCGCCGTGCTCGCAAACTCGCAAGAAAAAAAGCCCAGCGTGAAGGCATGCTGCCTCAAAAGGGTCGCTAGAAATTCATCGGTCTAATCAGACTTGAAGTTCGCTGGCGCCCTAATTTTGCCGGGTTTACTGCTAAATTTCAGGCGGGGGTGAGTTTGATTCATCTCCGCTTTATTGTGTTGGATGCGATAGTTCATGGTCAGACTCAAAGACAGATACAGCAATGGATTCTTTGCACGCCCAGCCTTGTTACCGGTTGTTGTTTCGCTCTTTCTAACCGCTTGCCAACCCACCAAACTGAGCAACTCTGTCAGCATTGACCCTGAACAGGGATCAGAAGCCAATATCACCTCTTTAACATCAGTGGTTGACAACCATCCGGATTCTCCCGAAGCCTATAATGTGCGTGGCACAGCCTATGGGCGAGCCGGCAAGAATCGCGAAGCGCTGGCCGATTTTACCCAGGCCATTAAACTCAATAACAGATTTTATCAGGCCTTTGCCAATCGCGCCCTCATTTATCGCCAAATGGGCGATGCAATCAACGCCGCTAAGGATTACAGCAGCGCCTTGAAAATCAATCCCCAATATGATGTTGCCTATATCGGCAGAGGCACGATCTACTATCAGTCCAATCGGGAAAAAGAGGCAATGCGCGATTTTCAACGCGCCATTCAACTGGGAAGCACCAACCCGCGCGCCTATCATCAACGAGGCCTGATTCACCAGAATAACAGGCGTCATGCCCTGGCCGTTGAGGATTTTTCCTCGGCCATATCCCTGTCACCGGATGCACCCGAGCCCTATAACGGCCGCGGCATCTCCTATCTTGCCCAGGGCGCCGACCAGAATGCCCTGGAAGACTTCAACCGGGCCTTACGCCTTGATGAAAAAAGTGCCGAAGCCTGGGCTAACCAGGCGCTGGTATACGAACGCCGGGGCGACAAAAAACGCGCCTTCAAATCCTATGCCCGCGCCGCAAACCTCGATTCCAGCTATCGCCCTGCCAGGGAAGGCATGAAGCGCACACGCGGTTAGAGTGTGTCTTGTTTACACAGAAGCATCTAACCTGTTTTGTGGAGTCGATCAGTCCAGAGCTTTGACGATATCATCGACCATTTTCTTTGCATCAGATAGTAGCATCATGGTTTTATCATTATAAAACAATGAATTATCAATGCCAGAATAGCCAGATCCCATAGAGCGTTTGATAAACAGGCAAGTCGCCGCTTTATCAACATCAAGGATCGGCATGCCGTAAATGGGCGAACCGGGATCATCGCGGGCGGCCGGATTGGTCACATCATTGGCGCCGATTACAAACGCCACATCGGCTTGCGCGAATTCTGAATTGATATCTTCCAGTTCAAAAACCTCATCATAAGAGACATTGGCTTCGGCCAGTAGTACATTCATATGACCGGGCATACGGCCGGCGACCGGATGAATGGCATATTTGACCTCAACACCCTCTTCCTTGAGTTTATCAGCCATTTCACGCAAGGCATGCTGCGCCTGGGCAACGGCCATGCCATAACCTGGAACAATCAGAACCTTCGCTGCGTTTTTCATCAGGAATGCCGCATCCTCAGCAGACCCCTGTTTATAGGGACGCTGTTCCTCACCGGCATCGGAAGCGACAGCACTCTCACCGCCAAAGCCGCCCAGAATCACCGAGATAAAGGAACGGTTCATGCCCTTGCACATGATATATGACAGGATCGCGCCAGATGATCCTACCAATGCGCCGGTAATGATCAGCGCCATATTACTGAGAGTGAATCCAATCCCTGCCGCCGCCCAGCCTGAATAGGAGTTCAGCATCGATACCACAACAGGCATATCCGCACCGCCAATCGGGATAATAATCAGCACACCCAACACCAGGGAAACCACCACAATCAACCAGAACAGCATGGTACTTTGCGTGCCAATAAATGTGGCGACCATAATAATCAGCAAAACCACCAGACCAAGATTGAGAAAATGGCGCGCTGGCAACATGATCGGAGCGCCCGACATACGACCATCCAGTTTTGCGAAAGCGATGATTGACCCGGTAAAGGTGATTGCACCAATTGCCACACCGATCGACATTTCTACCAGACTGGCCGCATGCATATTGTCAGCCGAGCCAAGGCCAAAAGCCTCCGGTGCATAAAAAGCGCCGGCGGCAACCATGACGGCAGCAAGACCGACCAGCGAATGGAATGCCGCAACCAGCTGTGGCATGGCAGTCATTTCTATGGTTTTGGCGACATAACCACCAAAACCCCCGCCAATGGCGATTGCCAGCAGGATTGCAACCCAGCCACCAAAACCGGGTGAGGCCAGCAGCAAAGTCGTGACAATGGCAATACCCATGCCAACCATGCCATAAAAATTACCGCTTCGCGACGTTTCAGGATGGGACAGGCCTCTCAAGGCCATGATGAACAGGACACCTGATATCAGGTATAAAAGTGCGCTCATATTAGCGGACATGATCAAGCGCTCCTATCGTTCTTTTTTCTTGTACATGGCAAGCATTCGGTGGGTCACCATAAAGCCGCCAAAAATATTAACAGAGGCAAGGACCAGTGCTATAAACCCGAAAAATCCCGACATAAATCCGGCCGCCTGAACACCCACGGCCAATAAGGCACCGACGACAATGACCGATGATATTGCATTGGTCACCGACATCAGCGGCGTATGCAAAGCCGGCGTCACCGACCAGACAACATAATAGCCAATAAATATCGCCAAAACGAATATCGCCAGCCTGAACACAAATGGATCAACCGCGCCACCCGAAACACTGTGGCCGGCAACACTGGCTGCATCAGCCAGTGATTCAACATTCACCGTTGCATCATTAAAAAGTTCAGCCGCCTTCTTTGCCCAGTTTGCCGAAGCCTGTGCTTCATCAGCCATGCTCTGGGCCTGATTGGCAAAATTCTCAGCCGCCTCTCGTGCATTTTCCAGGTCGTTTGCCATCAGGAACCTTCCTCATCGATTAATTGTTTTGCCTGCTTTACCCATTCTTCACGTTCAATACGCCCGGGGAAAGCAAATCGTTCACCGAACTCTTCTTCCTCTTTGGAAGTCCAGGCAGCAATCTGGGCAAAGCTGGATATCCCGGCATCATTCAGTTTACTGGCATTGGTTGGCCCAATGCCATTGATACGGGTAAGATCATCAGCCTGATGACCCTCTGCCGCAACACTCACTTCACCTGCGCCTTCAATGCCGGCAACCGTTTCTGCTTCCTTTGCATTTTCAGCATCATCGGCTGCGACTTCACTGGATTGTTCCTGTCCGTCGTCGATGGCCGGTTCGTCAACCTTGCCACTATCGACATCGCCGCTACCGGTATCATCGCTATCGGAATTTTCAACAAAAGCAGGATGCACAATCGTACCGTGTCTGGTCAACAAGGTTGCAACAACCAGTTCATCACTCCAGTCAACCGCCAGCGCACCCGCTTCCTTGTCAACCATGGTTTCCAGGAAGGCATAAAGGTTTTTGGCGTAAAGCGCCGAAGCGGATGCGCCAATTCTGCCGACCATATTCTGAAAGCCAACAACCCTGACATCCCCGACACTGGCGACCTCATCAGCAATTGCGCCCTCGACATTGCCGCCGCGCTCAATTGCAAGATCAACCAGTACAGATCCA
>Ga0209344_10004244_pt1 | contig 13317 bp, 7 predicted proteins | sample Cruoilmetagenom6_FD_187293 | JGI IMG/M metagenome (GOLD analysis project Ga0209344, IMG submission 187293) | Oil polluted marine microbial communities from Coal Oil Point, Santa Barbara, California, USA - Santa Barbara Oil Seep Sample 6 (SPAdes)... | ecosystem: Environmental > Aquatic > Marine >...
AACTTATTTGTTCATTAGTGGTTTCATGTTCTCAACACAAAGCAATGCACAACAAATAGAAAACACACAGACCTTTGAAATGAAAGATGGGACAACCTACACCTATACTAAACCCAAGTTTTTTGATATGCTTAGATATGTTCCAAATGATGTTTACGAATTTGGGAAATACACCGTACAAAAAGAAAACCTGTTATGGACAGGAATGGCTGTTGGTGGCACATTAGCCTTATTGCCTTTTGACCAAAAACTGTTGGACAATGCACAAGAATTAGGTGAACCACTTGGTTTAGCAGAAGACGTAAGTTACACCAGACTTTTAGGTATTGAAGTCCTTCCAAAAGATATTAATGGTACAATTTATTACATCGGAAATGGACTAACACCAATATTGTTAAGTGGAGGCTTTTACATCGCAGGAAAAATCAATAATGATTATCGTGCATTAAATACATCAAGCGAATTAATGGAAGTATTAATTTCTTCTGGTGTAAGCACTCAAATAATTAAAAGAATAACAGGAAGACAAAGCCCAAGTGCAGCGATTGAAAGCGGAAACCCAGGAGGACATTGGACACCTTTTCCAAGTTTTAAAGCCTACCAAAGCAACACGCCAAATTACGATGCAATGCCATCTGGTCACATGACCACTTATATTGCAACACTAACTGTAATTGCAACTAATTATCCAGACGTAAAATGGATAAAACCAGTAGGCTATTCAATTGCAGGTATTATGGCTTTCCAAATGATGAGTTCTAGAGTACATTGGGCATCAGATTACCCATTTGCTATTTTAATGGGTTATGTTATTGGCAAAAATGCAGCTAACCGCAGAATTAAAAAAGAAGTAAAACGTGATATTACAGGCGAAATAATCGAACCACGATTTAAAACCAATTTCACGTTTTCGTCGCATTCAGGTTATAATATGGCAGGTGTTGTGATTACGTTTTGATAACTTATTTTTCACAGTTCAAAACTGCTACATATTCCATATCGTTTTCATTTACATCATCTTTTCTAACAAAAACGATTTCTGTTTTTTCAATCCACAAACCATAATTGACTTGCATTCGCAAATCTTCTTCAATTTTTCCACAGTATAATCTGAGTTTTTTGAACCTCTTAATTCCTTCTTTTAAAATAAGTAAATTTCTATTGTTTGAGGCATTCATGAGGTGGAATCTAGAAGGTGTCAGCAATATGGTATCTTCTTCAATTTCATTCTCTTGAAAATTACTAGAAATCATCACTTGATACCAAAATGGATTTTTTTTATCAATATCAGTAATCACACTAATTTTAATTTTATTATTTATATCGTTAGTACCAAAGCGTTCAATCCAATCTTCAAAAATTTTGATACCAGATTCAATATTTTCAAAACCTATAACTAATCCAACGCCTTCAGGAGAACCAAAAACACCCATTCCTTTCCACTTTGCATTGTCCCAAAGTTTATTTTCTATAACAGACATTACTTTTCGTTTGTTATGAGGAATCGTTCTTAAATCGGACTTTTTTTGTTTGTGCTTGGTTGTTTTTTTCTTTTTATCGATACTCTTAGTTTTTACCGGATTTAATATAAAAGGACTTTCTCTCACATCTGGTGTTAATTCATTTTTCCAATTATCAAACGTTAATTTAGGATTGTCGCCAAGAACGTTTCCTACGAAAATTTTATGGTTTAATAATATTTGAAGCCTTTCATTAACTTCTTGAGTTTTAAATAAATCTTTCAAATAAATTTTATAATCTTCCATTATGAAATCATTAATCAGGAGTCGTGACATTAAATCCATGCCACATTTAAAAATTTGCTCTTGGTCATTTACAGGATGAAAATCAGCATCCCAATACAAATTATAGCAATGCGTTTTTTTATCCTCAACCACTTTAAATTCATTGCTTGAATGGTGTAGCTTTATTAAAATATTTTCGCAGCTTGGGAACAAACTCTCTAGAGATGTACCAAGAAATCCTTCTATATATGCTAAAATTGTCTCAGCTAATATTATAATTGATGTTTTTGTATTAAATTGAATCTCAATTTTACAACCTAAAATAGTTGTATATAATGAAGATATTTTATTATGGAAGCATTCAATATCTTTGATAAATTGGTCTCTTAATGGTTGATTAGCTACTACATTATAATAATCTTCTAATTCTTTTTCTGATTTCACATTGACGTGCAAATAATCTTTAAATATATCGCCTTCATAACCTAAAAGGAACAAAGCAACATCTTCAGATAATAATAATTCTTCCTTTTTGCAAATTAGAGGAAGGTATTCTAGTGTATCAGAATCTAAATTAGAGTTTAGTAACCTCACACATAAAAAAGTATCAAATTTTGTGAGATTATCTATGCCATCTATTTTATCAGCGTTTTTTAATTGATAGTAAAGAACTCTGAATAGCTCGTGCCATGTTAAAAAATGTGGTAACCTGCCAAGTAAAACTTCTTCACCTAAAAGGTTGTCCATCAAATTAATTAATCTAGGGTCAAGGTTGCCCTCGTCAAACCAAGGTTTTAAGAGTATAGATACAGCTGAAACTTTACTGGCATAAGAGGCATGATGCAAACCTAATTGTCCATATGCTTGACTTAAACCCATTGACGCTAAATAAAAACCATACTGACTTTCGCTTTTAGATAGTTTAGTAATCGCCTTGCCAAAATTTATTAAACCATCTCGATAGTTTTTATTAGCCATTTTTTGACCACCTCTATTAATATAGAGTTGGCCAGCTTCCATCTGCGAAGTCCTTGTTTCTGACAATCTTATAACTGTTTCAAATAAATCATCAAATTCTTTAGAATCCGTAAAAATGTTTCCTAAAATCACAATCATTTTTTGAAATTGTTCAAACGGAAATTCAAGCCTGCCTTCTGAAGCTAAAAAAGTTTTTTTCATACGAAGAAAAATTAATTTGTTTTCTTCGGGTTTATCAATTAAGTCAAATGATAATGTAATGTCTTTGTACATTAAAGCTGTTAATGAAGTGCTAGAGGATGTTTTTCGAGTAGAAATTTTTTTTAGAAAATCAAAAAGTTCTTTCTTTTCAGATTTAAGTAACTTTAATGGAATTAACTTTTTATCGTTTGTGTGTACAGTTTTAAATAATGTATAAAGTGTAGTATAATATTCTATTGAAGATATTGTTACATAAGTATGAATGTGCTTTTTAAATTCATAAAATTCATTTAAGAAAGAATTATAATCATCATAATAGTTCACATATGTCCAAGCTTTTTGATATCTGAATCTTAATATCTGGCCTTTATTTCCAGTTTTATCAACTAATCGTTCAACACGGTCAAATTTTCCTTCAAGTTCACTTCTAGGTTTTTCAAGTTTCTTGGTCAAAATTGCAGCTTCAAGAGCATCTTCAACCAATTGAAAATCATACTCAAAATATCGATTAGGATTTGATATATTTTCCTCAATTTCAGCTAGTTTTTTTTCTCTTCTTAAATCATTAGAACCTAAAGATTTTTCATCACGTCTGTATATTTCAGAAAGGTTTAAAGAATCAACAACAAGATTTATCAGATTACTTGTATACACATTTTCTAAAATCCAAACACCATCTAAGATTACAATATCTATGTTGAATTGTTTTATGAACTCGTCTTGAGCATCTTTTTTCTTTTTACTTGAAGGTGTTTGGTTGGTAATAAAGTAGATTCTGGTATAGTTTCTTTCTGTTCCTAGAATATTGATAATATCACTTTTTAATTTAGATTTCCACGTTTTTTTTGCACTAATAGCAAATGCCCATTTCTCGTCCTTATCCCAACCATTATTAGGAATAAACCATCTATCTGAAATTGATGTTGAAACAGGATATGTTTCAGAATCGGTCTTACCATCGCCACCACCTGTTGGACCAACTTGTGGTATTAAGTTTGGTGTTATCAATTTTTCCGCTAACTTTCTTGCTAAGGTTTCAAACTGATTTTCTTTTTGATTTTTAGTGATATTATCTAGCTCAAAGGCTAAAACTTCCTTGGGCAATTCATGCAGAGTCGAAATTTCTGAGTCTGAAAAATTTTCAGGTCTTAACTTTCTGTAGAATTCAGAAGGACTCAAAATTGAGTCATTTTCTTTATTTATGGTATCTTCTTGTTCAGACATCTATTATTAAATAACTAATTACTTTTTTAAAGATAAAAAAGATGAACATATTAAACCGAAAATCGATTATAAAATAAAGTTAGTAAAGATTTATTTTTCTTTAATTAAAATCCACTCAGCACATTCCTCTACATTCTGTTACTCTACATTCCGAGAAAAGAGCTTCACTAACAGAAGTCTTGTACACAATTCCAAAGTTTTAGATGTCCACTTCGCAGGATCCTGCCTAATCCAGAAACTTAGGGAGCAAGAACACTATATTCCCAATATAAAACTTTGAAATAGCGTCCGCTAAAAAAAGAGAGTTATCAATCAATAGTAGCGCAAAAGGTAAACTCGTAAAATACACCCATCAAAAGACTACGGCATAAAGCCAAAGCTTCTTCCACTACTCATTTATTCCGTTTCCTTTTGAGCTGAGATTTTAGCTTCCGTTTGGGTTAAGCTCAAATATTGTTTAACTAAAATTCAAAAGCTATGTATTTACAAAATTTGCAACAGGATGAAATCTTTGTTCCATCAGAAATGAAATCCTTAAAAAGTCTGACACAGATGGAATCTCGACGAGGACTTGAAAATGCCATAATTTCAAATGGAAAAATCGTAAATGTCGTATCGAACAGCTACGGACACATTCCGAATCAACTATTCTTCAAGAAAGCTGAAGAAATGTTAACAGATGCTCAACTGAACTTTCACAAACAAACCATCAACAAGAATGACAGGTCGTTCATTACAGACTTTATCATAGACGACAAAAGTCAGTTTACCGTCAAGAACGATAAAGACTTGATACTGCCGATGCTTCGCTTCAAAAACTCTTATGACGGTAGTGAAAAGACCTCTGGTCACTTTGGTTTTTACAGAAAAGTATGTTCCAATGGCTTACACGTTTCCCAAGCTGAAATCGAATTTTCAATTAAGCATAGTAAGAACAACACACATCTTATTATGCCGAGACTGAACAACCTGTTCGACAAGTTTCTGGACAATGAATTCTATACTATAACCAAGAAATTCGATAAGATGAAAGAATTTAAAATCATCGATACACAACAGTTCGTAAAAGTGATTCTCGATAAGACAAAACTATTTAGATACGAGTGCAGCGATAAAAATAGTGACCCATCAAAAAAGTCTCGTGAAGTCATTGAAATATTAAACTACGAAGCCTTACTGCTAAATGAAGAACCGAATCTATGGTTAGGTTACAACGCCTTCAATGCAGTTTTGCATAACACTCTGAAAAAGAGCTTCGGTCAACAAGAACGATTGGATAAAAAATTATTCAATGAAGTCTATGAAATGGCATAGTACAAGCAGGTTCGTCCAGTACCTTAAACTGGATTTTTTGCTTTTACAAAAAGTTTGAAATATTCTAAATTTAAGCAGATTAAGAAATAATGGTATATTTGTAGTCGATGCAAAAACCAAATAAAATAGCGGCATTTTTCTTTTTAGGCTTGTTTAGCCTAATGATGCTGCATCAGGTTTTACCTCATTTGCACCATCAACACGAGGATGCTCATTCCCATTCAGATATTGCCCATAGTGGCGAACATCATCATCACGATGATGATTCCCAAGAGGAAGATTCCTCTAATGGTTTACTTGGGTTGTTTATGGATATGCACGTCCATTCTACAGTATCCAGCGATATAGTATTACTTGAAAGAAATAGTTGCGAGCAACAAACCGTTGTTGAAAAGGATGTTGCAAAAAGTTCTTTTGAAACACAAAATATATTCTCAATTGATTACCGGCAAAATAATAAACCGCCTGTATATCATCCACCCAATAAACATTTTAATCCCTACCTCTCATCCCTCGACTTACGAGGCCCACCATCTTTAGGTTAATCGTCTAGGAATACGTTACGACAACGTTAGTATTCCATTTTACAAATTCAGATTAAACCTAAAATTTCAAACAATGAATAAACACATCGTGTCCGCAATTTGCGGATGCCTGTTCTTTGTTAATGGTTTCTCACAGGATAAAAACATAGAGGAACTACTCAACGAAATAGAACAGAACAATACAGAGTTAAACGGCTATCAATCATTTATTGAAAGCCAACAACTCACAAACAGGAGCAACAATAATTTGCCCGACCCACAGCTTTCTGGTTTTTATTTGCCATTTGGCGACAATACAACTGGCGATTATACCGAATATCAAATATCACAATCATTTGAATTTCCTACGGTATATGGCGCACGCGGTAAATGGAACGAATCTAAATGGCAACAGTTGGTATCTGCCTATTCTACAAAAAGACAAGAAGTCTTATTGAAAGCAAAGGGCATTCTTTTAGAACTTGCTTTTTTACAAAAACGAAAAGCTATTGAAACGGAAAGGAAAACCCAGAGTAAGCAGGTTTTCGACCAAATTCAAGAACTTTTTGATAAGGAACAAGTTGGTATTTTAGACTTGAACAAGGCTAAAATTGCTTGGATTCAAGAGCAATTTGTTGTTGAGCAAATTGAAAGCGACATCCAGATTCAACTTTCCAAACTCAAAACCTTGAATGGTGGGAAGCCAATTGATGGTTTTTCAACACAAATAGTTTTACCTACTGAAATTGGAACAGTAGAAAATCTTTGGCAAGAAAAATTGACAAACGACCCTCGATTATTGGAGTTGAAAGCGAACGAAACCGCATCACTTCAAAAAGTAGCTTTAGAAAAAAATAAAGTGCTACCAAATCTCGCTCTTGGCTATAATTATCAGGGCTTTAGTGGCAACAATAATTCTGGGTTTTACGGAGGTGTTTCAATTCCACTTTGGAACAGCAAGAACAAGGTAAAGGCTGCTGAAGCAAATTATGAGTATCAGCAATCCAACACCGAAGTAATCACTACAATGCTTTACGCTCAATTTCAGGAAACTCATAAGCGATATAAGTTGATGCTCGAAAAATACAAGGAGTATCAAACCACAATGGGCAATTTAGATAGTGAGCAGTTACTGTTTAAAGCCTATCAGTTGGGCGAATATTCGTTTATGAATTATTACGTGGAGCTTCAGTTTTACCGCAATGCATCAGATAAAATGTTGCAAATGGAAAAAGAGCTACAACTGCTTCAAGCACAATTATTAAAACATCAACTATAAATTTTAAAATATACAATTATGAAAATTTCAAAAACAATATTCGCAATAGCAATCGCATCAACTTTTTTAGTAACCTCTTGTAGAGAAACAAAAAAAGAGAGTACAGACGACCACGGCCACGAGCATAACGCAGATGGTAGCCATATGGAAGAAACTGTAGAACAAGAAGAATTTCAAGTAGAAAAAGATTCTATGGAAATGAAGATAGAGGAACACGGCCACGACCACGATGCAGATGGTAATCATTCGGATGATAATGATTCTGATACCCATAAACACGATAATGGCGAAGAACACCACGACCACTAAAAATAATAAGAGATAAAAAAAATGAAATACATACTCATAGTGCTCGCCTTTTTGGCAATGTCTTGTAACAACAAGGCAGAAGACGCACACGCACACAATGCCGATGGTAGTCACGTAGACGAAGAAATTCCTCGTTTAGACTATACCATTTGGACAGATAAAACAGAACTGTTTGTAGAATTTCCAGCTTTGATAGTAGGTAATCCAAGTAGGTTTGCAGCCCACTTTACAGTTTTAGACAAACATCAACCAATTCGTGAAGGTTCGGTTACGGTAAGTTTGATTAAAGGCAATAATGGTATTCGCAATACAGCCGAAGCACCTTCATCCCCAGGTATCTTTTCGCCGACCATTCAACCGAAAGAAGCAGGTAATTACCAACTTGTTTTTGAATTGAAAACATCTGACTATTCAGATAAGATAACGATTGGCGATGTTACGGTATATGCAAATACAGATGAAGCGACAAAAGCTTTAGATACTGCGGATGAAGATGGGAGCATTTCCTTTTTGAAAGAACAGGCTTGGAAAATTGATTTTCAAACTGCACCTGTGGTAACTGGTAAAATTTATGATGTCATCAATACTTCGGGTGTTTGGATGCCAGCATCGGGTTCTGTGAAGTCTTTGGCAGCAAAATCTAATGGTGTGGTAGATTTTAAAGTAAGTAATCTTACGGAAGGTACAGCAGTAAAAAGAGGACAACTTTTAATGAGCTTGAATAGCCAAGGTTTGGCTTCCAATAATTTGAGTACAGATATCGCTTCCGCGAAAGCGAAATACCAACAGGCCAAATCTGAATATGACCGAAAGAAAGAGCTTTACGAATCCAAAATTGTCCCAAAATCCGAATTTGAAAAGGTAGAGAGCGATTTTGATATAGCTAAAGCCAACTATCAATCATTGACATCAGGTGTTTCTGGAGGTAGTAAACAAATTCGTGCACCTTTTGATGGTTTTATCAAGTCCATCACAATTTCTAATGGCGATTACGTGGAACAAGGCGTGGCATTGGTAACAATTGGGACACACCAATCCAAAGTGCTTAAAACCCAGTTAGCACCCAACTACGGTCTAACGATGGAAAATGTTCAGGGAATCTGGTATCAAACAAGTGACGGACAATGGGCAGATGTAACAGATGCGGATGGCAAAATTCTTTCTATCGGTAAGGATGTGGAGCGTGAAAACCCATTGATTTCAGTTTTTGCACAAGTTAATGCAGATGTCGATATGCCAGAAGGAAGCCTAACACCTGTTCAAATTGCAATGGGAAATGCTACCCAAAACACGATGATTCCTGTGAATGCTCTATTGGAAGATTATGGAAGTTATTCCGTCATCGTTCAACTTTCAGGCGAAAGCTTTGAAAGACGACCTGTTAAAATAGGTAAAAGAAATGGCGAAAATGTAGAAATACTTCAAGGTCTGGAAACAGATGAAGTGGTTGTTACAACAGGAGCATATCAAGTTAAAATGGCTTCAATGTCTGGTTCAACACCTGCACACGGTCACGAACATTAAAAAAGAAGCGAAATGTTAAACAAAATATTATCAATTTCACTTCAAAACAGATTACTCATTCTATTGGGAGCGGTTGCATTGAGTGTGTTGGGTATTTATTATGCCCGAACAATGAACGTAGATGTATTCCCAGACCTAACAGCGCCCACGGTAACAATACTAACCGAAGCGCACGGAATGGAATCTGAAGAAGTAGAAAAATTAGTGACCTATCAATTGGAAACGGCCTTGAACGGTTCGCCCGATGTGAGACGAATCCGGTCGTCATCAGCAGCAGGAGTTTCCATTGTTTGGGTAGAATTTGAATGGGGAACCGATATTTATCGAGCACGCCAAATTGTAAGTGAACGCATCCCAATGGTTCGCGAAAATTTACCCGAAGGAATTGGCGCACCAACAATGGCACCCATTTCATCCATTATGGGCGAGATAATGCTGTTGGGCGTGACGTCCGATAGTTTATCGCCGATGGAATTACGAACCTTATCAGATTGGACAATAAGACCACGCATAAAAGCTATTGGTGGTATTGCAAATGTGGTGGTCATTGGTGGCGATTATAAGCAATATCAAGTATTCGCCAATCCTGAAAAGATGAAGTATTACGATGTGAGCCTTTCTGAATTGGTAGAACACGTAAAGGAAGCCAACAAAAACGCACCCGGTGGTGTGATTAATCAATATGGCAATCAATATATTATAAAGGGGAGCGGTAGAGCCTATGCTTTAGAAGATTTGCAGGAAGCAGTTTTAAAACAAGTGAATGGTCAAACCATTAAAATAAAAGATGTAGCAACCGTACAAATAGGCGCTGCGGATAAAATTGGCGATGGTTCATTAAATGCCAATCCAGCGGTTATTCTGACCATATCAAAACAGCCCGATGTCAATACGTTGGAGTTGACAGACCGATTGGATGAAGCTATTGCGGACTTGGAAACAACCTTGCCAAAAGGTGTAAACATCAAAAGTCAAATCTTTAGACAGTCCGATTTTATTGATGCTTCCATCAGCAATTTGAATTGGACTTTAATGGAAGGTGCATTTTTCGTTATGATTATCCTTTTCATCTTTTTAATGAATTGGAGGACAACGGTAATTTCCTTGTTGGCAATTCCTATTTCATTATTAGTGTCCATCATCATTTTAAAATGGTTGGGCTATACCATTAACACAATGAGTTTAGGCGGTATGGCAATTGCCATTGGTGCATTGGTAGATGATGCTATTATTGATGTGGAAAATGTCTATAAACGCTTGCGTGAAAATATTAGAAAACCAAAGGCAGAACGTCAATCCACTATAACGGTAGTGCGTGATGCTTCCGTAGAAATACGAAGTTCTATTATTATCGCAACGCTTATCATTATCGTTTCATTTGTTCCCTTATTCTTTTTAAGCGGAATGGAAGGTCGTTTACTACAACCGTTGGGAATTGCGTTTGTCACTTCGGTGTTGACGTCATTGGTAGTTGCAGTAACGGTAACCCCTATTTTGTGTTCCTATTTATTGAATAACGAAAAGTTATTGAAGAACCAATCTGAAGGCACTCGTGTAGAACGCTGGTTGCAGAAACATTATGGCAATCTTTTGGAACGTGCGACCAAAATACCTAAAACCATTATCGGAGTAACAGTAATTGCCTTTGTCATTAGCCTTTTGGTAGTTACACAATTGGGAAGAAGTTTTCTGCCAGAATTTAATGAAGGTTCATTGGTAATTAGTGTGGTTGGTCCACCGGGAATGTCCTTGGAAGAAAGTAACAAAACAGGCAGGTTAGTAGAAACCATATTACTGGATATGCCCGAAGTTGAAGTGGTAACACGAAGACAAGGCCGTGCTGAATTGGATGAACACGCACAAGGTGTTAATGCTTCGGAAATTGATGTTCCCTTTGTTCTCGAAGATAAGACCAAAGAAGAGTTTTTTGAAGAAGTCCGAAATAAGTTAAGCATAGCACCAGGTGTTAATATCACTTTAGGGCAACCTATCGCACACCGTATTGACCATATGCTTTCGGGTACGCGTGCCAATATTGCCATTAAGATTTTTGGTTCAGATTTACAACGTTTGTTTGAAGTTGGTAAAAGTGTAGAGCAGAACATCAAGGATATTGAAGGATTGGCGGATGTTGCGGTTGACCAACAAATTGAAGTACCACAAATACGTATCAAGCCTAAACGTCAAATTCTATCGGCTTATGGGATGACCGTTGGTAATTTAATGGAACAGGTGGACATTGCATTTGCAGGCGAAGAAGCTGGCGAAATTTATGAAGGGCAACAGTATTTTGATTTGGTGGTTCGTTATGAAAAACCGTTTCGGGATAATATTGAGAATATCGGGAACACCTTAATCAGTTTGCCAAATGGTGGACAAACCACTTTGGGCGAACTGGTAACCGTGCAATCCGTGAGTAGTCCAAACACCATAAATCGTGAAGATGTGCAACGTAAAATTGTAGTCGCTGCCAATGTACAGGGTCGAGATTTACGAGGTGCTGTAGAAGAAATAAAAGACGTGGTTTCAAGTAATGTGAATATGCCAGAAGGATATCGTGTACAATATGGTGGACAATTTGAAAGCGAATCCAAAGCTTCACAATTGCTAATGATAACTGCAATTATTGCCATAGCTATCATTTTTCTGCTACTGTATTATGAATTTAAAGATGTAAAGTTGGCATTTGTCGTATTGATAAACTTGCCTTTGGCTTTAATCGGTGGAATTTTGATTGTGTATTTTACGTCAGGAATCATCAGTATTGCAGCAACCATTGGTTTTATTAGTCTCTTCGGTATTGCGACACGTAACGGTATTTTACTGGTATCACGCTATGAAGATTTGCGAAAAGAAGGAATACAAGGCTTTCAATTGATAAAAACAGGAGCTTTAGACCGTTTAAATCCAATCTTAATGACCGCCTTTACAACGGGTCTGGCATTAATACCATTAGCCTTAAAAGGTGGCGAACCCGGAAGTGAGATACAAAGCCCAATGGCAGTTGTTATTTTAGGTGGTTTGTTATCGGCTACTATTCTGAATTTGGTTGTTATTCCTTGTGTATATCAATTGGTTCTGAAAAAAGAAAAATAGCAAATTGATGAGTTCTAAAAACCTTCTTACTTTGGTAGGGAGGTTTTTTTATGTCATTATACTTATAATCCCACTCAGCACATTCCCCTATATTCCGCGAAAAGCTTCATTTCGGGAAAAGCGCTTCACTAAAAGAGGTCTTGAACACAATTTCAAAGTTTTAAATGTCCACTTCGCTTAATCCTGCTTAATCCCGAAACTTCGGTAGCAGGAACACTACATTCCGAATATAAAACTTTGAAATAGCGTCCGCTTAAAAAAAGGGGAGAGATATCTATATCAATATTAGTACAAAGATAAACTCGCAAAATATTATCATCAAAAGACTACGGCATAAAGCCAACGCTTCGCCCACAACTCATTTATTCCGTTTCCTTTTGAGCAGAAATTTTGTCTTCCGTTTAGGTTCTGCAAAAATATTGTTTAATCTAAAATTTAAGTATTATGACAACAAAAGCAAGTACTACAAGTAAAAACGGAAAGGCATCAGCCACCGTTAAAAATGAGGTCAAGAAAAAATTGACTCAAAGCGCCATTGGACTTCAAGTTCAAGAACTAGGTATCGGAAGAATTATTCCTGACCCAATGCAACCAAGAAAAACCTTTAACGAGGAAGCTCTTAAGCAATTATCTGAAAGTATCGAAGAACACGGCGTCCTGCAACCTATTACAGTCCGAAAATCTGGAAAAGATTACATCATCGTAATGGGAGAGCGTAGGTTTCGCGCAAGTAAATTGGCGAAAAAGAAAACCATTCCGAGTATCGTAAAAGAATACAATAATAATGATGTTCTGGAAATTCAAATTATCGAAAATCTACAAAGACAAGATGTTGAACCTACTGAAGAAGCCGAAGCTGTAGCATTCCTAAGCGAAAAATATGCGCCAGCAGAGATTTCAAAACGGTTGGGAAGAACAGAAAACTTTGTTAGGCAACGTTTAAAATTAGCAGGTCTAATTGAAGGTTTTAAAGTTTTTGTTCGTAATGGCGAAATGACAATTTCGTTAGGCGTAGGTGTTGCACTTTTCGAGCCAAAGGAACAGCAAATGATGCTAGAGACAATGGGAGAAGATTTTAATGCCCATCAAATTAATCAGATGATTAAAAACCAGACTTATGATT
>Ga0209344_10004245_pt1 | contig 13315 bp, 9 predicted proteins | sample Cruoilmetagenom6_FD_187293 | JGI IMG/M metagenome (GOLD analysis project Ga0209344, IMG submission 187293) | Oil polluted marine microbial communities from Coal Oil Point, Santa Barbara, California, USA - Santa Barbara Oil Seep Sample 6 (SPAdes)... | ecosystem: Environmental > Aquatic > Marine >...
GGTTCGTCGATCAGTTCAATCCTGCCCTGCCCTCCGGCAGTCCAGGCACCCAGCAAGCAGGCACTCCAGTGGGTACAGCGTGACGCGTTTTTTCTTGCGAGCAATCCTCCTGATTTCCCTCCTCTCCGCCCTCAGTGGCTGCACCGGGGTGGGCTATTATGCGCAGTCGCTCAAGGGGCATGTCGAGATCATGGCGGCGCGGCAGGATGTGGCGAAGCTGATCCGTGATGCGGCGACGCCGGAGCCGGTGCGGGCGCAGATGGCTTCCGCGCGTGACATAAGGCAGTTTGCCACCGGCCGCCTCGATCTGCCCGACAATGCGAGCTACCGCTCCTACGTCGATATCGGTCGGGATTATGTCACCCTGGCGGTGTTTGCCGCACCGGAATTCTCGCTTGTGCCAAGAGTCTGGTGTTTTCCGGTGTTCGGCTGCGTGCCCTACCGGGGCTATTTTTCCAAAGACAGCGCGATCCGCACCGCCCGTGCGCTTCAGGCCGAGGGGCTCGACGTTCATATCTCGGGCATCACCGCCTATTCGACGCTGGGCTGGTCTTCCGATCCGCTGCTCTCGACCATGTTCACCCAGGACGAGACCCATCTCGCGTCGCTGGTGTTTCATGAGCTGGCCCACCAGCGCGTCTATGTGAATGACGACACCGGCTTCAACGAGGCTTTTGCCGTGGTGGTGGAAACCACGGGGGTAAAAACCTGGCTGCGCGCCAGCAGTGACGCGGCCGGGTTGCGCCGCTATGAGGCCGGGCTCAGGCGCAGCGACGACTTTGTGGCGCTGGTGGCCCAAACCCGCGACGAGCTGGGCCGGATCTATGCAAGCGGTGGCAGCGCAGCGGACATGCGGACCGCAAAGGCAGACGCCATCGAACGGCTGCGCCAGCGCCACCGGCGGATGCGCGACGGAAGCTGGGGCGGATATGACGGCTACGATGCCTGGGTCGCAGCCCCGATCAACAACGCCAAGATCGCCGCCACCTCGGTCTACAATGATCTGGTGCCGGCATTTTTGCGGCTCTATGAGCTTTGTGCGAGCGATTTCCCACGGTTTTACGCCGCGGTGAAGCGGGTCGGCGCGATGGCCAAAACTGACCGGGTGCGGGCGCTCGAGGCTGCAAAAACGTGTGAGTGAACTGGCCGAAGCCGCAGTGCGGCCTCACCCCATGCCGGATCGCACCCTGCGCGAGCGCGCCCGGTTTCGGTCGTCGTGCCAGCTCATCAGGGCAATCACACCCCAGGACAGGCAATAAAGTGCGCCGAAGCCGAGGATGTAGTGCCCGCTCACCGGCCCGATCGCCGCCCGCTCCACCAGTTGCGACGCACTGGTCAGTGGCGAGGGATGGACCACCAGCTTGCCGATATAGGCCGCGCTCTGGATCAGCAGGATCCAGAAATAGTTGCGCCGGATGCGCCGCCCCACCGCCACCGCCAGCGACACGTGATGCATCGGTGTCCAGTAATCCTCGGCCAGCACCTTTTGCCACCCGTCTTCCATGTGCAGATCGCCGTCGTGCAGCATGGGGGCAAAGAAATGCACCTCCATCCACCGACAGCGCGCGCGCCAAACGTTGAAAAACCGGTAGCGGCGTGCCTCCAGCATCAGGAAGAAGAAGATCAGCACCCCGACAAGAAGCAGCGGCAAAGGCGAGGCTGCCGGGGATGAAAACGCAATCGACAAGGCGATGCCAAGGGTGACCACCGCCCAGTTCGTCGTGGTGTCGAGCCGTGTTCGCCACAGCGTCGACCGGTAGACTTCGCCGCGGTAAAGGTGCGCAATTGCCCCGATCTCCGCAGCGTCAAGTCCTTTTCTCTGGCCCGGCGTTTTGGCTTCCATCAAACCCTCCCGGAAGACAGGGTTGCACATTCTGCACAAAGCCAACAACGGCTTTTCAATTTGATGCCAAGCAAGGCGGGTCGAATGAGGCCTTCCTGCGGGCAGAAAAATTCGGCACCGGAGGCTGGCTGTGGCCCTCCACGCAAGGCGGGAGGGCCTTTATGCCTCAGACCTGCTGACCGGCCTACTGCCCTGCCCGGGCCCAGGCGTCGAGCGCCTGGTTGAACACTTCGGTGCCGCTGGCGCCTTTTTCCAGCGTGATCAGCGCCTGACGGCCGTTGGAATAGACCAGCGGAATGTCGATCCAGTTGCGCTGGCGCATGAGATCGGTGTTGGCCTTGCGGGCCTCCTCGAGATCGTTGAGCGCCACCATGTAGAAGTCCTGGGTGATCTTGGCCGGCACCGCGATCAGCGGCGTGCCCTGATCGGCTTCGGTCTGCTTGAAGGCAATGCGCTGCAACTGATCGATCGTGCCGCCGTTGAAATCAGCTGGCAGTGCAAAGACGATCTCGATGAGATGGCTGGCTGGCAGCGACGCATCGGTGTTGCGCTTGATGGTGATCAGCGCCGACAGTCCGGTGTCGGGATTGTTGATCTCGCCGCGGATCACCTGCTCCTCGGGACCATCCGTCGCTTGCTCGTTGACCAGTGCCCAGACAACTGTCCCGGTCTTGACCTCAAGCGATTGCTGGCCGAGGCGCTCTTCATACAGGATCATCTTCTGCGCCACGCCAAGCGGCTGGGAAGCAGGCGCGGTGGCGTCCTCAGGTGCCACTGCCGCATCGGCAGTGGCTGCTTCCGCGGCATTTTCATCCACCGGGCCATCGGTAAGCTCGGCCACCGAACGCCCTTCGACGTTTTCGCCATCATCAGGCCCGGCCGCCGGGCCCGGATCGGACTCCGTGCCATCGGCGCCCAGACGCTGGGTAAACTTGGGCTCATCTTCCGGCACCACCGGGTCGACCAGCGCGGTTTCAACCGGCGCAGGCTCTTGGGAAGCCTCGGGCGCAACCTCGGCGGCAGTGTCCGCCGGCTGGGTGTCTTCAACGCTCACCGGCGTATCAACCGGCGACGCACTGAACATCGCGATAACGGTGTCCTTGTAGCTCCAGCCAGCAAAGGCCACGAGACCGACAAAGGCGGCAATGAGAGCAAGCGCCAGCAGGCCGCCTTTGCCGCCCTTGCCGCCCTTGGAAGGCGTGGCACGGCGCAAGGGCTTGGTTGCCGCCGCGGCCTGCGGGGTATGATCCAGGCCGAAGCGCTCGTCATGCGCATCGCCGACCAGATCGCCCGGCCGCTCGACTGCTGCCGCTGAACCCAACGTCTGATCGAAGCCCGCCTCATCGTAAAACAGTTCCCGTTCGACGTCGGGCTCCTGTTCGTGGTCGAACTCCGGCTCCGGCTCAGACTCCGACTGGAGCTTCGGGAATATGGCAGGCTCTCTCTGGGCCGGCACGAACGGCTCATCCGGCGCATCCGGCTCATCCGGCACGTAGGTTGACTGCGGCGGAGCAGCAACCGGCCAGACCTCGGGTTCGGGTTCGTCTGGCTCTGGTTCGGGCTCGTCTGGCTCTGGTTCGGGCTCCGGCTCATCCAGCTCCGATTCGGGTTCTGGCTCATCCAGCTCCGGTTCAGGCTCCGGCTCATCCAGCTCCGATTCGGGTTCTGGCTCAGGTTCTGGTTCGGGTTCGGGTTCCGGCTCTGGTTCTGGTTCCGGTTCTGGCGGAGCCTGGACAATCACCGGGCTTTTTTGCACCATGGATTCCAGTTCCGCCATCAGGGCCTCGGTCTCGGCCTCATCGGCAGGCAGGGCCTCGGCGTGTTCGCGTTCGACTTCATCGATGGCAGAGCCGAGCTTGTCGAGCTGACGCGCGACCACCTCATCCGACGGGGGCGGATTGATCGCCTCGAGCTGTCGCCGGATGGCTGCCCGCGCCTTGTCATAGACCCTGCCCCGGTTCGCCGGGGTGTCCTCAGCCAGGTTGTCGACCGCTTTCCGGATGACTGCTACAAAATCCGCCATGACTTACCTTGGTTTGATCCCATAAAGCGTTTCAAATCACGCGTTGGCGCTAACCTAGTCTTCAAACGGATCGGTCACAAGTATCGTGTCGTCCCGCTCAGGGCTTGTGGACAACAGCGCAACCGGCGCGCCGATCAGTTCTTCGATCCGCCGGACATATTTGATCGCCTGCGCCGGCAGATCCGCCCAGCTGCGCGCACCAACTGTGGTGCCCTTCCAGCCCTCGATGGTTTCATAGATCGGGGTCACCCGGGCCTGTGCGCCCTGGCTTGCCGGAAGGTGATCGACCCGCTCGCCGTCCAGATCATAGCCGATGCAGATCTTGAGTTCGTCAAGCCCGTCAAGCACATCAAGCTTGGTCAGCGCGATGCCGGTGATGCCGTTGACGGCAACCGACTGGCGCACAAGTGCTGCATCAAACCAGCCGCAGCGCCGCTTGCGGCCGGTCACGGTGCCGAATTCATGGCCGCGTTCGCCCAGGAACTGACCGGTCTCGCCGTGAAGTTCCGTCGGGAACGGGCCCTCACCAACGCGTGTGGTGTAGGCTTTGGTGATGCCCAGCACATAGCTCAGCGCACCCGGCCCCATGCCCGAACCCGCGGACGCCTGGCCGGCAATGGTGTTGGACGAGGTGACGAAGGGATAGGTGCCGTGATCGACATCGAGCAGCGTGCCCTGGGCGCCCTCGAACAGGATCCGCGCACCGGCGCGGCGCTTCTTGTCGAGCAGCAGCCAGACGGTTTCACGGAACGGCAGGATGCGCTCGGCAACCGACGTGAGTTCCTCGAGGATTGTCTCGACCGAGAATTCCGGCTGGCCAAGCCCGCGTCGCAGAGCATTGTGGTGGGTCAGCAAGCGGTCGACCTTGGCAGGCAGTGTTTCCAGATTGGCAAGATCCATCACCCGGATCACCCGGCGTCCGACCTTGTCCTCATAAGCCGGTCCGATGCCGCGGCGCGTGGTGCCGATCTTGGTGCCCGAATTGGAGGCCGCGTCCTCGCGTAGCGCATCAAGCTCGCGGTGCAGCGAAAGGATCAGCGTTGCATTGTCGGCAATCCGCAGATTGTCACCATTGATGACGACGCCCTGCCCGGCCAGCCGGTCGATTTCGCTGACCAGCGCATGCGGGTCGATGACCACGCCATTGCCGATGACGGCGAGCTTGCCGGGACGAACGACGCCCGAAGGCAGCAGCGACAGCTTGTAGATGGCACCATCAATGACCAGCGTATGGCCGGCATTGTGGCCACCCTGAAAACGCACGACCACATCGGCCCGCTCGGAGAGCCAGTCGACAATCTTGCCTTTTCCCTCGTCACCCCATTGCGATCCGACGACAACTACGTTGGCCATGACAACCCCTTGCAAAGCAGCCTCTCATACGAGGCCCGTAAAACAAAAACCCGCGCATGCATACAGACTTGACCGATCAAAATCGACCCTTGGATGTGAGCAATCCGGTGTTTTTACGCGACAATTTCACACGCTACCGTCAATCATTGCGTAGCCAAGCCAGTCGCGGACGTCGATTTTCGCCCAAACACCGCTCCGCACATCCTGTTCGACCATGCAAATATGACATAACGCGCGTAAATTGCGTATAGCTGGACAAAATCCTTGAGATAGGTTGGAACTTGCCCTTCGGCCACTTCCGGTCAAAACCCTGCCAGAGCCCGAAAGTTCCATCTTGATCCTGCGCGCCTATCTGTTTCTGATCATCACATCCCTGTCCTGGGGCGGCAATGCCGTGGCTGGCAAGCTGGCCGTCGGTCACATATCACCGATGGTGTTGACCTCGATCCGCTGGGGCATGGCCTTGGCCATCCTGCTGACATTCGCCCTGCCGCAGGTCCGCCGCGACATCAAGATCATCCGGGCCAATCTGCCGCTGCTCATCGGCTACGGCATGTTCGGCTTCGCCTGTTTCAATATCCTGCTCTATTCGGCGCTCGGATACACAACCGCCATCAACGTCGCCATCGAACAGGCCGGCATGCCGATGGTGATCTTTCTCGCCAATTTCATCCTGTTCCGCATCAAGGTCACCCCGGCCCAGATCATCGGCTTCGTGCTGACGCTCGCGGGTGTGGCGCTCACCGCCTCAAGCGGCAGCCTGGCCCGGTTGATCGGGCTGCAACTCAACCAGGGAGACGCGCTGATGCTGCTGGCGGTGCTGTTTTACGGCGGCTACACCGTGGCGCTGCGCTACAAGCCGGCGCTGCACTGGCAGAGCATGATCACGGTGATGGCAGCCTCTGCCTTCGTGACTTCGCTGCCGTTTTCCGCCTTTGAATTGGCAAGCGGATCAGCGATCCTGCCCGATACCACCGGATGGCTGGTGGCAGCTTTCACCGCCGTGTTTCCCTCGCTGGTGGCGCAGGTCATGTTCATCAAGGGCAACGAGATCATCGGCTCCAACCGCGCAGGCGTCTTCATCAACCTCGTCCCGATTTTCGGCACGCTTCTGTCGGTGATGATCCTGGGCGAGATCCTGCACCTTTACCACGTCATCGCGCTTGGGCTGGTGCTTGGAGGCATCTGGCTGTCGGAGCGGGGGAAACGCGCTCCTGCCCGGTAGCCGACGCCGAGACCCCTGTTTCCCGTTGATCAGGCTTGGCTCGTTCAGCGATCGGGCGAAGCACACAGGCCTTCGGCAACCATCCGTATTGTGTCCGATACGGGCGGAATCCGCGCCGGCATTTGCCGTCCACGGCTGAAAATCAGCCACAGGTCGTGGCTGCGGCTTTGCGGCAACGGCACGATCTGCACCTTGTCCCGGTCAGGGTATGCATCAACGCCGCTGCGTGGCAGCAGCGTATAGCCGATACCATGGGCGACCGGCGCCGGGATCTGGCTGATCTGGTTGACAAAGGCGCGGACATGCAAGCGGTCGGAACCTATGAAGTCGTCCGGAAAATTCAGAGAAAACAGCTCGTCCGCGTAGGCAAAACCATCCGGATGGGCGACAAAGCCGCGCCTATCGAGATCTTTCAAACAGACATCCCGGATATCCTCGCCGGCGGGAAGCAGAAGGCAAAGCTCCTCCACCCCCAGCCTTATGGCATCGAGCCTTGGATGATCAGGCTTGTGCCCGACAACACCGAGATCGAAATGCCTGTCCAGAACCCCGGCGATGATACGCTCGCGCGGTGTGGCTTCCAGCCGGACAGTCAATCCGGGCGCCGCCTGCATCATTGACAGCAGTCTGGGGTAAAGCAGCATCGCGAAACTACCCGAACAGCCGATACTGACGTCACCCACATCAGCGGCGTCGTGCGCGATCGTCTGCTGCAGGCTCTTTTCTTCCTGCCACCGGGCCTGCCCCACTGCAAGCACCGCCTCACCCGCCGGGGTAAGACTGAAACCTTTCCCGTGTTTGGTGATCAGCCTGTGGCCGACTTGCTCCTCGAGTTTCCGCAAATGCTGGGAGACCCCAGGTTGGGTCATGCCAAGCACCTCCGCGGTGCGGGTAAAATGCCCCCTGTCACAGAGTTGGACAAACGTTTCGAGCCAGCTGGAATTCAACATCATCATTCCGTTTTTTTATCATTACGACAATAAATGATAATTTCATATTCCCGAAATGCAAGCCTAGGGTCACCGCATCCCACCACATCAAGGAGAGCAGAATGCTGCCGACCCCCAAGAAGTTTCTCCCATATCGGATTGTCTGTTCCCGACCTCGACGCAGCCGTGAAATTCTATTCCGAGGTCCTCGGCTTCTATACGATCATGACCCCGACAGAGATTGTTGAAGACGACAGTGAAATCGGCCGGATGTGCACCGATGTCTTCGGGCCCGGCTGGAACAAGCTGCGCATCGCCCATATGGCAACAGCCGACCGGATCGGCATCGAGCTGTTCGAATTCGACGGCAATCACGCCCCTGCTGACAACCTGTCATTCCGCCAGCACGGCACGTTTCACTTTGCCATTCAGGACCCCAACCTCGAATCGCTGCTGGAAAAGATCGTCGCCGCCGGCGGCAAGCAGCGCATGCCGGTCCGCGAATATTTCCCCAACGACAAGCCTTATCGCATGGTCTACGTCGAGGATCCGTTCGGCATCGTCTTCGAGCTCTACAGCCACAGCTACGAACTCACCTACTCGTCCGGCGCCTACACCTAAGCAAACAGGCTTTGCGTCCCCAAAGGGATTGAAAACAAAATAGCCCCCGATTGCCGCAACCGGGGGCTTGATCAAAGGTTGGCAATCAGCCTTAGTCGATGTTGAACACCAATGGCTTGGCCTGCTTGATGGCGCCTGGCAAAACGAACCGGCGATCAGGCAATCCCGGTCAGATAGCCGCTGGTGTCAATACACTCGGAACAAATCCATCTCTCGTGAGTTCGACTTTGCACAGTCATAAACCTCAGGAGACACCAATGGGTACTATCATCTCTCTTATGGGCCTTACCTTGATGGCTCTTACCTATGTAAATTTGGTGCAATAGCATGAGCCGGGTACGCTCAATTGGACCCAAGCCACAGCCAGCCGACGACAGGGAACTTGAATGCTCTCGGACAGGTTCGATCAGGTACTTCACCTAGAGATGATCGATGTCGTCGCGGACAATCAGGGCCTGAACGCAAAAAGGCGCTTCGCGATCCAGTCGCTGTTGTGCCCACCCGACGCTGACATTTAGTAGTGGTGCCAGAACTGCCGACAGACCAGAACTGCCGACAGAAAGGCCACTGGCAAATTCGGTCATTCAAGTTGATCTGATGCTTTAATCGCTGCCAAGGGAGACGGATCCCCCCATGACCACAACAATCCATCGCAAAACGCCACCTTCCAGAACCCCCGGACGCAATCTTCTTTTAAACGTTGAACGTCTATGGGATCGGTATCGCCCGCGCGGCGGTTCTCCCGAACCGGTTATCGACAGCTACATGGGTTACGCCACACCTGAAGGATGCGTTCTGCGCGGTCGGGTCCTGGCGCGCAGCCGCTTCAGGACCCAGATAGAGGCGCCCTCCCGTCTCAACGCGGTACGCAACATGGCACGTAATTTCATTACCAGTGAAATGGCCGGTGTCAGCGTTGCTTCAGGCAGCGCGGAAACGGTTACTGACGAAGAAGGCTACTTTCAGCTCACCCTACCCCCCATGCCGCCGGGCTTGCAAACCGCACATCTGACGCTGCCCGACTATGAGAGCAAAGCTCGGGCCATCATCCAGGTGCCGCTGCCGGACGCGGATATCGGCATTATCTCTGACATTGATGATACCGTGATGCGAACCGGAGCCTATTGGTTGCCGCGCAATCTCTGGACCACAGCAACCACATTTGTGTCGGACCGGGAGATCTTTCAGGATACGGCCGCGTTTATCCGCCAGTGTCAGGCTGGCAGGAACCCGGTTTTCTACGTCAGCTCATCACCGTGGAACTTGCACGCCTATCTCAATCAGGTCTTCGCGACCCACGATGTACCGAATGGCCCGTTCTTCCTTCGCGATCTGGGCATCTCGGAGACCCAGTTCATCATGTCCTCGCACAAATCGCACAAGGGCAATGCGATCGACACCATACTGGCCGCCAATCCGGGCCTCGACTTCATCCTGATCGGTGATTCCGGCCAGCATGACGCGATCGTCTACAAGGACGCCGTCGAGCGTCATCCGGGCAGGATCCGGCAAGTCGTGTTGCGCACTGCCGGAAAGATTGACGAGATCGATCGCGCTTCCGCCGAAGCGCTCAGGCAAAAGGACCTGGATTTTTTTCCGGCTCGACACTGGAGCCGCTGCTGGGCAGACATCATTCGGCTGAAACAGCTTCGCACCGGTCTGTTTGACCAAACCAAAAACCGCCCCCCGAAACCATCAGTCTCGGGAGGCGGCCTCTTCATCCTTGCAATACAATCAGCCTCAGTCGACGTTGAAAACCAATGGTTTGGCCTGTTTTATGGCCTCGTGCGATGTCAGCTTCTCGAGCACATCCTGGCCGACGATCTGGTCAACATAAAGCAGCGCAATGGCATCGCCGCTCTGCTTGTCGCGGCCGAGCTGGAAGTTGGCGATGTTGACGCCGGCATCACCCAGTGTCGTGCCCATAAAGCCGATCATGCCAGGCACGTCGGTGTTGGCGATGTAGATCATGTGGGCGCCGACATCGGCGTCCAGGTTGATGCCCTTGATCTGGATAAAACGCGGCTTGCCATCCGAAAACACTGTGCCTGCGATCGACCGGGTCTGACGCTCGGTGGTGATCGTCAGCTTGATATAGCCGTCATAGACGCCAGTCTTGTCGCGCTTGACCTCGGACAGGATGACGCCCTTTTCCTTGACCATGATCGGGGCCGAAACCATGTTGACATCCGACACCTGGTTGCGGATCAGACCGGCCAGAAGTGCTGAGGTCAGCGCCTTGGTGTTCATGCCCGCAGTGACACCGTCATAAAGGATCTCGACTTCCTTGATCGGGCTTTCGGTGACCTGACCGGCAAAGGAACCGAGCACGTCGGCCAGCCGGATGAAGGGTTTCAGGATCGGCGCTTCTTCGGCGGTGATCGACGGCATGTTGATGGCGTTGCTGACTGCGCCGCGGACCAGATAATCCGACATCTGCTCGGCAACCTGCAACGCGACGTTTTCCTGCGCTTCGGTGGTCGACGCACCAAGATGCGGCGTGCAGACCACGTTGGGCAGGCCGAACAGCGGGCTTTCGGTGGCGGGTTCGACTTCGAACACGTCAAAACCGGCGCCTGCGACATGACCGGACTTGATGGCCTCTGCGAGAGCAGCTTCATCAACCAGACCGCCACGGGCGCAGTTGATGATGCGGACGCCCTTCTTGGTCTTGGCCAACGCTTCTGCACCCAGAATGCCGCGGGTCTTGTCGGTCATCGGCACGTGCAGAGTGATGAAATCAGCGCGCGCCAGCAGCTCGTCTAGCTCCACCTTGGTAACGCCCATTTCCTCCGCCCGCTCCGCCGAGAGGAACGGGTCATAGGCAACGACGTGCATTTTCAGACCGATAGCGCGCGAGCAGACGATTCCGCCGATATTGCCCGCACCGATGACGCCAAGTGTCTTGCCGGTGATCTCGACACCCATGAATTTCGACTTTTCCCACTTGCCTCCTTGCGTCGAGGCGTCGGCTGCAGGCAGCTGACGGGCCACCGCGAACATCAGCGCGATGGCGTGCTCGGCCGTTGTGATCGAATTGCCGAACGGCGTGTTCATGACGATGATGCCGCGGCGCGATGCGGCCGGAATGTCGACATTGTCAACGCCGATACCGGCGCGGCCGATGACCTTGAGGTTGGTCGCAGCCGCGATCAGCTTTTCGGTCGCCTTGGTGGCCGAGCGGATGGCCAGGCCGTCATACTGGCCGATGATTTCGAGCAGTTTTTCCTTGTCCTTGCCGAGAGCCGGCATGAAATCCACGTCAACGCCGCGATCGCGGAAAATCTGGACGGCAGTTTCCGAAAGGGCATCGGATACGAGTACGCGAGGTGCCATGATGGCCTCCATTGCTAAGATCAGATTATGGGAATTGAGCAGGTGGGCCGCAACGGATCTGTCCCGGTGCGGTCATCAGGCAAATCTCAGGCAGCCTGCCTGAGTGCGGCCTTTTCCTGGGCAAACGCCCACGACAGCCAAGGCGTCAAAGCCTCGAGATCGGCTGTCTCGACCGTTGCGCCGCACCAGATCCGAAGACCAGCCGGGGCATCGCGGTAAGCGCCGATATCAAGCGCCACGCCTTCCTTGTCGAGACGGCTGACCATTGCCTTGGCGAAAGCCGCCTGGGCGTCTGGTGCCAGTGCTGCCACTTCGGGATCGGCAATCACCAGGCAGACCGACGTGTTGGAGCGGGTCTCGTCGACCTTGGCGAGGTTGGCGATCCAGTCATTGTCGGCAACAAAGCGGTGCAGAACACCGGCATTGGCGTCAGCGCGGCCCATCAGCCCCTTGAGGCCTCCGACGCGCTCGGTCCAGTTGAGCGCGTCGATATAGTCCTCGACGCAGAGCATGGAGGGTGTGTTGATGGTCTCGCCGACAAAGATGCCCTCGATCAGCTTGCCGCCCTTGGTCATGCGGAAGATCTTCGGCAGTGGCCAGGCCGGCTGATAGCTTTCCAGCCGCTCGACAGCGCGGGGGCTGAGAATGAGAACACCATGGCCCCCCTCACCGCCCAGAACCTTCTGCCAGGAGAAGGTGGTCACATCGAGCTTGGCGAAATCGAGATCCTGGGCAAAGGCTGCCGAGGTGGCATCACAGATCGTCAGGCCCGCACGATCTGCAGGAATGAAATCGGCATTGGGGACGCGGACGCCCGAGGTGGTGCCGTTCCAGGTGAAGACCACATCGCGATCAAAATCGATCTGCGCCAGGTCCGGCAATTCGCCATAAGGCGCGGTGATCTTTCGAGCATCATCCAGCTTGAGCTGCTTGACCACATCGGTGACCCAGCCTTCGCCAAAGCTTTCCCAGGCGACCATGTCGACGCCGCGGGCACCAAGCATTGACCACAGCGCCATCTCGACAGCGCCAGTGTCAGACGCCGGAACAATACCGATGCGGTAGTCATCCGGCACGCCCAGAATCTCACGCGTCTGGTCGATGGCCTGCTTGAGTTTGGATTTGCCGATCTTGGCCCGGTGCGAGCGGCCAAGGGCCGCATCAGCGAGCGCTTCGGGCGTCCAACCGGGACGCTTCGCACAGGGACCAGAAGAAAAACGGGGGTTTTCCGGACGCACGTCCGGCTTCGTTTCAGTCGTCATAATGCTATCCTTCCAGATAGTGGCCCCTCGTTGGGGAGGGGTGGCCCACTGGCGGGATTAGACCTCGGCGATTTCGAAGTCAAGAAGCATTATGCGCTGCAGCATACGAAAAAGGGCGGAGATGATCCGCCCTTCTGAAAGTCGCTGACGAAGGCGCAGTCTACCACAGATCATAGCGCAGCCCGACTCTGACTTCATGCACATTGATGCCCTTTTGACGGGTAATGGTGGTGCCGTTGAAATCTGCATACATTGCATCTGGGGCAGAGGTGAACTGGTAACCCACGTCCAGGGTCAGGTTCTTGGCGACCTGATAACCAACGCCCGCATTCAGGGCGTAAGCGAGACTCCACTGATCTTCTTTGTAGTTGAGAAGAGCAACATCGACTGCAGGTGCGGTATATGAGGTCTGGCCGTCACAGACGAATGTATTTGTTGTCTCGACCACGCCCGCAACGCCGGCCACAACCTGCGAACCCCGGCAACGGCCATTGGCGGAAGCAGTCTGCTTGGTATAGGCGAGACCCAGACCGGCACCGACATAAGGCGTGAACCCGGCAAAGGTGCCGAGGTCGACATAGCCGTTGAGCATGCCCAGATACATCGAGTTCTTGACGGAGATCGCCCCGTTGCAATCGACACTGTCAGCGCCGCTCGCCGTGGTGCCGGGCAGCACAGGAACACCAGCCACGTAGGTGATTGTCGTGAATGTTCGCGTGCCGT
>Ga0209344_10004247_pt1 | contig 13307 bp, 12 predicted proteins | sample Cruoilmetagenom6_FD_187293 | JGI IMG/M metagenome (GOLD analysis project Ga0209344, IMG submission 187293) | Oil polluted marine microbial communities from Coal Oil Point, Santa Barbara, California, USA - Santa Barbara Oil Seep Sample 6 (SPAdes)... | ecosystem: Environmental > Aquatic > Marine...
TACTGTCCTGCAATTCGCCCCACCTTCACGACCGGCTTACCGCCTGCGTAAGTGAGAGTAACAGCCATCTGCAGTAATACTTTAAGTGATTCCCGGATATTCGGAGCAGTACAGTTTGCAAACTCCTCTGAACAGTCACCCCCCTGCAGCAAAAAAGCCTCTCCATCTACCGCCTTGGCCAGCAACGATTTCAACTCCCTGATTTCGCCGGCAAAAACAAGTGGCGGAAGGCTTGCTATAGTCTCCAATACATGTTCGTAGTGTTTCTTGTCCGGCCAATTTGGCTGTTGCAGGGCCGGATAATTCTGCCAACTTGTTCTGCTCCAGTTTTGGATGCCTGTGTTCATCATACTATTCTCATTGTAATTGATTATTTAAGGAGTTATTTTTTGAGCCCGCTTATTTATCAGCAGGTATTTCACATGTCCCGTTCTTACAGCATACCTCTACATCAAAGGCATTTAAAATTCGTGCTTCCCTGTCCCTGCGCTGCTCATCACCAAACGGTTCAAATGACAGTTCATTAAACAACTCAAGAGCCTTCTGGCGCTTTGGAATGGCATTCATTCCAGTGGAGAGAACCTTGCCGCTACCTGTTTCCAGGAGTTCAGCTTCACGGCAGTTTGTAACAACAGCAAGTGGTATGCGATAATCAGGATCCAGCAACCGTGCTGCAGCAATGGCAGGCCTTTCTCTCGTCACCAGGGATCCAGGGCCATAACGAACAATCATTATCCGGCGTTGCGAAACACTAACTGTCAGCTCTATAAGTGATTTGACGTACTGATTATTATATGTTGTTTCTATGACGAGCCGTGGTTCAAGTTCCTCCGGAACATAGCCTTTTTCCTCTACCAATAATCTGGCCAACTGCTGCCGACACCTCTCATCATCGGTATCCGGAAGCTCTTCACCAGTTAAGTAGTCTTGAAGTATACCATAGACTATATGGTGCCCTGATGTATCAACCATCATATTGATAGAAAAATGATACGGGAAAAACCGTTCCAGGAAAAAGAGACAGGCGCTGCCCTTAACTTATAGCCTCGCCTGCAATACTTTTCGAATGCTATATTCTTTAACTATTACTTAAAGCTCAAGCCAGGACTCTGAAAAAACAGCCTGGCCGGAGAGAGCTTTGTATGTTTTGTAATGCTCAAGGGCAGCCCCCTGCAAAGAAGAAGGATCAGGATCACTTCCGTCCATCATTCCATGAACCAGATCAACCAGATCCTGTCTCTCACCTTTGCAGATTGCCATAAGCTCATCATCATAAGCGTTGACAATAGCAGTGCTGATACCATATTTCATCAGCATAATCAGGTACGTTCTGTCCAGATACTTACGAAGATGATCTGCAACGCCGTTTGATACATTTGACAAGCCGACTGTTGATCCGGCCCCCGGAGCAATATCCTGAAGCATCATCATAAACTCAAGACCTGAAGCTATCTGGTCTGCACCCAGCGTAATTGGTGTTCCAATAGGATCAAACAGAATCTTTTCATTGGGAATACCTGCTTCGTTCAGTGCCATCATGAGATCTACTGACATTGCCGCCCTTTCGTTTGAGTCACGCGGCATTCCGTCAGGACCCCAAAGCAGAGCAATTACATCGCAGCCTGATTCTGCTGCGACCGGGATCAGTTTTTCCATACGTTCCGGCTGGGCAGAGATGGAATTCATAATAGCCTGACTTTTGTTCTGCACAACCTTGAATCCGGCTTCCATGGCATCACCATTTGTCGTGTCAAGACAGAGCGGAGTGTCAACAGCACCTTGAACTGTTTCAACAACCCAAGGCATCAACTCAGTACCGTCCTTCCTGGCAGGCCCAATATTTAGATCAATGTAGGTAGCTCCTGCGCCAGCCTCCTCTTTAGCCATTTCCTGAACTGGACCGGGATTTCGCTCTTTCATAGCGCTACCGCTTCTTTTGCCCATAATATTAATGCTTTCAGCAATTGCCTTAACAGTCATGGTCATTGTCTTTCTCCTTTAAATGTATTGATAACAGTAATTGTTTGTTTCATTTTGTATTAAAAGGTGATAATTTATCGTATTTTAGGGTAGTTGTCAATCCGCAAATTCCTCGGTGCTGTACCGCTCCCCGTAACTCAGGAAAATGTTACTGGGATTTTTTTACAAATAAAACCGAGTGATTATATAGTAACCATGGGATATTTCCGCCATAACTATTATGGAGTTATAATGAACACATTCCGCCTTGCAGCCGCATGGTTTTTTGTCCTTATCTTTTCACTGACAGGCCATGCCAAGGTAATGCCGGTCGAATTTGATTCCGGCCGCAACAGACTGATTGCATACATGCTGAGCCACCAGCTTCCTGCCCAGCATTTCTCCCACAAATCCCTGGACGATATTTCACAGGCAGCCTTTGACCTCTATCTCAGGCAGCTTGACCCCAGAAAACGTTTTCTTCTCCAGGAAGACGTTGAGCAGTTGAAAGGGTTCACCGATAGAATTGATGATGAACTGCGCCGGGGAAGGGTTATTTTACCTGATACCGGCACAAAACTCTTCAACAAGCGGGTTGAGGAAGTGAAAACCATGACAGACCACCTGCTGGACAAGGATTTTGATCCGGACAGAAAGGATTCCCTGGAACTTGACCCGAAAAAAATCGAATATGCCCGGACAAAGGCGGAACTGGAAGACCGCTGGCGTCGAACTCTAAAAATGCAAACCCTGGAAACCTATCTCGACCTGCTGGAACAGGAGAACAAAAAAACCGACGGCACAGGTAAGGATGAGACCGAAATAAATAAAGCGGGTCAGTACCTTGATGGTGATTTCAATAAAATTTTGTGGACCAAATCACTGAACAAGGTCAAGGATCGCAACAGACTTTATCTGGAAAGACTGCTCAAGGAGACCCGTCAGGAACATTATAATCGTTTCTTTGACACGATAGCCAGGGCATTTGACCCTCACACCAATTACATGGCACCAACCTCAAAGCAGGACTTTGACATTCACATGAGCGGCTCCCTTGAGGGCATTGGAGCTCTTCTTCGTGAAGATGAGGGACAGATAAAGGTTGTCAGGGTTATTCCGGGCAGCGCTGCCGAACGTCAAGGAGAACTACAGGCGGAAGATATTATTTTATCCGTATCGGAAAAAAACCAGGACCCTATTGATATCAGTGACATGAGAATAAGGGAGGCTGTGAGTTATATCAGAGGCCCCAAAGGAACAGAGGTCATTCTGACTGTTCAAAAACCGGACAGTTCAAAAAAGGCCATCCCCATTGTCCGCGATGTAGTCCAAATTGAGGAAACATATGTAAAATCTGAAATTCTTGAGGACCAGAACGGCAACACAATCGGGTACATCAAAATTCCCAGTTTTTATCGTGATTTCGCAGCAAAGGAAGGAAAGCAGAAGGCTCGAAATGTAACCCGCGATATGGTTACAGAACTGCACAAGCTGAAAGAGAAAAAGATCCAGGGCCTTGTCCTTGATCTCAGGAATAATGGCGGAGGCTCCCTTGCTGATGCTGTTGACATATCAGGCCTGTTTCTTCCCGGCGGACCGGTTGTCCAGGTAAAAAACTCTCAAGGCGATATCAAAATCCTCGAAGACAGTGATAAAAATGTATTTTACGGCGGACCGGTCATTGTGCTTGTCAACAAGTTTTCTGCATCCGCATCGGAAATCCTGGCGGCAGCTCTCCAGGATTATGACCGGGCACTTGTCATTGGAGGAGACCATACTCACGGCAAAGGCACTGTCCAGTCCCTTGTCGATATGAACAGGAACCTGCCCATTCTCCATCGTAAAAAATATGATGACCTGGGTGCCCTCAAGGTTACGATTCAAAAGTTTTACAGAATCAACGGCGAATCAACCCAGTACAAGGGTGTCCATCCGGACATCACGCTTCCGACCGTTCTTGACTATTTGAAAAGCGGTGAGAAATATCAGGATTATTCCCTTCCATGGGACACAGTCGACAAGGTCCCGTATGAACAATGGAATCAGGCACCATTAGACATGGATGCAGCAAAACGTCTGACCGAAAAATGGATAGAGTCGAATGAAGAGTTCAAAAAAATCTCAAAACGAACTGAAAAAGGAAAGGAACGATCTGAACTCACCAGGGTGGATGTCTTCCTTGAGGGAATAAAAAAGGACCATATGGAACTTGCCGACCTGGTAGATGATGATCGGAAAATCCAGCACATGGAAAACACTTCCATTGATCAGGAACCCCACCAGAACAAGAAAAAACCGCTTATTGATCAGTTGAAAGATGACCCTTATGTACAGCTTTCTATTCATCTACTATCTGAACTTACCCTTGCCAAAAAAGACCACCAAGTGACACTAGAGTAAATTTTTTCTTGAAAAGATATCCCAATCATGATAGATCCTTGCGAATGGATGAATCTTCATTCATTTTTAAAGGTCCCTTTAACTGATTGGTACGAATGAATCTGCTTGAAATCTTACAGGAAAAGAAAAAACAGATCCTTTCCACCTGGATAGACAGGACATTGGATAGTCATATCTCATCCGGTTTTTTCAAAAAATCTCGTGATCAATTTGCCAACCCAATCGGCGCCAATATAAGAGACGGGCTGACGAAAATTTTTGATCTTTTAGTAAGCAAGGCTGCCATAGAAGAATTCACTGCTCCTATGGATCAGGTTATCCGAATCAGGGCAATCCAGGATTTTTTACCATCGCAGGCCGTTGCCCCTTTTCTTGAACTTAAATGGGTTATTCGACAAGCTTTAACAGATGACAAGAAATTGGACCTTGAAAAGCTGAACCTTGCCGACCTTGAATATGAAATCGACAAAGTAGCACTTGCTGCTTTTGATATGTATACCCGGTGCCGCGAACAACTTTACCAGGTCCGGATAAAAGAACTGAAAAGCGGAAGTCATATTTTGACAGATTCGACCTGCCCATCGAAAATGGTGCGGCAGGACATTGAGACTCTGTCAAAAATCCACTGACGCTACAGTATATAACTCAGACGGATTGGATTCGTCTGGAAACCGACAGGCAGGGGACTGTCGGTAATTTCGGATATTTATGCAATATTGGTATTGCATGTTACCGTTCAATTTGAAGCGAGGGAGTGATAGATGAAGTACCTCTTCCCGTTGGCGGCAGTTCTTGCCTTGGTGGTTATTGCATGGATCGGGTCCAAAATACCCGGCATGCAGTACGTTTTTGGTGTTGCAATTCCATATCTTGCTATAGGCATATTTCTCTATGGATTCTGCAACAGGGTAATCTATTGGGCCAAATCACCGGTACCGTTTAAAATTCCCACCACATGCGGGCAGGGATACTCTCTGTCCTGGATTAAGCAGGACAAGCTGGAGGCACCAGTCAACACCTCACAGGTCGTTGCCCGAATGTTTCTGGAAATTGTCCTTTTCCGTTCGCTCTGGCGCAACACAAAGACGGAAAGTCATGATGGCCCGCAACTGACCTATGAGTCAAGCAAGTGGCTGTGGTTGTTCGGTATTCTTTTTCACTACAGCTTTCTTGTCATAGTTTTGCGTCACATGAGGCTTTTTCTTGACCCGGTACCGGGTCTGTTTAAGGTCATAGAATACGGAGACTCTATCCTGCAGATAGGTGCTCCGACCATGTACATGACCGACGTGACTCTTATCCTTGGTCTGCTTCTTCTTTTCGGTCGTCGCCTTATAAACCGTCAGGTTCGGTATATCTCACTGGTTAACGACTATTTTCCTCTGTTCCTTATCTTTGCAATCGCACTGACCGGCATCCTGATGCGCTTCTTCCTGCGGGCAGACATCGACATTGTTGCTATTAAACGCCTGGCGGTCGGCCTTGTCACCTTTCAGCCATCCATAAGTGCCGACATCGGTTCAATATTTTACATTCATCTCTTTCTGGTGTGCACACTTCTTGCCTACTTTCCGTACAGCAAACTTATGCATTTGGGTGGTGTGTTCCTCAGCCCGACTCGAAGTATGGCAAATGATACTCGCATGAAGAGGCATATCAATCCATGGAATCCGGATATTAAACCGCACTCCTATGCAGGATACGAGGACGAATTCAGAGAATTTATGGTTGATAGCGGCATTCCGGTGGAAAAAGAGTTGCCCCCAAAGGCTGACGATTAAGTCGGCATGGAAATAAGGTGAGAAGGATATAGCTATGGCAGTTGTAAGCATTGACAAATTATCAAAGAGTGTTGTCAAGGGACCTTCCCTGATGACCGGTTCTGCCCCCAGACAAAACTGGATGGATGTGCCGGCGATTTTTAAACTTGGTAACTTTGGCTACCCGGCTAAAAAGGAAAAAGTAGAATACCTGGACAGCCAAGAAGGTCTCAGCTTTCCCAATGCCCGAGAATGGTGGCCGGAAGATGACGACTGGAAATTACAGGAAAACTGGAAGGAAATTATTTTAAACGGCCTGAAAGAACGGCTGGACAAATTTCGCTCCCTGAAAATCTTCATGGACTGTTGTGTTCGCTGTGGAGCCTGTGCCGATAAGTGTCACTTCTTTATTGGTACCGGTGATCCGAAGAACATGCCCGTCCTCAGGGCAGAGCTGCTACGGTCTATATACAGAAATGAATATACCAAGGCCGGAAAAATTCTTGGCAGAATGGTAGGTGCACGGGAATTGACAATCGACGTCATCAAAGAGTGGTTCATGTATTCCTACCAATGCACTGAGTGCCGCCGTTGCTCCGTCTTCTGTCCCTATGGTATCGATACGGCTGAAGTCACCATTATACTTCGTGAGCTGCTCCATTTGCTTGGAATCGGCATGAACTGGATTCTGGAACCGGCTTCCAACTCAAACCGGACCGGTAACCATATGGGTCTGCAGCCTCATACTTACAAAGATAATGCGGATTTTCTCGTCGATGACGTTGAAAACCTGACCGGGGTTCGGCCGAATGTATCATTTAACCGCAAGGGTGCAGAGATCCTCTTTATCACACCTTCTGCAGATGTCTTTGCCGAGCCTGGTCTCTATACGGCCATGGGCTATATGATCCTCTTTGAGCATATCGGCCTTGATTACACATGGTCCACCTATGCGTCTGAGGGTGGCAACTTCGGTCTCTTTACCAACAATGAAACCATGAAGAAGCTGAATGCCAAAATGTATGCCGAAGCAAAACGGCTTGGTGTAAAATACATTATTGGCGGTGAATGCGGGCACATGTGGCGCGTTTTACATCAGTACATGGATACGATGAACGGTCCGGCAGACTTTCTTGAGGTACCGAAATCTCCTATCACCGGGACAGTCTTTGATAATGCCGCCTCAACCAAAATGATTCATGTAACAGAATTCACGGCTGACCTGATCAAGAACAACAAGCTGAACATCGACAAGAGCCGTAATGATTATGTCAAGGCTACCTGGCACGATTCCTGTAACCCTGCCAGAGCCATGGGGCTTCTAGATGAACCCCGTTATGTTCTTGACCATGTTGTAAACAACTGGTGGGAAATGCCTGAAAACACCATCCGCGAGAAAACATTCTGCTGTGGGTCCGGAACAGGATTGAATACCGATGAAATTATGGAAATTCGCATGCGCGGCGGACTGCCTCGTGCCAATGCGGTCAAATATGTGCATGACAGGCACGATGTAAACCATCTGGGCTGTGTCTGTGCAATTGACAGGGCGACACTTACCTCACTCATGAACTATTGGGTGCCGGAAGTGACTGTATTCGGCCTGTCAGAACTCGTAGGAAATTCACTGGTTCTTGAAGGTGAAGACCGGCAGGACATCTCGGAAGAAGGTCTTCGGACCATGGTTTAATTCTCTGGCACAAGTGGAGGAAGATTGATGTACGACAGTGGAAAAATTATACCGGGACTCATTATTTTTGTCCTGTTTGTCACGTTTCCCATCTGGTACAACCACGGAGTTGCCGGGGACGTACCTAAACCTGAGTTACCAAAGGACTATAAGCAATGTGTGGTTCCGACCACTGAAATGCGCGTAAGCCACATGATATTATTGGATGAGTGGCGTGACGAAGTTCTTCGCACAGGTGACCGGGCATATTTTAAACTGGAAGGAAAAATGTATCAAAAGAGCCTGCAGAATGCATGCATGGAGTGTCACAAGAGCAAGAAAAAATTCTGTGACACCTGTCATGATTATTCATCTGTAAGTCCCTATTGCTGGGATTGCCATCTGGCCCCTGTTGAGTGAGCAACCAAGGAGGATATAGACTGATGGACAAAAAGAGAAGAGAATTCCTCAAGATTGCCGGCATCTCTACCCTAGCTGGTCTTGGTGCTCCGGCAGTGGTCGACCGTTTAGTAGTCGGGTCCAGTCCACTGGTGGCAAATGCCACCACTGAGGCAGATAGCGGTGGACATGGTAATGCGGCGGACAGTCATGCTGCCCCTGCTGCTCATGGTGAGGAACATGGAGCAGAAATTATCAAAACCGGTAAACGGTACGGCATGGTTATAGATGTAAAGAAATTTTACGATAACCCGGCCATGGCTGAGGCGTGTGTCAAAGCATGCCATGCAGTTCATAATGTACCAGACTTTCCAGATCAGAAAGAAGAAATCAAATGGATCTGGCAGACTGGGTACAATAATGCCTTTACTGAACACAGTCATTATTACAAAGATGAATCGACTGAGAAAAACAATGTACTGGTTCTCTGTAATCATTGCGATAAACCACCATGTGTGAGAGCCTGCCCGACCAAGGCAACGTTTAAAAACGCTGATGGGATAGTCGCGATGGACTATCATCGTTGCATCGGCTGTCGTTTCTGTATGGCTGCCTGTCCATATGGATCACGCTCGTTTAACTGGCGTGACCCAAGGGCTGCATCCAACTTGCAGGATTTGAGTAAAATAAATCGTCTTTTCCCGACCAGGATGCGTGGTGTTGTCGAAAAATGCAACTTTTGTGCAGACCTCGTCGGTAGAGGCGAACAACCGGAATGTGCGAAAGTTGCCGCAAGTTCAAGGGCCATCGTATTTGGTGACTTGAACGATCCCAACTCTGAAATCAGAAAGGTACTGAAGGAAAATTACACTATACAGCGTAAGCCTTCCCTCGGAACGTCTCCATCAGTCTTTTATATAGTATGAGGTAGCCATGTTTGAAAAAGCGCTAAAAGGAAACAATTACTACTGGATCTGGCTGGCCTTTCTGGGTACGTTCATGGCCATAGGTGCACTCTGCTATATCAGGCAGTATATGTATGGTCTTGGCCTGACCGGCATGAGTCGGTCTGTATCATGGGGTCTATATATTTCCAACTTCACCTTTCTGGTCGGAGTTGCAGCGGGAGGTGTAATGCTGGTTCTGCCGTATTACATCCATAACTACAAGGTATTTGGCAGAATTACCATTCTTGGAGAATTTCTCGCCATTTCTGCTCTAATCATGTGCCTTATGTTCATTATTGCTGACCTTGGACAGCCGACCAGGGCACTGAATGTTGTGTTTCATCCGACGCCCAACTCCATGCTCTTTTGGGATATGATAGTGCTCAATGGCTATCTCTTTCTCAATATTCTATGTGGATGGGTTATACTGACTGCCGAAAGGAAACAGGTTGAACCGCCTAAATGGATATATATATTTGTCTACATATCCATACCGTTTGCCATCTCCATTCACACCGTAACAGCTATGCTGTACTGCGGTCTGCCCGGAAGGCATTTCTGGCTGTCAGCAATCATTGCTCCCCGCTTTCTTGCCTCGGCATTTGCAGCTGGACCTGCATTAATATTATTTGCATGCATGATCCTCAAAAGGGTTGCAAACTTTGATGCCGGGCGCGAAGCAACAGACAAGATGGTAACAATCGTTTTGTATGCTGCCCTCATCAACGCATTCTTTGTTATGCTTGAATTCTTTGTCGGCTTTTACAGCCAAATTCCCGGCCACATGCATACACTCCAGTATCTCTTTGCCGGTCTTGAGCATCATGGCCATGTATATAATAATCTGGTACCATATATGTGGGGATTTGTAGTACTCACCCTTACCGGTTTTACACTTCTCGCTGTACCCTATACGAGAAGAAACGATCTTTGGCTGGCAATTGGATCAATATCCATGTTTCTCGGACTCTGGCTCGATAAAGGCATCGGTTTTGTACTGGCTGGCTTTGTTCCGACCCCATTAGAAGAGATTGTAGAATATTATCCTACCCTTAATGAGATAATGATAACTATCGCCGTCTGGTGCACAGGGTTTTTCATTATGACTGTTCTCTATAAAATAGCTATGGGTGTTGAGCATGAAGTAGAAGCCTGATAAAGCTGAAGCGCCAGCTTTTTACAAGCCCTCGGTCTGCTTTGACCGGGGGCTTTTTTTTGTTCTCTGCTTATGCTATAACGCATCTGAATCTGAACAAAAGTCGAAATTCGACAAAGTATTGACAAAATGTCCAAGGACATGAAAAAAGTACTGCTCATCTATTTTTCTTTTTCCAGCCAAACCAATAATCTGACGCAGGCTCTGGTCAACGGTATGGAGGAATATAATATTGACGTCATAAGAGAACGCCTTACCCCTGTCAACCAGCTTCGTTTTCCCATTGGCTCAGTTTCAGGAACGTTGCGAATGATGGTTGCAACTTTTTTTCGTAAGCGTTTTCCAATTGCCTCCCTTTCAGAACAGTGCTTTAACCATTTTGACCTGATAATCCTGGCCGGACCAACATGGTCGTATAATCCAAGCGGTCCCATACTGTCGCTGTTTGACCGGGATGGTAAAACACTGTTTAAGAATAAACTCATTCTGCCGCTTATCTCATGTCGTGGATACTGGAGGATGCACTGGTGGGGACTCAAGGGTTTAATGAGTAAATGCGGAGCTCAGGTTGTCAACCTCATCGTCTTCTCGCATCCCAATCCTGAGCCGTGGCGAACTATAGGCGTATTTCTCAAACTGGCGGGAAGGGTACCTGAACGAAAATCCTGGATAGCAAAAAAATACAAAAAGTATGGTCACACCCGGGAACAGGTTGCAGAGGCGAGACGCTTTGGGACAATGATAGGCAAATGCCTGAACAAGGGAGGAAAAAACATACAGCACCTTGAATTTGACACCGAACTCGCCAGGCCATGAAGCGACAACTCAGGGTAGAGTTGTACCAAGAGTCAGGTACCACTGCCAGAGACTGAAAATATCATTCTGAAAGAAAAGAAAACAGAACGCTGCAAGTGCGAGAAAAGGTCCGAATGGAATTCTGGATTTCCCTCCTTTCCCCTGCTTGATCATCGCAATGATTCCGACAAAACTGCCACTTAACGAGCTGGCAAAAATTATAAACAAAAGACTCTGGTACCCCAGAAATGCACCGATCATCCCAAGCAATTTTATATCACCCCCTCCCATTCCCTCACGACCGGAAAACAGATAATATCCCCAGGCAACTGCAAGCAGAACGCCTCCCCCGAAAAGAATGCCCAGGGCAGACTGCTGCCACGTTATCTGCGAATTGAGAAAAGAGCCTGCAAAACCTAGAATTATACCTGGCAGACTGATCACATCAGGTATAATCTGGTGATGAATATCTATAAAAATAACTGCCAGCAGGGCCGCCACAAAAATAAAATAGAAAAAAAACTCGAAGGACAGGGCAAACTTAGTGTATAAAGCCATGGACAGTATTGCCATGCAGAATTCAACCATTGGGTACTGGATCGAAATAGACTGACGGCAGGCTCTGCATTTGCCCCGCAGAAAGACAAAGCTCAGTATTGGTATGTTATCATACCACTTGATCTCGGTTCGGCACGACGGACAGCGTGAAGGAGGAAAAACGATTGATTCTCCCTCAGTGGGCAGGCGTAAAATAACAACATTAAGAAAACTGCCGACAATGGCACCGAAAACAAAACTGGTAATACTGAATAATGAATCCACTCGTCATTCACCGGGATAATAATTGTATGATTTGAACCGGCAAGTTACTTTGCCCTGACATACTATTTTTTAATTTGTAGCGCTTTCCATGATCGAATTCCAGGAAAATTCACTTGTCACTGCCAAAGAATCCCTGACCCAGGACGTCTTCCGGATCACTGTGCAGGCACCACTGATAGCAGGAGCTGCTCATCCAGGTCAATTTGTCATGGTCCGTATGCAGGATACCCTTGACCCCCTGCTACGTCGACCTTTTTCCATTCACAAGGTTTATCGGGATGGATCTCTTGCCCTTCTTTTTAAGGTTGTCGGCAAAGGCACCAGAATGCTATCTGGTATTAACCCGGGGACGGACATAAATCTTATCGGTCCCCTCGGAAAAGGGTTCAGGCTCTCCCCGGATTCATCATTCTGCATGATTGGAGGCGGCATGGGCATTGCACCTCTTTTCTTCCTTGGCCAGCGACTTCTGGAGAGTGATCAATCCTCTGATAACCCGCCGGTACTGCTCGGTGCCCAGACGCAACAGGAACTGCTGATGCTTGCCGAAGAATTCACGGAACTCGGCTATCCCGTTCACACTGCCACTGATGATGGTACCCTCGGCCATCATGGGTTTGTCACAGAGTTACTGGACGAAATCGTTCACAGTGTCAGCCAGGTCTATGTATGTGGTCCCATACCCATGATGAGAATAGTTGCTTTGAAATGCCAGGCTGCAGGTGTTGCCTGTCAAGTCTCCCTGGAGACCCACATGGCCTGCGGACTTGGAGCCTGCCTTGGATGCACTTTTCCGGCCCGTGGAGGAGGATACAAGCATGTATGCAAGGATGGTCCCGTATTATCTTCCGATGAGGTAGAATGGACACTTTAACTGCTGATAACGGAATTGACCTGCAAGTCAATATTGGTGATCTTCGCCTGGACAATCCTGTCCTGACCGCCTCGGGAACCTTTGGCTATGGTCAGGAATTTGACTCGCTTGTTTCTTTGAGCCGGTTGGGTGGAATTATTGTCAAGGGTATTTCCCTTGAACCACGTCCCGGCAACCCCCCTCCCAGAATTATAGAAACATCCTGTGGCATGCTGAACGCAATCGGCCTTGAAAATGTCGGCGTTGAGAGGTTCATAAAAGAAAAGCTGCCCTTTTTTCATACTATTGAATCTCCGGTGATTGTTAATATCCTCGGTGACAGTATTGCAGAGTACTCTCAACTTGCCGAGCGCTTAAATACTGTTCAGGGTGTTGCCGCCCTTGAGATAAATATATCCTGTCCCAATGTTAAGAAAGGCGGAGTTGCCTTTGGGACCGTACCTGAAATGGCAGCAGCTGTAACCAGGGCTGTCTGTGATGCAGTCACATTACCTGTTATAGTCAAACTCTCTCCAAATGTTACCGA
>Ga0209344_10004248_pt1 | contig 13306 bp, 11 predicted proteins | sample Cruoilmetagenom6_FD_187293 | JGI IMG/M metagenome (GOLD analysis project Ga0209344, IMG submission 187293) | Oil polluted marine microbial communities from Coal Oil Point, Santa Barbara, California, USA - Santa Barbara Oil Seep Sample 6 (SPAdes)... | ecosystem: Environmental > Aquatic > Marine...
CCCGACGATGCAACGCGTCGTAGCGGGATTAAAGAACTCAACACAGCCGCCGATATCCAGAGGATTGTCGGCACGTGCGCAATGACGTTCGTTGCTGACGGCCGGGGAATAATATGCCAAGTATTCTAAATACCAGTCTCACGGGAATGCTCGCGTTCCAGCGCGCGCTACAACTGACGAGCCACAATATTTCGAACGCAAATACGCCTGGCTATAGCAGGCAGGTCGCTGATTTCTCGGCTCGCGTCGGGAGTGGTGGCGGCGGCGGATACATTGGTGGTGGTACGCAGATCTCGCAGATCCGGCGTGTTTTCGACCAGATGCAAGTCAACCAGCTACGGTCATCAACAACTGGATTCGCCCGTTTCAATACGCTCGACAATCTCGCCAGTCGTATCGACACATTTCTCGCAGACTCTGACTCAGGGTTGAATTCAAGTCTGCAGTCCTACTTCAATTCCATGCAGGACCTGACGAACAACCCGTCGTCGCTGCCAACGCGCCAGGCGCTGATCGGTGAGGCTCAGGGCCTCGCGAGCCGTTTCCAGTCGCTTGATGCGCGTCTCGGGGAGATCGAAGCCGAGGTCAACGGTCGACTTGAGCTGGCGGTTGACGATATTAATCGTCTGTCTCAGGGGATCGCCGACCTGAACGGCCAGATTGCCCTCGCCAACAACGCCTCAAGTCCGCCCAATGACCTTCTGGATCAACGAGATAGACTCGTTACGGAACTGTCTAAGGAGGTCTCCGTATCCACGTCGCTGCAGGATGACGGCACGCTGAGCGTGTTTATCGGGTCCGGCCAATCGCTCGTGTTAGCCGGTGATGCCCGTCAACTGGGTGTTAGCGGGTCGGAATTCGATATGACACGTGCGACTGTCGTCTACCAGGGTACGTCCGGGAGCACACCCCTCGATACAGCATCGACCGGCGGCAACCTTGGCGGGTTACTGGAATTCCGTTCGCGCATACTTGATCCGACACGGCAGTCGCTTGGCCAGACAGCGACGGCGCTGGCAGCCAGTCTCAATGAGCAGCACAGGTCCGGTATGGACCTGCGCGGCAACCTGGGTGGCGACTTGTTCAGCGTGGCGCAGCCGACCGTACTGCCGTCATCCTCCAACACCGGAACTCCAGCAGCGAGCGTGTTGGTTAGCGACGTTGGCCAGCTTTCCGGCGTTGACTATGTTCTCGAGTATGACGGCGCAGCCTACAGCCTGACGCGTACGGACACAGGCGCTGCAGTACCGCTAACCGGTACCGGTACAGCTGCCGACCCATTCATGGGTGACGGCCTGAGCATTGACGTCAGTGGGGGTGCACCCGCCGCGGGCGACCGTATGCTGATTCGGTCGGCCCTCGACGCCGCGGGATCTATACAAAGCGTCCTCTCGGACCCCCAGGCGCTGGCACTTGCCGCGCCCACGCGCGCTGAAGCATCGCTTGGCAACATCGGCAGCGCCAACGTGAGCGCAGCAACAGTTGTCGATCCGACGAATCCAGCGTTGCTCAACAACGCAGTTATCGAGTTTACGAGTCCGACGACTTTCAGCATCAACGGCGCCGGCAGTTTTGCCTACACAGACGGCAACCCGATCGTTGTCAACGGCAGCTCGGTGACGATTTCCGGCAACCCGTCAGTTGGTGACCAGTTCACGATTGAGGCCAACTACGGTGCGTCAGGCGACAACAGCAACGGCCTCATGCTGTCGAACATCCAGGGCCTTGGCATTCTCGATGGCGGAACCACCAGCATCAACGAAAGCTACGGGCAACTCGTGTCCAGCGTCGGCTCCACGACACACCAGATCAAGGCGGGCAAGGACGCACAGGGCGTGGTCCTTTCCAATGCTGAAGATGCAGTTTTGGCGACGTCTGCCGTTAACCTCGATGAAGAGGCGGCCAACCTGATCAAGTATCAGCAGGCCTACCAGGCAATGGCTCAGGTCGTCAGTGTTGCAAGTACGCTGTTCGATAGTCTTATTAACGCGACCAGGAGATAAGGATGCGGGTTTCGACCAGCGGCATGTTCACGCAAGGGGTGCAGATGATGCAGCGTTTGCAAGCGGCTCTGGACCACACGCAGCGACAGGTTTCCAGCGGACGCCGAATTCTTACGCCTTCCGATGATCCGATCGCTGTTGCGCGCGCTCTAGAGATTCGCGAATCGATATCGCGACTGGATCAGTTCGACCGCAACGCGAGCATTGCACAGAACCGCCTTGCTCAGGAGGAATCTGCGCTTAGTTCGGTGAACAACGTCTTGCAACGCGTACGAGAGCTTGCGTTGCAAGCCAACAACGCATCCCAGGACAACGAATCGAGACACATTATTGCTGTCGAAATGCGTCAACAATTGGACAATCTCGTGCAGCTTGCCAACCAGAAAGACGGCAATGGCAAGTTCCTGTTCTCGGGGAACCTGGACGATACAGAACCCGTGACCCGTGTGGGCTCGCTGTATTCCTACAACGGTGACCAGGGCCAACGCTACATCCACATAGGGGAAGCTCGCCAGGTTGCCGACGGAGATTCAGGTGCCGCGGTATTTTTCGGAGTACGTGACGGAAACGGGAAGTTTTCGACGTCCGCCGCGAGTAGCAATAGCGGCACGGGCGTGCTTGGCGCCGGCAGTATCGTCGATCCAACAGCCTGGAATCAGGATCAGTTCACGGTACGGTTCATTGACCAAAGCAGCTACGAAGTGATCGATTCCTCCGCGGCTGTCGTGACAACCGGTGCGTTCCAGCCGGGCGACACGCTCACGTTTAGCGGTATAGAGTTTCGTCTCGATGGCCAGCCAGAGGCCGGTGACGAGTTTCTCGCAGTACCTAGCCGCTTCCAGGACGTATTTTCGATGGTCGACCAGATAGCGACCGCAGTTGAACTTGATGTGACAGACGATGTATCCGGTGCCGCCCTGAATAATGGCGTTAATACGGGAATCCTGAATATCGACCAGGCAATCGGCAATATTCTCGACTTTCGCACCCAGGTCGGAACACGTCTTACCTCAATCGACGACCAAGTCGACGTCAATGGGGCATTCTCCATGAACTACCAGGAGACTCTCGCGAGTCTCGAAGACCTCGATTACGCCGAAGCATTGTCTCGCCTCAGCATGGAGGTCACCACGCTTGAGGCGGCACAGCAGTCCTTCGTGCGCACCCAATCCCTGTCCCTGTTCAATTACTTCTGATCAATCTCGGCCGCATTTAGTGGATTGCGTCACAGTTTAGGCACGCACCACTAAAGTTTTCTCCTGGCCGACAGCGTGTCTCCGTGCGTGACCACCAATTCAGGAAAAAATTGCTAAAGGTCTACAGATCATGACCGATAAGCAATTTGAACGGTGGTCTTGAACGAGTTTCGCGTCCATCAAGGAACTTCCGGCAGCACTAGCAGACCGGGACTTTTTGTTAATCAGGAGTTTTAAAATGGCACAGACGATTAATACCAACGTTGCTTCGCTTAATGCACAACGTAATTTGAATCGTTCGCAAGGTTTGCTAAATCAGTCTCTGGAACGGCTGTCTACAGGCCTGCGAATCAACAGCGCAAAAGATGACGCGGCAGGTCTCGCGATTTCCGAGCGCTTCACAACACAGATCCGTGGTATAGACCAGGCGGTTCGAAATGCAAGTGACGGTATCTCTCTGGCACAGACTGCAGAAAGTGCACTCGGCGAGTTGACCAACAACTTGCAGCGCATTCGTGAACTGGCGGTTCAGTCTGCCAACGCGACGAACTCCGGTTCTGACCGCTCAGCACTGAACTCAGAAGTACAGCAGCGCATCGCAGAAATCGAGCGTATCGCCAGCCAAACTTCGTTCAACGGTCGTAAGGTACTCGACGGCTCGTTCGGCACCGCGCAGTTTCAGGTTGGTGCGAACGTTGGCGAGACCATTGGCGTCAACCTGACGACGGGCATGCGCTCAAGTCAGATTGGCCAGATTGCGAGTGCTACTGGTGCCGTCGTTACGGCGAACGCCTTGACCGATAATGGTCTGACGATCGCGGTTGGTACTGGCTCAGCAGTCAGCGTTGGAGCGTCGGTTGCTGGCACACAAAACGGTCAGGAAGCAGACAGCGCCTACTCGAAAGTTCGTGCGGTCAATAATGCCAGTGTTGCCGGTTTGACGGCAACAGCGACCAACGCGCATACCGGAACGTTCAGCACAGTGGCTTCAGCCACAGCGACAAGCACCTACGCTTTGACGATCAACGGCACGGCGATCTACAGCGGCGCTGACAACATTGCAGCGGGTGGATCTCTGACAGCTTCTGATGTTGCTGCCCAGGTGAATCTGTTCTCGTCGCAGACGGGTGTTTCGGCATCGGTTAGCGGCACGGACCTCACGTTTACTTCTATCGATGGCCGTAATACGGACATCACCGAAGTATTGACGCAGGGTGCGGGTGCCACATTGACTGGTACCGGCGCAGCGACAGCATCTGAAGGCGTTGTTCGAGGCACTATGACTTTGTCAGCAGCTGACAACATCACGATGACCGGCCAATTCGCCGACATCGGCCAGGCGGCAACGATCGCGAAGGATGCCGGCACGCTTGAAGGCGTAGATGTACTAAGTGTCGTGAATGCCGAGACGGCAATGAACCGGATTGATTCCGCTCTGACAGTCGTTAGTGATCTGCGCTCAAGCTTTGGCGCTATCCAGAACCGTTTCGAATCGACGATTGCCAACCTCCAGGCTGTTTCCGAAAACCTGTCTGCTTCACGCAGCCGGATTCAGGATGCTGACTTTGCCGCGGAGACCGCTGCGTTGACTAAAGCGCAGATCCTGCAGCAGGCTGGTGTAGCCGTTCTTTCGCAGGCAAACGCCCAACCGCAGCTCGCATTGAGCCTGTTGCAGTAAGGGTAGATTAGGTATATCCCCTCGGTCAGGCGGCACGGAAGCTGCCTGACCAAGGTTTCAGGGGAGAAGGCAAGTGTCGAACAATGACGTAAAGCAAATCTCCGACGCGACCGGGACATTCCGGACGCTGCAACCGAATGCGAACACGACGGCACCCAAAGGCCGCTTCTCGCCAGAAACCGGCAAGAACTTGCCGGTTACGGCAATGGAAGAACCTGATCCTGGAAGTTTGGCATCGAAGTTGAACGTGACGAGCCAGACCATCGGTCGCGATCTGCGATTCAGGGTCGATATGAACAGCGGCCGGTCAGTTATCCAGGTGCTGGATCGCGATACCGGCGAGATTATTCGGGAAATTCCACCGGAAAAGGCTCGGATCAGTATCGCCAGTAACGGCAACATGCACATCAGCCTTTATGACGAGATCGCCTGATCCTTGTATGCAATAACACATTTATTGGCACGATTCTTGTAGTAGCTGTATTGGATAAATCTGGAGTCAGACAATGGCCAGCATAGTATCGACAGGAATCGGGTCCGGACTGGACATCTCGGGAATTGTGCAGAGCTTGGTAGCCGCGGAGGGCCAACCATTGGAGCTAAGGCTAGGACAAAAGGAAGCGCGAGCCCAGTCAAGGCTTTCCGCATTCGGTGGTCTGAAGTCTGCGCTCGCAGATTTTCGAGACAAACTCGACGCGATGAAGACTGCAGACAAGTTCCTCTTGCGCAGTGCAATTTCGAGCAACGAAGATGTTTTTTCCGCAAAGCCCGCTTCAGGCGCGCTGCCTGCTCAATACGATATCGAAGTCGTGCAGCTCGCGCAGGCTCAAAAGCTGACATCAGGTGCATTCACGGGCTCAGATGCGATCGTCGGAACGGGTACATTACTTGTTAGCCTGGGTGCTGCGACATCGTCGATTGAAATCACCGACCAAAACAACACGTTGGCGGGAATTCGCGATGCCATCAACGAGAAGCTCGACAATCCTGGCGTCACCGCGACAATCGTAAATGCCGACAGTGGCAGCTATCTCATCCTGTCTACGGACAGGACGGGCACAGCAAACCCCATTACAGTCACACAATCAGGTGGCGACGGCGGGCTTAGTGCGCTCGAATACGACCCGGTCAACAGTCTGACTTCGATGACCGAGTCAATCGCTGCCCAAGACGCACTGGTCCGAATCGACGGCCTTGATGTCGTAAGCACGACGAATACGGTCGAGGGTGCGATCGACGGCGTTACGCTGGATATCTTCGCGGGCACCCAGGGTTCAATCGAATCGCTCATCGTCGAGAACGATGAGTCTGCCACGCGAACACTCGTCGAGGATTTCGTTGCGAGTTACAACGCGCTGGTGAGCACGCTTGACGGCCTTAGCAACTACGACGCCGAGGCGAATCAGGCGGGGCCATTGCTGGGTGACGCAACAATCCGTGGAATTCGCGACCAGGTTCGTCGCGAACTAAGCAGTCCTGTTGAGGACGTTAATTCGCCATTTTCGGTCTTGAGCGACATTGGCGTTGAGACACAGCTTGATGGGACGCTGAGCATCAACGAGACCAAATTGACGGACGCGTTGAGCGACGAGTTTGTCAAGTTCGGGCAATTGTTCTCCGCTACGGATGGAGTCGCAGTACGCCTGCACTCTCTAACCGACAGCTTCCTGAGAAGTGACGGAATCATCGAAGCGCGCAGTGAAGGCCTCAAAACACAGATTGACGGATTTAATGACCAGCGCGAATCACTAAACGAACGACTCTTGAGACTCGAAACACGCTTGCTTAGACAGTTCAATGCGCTGGATTCACTGATGGCGCAGTTGGGCTCTACGAGCAATTTCCTGGCACAGCAACTCGGCAATTTGCCGGGAACAGATCGGCCTGGCGGCAACTAAGACAAAGGACAAATGCATGTATTCTCCCGCTCCACATTCGGCCGTTATGGCTTATCAAAAAATAGGTATCCAGAGTGAAGTCGAAGACGCGTCACCGCATCGCCTGATTCAGTTGATGATGGACCATGGTCTGGCCAAGATCGGCCTTGCAAGGTCACAAATGGCTGACGGAAAAATGGCGGAGAAGGGCGAGAATATCAGCGACGCGATCGCTGTCATCAATGGCCTGCAAGCCAGTCTCAACCACAAGGCCAACAAACGCATGTCGGACAATTTTGACGCGCTGTACGCTTACATGATGCGTCGACTGCTCGAAGCCAACCTGCGAAACGACGAGGTCTTACTCGACGAAGTAGCGGGGCTGTTGCGAGAACTGAAGGAAGCATGGGACGCGATCTCTGATGACGTGTAGGTCGACGAACCCTGGAGGATGGTAATGGTAGCCGCACAAGCAGCAGTCAAGAAATCAGCGTCGACAACCGCGCTCGAGATGTCTGAGCACATGAAGGAACTCGCCGCGGCGGGTGACTGGAACCGGATTGAGGAAATCCTGGTCTCCTTGCGTGCGGCGGTCCTTGACGTTCCGGAGGATGAGCGGCGCAAGACGATTATCGAGTTGCAACGGTGCGCCTCGATGATCGCGGATCAGGCCAGGCACGCACGTCAGGACGTCACCGGCAAGATACACGAGCTGCGCAAAGGACAGGCTGCAAAAAAGGCATACGAATTAAGTTAAATATGACCGTATTTGTGACCTGAATCACAAATCCGGTAGTTTCAAACGTCTATGCTTCGTCCCAAGTCAAGCGTCTTACGAAATGATTCCAAAGGGCGGCATGGAAACACAACAGGCATCGCAGGGAAAAGTACTGATTCTGGACACTGATTCAGAACGTGCTGCCGAATTCAGCGAGCGCCTGAGCTTCCTGCACTACGAGCCGGTAATCGGCGACGCCAATGCCGCTAACGTGGCCAATTCAGACAGCATGGCCGTCCTTCTCGGTGATATTGCCGGAGAACAGGACTTCGCGGCTGCTGCCGTAGCGGTCCGCGATCGCAACCCAGGTTTGCCGTTCCTCTGCCTGCAAGGCGCCAGCGACGCTGCGGGCTTGCCGGACGGCTCGAACTGGGCGCTGGATATGCCCCTGAAGCGCTCGCAACTGGAGCGCTTGCTGGCACGAGCCGGTCGGTACTACGGCCAGGAACGGCGTCAGCGCATCACCGGATCGTCCAGGTCCATCCGCGGCGTACGCCAACTGATAGAACAGGTCGCGGACTTCGACACCAATGTCCTTGTCACCGGCCAATCGGGTACCGGCAAAGAGCTGGTCGCACGCACAATTCACGAACTCTCTGATCGGGCGGACCAGCCGTTCGTTCCTATTAATTGCGGTGCCATCCCGGCCGATTTGCTCGAAAGCGAGTTGTTTGGGCATAAGAAAGGGGCATTTACAGGCGCGATCAGTGATCGCATCGGTCGCTTCGAACTGGCTGAGGGCGGGACGCTGTTTCTCGACGAGATAGGCGACATGAGCCTGGATATGCAGGTGAAGCTGCTCCGCGTCCTGCAGGAACGCACGTTCGAGCGTGTTGGCAGTGACAAATTGCAGCGCTGCGACGTCCGCATCGTCGCCGCTACGCACAAGGATCTGCCGGCGGCCGTTGAGTCAGGTGAATTCCGCGAAGACCTCTTTTATCGTTTGAATGTATTTCCGATCGAAATGCCGCCATTGTTCAAGCGCGTGTCGGATTTGCCGCAACTACTGGACGAATTGCTGATTGCTCATACGGGTGATCAACAATGCGGTCTGCGAGTGAGCCCCGACGCATTGCACGCGCTGACGACCTATCGCTGGCCTGGCAATATCCGTGAGCTCTCTAACCTCGTCGAGCGCCTCGCGATTATCAAACCCCAGGGCACCATCGAGGTCGACGATCTGCCGCCGAAATACCGCGATACACAAAGCGGTCCTGCGTCTGAACTCAATAACGTTGCTGAAGCCATGCGCCAGACCAGTGCCAATCTTAAGGACTGCCTGCAAAACGTTGAGCAGGATCTCATTGGCCAGGCCATGGATGCTTCGCGCGGCGTGGTGGCCAAGGCCGCACGCCTGCTCAATATGCGTCGTACGACGCTCGTCGAGAAAATCGGCAAATACGATATCGCCTGAGCGGTTCCCGCTCCCTGCCAAACCCGCCTGAAATCCGACACTGGTGCGTCGACGTCAGTTTTTTGACGCATTCCTGGCGCCGATTGACACAGATAACTTATTGAAAAATAACAAAAAGAGGTTCTGGCACGCTACTTGCAAATAATTTGGTAGAAGTACCCGATTATCAGGTGGAGAGAACTTTGGCAACATCGAGGATTAATACGGAGCGGCTGCAGGACGCGTTCGAAGTGTTCAGTCGGCAGTCCGGAATGCTCGAGGAATCGTACCGTGACCTTCAGGACACGGTGGAAGCCCTGACGACTCGCTTGCAACATGCGCAGTCATCGCGCCTTAAGGAACTGGTCAAGAAAGAGCAGCTCAGCCGCCGTCTCGCCGAGCTTCTCGAGACTCTGCCAGGTGCGATTCTCGTTATTGATGTCAATGGCGTTATTCGCCAGCAAAACAGCCAGGCAAGCCAACTCCTTAACCAGCCGCTGCTCGGTTCCTCATGGGCATCGATTATCAAGCGCGAAGCAAGAAGTGGCGGAACTGAGGACGGGAATATTCAATTGCGTGATGGTCGCTGGTTAAGCCTGTCACGGCGGCCGCTGAAAAGCAGCTCGGGCGAGGTCCTGCTGCTTGCCGACATCACTGAAAAGCGCGAAATCGCGGAAATGCGCCAGCGCAATGAACGCCTGACGGCGATTGGTGAAATGACCGCGGAATTCGCTCACCAGGTGCGCACGCCACTGGCATCCGTAATGCTCTACGCGGGCCAGCTCGACCGTAGCACCGAGGCCCGCGCACGCACCGCCGACAAAATTTCGTCGGGGCTGCATGATCTCAAGCGCATGGTTAGCGACATGCTGGGATTCGCGGCCGGTGCGAGCCGCGCGCAACAGACTATCAAGATTGTCGACCTGTTCGACGACGTTAATCGAACGATCGACGGCCAGCTTGGCAATCACTCGGTACTGCGAATCTCGGTTGCGAATCCCGATATTTCGGTGGCGGCCAACAAGGATGCGCTAAAGGGTGCGATCCTGAACCTGGTCAGCAATGCCGACCAGGCCTGCAACGGTTCGGCCAATATTCTTCTGCACGGCCATCGCTTCGGCGACGCGATCCATATTTGTGTAACTGATAACGGCCCCGGCATGAGCGACGACGTCCAGAGACAGCTGTTTGAGCCGTTCTTTACTACGAGGCCTCAGGGCACCGGTCTGGGACTTTCCGTTGTCAAGGCGGTCGCCGCGGCACACGGTGGTGACGCCTGGGTACATTCGTCCGAGCTTGGCTCCAGCTTCACGATCCAACTGCCCGCCGATGGCATGAGCGAAGCGGAGGGGCATCAATGACCAGTCCCGCTGTTTTGATCGTCGAAGATGATGCGAGCCTGCGCGAGGCGTTGTTTGACACGCTGAACAGCGAGGACACGCCTGTCGTAACAGCGGATAACGGCCTTGTTGCTCTCGACATACTCGATCGCGAGTCCATTGGCCTGGTTGTCAGCGACCTGCAAATGCAGCCGATGGACGGCACTACGCTACTCAGGAAGATTCGCGAGCAGCATCCGACATTACCCGCTGTGATCATGACGGCCCACGGCACCATCGAAAATGCTGTCGATGCAATGCGTAATGGTGCAGCAGACTACCTGGTGAAGCCTTTTGAAGCTGACGAGTTGAAGTCCATCGTTGGCAAGTACATCAAGGAACCGCCGGCCGATGGAGCTCCTATCGCCGTTGATGCGAAAACTGTCGATCTGTTGCAGATCGCGTCGCGTGTGGCGAAGTCCGACGTGACCGTAACTATCAGTGGCCCAAGCGGTTGTGGGAAGGAAGTTTTTGCTCGCCACATTCACGCTGAGTCGCCGCGCAAGGACGAACCGTTCATTGCAATCAACTGTGCCGCAATTCCCGAAAGCATGCTCGAAGCCGTGTTGTTCGGCTACGAAAAAGGCGCTTTCACAGGTGCGACCGGCTCGCACGCCGGTAAATTCGAACAGGCAGCGAACGGTACGTTGTTGCTTGATGAAATTTCGGAGATGGATCTCGGTCTGCAGGCGAAATTACTGCGAGTCATCCAGGAAAAAGAAGTCGAGCGCATTGGCGGTCGCAACGTCATTCCACTTAACGTTCGGATTCTCGCTACGACCAACCGCGATCTGCGCAGGTTTGTCGAAGAGGGCAAGTTCCGCGAAGACCTCTATTACCGTCTCAACGTTTTTCCGTTGCACATACCGGCTCTGAACGAGCGTCGCGACGACATTCTGCCGCTCGCCGAAATGGCGATCCAGCGTCATGGCGAAGGGGCGATTACGCTGATGTCCTGTGCCCGGGAAGCGCTACTCGCGCACGCATGGCCGGGCAACGTCCGCGAACTGGAAAACCTGATCCAACGGACTCTGATCCTGCTGGGCGGCCGTGAAATTCGTGCTGCCGACCTGGCGTTTGAGCACGTGTCAGCCGGCGCTGTCCGCGAAGCTGACCTGAACCAGGGTCTCAGGAGTCGCGAGTTTCAGCTAATCGTCGACGCGCTTGCGGCTCATGGTGGCAAACGCAGCGACGTCGCAAATGCGCTCGGTATAAGTCCACGTTCGCTCCGCTACAAGTTGGCGCGCATGCGCGACGAGGGCGTCGAAATCCCTGGGGAGCACGCATGAACCAGATAAACGCCAATGACCTGCTGAGCCAGATTCGTACGCTTGGACGCGATTTGCAGACGTCGCCGCAGCCGGCACAGCCGCCGGTCTCGGGCTTCGGCGACACGCTGAAATCGACTATTAACGCAGTCAACGATGCACAACAGCAGGCCGGCGCGCTAAAGACCGGATTCGTCAACGGTACATCCGACAGGAGCCTTGCTGAAGTCATGATTGCGGCACAAAAGGCAGATCTGTCGTTTCGTGCCGCCACTGAAGTCAGGAACAAACTGGTCACCGCGTACCAGGACATCATGAATATGCCGGTATGAACCTCGGCCTGAACATGCAAAGGAACGTCTAAGAAGTCATGGAAACTGGAACAGTCATCGATTCAACCGCCGTCCCGACGAGCCAGCTCAGCCTTGCGGGAGTATTGCGCATTCCTGCGGTACGCCAGGTGCTGCTGCTGATCGGCGTAGCCGCCGCTGTCGCCGCCGGATTCGCCGTTGCACTATGGTCGCAGGCACCCGGATTTACCCAATTGTATGGCGATCTTGCCGCGGCTGAGGCGGCGGAAGTTGCCGACGCACTTCGAGCTTCGGATATTGACTACAAGATCGACGGTACTGGCAACGTCCTGGTCGCCGAGACTCAGCTACACGATGCGCGCATCCAACTCGCGTCGCAGGGGCTGCCGCAGAGCACAGGGTCTGGAATGAGCCTGATGCAAGAACAATCAAGTTTCGGTGTCAGCCAGTTCATGGAAAGTGCGCGCTATCAACATGCGCTGGAAGCCGAGCTTGCACATACGATCTCCAGCATTGGCGCCGTGCGTGAAGCGCGTGTCCACCTGGCTCTTCCGAAACAAACTGCATTCATTCGCGACAACAAAGGCGCCAGTGCGTCGGTGTTGTTGCAGCTCTATGGTGGCAGGGTGCTCGAGGCAGACCAGGCATCGGCCATCGTGCATCTAATTGCATCGAGCGTAGCCAACTTGATCGCGTCTGACGTTACCCTGATCGATCAGCACGGCCGCCTGCTCAGCTCCGGCAACGAACAGGCCGCGGGTGCACAAGCCGCGACCCAGTTCAAATTGTCACGGCGTCTTGAGGAGACGTTCAAAAAGCGCATCGAAGACCTGCTTACGCCGTTGGTCGGGGCTGGCCGGGTTCGGGCCGAAGTCGTAGCCGACATCGATTTCACGTACACCGAGGAAACGAGCGAGTCGTTTGACCCGGCACGCACCGTTGTTCGCAGCGAGCAGATCAGTGAAGATCTGAGCAGCGGTATCGCTGGACTCGTCGGTGGCATTCCTGGTGCTCTAAGCAACCAGCCTCCAGAAGCGACGGGTGCTGCGGCTGACGCCGTGGCTGCCGAGTCGCAGCAAACCGATCCGAAAAATACGTCCCGCAGCAGCACGCGCAATTTCGAAGTGGATCGCACTATTCGTCACACACGACCGCAGTCCAACGCCCTGCGCAAACTGTCGGTCGCGGTACTGGTTGACGACACGCCGGTTGGCGATGCGGACTCGCAGACAACACTGACCGATGGTGATATTGAACGCTATACAGCGCTCGTCAAGGAAGCGGTTGGATTCAGTGAGGCACGTGGTGATTCTGTCGTCGTGCTCAATGAGGCGTTTCGCGCCGCGGAGCCCGTGGAGGAGATGGAGTCTCCGGCACTCTGGGAACAACCTGCCTTGCGCGATGTGATGAAACAGATTCTGGG
>Ga0209344_10004249_pt1 | contig 13303 bp, 12 predicted proteins | sample Cruoilmetagenom6_FD_187293 | JGI IMG/M metagenome (GOLD analysis project Ga0209344, IMG submission 187293) | Oil polluted marine microbial communities from Coal Oil Point, Santa Barbara, California, USA - Santa Barbara Oil Seep Sample 6 (SPAdes)... | ecosystem: Environmental > Aquatic > Marine...
AAAGTACTACATATATATAAAGCTTTTTACTGGATTGTTAACTGATGATCTTTTGAGCTAACCTCAAAATAATCTTTTATAGTATTTAAATAGAAAATGAGAATCTACATTCTTATCATGCACTTCTATTGTCTAAAATTTAATGTTTCACTTTTAAAACCTGGAAATTATGGGATTTGGTGGTTCTGCACAATCAATGATTACTATTCTTAAGAATAACGAAAAAATGCGTTCACAACGCAGTAAACGTAAATCTTTTGTTGGAAGCTGTACTAGTGTAAAACTTGAGTTTCCGAATACTGCAACCGAAGTAGATTTGAAAAAAATTGAAGATCGTTTACAACGGGAAAACAAACAATTAAGATTAAAACGAATGCTTGTTTTTGGCTTCCTTTTTAGCATTTTAATAACACTAATTATTATTTATATATAACACTATGCCTTTAGGAGAATCCATGCTGTTAACGTTGCAGAATAATGAAAATATTAGACGTTTAAAAAATAAAATTACGATTCCGTTTTTTGGTAAAAACACTAAAACAGAATCCTTGTATAATTTCCCGAAAGCGACACCCTAAATTTTAGAAAGAATACGTTTGCAAATGAGAATTCAGAATAGAGAAGAAACCATTTATTATCTCGTATGTTTGGTGATTACTTTGCTTTTATTTTTACTGGTAATGGTATAAAAAAAAGAGGCTATTAATAACAATTGTTATAATAGCCTCTTTTAAATTGTATAGGGATAGAATTAACTAACCGCTTCTTTAATACGTTTTATAGCTTCTTTAATTTGCTCTTGACTTGCAGCGTAAGAAATACGAATACAGTTCTTGTCACCAAAAGCATCTCCTGTTACCGTTGCTACTAGCGCTTCTTCTAAAAGATATAATGAAAAATCGGTAGCATTGTTTATTGTTTTTCCTCGTAAAGTCTTTCCAAAGAAATGGGAAACATCTGGAAATACATAGAATGCACCTTCTGGCGTATTGGTTTTAAAACCTTCTATACCATCCAATAAATCTAAAACCATATCACGACGTGTTTTAAACTCGTCTATCATGTATTTTACAACACTTGGGTCTGCATTTAAAGCCGTTATAACAGCACGTTGCGCTATACAGTTTGTTCCGCTAGTTACTTGTCCTTGCATTTTATTACAAGCACGTGCAATCCAATCTGGAGCACCAATAAATCCAACTCTCCAACCAGTCATGGCGAAAGCTTTAGAAACACCGTTTACGGTAATTGTATTGTTAAACATACCTTCAATTCCAGCCATACTTGCGTGTGGTTTTCCGGTGTAGTTTATGTGTTCGTAAATTTCATCAGAAACGACATAAATATTTGGATGCTTTACTAAAACAGAAGCCAAAGCTTCTAGTTCTTCTTTACTATATAAAGAACCACTTGGATTACAAGGAGAACTAAACCAAAGCATTTTTGTTTTTGGTGTAATGGTAGCTTCTAATTGTTCGGCTGTCATTTTGAAATCTGTATCTATAGAGGTTTTTACTTCTACAGGAACTCCTTCAGCAACCTTTACAATATCACTGTAACTTACCCAATACGGACAAGGTAAAATTACCTCGTCTCCTTTGTTTAACATTACTTGTGCAATGTTATATAAAGATTGTTTCGCACCTGTAGAAACTACTACTTGTGGTAACGTATACGTTAAATTATTATCGCGTTTAAACTTTGTGATTACCGCTTCTTTTAAGTCTACATAACCATCTACTGGTGAGTACGAATTATAGTTCTCTTTTACTGCTTGTATTGCAGCGTCCTTAATGAAATCAGGAGTATTAAAATCTGGTTCCCCAAGACTTAAACCAATAATATCTTTTCCTTCTGCTTTTAATTCTCTAGTTTTTGCTGCCATAGCTAAAGTGGCAGAAGTAGACATGTTTATTATTCTTTCTGAAAGTGGATTCATTTATGAAGTGTTGTTTTGAAGTGCAAAAAAAATGAGTTAAGCCATGCTAGGTTTTTGACCTAACACTTTTAATTGTTGATAATGTTCTCCTATTGCTTTCCACATCGTTTTGTATTCATTGTATGGTAAGCTAAATTCATGCGCAGTATCTTTAACAATTTTCGCTATGTTTTTATAATGAACATGACTAATATGAGCAAATAAGTGGTGTTCTACTTGTCTGTTTAAACCTCCTGTATAAAATTCTACTAACCAGTTTTTTGGTGAAAAATTAGAAGTAGTAAATAGTTGGTGAATTGCCCAAGTATTTTTCATGTTTCCAGCTTCATCAGGAATTGGCATGTCTGTATTAGGCATTACGTGTGCTAATTGAAAAACAACACTTAAGATAATTCCTGCGGTATAATGCATGATTAAAAAGCCAATTAATACTTGCCACCAAGCATAACCCATAGCTATTGGTAATACAACCCAAATAGAGTAATATAATATCTTACCAATAATTAACTTGGTCCATTGTGTAGCTGGTTTTGGAAATTCACCGTAAGATAATTTCCTTTTTAAATACACGTAAGTTTGTTTAAAATCTGTAGTAATAGCCCAGTTTACAGTTAGTAAACCATATAATAAAAAGGCATAATATTTTTGGTATTGATGAATTTTCAACCATTTAGAATGTTTGGAAAAACGAATAATTCTTCCTGCATCAATATCTTCATCGTGACCTTGAATATTAGTATAAGTATGGTGTAATACATTGTGTTGTACTTTCCAGTTGTAATCGTTACCAGCTAAAATATGTATGCTGCTTCCCATTAATTTATTTACCCATTTTTTACTAGAGAAAGAACCGTGGTTTGCATCATGCATTACATTCATTCCTACTCCAGCCATTCCAATTCCAATAACCATCATAGAGATGATTTGAAGCCAAGTTGGTAAATCAACGGTTAATAATACTACTAAAGGACCAAGAAGTAAAGTAAACATTACTATGGCTTTAATATATAACTTCCAATTACCGGTCTTTTTAATTTTATTCTCTTTAAAGTAATTGTTAACACGTTTGTTAAGTGTTTTAAAAAACTTTGCCGAGTCTGTTCTTGAAAAAGTTATTGTTTGTTTTGTCATGCTATTATTTTTTACTGTATTAAAACTAATAAATACAAGTATCTATTAGGAAAACAAAGATAAATAATAATGACGTGCATCTTAATAATATTTTCATAAAAATGCACAATAATTTATCTACTTTTGTGCAAAATTAAAAACCATGGAGCTAATTCTTAAGTATTTTCCAAACCTTACAGAAGATCAGATTGATAAATTTACCAAGTTAGAAGCTTTGTATCAAGACTGGAATTTAAAGATTAATGTAGTGTCTAGAAAAGATATTGACGAACTCTATTTACGTCATGTATTGCATTCTTTAGCTCTTGCAAAAGTCATTGATTTTAAACCGAAGACTAAAATAATGGATGTTGGTACTGGTGGAGGTTTCCCAGGAATACCTTTAGCTATTTTGTATCCAGAATGTTCTTTTCATTTAGTGGATAGTATTAATAAAAAACTAAATGTGGTTCGAGAAGTCGCAGAAGGTTTAGGTTTAGAAAATGTGAAAACCACGCATTGTAGAGTAGAAGAAATTAAAGATACCTACGATTTTATTGTGAGTAGAGCAGTAGCAGCAATGCCTACTTTTGTACATTGGGTAAAAGCTAGAGTTGCTAAAAAACAAAACCATGCCCTTAAAAATGGTATTATCTATTTAAAAGGAGGTGATTTAGCGGAAGAATTACAAGATTACCCAAAAGCAACTATTTATAATATTTCAGATTATTATACGGAAGACTTTTTTGAAACTAAAAAAATAGTACACGTACCGTTGAAATATAAAGGTTAATATCTCTCATTTTTATATGATATGTGCAATGATTGCGATCGTTTCGGCCTTTTCAATAGGTTTTTTTATTCGGACATTTATTTTTTTGTAATACCATGTTTCGTTAGTTCTATCTGCAGAAATATCTAACATTGCTTTACCGTTTTTACAGGTGACCTTAATGGTGGTCTGTATCGATTTGTTGTTGTTTGAATAGTGCACAGTTCCATTTATAATAGTCATATTGTTTATGGGTTCAATAGTTCCTAGAACTTCAATCACACGTTTGTTAAGTCCAGCTTTTTCTATTGCTTCGTTATAGAGTTCTATGTCTGTATAGGCCTTAGTGTAATCTGCTAAAACTCCATTAAATCCGGAAGAGAATAATACAAACAGGAAAAAAATAGAACTTATCGCTAAGGCGGTAAACCATTTCCAATTGCGTTGCCACCAATTTTTATGTTCAATAAGATCGTTATTCATTTGGTTTCCTTTTTTTCAAATGTATCTAGAAAGAAAAACGCTTCAAAAAATAGAAGCGCTTTATATCATTAAATGTATGGGATTTTATTTTACCATAAACTTAGTTTTTAAGTTTTGGTTTTCTGAAGTTTCAATATGTAAAATATATAAGCCAGAAGCAACGTGCAACGGTATGCTTGTTTTTGTGTTTAGTGTTAATTGGTTATTATAAACCATTTTCCCAGTAGCATCTACAATAGTCACTCTAGCGTTGTCAAAGGTTTTGGAGCTGAGAATATGTAAAGCATCTGTGATTGGGTTTTTCTCTAGTTTAATACTGTTTTCTAGGTTTGTATCTATAGATAGCGGTTGTTGAAAAATTTCATTTAAAGCAAATGCCACATTAGCTTCTGTTAAAGTAACGTGAGGTTCGTTCTCTGTTGGCATATACCACGCATCAAAAGGAGTGAAGTTAGATGTTGTTCTAGCGGTTGTAATTCCAGATGGTGTATGAAACCAATTAATTGCATTTGAAGATATTTCAAAAGCCATGGCACTTACACTTGGTATAAAATTAAAGTGATCTGTGGTTAATGCACCTAAAAATTCGCCAACTAAACCATCTGTTGCTAAATCTTCGGTAAGTCCTAAAATATCAAAAAGACCACCGGATGCGGCGTCAATTCCATTGGAATATATAAAGGAAGTAGTACTTGCATTGTTTCTTCTATCATTAGCAAAAGGAAACCAAATAGGAAAATCTAGATGTACTTGACTCATTTCAATTTGTATTCCTGCGGCTGGTGTGAAATAGGTTTTGGCTTTTAGTTCTGCAACATCAAAAAGATCAATATTGGCATTTACTATTCGGCTTCCTGGTATTAGGTTGTTTGCGCTTGCAGTGTTATCTGGATACCGACTATTATTACCACTACCATTAATGATAGAAATGTTTCTTGTTCGTTCTGGGAATCCGGAAGTATTATCTTCTTCCGTAAGGGCATTCATACCATTGAAAAAAGTGTTTTTAAAGGGATGTGCTCTTGGTGTAGATAAACTGCTATTAAAAGTTACACCGTCGCTATTTGTAATATGTGGTTCAAATTGGTCTGTAAGCATTTGTCTTGCTGCTGCAGAAGTAAGCATACCATCAATAATTGGTTGTAGTTCTTCTACATTCTGATCTCCCAGAAACCAAAAATCATCTAAACCAAAAGCAAGAAAATTAAATTGATGTTGAAAACCGATGGGCACATTTGCGCCATGATGCGGTGCGTCAAAAGAAATATATAATCTCGTGTCATGTTGCATAGAAGGCACACTTTCCATATAATTTAACGCATATCTTGCAATTAATCCCCCCATACTCGGACCAATAACTACGTTTTGGGCATTTCCTACTTTCTGGTTATTAATAACTTCTATCAAATGTACTAGTAGCATGGCGTTACGCTCAATAAAATCAGAACCTCCATCAATAACTGCGTTGTCGGCAGCTCTTGTGTATACCGGGAAGTTTAAATAGACCACATCAAAACCTTCCTCTTTAACGAGTGCTTCTAGGTTGGATGTAGAACCATTATCTTGGAAATCTAATAATTCACGCAATCCCGTAATATCTCTTCCATCTCCTGGATCAAATCCATCTACTAAAAAAATAGGTTTGTCTAAAACGTTATCATCACTTAAATATATTTCATATTCTCCAACTCCTGGGTAAGAAGTAGTTTCGCCATAATCAGATAAATTAGGAGTAATGCTAGAGGTGAATGTTGAAACTACTCTATTTTGGTATGTATTTAAATCTGAATTCGAGTACTTTATTTCAATACTAGAAGTTCTAGTAATAACTTCGTTAGTATCTAAAGTTAGGGCAAAGGTCAGTGTTTTTTTTCCTTCTTCGGAATAGTTAATAACGATGTTATGGTTTAGGTTTATATTTTTAAATCCTTTACCATCATTAAAGTCTATTGCGATATTTTGAATCGTATTTTCGGAGGTGTTAAACACATTGGAAGCGTCTAAGCGAAAGGTAGTTTGTAAACCTTTTGTTTTTGTACGAAGTGCCGCAGCAGCGGTTATAGTGCTTTTTTCGAAAATAGGTGTTTCTGAATTTGTTCGTAATAAATTTCCTTGCGCATCTCTAGTTACGATGTGGTTTCGCATAGCCGTTTCTGTGATAGATTCAAACGTACTATGCAGTATTGCTAACGGAATTATATTGGTAAAGTAACTCTGTTTACTTTGCGCTTTTAAACTTTCTACAGGTAAAAGGCGTTCTTGAAAGTCTCCTTGAGCAATTGTTTTGTATGCTTGGTAGAAACTGGAAGTGTTAATTGCTTTGTGGTTATAGCTTGTAATGTCTCCAATTACAGATTTTTGAGCAAAAACAGAAGTTTCCATATCCGAAGTGTCAAACTTTAGAAGTGCTTTTTTGTTTTGAGAGATTCCAGTTATGGTAATAAAGGAAAATAATAGGAAGTACAAATTTTTCATTTAAAAAGAGGGATTGATTAATCTTTTTAAATATATGAAGTTCTCTCAGTACTATTTTATTTATCTATCCTTTTAAGATAAAAGGTATAAAAAAACCCTTAAAATGATGAAATTTTAAGGGTTTTTATTTAAATGTTATAATTTTATTCTCCTAAAAAAGGATATCTGTAATCTGTTGGAGTTACAAATGTCTCTTTAATCATTCTTGGTGAAACCCAACGTTGTAAGTTTAAAATACTTCCAGCTTTATCGTTTGTTCCAGAACCTCTAGCACCTCCAAATGGTTGTTGTCCTACAACAGCACCCGTTGGTTTGTCATTAATATAGAAGTTTCCAGCACAGTTTTCTAAAGCTTTTGTCGCTTCAATAACCGCATATCTGTCTTTCGCTAAAATAGCTCCAGTTAAAGCATAGTCACTAGTTTCGTCAACAAGTTTTAAAGTTTCTGAATATTTGTCATCCTCAAAAACATAAATAGTAATAACAGGGCCAAATAATTCATCACACATAGTTGTGTATTTTGGATCTTCTGCTACAATTACGGTAGGCTCAATAAAGTAACCTTTGCTTTTGTCATAACCACCACCAACAATAATGTTGGCACCTTTGTCTTCTTTAGCTTGGTCAATATATTTTGCAAGTTTGTCGAAAGAACCTTCGTGAATAACGGCAGTAATAAAGTTGCTCATATCTTCTGGAGATCCCATTTTAAAAGATTTTACATCTTTAATTACTTCCTCTTTCACTTCATTCCAAATACTTTTGGAAACATAAGCACGAGAAGCAGCACTACATTTTTGTCCTTGAAATTCAAAAGCACCTCTAACAATAGCAGTTGCTACTTGTTTTGGATTTGCAGTTTTGTGAGCAACGATAAAATCTTTACCTCCAGTTTCTCCAACAATTTTTGGGTATGTTTTGTAGTTATGGATATTGTTTCCAATTTGTTTCCATAATTCTTTAAATATATATGTAGAACCTGTAAAGTGTAATCCAGAAAAATCAGGACTAGCCAATACGGTGTCTGTAATCATTACAGGATCACCAAACACTACATTGATTACACCGGCAGGTACACCAGCTTCTTCAAATACATCCATAATTACTTTTGCAGAGTATATTTGAGAATCACTAGGTTTCCATACTACTACATTTCCCATCATTGCCATACAAGCAGGTAAATTACCTGCAATAGCAGTAAAGTTAAATGGAGATACCGCATAAACAAAACCTTCTAGAGGTCTGTATTCAATTTTATTCCATGCGTCACTAGTACTTTCTGGTTGTTCGTGGTACATATCTGTCATAAACTGTACGTTAAAACGTAAAAAGTCTATTAACTCACAAGAAGCGTCAATTTCTGCTTGGTGAATCGTTTTCGATTGCGCCATCATAGTAGCAGCATTTATTTTTGCTCTATATGGTCCAGCAATTAATTCGGCAGCTTTCAAAAAGATAGCAGCACGATCTTGCCATGGCACTTGAGACCAACCTTTTCTTGCTTCAAGAGCAGTAGAGATAGCGTCGTCTATATGAGATTTTTCAGCTAAATGGTATTGTCCAACAATATGTTTATGATCGTGTGGAGGAGACATTGTTCTTGTGTTACCAGTAGTAACATCTTTTCCGTTAATGTACATTGGCACGTCTAAATTGCTGTTGTACATTTCTTTATATGTTTTTGAAATAGCTTCACGGTACTCGCACCCAGGAGCATACGCTCTTACAGGTTCGTTTACTGCAACTGGAACATTAAAAAATCCTTTTCCCATTTTATTTTGAGTTTTTAGTTGTAAAATTTGAAGTGCAAAGTTACGATATTTTTATAGATTAGTAATTCTTTGAAATATTAAAGCCAAGTTAAATTATAAGATTTTTTTTGTAAGTTGCCAAGGAGATTAAAGACTACAAAAAAACATGTGTACAGTAACTATTTTTGCAAAAGGAGATAATGATTTTGTGTTAACGTCTAATAGAGACGAAGCACCAAATCGTATTTCTCTACCTCCAGATTTTTATTCGGTAAAGCATACAAAGATGTTGTTTCCTAAAGATGAAAAAGCTGGAGGAACATGGATTGGTGTTAGTGAGAAAAATCGCCTTATTTGTTTGCTTAATGGAGGTTTTGATTTGCATCAAAGAAAAGATAAGTACAGATTGAGTAGAGGAGTTGTGGTGAAAGGTTTATTAGCTTCGGAAGAAATTGTTACCGCTATGGAAGCATATAACCTTCAGGATATAGAACCTTTTACTATAGTTGTTGCCGATTGGAATACCGATTTACAGTTCTATGAATTGGTTTGGGATGGCAGTCAAAAGCATCTCACTAAATTACCAAAAAAAGCTAGGGTTTGGTCGTCATCTACTTTGTATACCAAAGCCATGCAAGAAGAACGTAAGCAATGGTTTGAAGATTTTAAATCCAAAAACGAATTGTCTTCCGCGAAAGCGTTACAATTTCATGAAAACACTAATATAGAAAATACAGAATATGGTGTTATTATGGATAGAGGTTTTGTGAAAACCACAAGTATTACGCAGGTGGAGAAGATAAAAGATGAAGTTTTTATGACTTTTAAAAATCTTCAAACGAATACTCAATTTTCTAAATCTTTTTTATTCCCAGCGACAATTCATGAATAATACAGGTATTATTTTAACACTTGCGTATCCGGAAACCATTGTGATGGTTGCAGATGAATGGTATTCGCCATATTTACGTTTTGTAGGAGTAGGAAAAAAGAATTATCTAAGAGCTGGACATGCTGCTTTGGTTTTAATTGAAAAAGCTACAGGTACTTTAGAATATCATGATTTTGGAAGATATATTACGCCAGAACCCGACGGAAGAGTTCGAGGTAGAGATACCGATCACGAGTTAGATTTTCCTATTACAGCCACTATAAAAGATGGCGAAATACAGAATTTAAATGCAATTTTAGAATTTCTTGGTACCCATCCAAAACTAACACATGGCGAGGGAAAACTAATTGCTTCGGTTTGTGATGTTGTAGATTATAATTTGGCAAGACAGCATATTACAAAAATGCAACAGCGTGATTTTATTCGATATGCGGCTTTTATTAAAGATGCGTGTAATTGTGCTCGTTTTGTAACCGATGCTTTAATTGCTTCTGTAACCGATGCTATTATAAATAAGAAGCTGCAAAAATCGAAATGGTTTACGCCAAGCACGGTTGGTAATGTGGTGATTGCAGATACAAAAAATAAAATTTATGCCGTTTCTGAAACCGGTGTAATTTCGGAATACAATTCTACAGTTAGTAGAGATAATAGGACTTATTTCTTAGATAAATTAAAAGGACATACGCCAAATTTTATAGGAACATTAGAACCTAAACCTGTAGCTAATTTACATGAAAAAGCACAATGGCTTTCTGGTATTGCTGCTGGCGCTTGGTATGAATTGCATGCTACGGAAAACAGTTTAGAATATTGGTATAAGCGAATTTCGCCACATGGAAATATAGATGTGCATGCCTTATATGAAGTGAATGAAGAAGGATTTGACTATCACGAGTCTTATGATTTTATACATTATTCCAATTGTAAATTCTTTCATGTGGAACAACACGGAAAGGTATATAGATTTGAGATAAAAGAGCAGGAGTGAGCAGTCACAGTTTAAACACTTGTTCTTTCCTTTTTGAGTAAAATAAATTGGGGTGATTTTTCGGTAGTTAGATTTTTCGACAGACTCGAAATGACAAAATTAATTTAAAGCAAAAGGAGCACTTAGTTTAAACGTAGGAATTGCTACGTGAAACTTTTTGGTGTTACTAAAATTCACCATTTCATAATAACCTTTCATAGCTCCAAAAGGAGAAGTAAGTAAACATCCAGAATTATACGTGTGCGATTCACCAGGTTTTAAAACTGGTTTTTTACCAATAACACCTTCACCAGAAACCGTTTCTACATGGTTTAAGGCGTCAAATATCGTCCAATGTCTTGCATTAAGTTGCACAGAGTCTTTGCTCTGGTTTTCAATAGTTACTTGGTATCCAAAGGCAAATTGTATTTTATAATTTTTATAAAACGTGCCTTCAAAAGTAGTATCTACCGAAATCTTTATGCCTTTTGTTACTTGTTGAACCATTTTAACTTCTGATAATCAATGGGTTTGGTGTTCAAAAATACTAAAAAATAAATTATTTAAAACTTAATTTAGTATTTCTTTGAGTAGGAATATAATGAAATATTCTGATTAATTGGTAATATTTACAGAACTAGCTTCGCCAAGACCAATAATCTTATCGTAGCGTGCGCCTAAATCTCTGTAATAAACCAATACTTTATAATTGTTTTCTGCTTGCCAAAAATTTCCGCTAATGGCACCTTCGTCTATCTTTCCGTTTTTGTCTACCACAACATATTTGTAATTGTAAAATCCTTGTTTTAGTAAGACGGCATTTTTGTAAACGCCTCTTTCGGTATTGAAGGTCATTTTGGTTGTTTCATCAATCGTGTAATTGTTGAAATTACCGTAAACGTGTAGTTCTTTCCCATCTGGTAGTTGATCTAATAATAGGGAGAAAAACATCCAAACATAATCTGCTTCAATGCTAGAGTTGCTAGCATCTATTGCGGTTACCAAGTAATTACCATTAATGTCTGGGTTATAAGTGTACGGTTTGTCGTGTCTTACTAGATTGGTGTATAAATAATTGTGGTACAAATCTTTTAAATCTATAAATTGAATACCAGTGTTTGCTGCGCGTACATCTTTATTTTCAAACCATAGGTATTCATTTCCAGCCCAGAAGCTAGTTTCGGTATTGTACTTATATATAAGCTCATTGCCTAATGTATACATTGGTTTAATGCCGGAAATAACAGTGTTTAGATTGTTGTTTTGAACAATGACGGTGCTAATGGTTTGTTTCGGATTGTTAAAATGAGAATTGCTAGAAGATATGGTAATATCTACCGTTTGTTTGTTTTTTATTTCTCTAACATCACGAGACCTTTTTATCGCTACGCCTACATTTGCTGTTTCTTCATAAATCATGAATTTTCTAGAAAAAACAAGTTCGTCATAGTCATCATAAATTTTAATCATATAATTCCCAGAAACTTTTAATCTACGTGTTTGCTCATTAGGAATAGTTAATTGGTAATTCGAGTAAATCTGTAAGGTGTTAAAAGAGTTTTCGTAAGTTCTTATGCGCTGTTTATCAAAACCTTCTAAATACTCGATTTTAGATAAAACGGAAGGAGTCCAATCATAATTGTAATGTTCAATAACATAATAAAAGTCTTCTTCATCTCCATTTAAAGCGTCAAATTCTAATTTTAAATATTCACCAAGCTTTAATACAGGTAATTGACTTTCTGGTGTATTTCCTTTAAAAGTTATTGTTTTTATGTAGTCTGGTGGAGCCACTTCTTTTGCTGCTTGTCCAAAAAGTGTAGCTGAAAAAAGTAACATGAGTATTAAATATTTATAATTCACAAGAGTATAATTGTTGTTTTGCAGTAAATATAAGCAAATTTTGTGCCTAAGGTTATTTATTTATTTAGATTGAGTATAAATAGTATTGAAGACAATATTTAGCCATGTTTTTATGGATTTATTCGTAAATTTGCATCGATTTTTAAGAAACTTAAAGATTAGAAACACTATAACTATTAACAAATAGATTTATAATATGTCAAACGACATTAAGATTAAAAAGGGTCTAGATATTAAGTTACAAGGAGCTGCAGAAAAGGCAAAAGAAAATGCCATTATCAGCAACTTCTTCTCTATTAGACCAGAAGACTTCCACAGTGTTATACCAAAATTAATCGCGAAAGTTGGAACTAAAGTAAAAGCAGGAGAACCTATTTTTTACGATAAGACTAACGAAGCTATACAATTTGTTTCTCCAGTTTCTGGTGAAATTATTGACATTCCTCGTGGAGAAAAACGTAAAATTTTAGCAATTAAAATTCAAGCGGACAAAGAGCAATCTTACCAAGATAATGGTAAATTTAATGTCGATGCTGCCAAAGCAGCAGATGTTAAAGCACATTTGTTAGCTTCGGGATGTTGGCCTTTTATTAAGCAACGTCCTTATGATGTAATTGCAAATCCAAACAAAGCACCAAAAGCTATTTTTGTTTCTGCTTATGCTTCTGCACCATTGGTTGCAGATTTAGATTTTACCCTTCAAGGTAAAGAAGCAGAATTACAAGCTGCAGTTACAGCCTTAACTAAATTAACAGAAGGACAAGTGCATATTTCTGTTGGTAAAAATGGAAATTCTCCATTAGCTAACCTTTCTGGAGCAACTATTCATAAAGTTTCTGGGCCACATCCTTCAGGGAATGTTGGTACACAAATCAACAAAATTGATCCGGTAAATAAAGGAGAAGTTGTTTGGACTGTCAATGCACAAGATCTTGTTATTATTGGTGAGCTATTATTAACTGGAAAATTTAATGCAGAGCGTATTGTTGCTTTAGCTGGTTCTTCCGTTAAAAAACCAAGATACTTTGTCACCAAATTAGGAGCAGAA
>Ga0209344_10004251_pt1 | contig 13297 bp, 14 predicted proteins | sample Cruoilmetagenom6_FD_187293 | JGI IMG/M metagenome (GOLD analysis project Ga0209344, IMG submission 187293) | Oil polluted marine microbial communities from Coal Oil Point, Santa Barbara, California, USA - Santa Barbara Oil Seep Sample 6 (SPAdes)... | ecosystem: Environmental > Aquatic > Marine...
TTTCAGGATCGTCGGTTAGTGTGCTGCGCAACAGCCTTCGGTCGCGGCACAGCAGCCTTCTGCGGCGGCTTCTTCAGTGGCGGCACAGCAGCCTTCAGCAGCGCCTTCTTCGGTTGCGGCACAGCACCCTTCAGCGGCGCAGCAACCTTCATGGTCAGCTGCGGCACAACAGCCAGCAGCGGCTTCTTCGCCGCCTTCTTCGGTGGCAGGCGCAGCAGCTTCGCCGCAGGCCGTCAGAGCCGGCGCCGCAAGTGCGAGGCCGCCTGCAACAGCAAGCATCGATCCCAGGCTTCTCTTTTCGGATTTAACAGTCATTATTCTCTCCCTTGTGTTTCGTAGCTAAGCTGGTTCGTCTGGATTGTGAAGACGGTTACATCCTTTTACAAAAACAGCTGTACGTTGAGGGCCAAAGATCAGAATTTCCTGACAAGGCCCGACTCAGTTCAATCCACGCCCTTTATCTTTCCCCATTGGCGCGCCGCTGTATAGCCCAAATAACCGGTCCCAAAGAGCGCATAGAGCGGTTCGGGTATGCCTTGAAGATAGGCGTTCATTCCTGCCGCGATATTGTGCGCGGCTTCGGGGCGGAATGCTGCCAGCAGCCCCATTGGCAGCGCCCAGAGTAGCAGAATATACGTCACATAGAGAAAGCTTGGCCGGGCGCGGCTGGTCCATGGGTCAGAGGATCGGGCCTCTGCTATAATTGCCGATAGCTGAGTGCTGATCGCTTCTGCCGCCTGCGTTCCTTCTAGTTTCAGCAGCTCAAGTTTGGCCAGGTCCCGCGCTTCGCGATCAGGCAGGACGCGATCAATAACGGTTGAAAGGGGGCCTAACAGACCCGTTAGAATAGACATGTGCATCTCCATGGCGAATCGATACAGGTAGAAATAACCTATATGGCTATCTATAGGACAGAAAAATATCCGTAAAGGCGATACGGCGCCAATATCACGCGATATAGCTATGAAGAGATTGATCGAGGAAAGGAGTGGGGTGACTGGTCGGGGCGACTGGATTCGAACCAGCGACCTCCACACCCCCAGTATGATGCGCTACCAGGCTGCGCTACGCCCCGACCGAGGGGGCGCGATGTAAATCCGATGGCCCGGCAATGCAAGCTCGGTCGATAGCCTTATTGGCCTTGCCTGATCGGCTGGCCCTAACGCTAGTCTTCACCCATCAGCGTTTGCCCGGTCTCGGCCGCATAGCTCTTGACGCTCACGCCCAGAATTTTGGCCCCGGCAAGCCCTTGATTGAAGGTAGCCATGTGTGGGGTTTGCATATGCGCTGTAAGCGCTTCCTGGCTTTCCCAGATTTCGGCGAGGCGCATGACGTCTGGCTCTTCCATCGCGCGGCCAAAAGAATAGCTAATGCAGCCAGCTTCCTTGCGCGTTTCGGTGATCATGGTGATCGCCATATCGTTAAGCCTTTCCAATTCGCCTGCTTCCATGCGAACCCATCCTTCAACGATAATCATAATGTTTCCTCTCCTCTTCGTGCTTTGCACAGGTGCTAACGCTCTATGGCGGCGATGCAAATAAATATGACGCCTGCGGATGGAAGTTGCGCGAAACGCACCTTAGATGATAGAGGCGCGCCACTTAACAGGGGCGTTTCCGATATTAGGCCCCGCTAAACAGATCACAGGTCCAGCCCATGTCCGTCACACCCGTTCTCGCCGCAGCCGCCCCTACCGGAGGCGCAGGCTCCTTCATTATCCAGCTAGTTCCGCTGATCCTGATATTCGTGATCTTCTGGTTCCTCCTCATCCGTCCGCAGCAAAAGCGGATGAAAGAACATCGCGAAATGATCGGTGCCGTTAAAAAGGGCGACCGCGTCGTTACCGGCGGCGGTCTGCTCGGCAAGGTGACCAAGGTGAATGACGAGGAGATCGAGATTGATCTTGGCGGCGGACAGAAAGTAACCGCGCTTAAGGGCACGCTCTCGGATGTCCGCAATCCTCACGCCCCCGCAGCGAACGACTAGGACAGACAGTACCCATGAATGATTTTCCTCCTTGGAAGGTCTGGATGCTTACGGCGTTGCTCGTCATTGGCGTCCTGCTCTCGATTCCAAGCCTGCTGACCGAAGAGCAGCGCGCCTATATCCCTGATTTTCTGCCTCAACCGTCAATCAATCTGGGCCTTGATCTTTCTGGCGGGGTGCACATCCTGCTTGAAGCGCAAACCGATGAATTTCAGGAGCAGCGAATCCAGACCCTCTCCGATCGCATTGAAGATGCGATGGAGGATGATGGCCCAACCATTGAAATAGGCAGCTTGTCGCGCAGCACCGGTGCGGTGCGTTTCACAGTGCGCGACGAAGCCCAGCTTGATGATGCAATGGAGCGCGTGCGTGCGCTGACCCAGCCAGTAGGTTTTACCGGGCAGCGCGACTTTAGCGTTGAGAATGAAGATTCGCTGCAGATTGTCGTTACGCCCACAGAGACTGGCAATACGGAAGCCGTAAACATCGCCGTGAACACTGCCACCGAGGTTGTGCGGACCCGGATCGATGAGCTTGGTACACGCGAACCGACGATTATCCGTCAAGGTGACGAGCGGATCGTGGTCCAGGTTCCCGGTCTCGATAGTCCGGAATCGCTGATGGCCCTGCTCGGGCGTACTGCGTCGCTTGAGTTTCGATTGGTCAATTATGAAGCCGATCCGAATATGGCGTTGGCTTGCCAGGCACCAATCGGATCCGAAGCAATGCCCTATGCCGACCAGCTAGATGGCACAGGCTGCGTTATCGTTCAGCGGCGTGTGATGGTTTCGGGCGATCAGTTAGTCAACGCGCAGCAGGGCTTTGATCAACGGACCGGACAGGTAACGGTCAACCTCACATTCAACGGTGTCGGCGGGCGCGAATTCGGGCGTGTGACCCAGGAAAATGTCGGCCGGCCTTTTGCCATCCTTCTTGACGGTGAGGTGCTTTCGGCACCCAATATCAACGAGCCAATTCTGGGTGGCAATGCCCAGATCAGTGGCAGTTTCTCGGTGCAATCAGCAAATGAACTGGCAATTGCGTTGCGTTCCGGTCGCCTGCCGATTGAGCTCGCGGTGATCGAAAACCGTACAGTCGGGCCAGAGCTCGGCGGAGACTCAATCCGCTGGGGCGGGATAGCCGGTCTTGTTGCCACCGTTGCCGTGATGACCTTCATGTTCATTACCTATGGCCGTTTCGGAATTTATGCGAATATCGCGCTAGGGCTGAACCTGTTCCTGATTCTCGCGATTATGGCGTTGCTTGACGCGACACTGACACTGCCGGGTATCGCCGGCTTCGTGTTGACGGTGGGCGCAGCAGTTGACGCGAATGTGCTCATCAATGAGCGAATACGAGAGGAACAGAGGCGCGGGCGCAAAGTGATCGACGCGGTCCAGACCGGCTATAAGGAAGCCAGCCGGGCAATTTTTGATGCGAACATTACTAACTTTATCGGCGGCGTTCTGATGTTCTCCTTCGGTTCAGGCCCAGTTCGCGGTTTTGCGGTTGTGCTGGTGATCGGCATCATCACCTCGGTATTCACGGCCGTAACCATAACCCGCATGATGGTGGCCGTTTGGATAAAAAGTAAGCGCCCGAAGGAGCTGAATGTATGATGCGTCTTCTCAAGCTTGTTCCGGACAGCACGAACATCCAGTTCCTCAAATGGCGCAACATTGCGATCATATTGTCGATCATTCTGACAGTCGCTTCTATCGCCTTGACCGCAACGCGCGGGTTGAACTTTGGTGTCGATTTCGCCGGTGGCCAGATGATCCAGGTGACATTCACCCAGGATGAGGCGGCACCCATTGCCGAGCTGCGTGAAGATATCGACGCGCTTGGCGTTGAAGGGGCTTCAATCCAGCGCTTCGGCGATCCGAACCAGGTGTCTATCCGGATGCGGGTTACCGAGGGGGCTGGCGATGATCCGGCCCTAGCAAGTGCCGTTTCCACGCGCGTGACTCAGATGATCGAGAGTGAGCATGAAGGCGCACGGATTGATGCGGTAGATTCCGTCTCGGGCAAGGTTTCAGGCGAGCTGTTTCAGGCTGGCGCGTTGGCGCTTGGCCTCGCGATGGTTGCGATTTCGCTCTATATCTGGCTTCGTTTCGAATGGCAGTTTGGCATTGGTGCGCTATTTGCGCTGTTCCATGATGTCGCGCTGACGTTCGGCTTCTTTGCGCTCACCCAGCTCGAATTCAACCTCAACATCGTTGCCGCCTTGCTGACGATCATCGGCTATTCGCTGAACGATACGATCGTTGTCTATGACCGGATTCGAGAGAATTTGCGCAAATATCGCAAGATGGAAATTGTTCCGTTGCTCGATCTTTCAATCAACGAAACGCTTGCCCGCACGGTGATGACTAGCTTGACCATGGCAATCGCGCTTGCCGTATTGATTATTGTCGGGCCGGATGTGCTGTTCGGGTTTACAGTTGCAATGTTGCTGGGCGTTTTCATTGGTACCTACAGCTCGGTCTATATGGCTTCGCCTATCCTGATCTGGCTCAACGTTGGGCCCGATACCTTCGTTCCGGAAGAAACCAACCCGTCTGGACAGAAAGTCCATAAGGAGGGGTACGGCCGCTAATGGTTGCGCTTCAGCGCGAAAAGCCTGCTTCCGGTCCGTTGTTGACTGGCTTTGCCGGTCAGGGGTTTCGTGTTGACGACGAGATATTCGATGGCGGACTTTGGCTCACGCCGGAATGGGCGCGCGGCTGGGAAGCCCCCGCATGGGATGCGCTGAAAGCGGACGGGCTGGAGCCTTTGCTGACGATTGAGCCATTTCCGGAATTTCTGCTGCTTGGTACCGGCGCGCAGCTGCGCCGCCCTTCGCCAACTTTTGTTGCTGGCGTCGAGGCGCGCAATATCGGAGTGGAGGCAATGGATAGCCGCGCGGCGGCGCGCAGCTGGGGGATGCTGCGCAATGAAGGGCGCTGGATTGCCGCTGCCTTATTGCCGCTCAACCAAGCCTGACAAATGCTGGAACAGCGCCTCGCTATTCCGTTCCCATGAAAACCTGTCGACCGTGCTGCGGACTGCCTGTTGGCTCGGCGGATCACTCAAAATCGTGCGGATCGCGGCGGCAATGGAGGCTGGATCGCGGGCGACTATGGCGCCCGCTTCAGGCCGATCAAGCAGTTCGGCAGCTCCGCCGGCATCGCTGATCACGATTGGTGTTCCGCAGGCCAGCGCTTCGACCCAGGCATTGGCAAGGCCTTCCGATGCAGAGGGCAGCGCCATCACATCAGCAGTAGCGACCAGCTTTGCCACCTCCTCATGCGGCAAGTTGCCGGGTAGATGCACGCGCTCAGTTAAGCCAAGATTGCGGGCCAGTTTCTCAAGCGCATGCCGATCTGCTCCTTCACCAATGCACCAGAGGCTTGCTTCGGGAATGTGCTTTAGCGCTTCGATAACCAGCGCCTGACCCTTGCGCGGAATCAGGGCGCCGATCGTCACGATCAACGGTCCGGAAATCCCCAACGCTGCCTTGGCTTCGGTTCGGTCGACCGGGTGGAACCGATCCTTGTTGATGCCGGTATAATGGACGGTGATAGTATCTGGCGCCATGCCAAGCGCTGTCATGTCCCGCTTTATCGCTTCGCTGACAGCCAGCAACCCTCCAGCGCGCTGCCCGGCCTCAAGCACCTGCGAGGCGCAGCCTGTCTTTTTGCCCCAATAATGGATGTCCGCACCCCGCGCTTTGATCGAGAAGGGCAGATCTAGGGCTTCGGAAAGATGCATGGCTGCTGGGCCATCCGGATAGAAAAATTCCGCATCGACGATGTCGAAAGGAAAGCGCTCGCGAATCTTTTCGAGGAGCGGCAGCACAGTCTTTGTGATCGCCGCCGGTGCCAGCGGGCCTCCCCACCGAGGGACAAGGCGGAATTTCGGGCGATGGACGATGATGTCTTTCCATACCTCTTTTTCAGGTATGTCGGCGAAGCGTTGATAATGAGAATGTCTGCTGAGTGGCCAGGGTGGCATGCCGATCGGTGCCACTACCTCAAGCTGGACATCAGCCCGTGCCGCCAATCCCCGCGTCTGCCGTTCGACAAAACCGCCGAAAGTCGGCCGTGATGCATCCGGAAACAGGGTCGCAAGGGTCAGCACGCGCAGCATGCCATGGCTATAGCTGAACATCCGCCAATCGGAACCCTCTCCGCAATAGAAGAATCTGCTCTCTTGGCGTCGGCGATTGGCTGCGCTAGAGGCTGTGGAATGCGTATCCAGTCCCGCCCCGCAGCGTTGTTGTTAGTCGCTGCCGCTTTCGTGCCGCTCGCTTCGTGCGCCGGTCCGAGCGCCCAAACCCGAGCCGACACTCAATATGTCGCGCGTGACGTCAACACATTATACAATCTGGCGAAGGACAGGCTGGACAGGAACCAATATGGCCTGGCCGCAGCGATCTTCTCGGAAGTCGAGCGTCAGCATCCCTATTCGCCATGGGCACGGCGGGCTCAGCTGATGGGTGCATTCAGCTACTATCTGGCGGGCGAGTATCCAGAGTCCATTTCCTCTGCGCGGCGATTTATTTCGATCCATCCGGGTAACCGCGATGCACCCTATGCCTATTATCTGATAGCGATCGGATATTATGAGCAGATATCGGATATAACGCGGGACCAGTCGGTTACGCGTCAGGCGCAAGTCGCCTTGAACGAGGTTGTTCGCCGCTATCCGGAAAGTGTTTATGCAGCTGATGCGCGATTGAAACTCGATCTGGTCAATGATCATCTGGCCGGCAAGGAAATGGAGATCGGCCGTTTCTACCAGCGCCGTCGTCAATGGCTTGCTGCGACCATCCGGTTCCGCAATGTCATCGATACCTTTGACACAACCACCCATGCGCCTGAGGCGTTGATGCGGTTGACGGAAAGCTATCTGGCGCTCGGCATTGTCGAGGAAGCTCGGCGTTCTGCTTCGGTGCTCGGGAACAACTATCCCGAATCGCAATGGTATAGCCGCGCGTTTGACCTGATGCAGCGCCATGGCGGTGTGCAGGCGACCGGCACCGATTAAGGGCGCTGGCCTAAGCCATAAATTCCGGTAAAAGCTAGAGCATGCTAACCGGCCTCTCCATTCGCGATGTCGTGCTGATCGAAGCGCTTGACCTGTCTTTTTCGGACGGGCTCGGCGCTCTGACCGGTGAAACAGGCGCGGGCAAATCCATCCTTCTCGACGCGCTGGGCCTCGCGCTTGGCGTTCGCGCCGATAGCGGGTTGGTGCGTCAGGGTGCAGAGCGCGCGGTGGTCAGCGCCACCTTCGATCTTCCCGCCAGCCATCCTGTCGGTCTACTCCTCACCGAAAGCGGGCTGGATGCCGAACCGGGCGAGCCGCTTATCGTGCGCCGAATCGTCAAGGCTGATGGTGGCAGCCGGGCCAGTGTGAACGACCAGCCAGTATCCGCTGCCTTGCTCCGTGAAATTGGCGGGCACCTTGTCGAGATCCACGGCCAGCATGATGACCGCGGATTGCTGAACGCCAAAGGGCACCGCGCCCTGCTCGACAGTTTTGGCGATATTGATCTGAAGGGCTTGGCGCAGGCATGGGATGCGTGGCGGACAGCCGAGGATCAGCTTGCCGATGCGCGCAGCGAAGTGGAAGAAGCCGAGCGGGACCGGGAATTTCTCGATCATGCCGTGAAGGAATTGCGGTCACTGTCTCCCGAAACAGGCGAAGAGGCGGCGCTCGCAGAAGCCCGGGCGACGATGCAGAAGGGTGATCGGATTTCAGATGATTTGTCCGAGATTGCAGAGCTGCTCGATGGCTCCGACGGTGGGCTCGCAAAATTGCGTCAGGCCGCCCGCCGTGCAGATCGTATCGCTGGCCAGCACGAAGTGCTCGGTGAGGCCTTGGCCGCGTTGGACAGTGCGTTGATCGAAGCGGATCTGGCGGAAGAAAAACTCGCCGAAGCGGGCCATATCCTCGCTTTCGACCCTGCACGGCTCGATGAAGCTGAAACGCGACTATTCGATATCCGCGCACTAGCCCGCAAACACCGGGTTGAGCCGGACGCGCTTCCCGCATTGACCGAAGAGATGGCGGTGAAACTCGAACGAATAGAGGCTGGCGGCGCGCATCTTGCCGCGCTTGAGGCCGATGTTGCGTCTAAGCGGGCGGCCTATGTCGCCAAGGCCGACGGCGTGAGCAAGAAACGCACGGCCGCCGCCAAAGCGCTCGACAAGGCGGTCGCCGCCGAACTGGGGCCGCTCAAGCTCGATGCCGCACAATTCCGCACGGCGGTAGAAACGCTGGACGAGGCGCAATGGACGGCTGACGGGCAGGACCGGGTCGCATTCGAGATTTCAACGAACCCCGGCTCGCCTTTCGGCCCGCTCGCGAAAATCGCCTCGGGCGGCGAACTCTCCCGCTTCATCCTCGCGCTGAAAGTGGCGCTGGCCGAACAGGGCGGCGCGGCGACAATGATCTTCGATGAGATTGACCGCGGTGTTGGTGGCGCAGTGGCAAGCGCTATCGGCGAACGACTGTCGCGGCTGGCCGAAGGCGCGCAATTGCTGGTGGTAACACACAGCCCGCAGGTCGCCGCCCGCGCCGGTCATCAATGGCAGATTGCGAAAAGCTCAGACGGGCTGGTTACGCGGACGGGTGTGCAACGGCTTGATGATGGCGAGCGCCGCGAAGAAATCGCGCGGATGTTGTCTGGCGCTGAGATCACCGACGAGGCACGGGCGCAGGCGGATCGGCTGCTGGAAGGGGTTTGAGCAGTGCCTTTTGAAAGTGAAGCAGATTTTGAGGCATACATTCGAAAACGGATCCAAGAGCAAGTCACTGCCTATCACCCGGAAATCTATGCGATGGAGAACAAGAAGGCTGTCGACATACTGATCTGCAAAGATGGGCCATCGCCAAGCCTGTTTTTTTTGGAAATCAAATTTCATCGAGACAAGCATGGCAGACTAGGCTTCGGAAGCGGTAAAGGGCTTGGATTTCAACCTGAGATACTTTTGCGCAGACCGACTTTCTTCGAACGAAATCTGAGATGGGTAGTTGGAAGTGAAGCGCATGAGCCGGGCAAAATTCTCTTTTTATCAAACTCACAAATACTAGAGTTCGTGGCTGGCGGAGGGGTTGGTCCAAAGTTCAACAATATTCAAAAGCGCATTTTTCGAGAAGGGCCATGGCTCAATGAGGATGAGTTTGTGCTGACGTTGCAAGACTGGCTGCTCGAAGGTCAAAATAATGACTGACGCCGATGCAGCCAACGAATTGATGCGACTGGCGAAGAAGATCGCCAAGCATAACCGACTGTATCATGCCGAGGACTCGCCTGAGATTTCGGATGCGGACTATGACGCGCTCATTCGCCGCAACACGGAGCTCGAAGCGCAATTTCCGCATCTGATCCGCGATGACAGCCCGTCGAAATTGGTCGGTGCGGCCATCGCCCATTCGCCGCTCTCGAAAGTCGCGCATGAGCAGCGGCTCTATTCGCTCGATAATGGCTTTTCGGACGCGGATATTGGGGAGTTTGTCGCCCGTGTCCGGCGCTATTTGAATCTTGCGGAAGACGCGCCTGTCGCGATGACGGCGGAGGACAAGATTGACGGACTGTCGCTCTCCATCCGTTATGAGGGTCGCAAGCTTGTGCTCGCGGCGACGCGCGGCGACGGGCAGACCGGCGAGGATGTTACCGCCAATGCGCGTACCATCGATGATATTCCCGAGGAATTGCCGCCCGGCGCGCCCGATATCTTTGAGGTGCGCGGCGAAGTCTATATGTCGAAACGGGCCTTTGCGGACCTCAACGCACGTCAGGAAGAGGCGAGCGAGAAGATTTACGCCAACCCGCGCAATGCCGCCGCCGGTTCTCTCCGTCAGATCGATCCGGCGATCACGGAAAGCCGCAAGTTGAATTTTCTAGCTCATGGCTGGGGCGTGGCGAGCACCGTGCCCGGCGAGACACAAATGGCTGTGATGCGGACTATCCAAGGTTGGGGCATTCCCGTGTCCGAAGATCTGCAGCAGTTCGATGGCCTAGAGGGGCTGCTCGGCCAGTATCGCGCGATTGAGCATAAACGCGCAGATTTGCCGTACGATATCGACGGGGTTGTTTACAAAGTAGATCGGCTCGACTGGCAAGCACGGCTCGGTTTCGTTGCCAAGGCTCCGCGCTGGGCGCTCGCGCATAAATTCCCTGCCGAGCGCGCCGAGACGGTTCTCGAGGCCATCGATATTCAGGTCGGCCGAACGGGTAAACTGACACCGGTCGGGCGGCTGAAACCGGTCACCGTCGGCGGTGTGGTCGTTTCCAATGTGACGCTACACAATCGCGATGAGATCGAGCGGCTTGGCGTCAGGCCGGGAGACCGGGTGGTCATCCAGCGGGCGGGTGATGTCATTCCGCAAGTTGTTGAAAATCTCACTCGGGACGAGACACGGGATGCTTTCGCCTTTCCCGAAGAATGCCCGCGCTGCGGGTCGGAGGCCGTGGCTGAAGAGGGCGAAGTCGATGTGCGCTGCACGGGCGGTCTGATCTGCCCGGCCCAGCGCGTCCAACGGCTTATCCATTTTGTCAGCCGGGTCGCGATGGATATCGATGGGCTGGGCGAAAAGAGCATTCGTGAGTTTTACGATCTTGGTTGGCTCGAAAGTCCGGCCGATATTTTCAGACTGCGGAAGCGGCGCGACGAAATATTGGCGCGCGAAGGTTGGCAAGAAAAATCGGTCGACAATCTGCTCGCGGCGATTGAAGCAAAGCGTGAGCCAGATGCTGCCCGTTTCTTGTTTGGCCTCGGTATTCGCCATATCGGTGCAGTCACGGCGCGCGATCTGATGAAGGCCTTCGCAACCCCCGAAGCGCTGGACGCAATCGCTATCCGCGCTCATGAAGAAGACGAGGCGCGCGAAGAGATTGCAGGGATCGATGGCATCGGGCCGATTGTTACCGAGGCGCTGACTGACTTCTTCCATGAACCGCATAATCGCGAAGCCTGGCGCGATATGCTCTCCGAAATATCGCCGCCGCCCTATATCGTCGAGGTTACCGAAAGTGCGGTGTCCGGCAAGACAGTGGTCTTCACCGGCAAGCTCGAAACGATGAGCCGGGACGAGGCCAAAGCGCAGGCCGAACGACTTGGTGCGAAAACAGCAGGGTCGGTGAGCGCGAAAACGGATCTGATTGTGGCCGGGCCGGGGGCTGGTTCTAAGCTCAAAAAGGCGGCCGAGCTTGGGATCGAAGTAATCGACGAAGCCAGCTGGGCAGAGATTGTTGCTGCAGCTGAGTGAGCATGTTCGATAGTTTGAAGGGGTGATCGGGTAGCGGGATTCCTGCTTTCGCGGGAATGACGGCTATTGCCCGTATTGGTACAGAAAAGCCTGTCCTATTTGTGCCCGTCTCTGATGTTATCGGGCCATGTCCTGCACCCCGCTTTCACCCCCGACCTGTGTCAACGAGTGTCAACCTGAGTTGCATCGAACCATCGCATCACGCCGAAATTGAACGGTGTCCAAACACCAACCCGCACGCCTGCACCGCGCAGGATCGATCCCACCCATTCGTTGCAGGTCTTGAACGCATTGTAGCGGCCATGCGCTTCGTAAAAGACATCCGCGCGGCCATAGCCGGTTACCGGTTGTGAACGCGCGGCATCGTCCAGCGCGAACTGGGCGCGGATAGTCGATGCGATTTGCCGATATTGATCGGGGGTTACCCGGATCGCGCGCAGATCATTGGCCGTTTGAGGAGTCGCGATATGATCGACATGGACGAGACTTTTTTCGCTGCCGAACAGCGCGGCGAAGGCGGTTGAGGGGCGAAGATCGCCCCATGTCGGCGTTTCCAGATAGAATGTCCGGTCGCCCCAGCCGAACAGCAGGTGATCGCTGGCATAGCGCGGATCGGTCAGTTGTTCCGGGCGAACGAGATCGCTCCAATTGGCAATCAGATTGCTGCGCGGAAGGACGAGCCCTGTATGCACACCATTGTCGTGCACATAGATTGTGATCCCCGTATCGGGTTCCTGCCAATCGGCATTGCCGGGGATCAGCGATCCGCCGATCCCCGCGAGGACGTATGCGAGCAAGGCCAGGCACAGCGCTGATGCCGCCCGGCCGATGCCGCGCAATATCCGCATCATCGTCTTTTCCCGATATTTTTGATCTCGATCATTCGTCCTTCTCGTCCTTTCCTGTTATATTGATCCGCATGACAGAAGACACGCATGTTTTGGAAAAGCCGCCCGAAGGCTCTGGTGCAGATTGGACAATCCCGCAGAACTGGAACGCCTATTCGCCTGAGGACCATGAAACCTGGGACATATTGTTCAAACGCCAGGTCGACCAATTGCCGGGCCGTGCAAGTCAGGCCTTTATCGACGGCATCGACATCTTGAAACTCTCAAAGCCGGGCATCCCGGATTTTGGAGAATTGTCAGAAATATTGATGAAGGAAACCGGGTGGCAGGTCGTTGCGGTCCCCGGGCTGGTGCCTGACGATGTGTTTTTCGATCATCTGGCCAATCGGCGTTTCGTGGCCGGGAATTTCATCCGGCGGCGAGAACAGCTTGATTATTTGAAAGAGCCCGATGTTTTCCATGATGTGTTCGGCCATGTGCCGATGCTCGCGAACCCGGTTTTCGCCGACTATATGGAGGCCTATGGTCGGGGCGGACTAAGGGCGCTCGAATATGACAGTCTCGATCATCTGGCGCGGCTTTATTGGTATACGGTCGAATTCGGGCTGATCGAAGAGGCCGATGGGTTGCGCATCTATGGTTCTGGTATTGTCTCCAGCCATGGAGAGAGCCTGTTTTCGCTCGATGACCCAAGTCCGAACCGGATCGGTTTCGATATGAAGCGGGTGATGCGGACCAACTATCGGATCGACGATTTTCAGCAGGTCTATTTCGTCATTCCCAGTTATGAGGAATTGTTGCGCCTCACGGTAGAAACCGATTTTGCGCCGCTCTATCGCGATTTGGAAAGTGCCAGCGATTTTGCGCCCGATGATATTGCCGAGGGTGATAGGATTCTTACGCGCGGGACGCAGGCCTATGCCCGCGAACGTGCCGCTTCTCCAGCCTGAGGATCGACCATTCTCCGCGGTTGAGCTTCTCACTCAACCTGAAACGCTGCCTGTGATAGGCCGCTGTAACAGCATCTGCCTGCTTATTGAGCAAGCCGGCTAGAATAAGCGTTCCGCCCGGCGCGGTTACATTGGCAAAACTGGGAGCAAGATCGATCAGCGGCCCGGCCAATATGTTCGCAATCAGCAGATCATAGGGGCTGCGGGCACGCAAACGACGATGCACCATGCCCGCCGCGATCACGAGTTCGAGCT